>Ga0315290_10000655_pt1 | contig 22829 bp, 16 predicted proteins | sample YL17G12_0_MG_FD_203627 | JGI IMG/M metagenome (GOLD analysis project Ga0315290, IMG submission 203627) | Sediment microbial communities from Yellowstone Lake, YNP, Wyoming, USA - YL17G12_0 | ecosystem: Environmental > Aquatic > Freshwater > Lake > Sediment | place: USA: Wyoming | collected... | reverse complement strand
TTCGGTTGGCGCAGGCGTTTGGCACCGACGTGGAAATCGACTCCCGACCCCTTTGGTTGGCTCCTTTGGTTGGCTCCGTCTACAGCCACTTCTTCCGGTGCGGGCGGTGGATGAACGGATCGGCCTCGGGCATGCCGCGGGCCTTCAGGGCTGCGCTGTCCCACTCGATCGGCTTGCCGATGCGCAGGGTCACCATGCCGACCATGGCGATCTCGGCGACGTTGGCGGCCGAGTCGAAGCCCTGGAATGTTTTGGGTCCACCCTTGCAGGCGCGGATCCATTCGCCCATGTGGTCCTGCCCCGGGGCCCGGGGCAGCGTGACGGGGACCGGCTTGCAGGCCTCGTGGTCCTGGACGCCGCGGCAGCGGGCATCGCCGGTGAGGCGGACCACCCCGCCGATGCCCCAGGCATCGGAGAAGAGGATGCCCTTCTCGCCGGCGAACAACACGCCGTTGCCCGGCACGCGGTTGTAGGTGGACAACAACAGGTTGCCCAACGGCTCGGGCGGGCCGGCCTTGGCGCCGTCGTGCCACCAGAGGGTGACGGGGGGAAGAGCGCCCCGGGCGGCGAACTCCCAGCGGAAGTCGTTGGCCGAAGGATAGCTGTCCTTGAGCGGCTCGGGGATTTTGACCGACGCGCTTTGCGGCGCGCCGAGCTTCAACGCCCGCCACGGCAGGTTCAGGCCGTGCGCGCCCATGTCGGCCAGGTGGCCGTCGCCGAACTCCAGCCACATGCCCCAACTCAGGCAGGAGCCGAGGTAGTAGTTCTTAAACGGCAGGACTTTGGAGGGGCCGCACCAGCAATCCCAGTTGAGTCCTTGGGGGATGGGGTCGGCCTTGGCGTCGATCGTCGTGCTGGGCGCGGCTCCGCGGTCGATCCAGCAGTGGACCTCGCGGATCGGGCCGAGCACGCCCGCCTGGATCACTTCCATGCTGCGGCGGAACGTGTCGGTGGCGCCGCCCTGGGAGCCGAGCTGCGTGGCCAGCTTCTTCGACCGCTTGGCGAGCTCGCGGATTTCGCGGGCCTCGGCGGGGCTGTGGGCGAGCGGCTTCTCGCAAAAGACGTGCTTGCCGGCCAGCATGGCCCGCTTGCTCATGGGCACGTGCCAGCGCTGGCCCGGGGCGATCACGACCGCGTCGAGCGACTTTTCGTTGTCCAGCAGCTTGCGGTAGTCCTCGTAGACGGCGGCGTTGCCGGGCGCCCGGCGATTGGCGAGGTCCTTCTTGACCTCGGCGATCTGGCGGGCATCGGCGTCGCAGACGGCCACGACGTTCTCGCCGTGGGGCAGGATACCCCGGCCCCGCCCGCCGCAGCCGAGCAGGGCGATGTTCAGTTTGTTGCTGGGCGCGTTGGCGCCGAGCACGTGCGAGGGCACGACCTGCGGCAGCACGGCCGCGCCCACGCCGGCCGCGCCGAGCCGCTTCAGGAAGGAACGCCGAGTGGTTTGCGAAAGGTGTTGCATGAGGATGGGCTCCCGTGGAAGGTGGAATCAGCCGTTGGCGTGACTGGTGAGGACTGGCGCAAGAGACCCGTTTCCAGGGCCCGGGATGCGACTCTAACGCGCGCAGAGGCGGCAGTCAAGGGAGTCCCGCCGCGGCGTCAAGTCTTGCGGCGATACCCAAGAGCCAACTCCCAGGCAATCCGGGATGCCCCGACGGCCATCGGGCGTTCCCCAACGTGAGCACAATCAACGGCCTTCGAGTTCGCGGCGGACCCGGTCCGCGTCCTCCCGCGTGACGTGGTAGATATGGATTGAATACCCCGCCATGGCCGCGGGCTTGATCCGCAGGAAGTAGTCGTACTCTCGCTTGCGGGAGTGAAGCTCGTTGGTGCTGATCGCGTACCAGCCGGGGAGCGGGCCGGTGGTTTCGAGGCCGGGCGGTCTGGCGGTAAGCGAGTCCGGCCCCGGCGGCGTCGTCGTGTACTCGATGCCCACGATCCGTGGATCGACGACCAGCCAGAAATGCGCCAGGCCCAACGGGCTCGCTTCGGGATGGTCGTCGAGCCACCTCTTCAAGTACAAGAGGTCTTGGCCCCAATCGATGTTGCTGTTGTCCAAGTGATCATGTCCGCCAAGGGGCCCGCCGACCAGCTCGTTGAAATACGACAGGCTATGGGGATAGACCCACAGACTGCTGCCGACCGACCATAGAAGCGCTCCTGCGGCAATGCCGGCGATGACGCGATTCGTCTTCACTTTCCCCCGCTGCGGGAGACGGCCTTGGTCCGGGTTGCGTCTCCATCCGAATTGAAACGCCCGCGCGACCTTGCTCATCCAGATGAACGCGAATGGGAAGATCGGCAGCACATAGCGCATGTGGTGACTGAACCCGGTCTGGGAGCTGGCAAGGACGAGGATCGTCAACCAAGGCGCCAACAGCACGAATTCGTCCCGCCAGCTTGCAGCATATCCGTTGCAGCAGAGGCTTGCCAAGAGCGCGAGCACGATCAGTCCCCAGGTCCCCAGCGGCAGCTTGATCGCCAAGGCATAGAGATAGTAGTACCACCAGCCGCCGTCCTTCCATTGGCCCCGGAGATACGACCAGAGCTTGGACTCGAAATCGCTCCTTTGAAGATCCATTCCCAAGACGTAGTTGGCAGGCAACGGGATTGGCAGCGCGCCTGCCCAGGATTCTCGAAAACGGTTGCCCTTCTCCAGCGGGTAATTCAGTTCCCCGGCACCGGTGAGCGTCTTGCTGACGAACTCGAATTGCCCAAGCCGACGCATCGAGCCCTCAAACCCGTAACCGGCATTGACGACAACGGTTCCCAGCAGAAGCACCAAACCGAGTTGGCAGAGTTCTCGCCCGAGGCAACGAACCGACGCGGCATAACCCGGTTGCCGTGTGCGGTAGACCAGCCACACCATCGGCCACAACCCAAAAAGAATGACCCAGGTCGTCTTCGTAAGCTGAACCAGGCCGAAGGCAACGCCGGCCCACAGCGCTGATCCCCAGGTCGGCCGTTTCAACCACCGCCAGAAGAGATACCAGGCAGCCACGCCGATCGAAGTGGCCCCGACGTCGGGAACGAGCAACTGGCCATAGGCGAGGAGGGAGGGAGAGAAGCACCATAGGCACACCGCGAAAAGCCCGGCTTCACGGCCGTACAGCTCCCGTGCCCAGAGCCAACAGAAGTAACCTCCCAGGATTGACAACGGAATCGTTGCCCACCGCGCTAAAGTAAACAGCCATAGTGAACGTCGTCCGTTGGCGGCAACGAATTCCCTTCCCAGGTCGAACTCGGGCCGCCGCCAGATCCTGGCCCCCCTCCATCGGACCTCAGGACCTGCGGCCAAGACCGGAACGGTGGCGAGCATGCGGACGAGTGGTGGATTCACATTGTACACCTCAAAATGTCCCAGCTTCCAATGACTTATTCCGGCTGCCATGTGGGCAGCCTCATCGACGGTTGGGTTATGACGGGTGGCAGCGAAAGCGAGCATCGCGGCATGGAGGGTGAGCAGCACCGCGACGACAATCCGCTCACCGCATCTCTGTTGAGCTTCGGGAGTGCTCATGCATCAACCGACGAGTACAGGCCATTCCCGCAAACAAAGCGTCCTTACCGCTCGTAGAATACGGAGACCGGGATGCGGATCGACTCCCCGTCAGACTCCGGGCCGGCCGCTTGCACGAGAATGGTCCCATCCACTCGCGTTCCCAGCATCCTCCCGGCCGGCGGACGAAGCCTCAGGCGAAGCTCCTCGGGAAGCACCTCGACCGCAAGAATGGGCCGTAGCGAGTCGCTTAGCTCAGCTCGAAGCGGGGTCAACGGCCCATTTCGCCGGCGAATCGACACGGTGGTCAGGTGGTCCTGCGGCTGCGGGTCACGGCCGACGGGCCCGATGACCAGGCTGTTTGGCACGGCATAGATCCTGCCGCGCACGTAGCCGTGGACGCTCATCGAATACTTGTGCCGGTCATCGGATACCGTCAGCATCGATCGGAACTGCCCCGCGGGCGCCGCGGGGCTCAGCACGGCCACGATTCTCCTGGTGTCGGGACTGTCCGTCTCCTCAAGGCGGGCCACGACGGACGTATCCGACGACACAACCCTCAGGGATCCAAGACTCGGGTGTGCCGTCTTCTCCTCCTCCGAGAAGTGGAAAGTCGCCCCCAACTCTTTCGGCAACTCCTCCCGGCTCACTCTCCCAAAGTCGAGGGATGAAGGCTCGATGAAAGCATCTCCTCCGGTCATGAACTCTAGGACGATGTCGACGACGGGCCGTTTCGGGTCATTGCTGATGACGGTAAGCGACTCCCGAGACGGGCCACGCGTGGCCCGGCCGTGCGCAGCAACCGTGAGAGTCGCACTGTCGCCAGGCTCGATGATCGACTTCGTGATTGCGGCCTCAGTGCACCCGCACGTCATCTTGACGTCGACCACGGCGAGCGGCTTCCGCCCGGTATTGCGCACCTCGATCTGCCGGCTCGCCTTGGCTCCGGGGCTGACCACTCCGAAGTTGATGCTCGAAGACTCGATCTCGATACGCGGATGGTCGCCGCTCTGTTGAATGAGCAACACCCCGCCCCCGATGGCAACGCCAAGCAGGGCCAAGCCGGCAAGCCTGTAGAGCGGGCTGCGCCTTACGCGTGTTGTTTCCTTGTCTTCCACTTCTTCCACACCACCACGAAGCCCGCGATCGAAAAGACAACCAGGGTCAGCAAGAGGGCAACCACGCGAGTCGGCGACAACTTGACGGATTCCTCCACCAAAGGCATTCCGCCTCCGACGTTCAGATGGGTACCCTTGTCAACGTCGTGAACCCACTCCACGTTCGAGGTGGGCAGCGTAAACAGATCCTGGTCAAAGTCTACGTTGACTTGAATGCTGCTCGGTTCAATGGTAACAATGTGCCGGGCTAATACGGCGCCATCCCTGTAGTCCGTTTGCGTCATTTTGACGGGAACGACGACGGGCTCGCCTTCGCAATCGATCGTCTTGTGCTCCTCCACGTCGACGTACCCGTAAAGGTCCCCATTCCTGGCGACCGCCTCGTTTCGGATGGGAAAGTAATGGACGTCGGTCGCAAAGAAGATCTTCCATTGGGCCTCGGGAAAGAGTGTTCCCGTGGCGGGCATCTCCACGACTTCACATTCGTGATTGCGCAGCCGCTCTTTACCAAGGTACCGGCAATTCCTTCCCTTTTTCTCCCAGATTGCCGCATCCCTCACGGTGGACCAGGCCAGCTCATGCCCCTGCTCGAGCAGAAACGCATAGGGCAGTATCCAGGGATCCATCCTCAATGTTGGATTCGGGAAGCGAGAAGCGTTGGACAAGACCAATTGCTTCTCCGCTTCCTCCAGGTACTGATGCCGCTCGCCGTTGAAGGCGGACTTCCGGCGAAGTCGCGCGCCGGTGTTCGCATCCGGGAACTCCACTTCGCACCGAAACATGCGACCGGAACGCACCAGAACCATCGAGCTGATCTCGGGCTCCCGGCCCGCTCCGGCCTCCGATCCGACAAAGCGCTGCGTCGTTTCCGTCAGCTTGTAGGAAGTCAGGCGCTGCGGAAGAAGTGCTGCCCGTTTTAGCACAACGGACGCCTGGTCGTCAGCGTAGCAGGTGTCGAAAGCCACACCCAGGATGGCGCCGAGCAGAACAATCCCGATCTTCTTCATCACGTTCCGGCCCTCAGGATGAGGATCGGGCATGGCTGGCGAGCCACAGCCGCCAGCCATGCCGGTTCTCTGAAAGCGCCGATGCGGCGCGTGCCTGCACCTTGGCTTACGAACAAAGGGTAGAGTGCTGGGCTCCGCCGCAACCTCCGATATTCTGCCCACACGGGATGAGGTAGTACCAAGTGAACAGTGCTCCGCACTGGGCCCCCCCTGCTACCGGGATGGCGGACAGGGTCTGGCCAGTGGGTTGATTGGTCTGAAACCCTCCAACATTCCAGCAACAACTGACCAACAGATTCGTCCACGTATTACACGGGGCGTGGTAGGTGGTACACCGCGGCCACATTCCGCCGTACACGGTCTTGCCGACCAGATGGGTCGCGCACGCAATCGCGAAGACCAAGCCAAACGTCAGAACAAGCCTCTTCCAGCACATCATCGCGTCCTCCTAACAGAGAAGAGAAACCGGAACTCTACAGAACCAAGTCGCCTGGTTGACCGGCGAGAAGCTCGTGCGGAAACTTGCGTTTACCGCCGTCGTCCTGCCCGTCCGGGCCAACGCTATACAATAGGTAGCTTCCTTCGCTGGGACGATAGCGCAGAGCACGCCCCTCCGGCGCGAAGGGATCCAAGACCGATACCTCCGTGATCGCTTCCAAGGTTTCCGGGACGCGCCCGGTGCTCAACTCGTGCCGCCGAATCGCCAATTTGACCGCCAGCATTCGGTGCAACGTGAAATGAAGCTTCAGTTGCCTCTCCAGGTGAGCGCGTCCTTTCTCGTAACTGCCGCTCTGCTGCCGAGCCTCCACGTCCTTGTCCCCCGCCCGGCGGCGGTCGTTCTCGACGGTGCGCTCATAGATTTCCTTGGCGGATTGCCATCCGCTTAGGTACGCTCCGACGGCATCGATCAGTCTGGAACAGAGGTCATCCGTCAGGACGGGAATGCCCTCCTCCAGCAAGCTCACAATGTACACGTCACACACGAACCCTACGTCTCGGTCGGCAACGTCGCTCCCGACGCTGAGCGAGCTGCCCATCTGGTAGAGTTTGAGCGCCGAGTCGGCGATCAGCTTCGGATCGTCTAACCGTTTTCCAAGTGTTCCGCGCAGCCTCAACAGCCGAAACAGCGGGCGGAAATCCGTACCCGCAGCCGTGATGCCGGACGGCGGCACCGTTATCCGTGACGCAAGTGCCGTCTCGCACAACTCGACGGCTGCCGCTCCTCGCTGGACATAATCCTTCAGCTCCGCAATCGATGCGCTTGGCTGGGGCGCCTCTCGCGGCGACTTGTTTGCGGCCTCGGCCAGCAGGTCGTAGCCGTTTTCTCCAGGTCTCGAGAAAACCCTGATCCCTGCCACAGTGCCCAACAGCAACGCCGTACAGGCAACTGCCGCCACAACGGCCAGTGTTCGAAGGCGCTTACCGCTCATCTTCCTCATCCCCGGGATCGCGACAAAAACATCCACAATTTACTGGGGATGGCCGAGGATGTCAAGTATTCCCGCCCGGAATTCGCCTGGTTCTGCGGAATCCCCTATGCAACACCACCCACCAGTCTCCCGTGGAAGAGGGGAATGGGGGGCCGGTTTGCCGTAGCGCAGCGAGCACGCACATCCCGCAGGTCTGGGAACGATGCGCCACAGGGCCGCGAGATCGCCCAAATGCTTGAAGAACCAAGGCGGCCGAATGGGAGCCCTGGCAGGAGCGGCGTGTGGATCTTATATTGGCGCGCGTCGATGCCCGTTGACCTGCCCCAGGATCTGGACCTGGAAGCGAGCCGACCCATGAAACGAGCCGTGGATGCCCCGAAATCTGTGGCCTTGCCGGTAGGGCTGGCGTGTTGGGCCGTGGCGGCGTTGATGCCGGGTGTCGCCGCAACGCCCGCCGGCGCGGCGCCGCTTGCCGGCGCGCAGTGGATAGCCCCGCCGGCCAACGCGAATTCCGGCGCGCCGCTGCCCCTGTTCCGCAAGGAGTTTGTGGTCCCTGCGAAACCCCGCAAGGCCGTGCTGCGCATCGTGGGCCTGGGCGATTACGACGCGCGCGTCAACGGGCGGCGCGTGGCGGACACCGGCATCAACCAGCCGTGGTCGCAGTACGAGAAGACCCTCTACGATCGCGAGTTCGACGTCACGTCGCAGGTCCTCGCCGGCGCGAATTGCGTGGGCGTGATGCTGGGCCATTCCTTCTGGCACAATCCGAACCCGCCCCAGGGCCGCTACAACAAGGACGGCCCCCAGCGCCAGGCCGCGGAGCCTCTACAATGCGACGCATGGCCACGAAACGAAAACGCATCAAGCACTACCATGATCCCGGCGACGTGCATGAGCTGACCTTCTCCTGCTACCACCAAATGCCACTCCTGACGAACGATCCTTGGCGCCGGTATCTGGCCGATAGCATTCGCGAGGCGACGCGCTGTCACGCTTTCCGGCTGGTGGCCTTCGTGTTCATGCCGGAACACGTTCACCTCCTGGTTCTGCCTGCAAGCGACCCTCCGGATGTCGGACGATTCCTTGCAGCGGTCAAGCGTCCGTGCTCTGCCCGGGTCAAGGAAGACCTGATCCGCTCCGGGAGTCGGGTCTTGGAGCGTCTGACCATTCGAGAACGCCCGGGAAAGACGACGTTCCGGTTCTGGCAGGAAGGGCCGGGCTACGATCGAAACCTCCAGAACGATCGATCGGTCATGGAGGCCATCGACTACCTTCACGCCAACCCCGTGCGGCGCGGCCTGTGCTCCGACGCCCTGTCGTGGCGATGGTCGAGCATTCGCTACTACGCCAGCGATCCCCCTCAGCAGGATCCCGAGTTGCCTCAAATCCACGGATTGCCCCCGGACTTCTTCATCGACCCCGGCCCGTGACCCCGGCACTGGCGAGACGCCAGTGCCACCCAACGCTAACGATCCTGCTGGTCCTGGGCGTGGGAGCCGCGGAGCAGGGCGAGGACCTCGTCGAGGATCAGGCCGTTGGTGGCCACACCCTGGCCGGAGTAGATGGTGGGGCGGCCCTGCCAGTCGGTGAAGGTGCCGCCGGCCTCTTCGAGGATCGGCTGCACCGCGGCGGCGTCCCAGAGGTTCATCAGCGGGTCGACCATCAGCTCGGCACGGCCCGTGGCGACCATGAGGTAGCCGTAGCAGTCGCCCCAGGTGCGGCTGAGCCGGGCCACGGTCGAGAGGCGGTCGTAGAGGTTGCGGTGGCCGACCGCGTCGAAGTTGGCGATCTCGCTGGTCAGGAACAGGCCCTCGGACAGCCGGGCCGTGCGGGAGACGCGGGCGGGCTGCGGCGGCTGCCCTTGGCGGACGTACCACGCGCCCTGCCCCTGGGCGGCGTACACGCACTCGTCCAGCGCCGGGATGAGGTTCACCCCCAGGACGCTTTGCCCGGCGTGCTCCACGCCGATCAGCGTGCCGTACAGGGGCACGCCGTGGATGAACGACTTGGTGCCGTCGATGGGGTCCAGGACCCAGCGGAAGCCGCTGGTGCCGGGCCGCTCGGGGAACTCCTCGCCGAGGATGGCGTCCTCGGGGAACCGGTCGGCGATGCGGCGGCGGAGGTGCTCTTCGGCGCGGCGATCGGCCAGCGTGACGGGCGAATCGTCCCCTTTGCGCTGGACCTCCAGGTCGCCGCGGCGGAAGTACTCCAGGGTCACCTCGCCCGCTTCCCGCCCCACCTCGAGGGCGAACGCGAGGCGCTGCGCGATCTCGGCGGCCGGAAAGTCCGTCGTGGGCATGATGTGTCCTCTATCGCTGGAAGATCGGAAGGTAGTTGTTGGGCACCTGGAGCACGATGCAGGCCACGGCGGTGCCGAACTCGGGGGAGACGGCGGGGTCGTCCCAGGCCCCGTTGGGCTTCTGCTTGAGCACGAGGTCGTCGCGGACCGCCGGATACCACTTGGCCCAGCGCTCGCCCCCGGCCTGCCACATGGCCATCGCGGCGTAGTAGTGGCCGTAGTACTCCCAGCCGACGTCGCGGCGGACCACCCCCGGCTGGGGCGCGAACTGCATGAGGTAGTCCAGCCCCTTGGTCAGCTCCGGGCCCTCGTACACGCCGAGGCTGTACAGGCCGGCCACGGCGGCGGCCGAGCGAGGGAAGGCGCTCTGCTCCGGCCCGATGAGCATGTAGCGGAAGCCGCCGTCGCGGTTCTGGCTCTTCTTGATGTAGGAGAGCGACCGCTCGATGGTCTCCTTGGGGACGAAGATCCCCGCGTTCCGCGCGGCCCGCAGGGCCATCACCTGGCTCATGCTCACCGAGATGTCGGCGGTCATTTTTTCGGGCTTGTAGCGCCAGCCGCCGGCGTCGTTCTGGGTGTTCACGGTGAGCTTGACGGCCTTGGCGAGCTTCTCGCGGGCGTCGGGGCGCGGGGTCATGCCGCAGCATTCGGCCAGGAACAGCGTGGCGAAGCCGTGCCCGTACATCTGGCCCTGGTAGGCGAATCCCGCGGGGTTGATGAACCCGCTCTCCTGGCAGTTGGCGAGGATGTAGTCCAGCGCCAGCGCGACGTTGGGCCCATGGGGGCCCCTGCCCGGCGTGCTCCCCCCGGCGATCATCGCCAGCCCGCACAGCCCCACCACGGCCACGTTGCCCCGGTAGCTGCCACTGCCGAACGTCCCGTCGGGCTGCTGCTTGGAGACGAGGTAATCCAAGCCCCGGGCGGCGGCCTTGTCCGCCGCGGGCGTCAGCCACCTGGCGGCGTCGGTGTCCGGGCGGTCCTTTTCGGCCGGGGCGGGCTTGGCCGCGGGCTCGGCGCCGGACACCCGGCCGCCGGGCAGCAGGGCAACGGCCAAGAGCCACGCGGCGAACAGAACCCGGGTGGGGGCGCGCCCAAGCGGCGTGGTCCGGGGTGCGTCGCACGCACGTGGAGACGACATCGGATCGATCCTTCCGGTTCAGGCTGCCAAGCCGCAAGCGGCTGGAGGTCAGACGGGTGGCACGGGCATCTTGCCCGTGCTTCCGGCACAGCACTGGCGACACGCCAGTGCCACCCAGCCGCAAGCGGCTGGAGGTCAGGGTGCGCCGCTGGGGTTCTCCTTCTGCTCGGCCAGTCGGCGGAAGTAGTCGCCGATGAGCATCTCGTACTTGGGCAGGAACTGCTCGTCGGACAGTTGGGTCATGCGCTCGCGCTGCTGGGCCGGCAAGTCGCCCCAGACCGTGCCCTGCAAGGCGGCCCGCTCCTTGGCATTGGGCGGATTCGCCCCGGAGCCAATCGGCTGGGACGTGGGCTTCGGCGGCGGGGCGAAGGCCTGGCTGGGCTGCGGGTTGGGGTTGCGTGCGGGGTTGCCGCCCGGGTTCACGTTGCCGCCGAATCCCTTCTTCTGGCCCGGCTTGCACTGGGCGTTCTTGCACTGGGCATTCTTGCACTCGCCCGGCTTGCACGTGCCCGGCTTGCAGTCGCCCTGCCCTTGGCAGCGCTTCTTCGTCTGCTCCAGGAGGTCCTCGAGCTCCTTGAGGATGTCCTCCTGGATGTCCTGGGTCTTCTGGCCGCATTCGGCCTGGGCGATGAGCGCTTCGACCCGGCGCATCTGTCGGGCGATGTCCACCAGGGGAGCGGCCTTTTCCGCGGCGCCGGGGCGCGGCAACGGGCGTTGGGCCCCCCCGGTGCGATCCGCGGCGGGCTCGGCCGGCTTGACCGGCGGGCGATCGGCCGGCTTTCCCTTGGGCCCGTCCGGGCCGAACAGCTCGCGGTCGACGTCGTCGGTCGACCGCGCGTTGAGCTGCTTGAGCAACTCCGAATCGACGGAGCGGTCCTTGTCCGGCCCGCCGGGGACGTCCGCCACGGCCGTCCCGGCAAGGGCCAGCCCCAAGGCCACTGCGACAAACACCTGGCAGCGGAGTTTCATGGGACGTTCTCCTTCGGTTTTTCCCGATCACCGGGAGGTTGATCGAAATCGGGCTCCGGCTCGTGCCGGGGCTGCACCAGCGACATCAACAGCTCGGCCAAGCGCCCCTGCTCCAGGCTTAAGAGCCGGATTTGCAGCCGGGCGTCGTCGGCCAGCGGTCCGCCGCGTGCCAGGGTTTTCTGGAGCGCCTGGGTGCGGCGATGGATCTCCTCCTGCATCAGCTTCAGGAGCTTGATCTGGGCGACCTCGGGGACGCCGCCGGGCCGGGTGGGCGGCGGCGCACCCTGGCCGCCTTCGCCCCCTTCGCCCCCTTGGCCCCCCTGACCGCCTTGGCCACCCTGTTCTTGCTTGTCGTCGGGTTTCTGCTTCGGCGGGTCGGGCGTGAGGGCCTCCAGGGCGTGGGCCAGCCGGGCCACCGCGTTTTCCTGGGCCTGCTGGGTGGGCTCGCCCGTCTGGAGCCGGTCCAAAAGCCCCGCCGCCAACGCCATCTGACCCGCCGAGGTCGACAGCACCATCGCGAACACCTCGGCCCCGGCGAGCTTCTCGGCCGCGGCGATGGTCTCGGCCTGGAGCAGCCTTTGCTCCCGGGCCAGGTCGCCGAGACTCGCCTGCTGGGCCGCGGTGAGCTTGGCGTTGGCCTTCTCGATCTCCGCCAGGCGCCGGGTTTCGCCGAGGGCCTTCACCTGGCGGCCGTGCAGCGATTGGAGGGTGTCCTGGAGTCGGGCGAGCTGTTCCCGGGCGAGCTCGGCCTCGAGCTCGCGGCGCTGCTGGGCGAGCTGGCGCCGGGCCTCGTCGAGGTTCTTGCGGGCCTCGTCGGCGCGTTGGGCGGCCTGGCGGGGCTGGGCTTGCTGGGCCGCCTGAGCGGCCTGGGCCATCTTCTGGCCCGCCTGGGCCGCGGCCTGGCCCGCCGCCTGGGCCAACAGCCGCTGGAGCTGATCGGCAATACGCTTAGCCTGCTCTTCGAGCTTCTTCTGCTCGGCCGCCAGGCGCTGGAGCTGGGCCTTGGGATCGGCCTTGGGGGGCTCCTTCTGGCCCTCCTGCGCCGCGGCCTGATCGAGCTGCTTCTGAAGGTCCTGCTGCTGGCGGGCGATCGCGTCCAGGTCCTTCTCGGCCTCGCGGAGCTTCTTCACCAGCCCGGTGAGCTCGTGCTCGCGGCGATTGGCGAGGATGTCGAGGATCTCGCGGAGCTGCTGCTCGATCTGCCGCTGCCGCGCCAGGGCCTGGCCCATCTGGTTGCGCTCGATCTCGCCGCCGCCGGTGCGCATCTGGCCGACGAGGTCGAGCGCTCGGGCGCGGGCCAGGGCGTCGGCGACGGTTTGGGCTGCCAGCGGATCGCTCGGGTGCAACTGGGCCACGGCCTGTTCCATGGCCTGCTGGACCCGCTCCAGGCGCAGGGCAATCTCCACCTGCTGGCGGGCACGAACGGCCAGATCGGCCAGGTCCTGGGGGGCCAGGTCCTTGAGCTCCCTGGTCAGCGTGCGGCGGCCCACCGCGGCCGTCTCCTTCGACAGCTCCTCCTGGTCGCGCAACAACTGGGCGAACTCGCGGTGGAACTGGCGGAAGCGGTCCCAGCGTCCCAGGTCGGCGAGCATCTTCTCCAGGGAGGCGATGACCCCGTCCTGGCTCCTGCCGGCCTGGGAGAGGTTGGGTGCGGGAGAACTGGAGACGTCGGTCTTAGTGTCCTTACCCTTGCCCTCACCCGGGGTGGGAGGGGGGGCCCGCTGGTCGAGCCGGACCTGAACGGCCTTGACGGCGGCGGTCAAAGCGTGCGCGATCGCGGGCAGCTCGTCGCGGGAAAGCCGCTCCATCTCGGCCAGCAGGCCCTCCATGCGCCGGTAGACGTCGGGGCTGTCGATCTTGTTGTTGGTCAGGTCGGCCAGCAGCTCGAGGACCTGCACGGGGACGCCTTCGCCCTGGCCGGCGAGCGCCTGGGCCACGCGGCGCTGATTCAGCTCGGCGCCGCGGAGGTGGTCCAGCTCGATCTGCCCCAGGGAGCCCGCCTGGGCGGCCCGGGCCTCCAGCGCCATCACCTGGTTGCGGCTTCCCCGCTGCATCTCCAGGACCCGGGCCAGCTCGTTGAGAATGAGCCCCTGCCGGGCCGTGATTCGCTCGACCATTTCCTCGGGCGTGACCACGGAGAGCCGGCGCTGCTCGCTGGCGCCCGACTGCGGCCGGTAGTCGGTTGCGGTGGCCCAGAAGGCCACCTGCACGCCGGGCTGCAAGCCGAGCCCTTCGAGCTGCCAGGTGTAGTCTTGCTTGAGGGTTTCGCCGGAATCCGGGCCGGCGGGTGTCCGCTCGCGGGGCTGGACCACGGCCGGGCCCTCATAGAGCGACAGCGCGATCGGAGCCGCCTGGGCGTCGCCGGCGGCGGCCGGCGGCGGCTTCTGCTGCGCAGCGGCCTGTTCGGCCGGGGCCTTTTCCGGCGACCCTTTCGGCGAGCTACCCGCCTTTCTCCAGCCGCCGGAGTCGTCCGCCGCGGGACCGGACTCGGGCGGTTTCTGCCCGGCCTCGGCCGTCTTGCCCGCGCCCTCGGGTGGGATGAATTCCAGGGCGATCCGGCGGATGCCCAGGTCGTCGCTGGCCGCAACGCGGATAGGCACTTGCGCTTGCGGCGTCACAAAGACGTTTGCGTTGGGCTGCTCGAGGACCACGCGGGGCGGGCTGTCGGGAGTGGCACGCACCTCCCGCTTGGGCGTCTCCGCTCGAAGCCCGTCGCGGTCTTCCAGCACCAGCCAGTACAAGCCGGTCTTCTCGACGACGAAGCCCGACGGGGAGGCGGGGAGTGTGAAGTCGTAACCTTCCTCGGTCAGTTGGGCGGCGACCGTGCGGTCTTCCCCCAGGCACACCGTGGCGGCGGCCAACGGCTTGGAGGCCCGGCCGGCCATCTCCACCTGGGTTCCCACCAGGGCGCGGATCCCCTGCTCGACCTGTTCCGGCGGCCAGCCGGTGTAGGGCGGCGGAACCAGGCGGACCACGAGGGATTCCAGCGCCGGCGGATCGGCCGGGGCAAGCTGGTCCTGCGGCTTCCAGTCGACGCTGCCGAACGGGTTCAGGAGCCGGGCCAACGCGATGCCGCAGGCCGATGGGTTGAACACCACCACCACCAGCACCAGCGCCCCGAGCACTCCCGCCCCGGTGGCCGCCTGCCGCGCCGGCCGGCGATGGATCGCCTGCTCGAAATCGAGCCGCTCGGTCACCGCGGTGGCCTCGCTGATGACGGCGCGGCGCAGGGCGATGGAGCCGGCGGTCGGGTCGTCTTCCGACTGGTGGAGGAACTCGACCGCGCTGGCCAGCCCGTCGCCCAGGGCGGGGAACCGCCGCTGCACCCGCAGGGCCAGCTCCACGTCGCGCAGGCGCGCACTCAGGCCGAGGTAGAGAAACCGATACGCGGCCCACCCCGTCGCGCCCAGCACCACCAGGGACGCGATGACCCTTAGACCCGGGTCTTCAAACCGGATCAGGTAGTCGGTCAGACCCAGCAGGAACACCGCCGCGATGGCGATCCCCACCGTCCAACTGGCGCCGTACAGGGCGATCAGGCGCCGCAGTCGGACCCGCAACCCCGCGATCTTGCTCTCCAACGGATGGGACATGGATCGGCCTGGGTCAGGGGGCTTACGCCGCAAGCGGCCCCGCCACGAGGGGACCCCTTCTCTCCTTCGTCATTCTACACCATCGCACCCAACTTCCGCAGCACCCATTCGGTCACCAGCAGCAGGAGCACCAGGCAGAGGACCGGCCAAGTGTTCCAAAGGGGGATGGGTGGCCGGGACTCGACCGGGACTGGCCGGCCCTCCGGCAGTTCGTCGACCAGGTGGTCGGCGTTGTCGAAGGTGTAAAGCTGGCCGCTGGTCTGCTCGGCTGCCCGGCGGAGCTCACTGGTCTCTCTGGGGATGCGATCGAACTCCCCCGGGGGGGCTGTCACCGTGAAGTCGGTCGAGGGGGTCTTGCCGGGGATCGGCGGGATGGCGATCCAGGCGTGGCATACCCCGATGGGAGGGTTCTCCGCAACCGCCTCGAAGACGCCGCGTCCCGCGCGGCCGCGGCGGAGCTTGATTCGCTGCGAGGGGTGCCCCTGGTGCTCCAGGACCACGGTCACGCCGTCTTCCTCGACGGGGGCCAGTCGCTCGTCGGCGAATCGGACCCGCAGCCGCACCGCCTCGCCGCGTCGGTACTCCTTGCGGTCGGTGGCGAGGGTTGCCGCGCGATCTCCCTCGCCGAGCTTGGATCGGGCGAGATAGCGCAAGGTCTGGACCCAATAGCGGGCGAAGTAGGTGTCGCCCATGCGGTACCGCCATCGCCGCGTCTCGTCCATGGTATGGAACAAGACCTTGCCCGCCCCGAAGTACTGCACCAGGATGGCGGGGAAACGGCGGCCGTCGCGGGTGGCGAACTCGGCCAGCACGCGGACGCCCGGCTTGCGGTCCGGGGCCAACACCGCCCAGTACAAGGGGGGCAGCTTCCGCCAAATCTCGGCGGATTGGGCCGGCGTCTCCCCAAGCTGCAGCCCCGGGCTGCTCAGGCCCGGGCCCGTCGGCTCGATCCGGAACCCCTCGGCCTGCATCCGGTCGGCCTGGGGCAATTGGACCGTGACCAGGTCGACGGGCAACAGCCGGGCCAGCGGCGTGTTGCGGTAGGCCAGGGGCATGAACTTGGGTCCGGCTATGCAGACCAGCGCCCCGCCCTTGCCGGGCTGGTCGACGAAGTCGATGAGGTTCTGCATCATCGACGGGCTGAACATGGCCGGGTTGGGATCGCCGAGCACGACCACGTCGTACTGGAACAGCTCCTCCCGCTGGACGGGGAACTGGCGCAGGGCCGCGGAATCCTGCTCGGCGTTCTCCAGGTCGCCGCTTTGCAGCACGGTCTTCAGCTCGATGGTGCTATCGCGGACGAGCATGTTCCGCAGGTAGCGGAACTCGTAGGTCGGCTCGCCCTGGACCAAGAGCACCCGCACCTTCTCCTTGCGCACCCGGACGGTCTGCTCCTGGCGGTTGTTCTCCGTTTGCAGCTCGCCTTCCAGGGGCTCGACCTCGACGACGTACTTAAACGTGCCTTCCCGGGTGGGGCGGTAGGGGATGCGGACCGGCTGCGACTGGCCGTCCGGCCCGAGGGTCACGCCGGTCTTCGCCAGGATTTCCTTCTTGCCTTGCTCGCGGAGCACGACCTCGACCTGGCGCCCGGCGTAGCCCGCGGCCGACAGGAGGACCTCGAAGTAGACCGGGTCGTTGACGAAGACCAGCTCGTCGACCAGGAGGTCGGTGAGCTTGAGGTCGCGCATGGGCTTGTCGTCGCCCAGGCCGACCAGGTACAACGGCACCCCGCGGCGGCGGGCGTAGTCGGCGCCGCTGGCCAGGTCCGGCCCCTCGGTGTTGATCCCGTCGGTCAACAGAACCACGGCGGCGGGCGGGCTGCCGCGGAGCTCGTCCAGGACGCTGCGGATGGCCGTGCCCAGCCGGGTGCTCTCGCCGGCCGGCTTGGCGGACCGGATCTCGGCGAGTATCTCCGCGGGGTCGCTTGCCTCGCTGGGCCGCATGCCCGTGAGGTAGTAGAACCGCAGCCGGTAGTTGTCGGCGATCTCCCGCAGCATGCGGCCGTCGCGCTCGGCCAGCACCGTGCCGGCCAGGTTCCACCGCGACAGCGAGTCGAATCCCTGCCGGCCCACGCGGTCCTGGATCGCCGCGCGGACCGGCTCGTCGTAGCGGTCGGCAATGCTCATGCTCAGCGAATCGTCGATCAGCACGGCGACGTAGGGCAGTCCCGTGCGCTGAAGGGTCAGGGCGAACTGGGCCAGCATCGCCAGCACCAGGCCGAAGACCACCAGGCGAATCCCGGCCAGGATCGTGCGGAGCACGCGACTGGCCTGCGGGTTCTCGCGCACGTAGCTGGCGACCACGTAGGCGACCAGCACGGCGACCGCCAGCAGCGTGATCCACGGGGGCCATCGCCAGGTGTGCTCCAGGCGCCAGGCCGTGCCCTCCCCCGTGCCGGGCTCGATGCCCAGCAATCGCTCGATCCAACCTGGCAAGTTGCTGCTCATGGGGCGTGGTGCCCGAAGCGTCGGGCGAGGTAAGTCTCCACCACCAGCAGGACCAGAACGGCGTACAGCAGGGTCTTGGCCAGCTCGCTGGGCCGGGAAACGGCCCCGGCGGGCTCGCCGCTTCCGGCGTGCTGCCAGGTGGTTTGAAGGGTGAAGGAAACGCCGGGCCAGACCTCGTCGCGGAGCTCCTCGGGCGTGATGGTCGCCAGGTCGCTCTCCGCCGGATCGACGTTCACCGCAAAGGCCTCCGTGCGCAGGACCGGCGCACCGAACTCGGCGGTGTACACGCCGCTCTCGACGGTCTCGGCGTAGCTCCAGGCGCTGGAGGGGCCGTCGGCACGCACCCGGGCGTCTTCCGTGCGCCCGCCGGGCTTGCGGAGCGTGAACGCCATCTCGCCGACGGGCACCGCAAACGTCTCGCCCAGCGGCTCGCCCACCAGCACGTTCCGCTGCCGGATCTGGCCCGCCACCGCGTACGCCAGGATCTCCTGCACGATGGGAACGAAGCTGGGCCAGACGGGCAGCCAGGTCCAGGAGGTGTCGGCCGCGGTGGCCAGCAGGAACACCCGGCCGCGGTGGATTGGCTCCTCGACCAGGAACGGGTCGCCGTTGGCCATCGCCAGCACGACGTCGGCCTTGGAGTTCTCCGGCACCGTCAGCTTGAAGTACTTCTGGACGTAGGTGGTCACGAGCCCCGCGCGCTGGTAGCCCTGGAACACGCGGACAATGGGGTGGCGGTAGCCCAACGGATCGAGCCGCTCCTGGGGACCGAGGATCGGACCGAGCCGGCAGGGGAGCAGGCGTGCCCGGCCCGACCCTTCGCCGCCCAGCTCCTGGTTGTAGCGCTCGGCGAGCACCTGGTCGCCCAGCAGAAAGACCAGGCTGCCCCCCTGCCTCAGGTAGCCGTCGAGGATCCGGGCCTCGTCGGCGGTGAACTGGGCGACGTTGGCCAGGAAGACGCAGTCGTAGGGTGCGAGGTCGACCTCCATCAGGGCGCTCTCGGGCCGGACCTCGGGCCGGACCAGGGCCCGGCCTCCCTCGTCGCCCCGCGGGGCCAGCGCCGCCGCCAGGTAGGCGCCCGCCCCGCGCTGAGGATCGCCCGACATCCGCCCGTCGATGCACAACACCCTTAGCGCCGGCTTGACCGGCACCGACAGCCACCGGTGGTTGTCCACCTCCAGGCGATCGCCCTCGGTGCGGACCTCGACGACGTGGTCGCCGGGTGAGTCGAAGCGGCAGGGCAGGGCGACGGACGCCGAGCCGCCGGGCTCGAGGTCCACGCTGCGGCGCTCGGTGCGGCGGCCGTCGACCAGCAGCTCCACCGGGACCTGCTGACGTCCTGCGCTGCCGAACTGCTTCAATTCCGCGTGTACCTCGAACGTCTGGCCCGGCGTGGCGAACGGCTCGGAGGAGCCGAGCGCGGTGATCGCGGTGTTGTCGGCCCCGGCCTGGCCGAGATCGAGGACGACCAGGGCGGCCGTTTCGGCCAGGCGCAGGGCGCGCTGGTGGAAGTCGGCCCTGGCCGCGGCGTCGAGCCGGTCGAGGCTCCAGCCGACCCGACCCAGGTCGGTCAGGAAATAGACCTCCTCCCGGGTCAAACGGGGGGCTTCCCGGCGCGCGCTCTGGAGCACCTGCTCCACGGCGGCCAGCGTCTTGGCCACGTCGGCGGTGGTGTGGGGCTGATCGAGCGCATCGAGCTCCCGCAGGAAGCTGGTGGACTCGAAGGCCGGCGTGCCCACCACGATCCGCGGCGGATCGCCCATCAGGACCAGCGTGAAACCGTCCCCTTCCGAGCTCTCCCGGACGATCTGCGCGGCGGTCTGCCGGGCCTCCTCGAAGCGGCTGGCGCCGACGGGCTTGTAGGCCATCGAGTACGAGCCGTCCAGGACGATCAGCCGATGGGTCCGCTGCCCGGGAGCCGAGGCGAAGGGGCCCGTCACCAGGCGCGGCTCGGCCACGGCCAGCACCAACAGCACCACGATCAGGGTCCGCACCAGCAAGAGCAGCAACTGCTCCAGGGTCATCCATCGCCGCGTGCGGCGGAGTGCTGCCAGGAGGTACTCCATCGCCGCCCAGACCATCGTCCGGTAGCGCCGCCGTGCCCAGAGGTGGATCAGCACGGGCGCGGCCGCCGCCCCCAGCCAGCCGAGCATCGGCAGGTTGACGAACTCGAAGGCGAGGATGGGGTGGAGGGGGGGCATGGGGGGGGAACTAGGGGATAGTGGATAGTGGATTGTGGATAGTGGATAGACCTACTGCCTGGCCCTTCGTTTCATGCGGGAAGCCAGGTAGCTGGACAGGGCGAGGCCCAGCGACTGGTCGGTGCGCATGAGCACGTAGTCGATCTGCTGCGCGCGGCAGCCGCTTCGGAGCCGGCGGAGGAACGCGCCGAACTCCTGGAGGTAGGCCCTGCGCAGGGCCCGCGGCTCGACCAGCACGTTGGGCAGACTTTCCAGCCCCAGGAACATCGTGACCTGGTGGAAGGGGAAGTCGAGCTCGGCGGGGTCGAGCACGTGCAGCAGGATGACCTCGTGGTGGTGATGGCGGAAGTGCCTCAGCCCGGTCATCATCGCCTCGACGTCGTCGAACAGGTCGCTCAAGACGATGACGATGCCGCGGCGCTTGAACCGCTCGGCGAGGTCGTGGAAGATCGGGCCGATGGCGGTCTTCCGCTCCGCGGGGGAGTTCTGCATGACCTGGAGGATTTCCTTCAGGCGCGAGGGGTTCCCGCTCGGCCGGATCAGGGAGCGGATCTCGCGATCGAAGGTGACCAGGCCCACGCTGTCCTGCTGCTGGAGGATCAGGTACGCCAGGGCGGCCGAAGCGCACTGGGCGTACTCGAGCTTCGACATCGGCGCCAGCGCGCTCTGGTAGCGCATGCTCTCGCTGGTGTCCAGCAGGAGCGAGCAGACCAGGTTGGTTTCTTCCTCGAACTGCTTGAGGTAGAACTTGTCGGTGCGGCCGAAGACCTTCCAGTCGAGGTAGCGCAGGTCGTCGCCGGGGGCGTACTCCCGGTGCTCGGCGAACTCGATGGAGAAACCGCGGTAGGGGCTGCGGTGGACGCCGGTGACGTAACCCTCGACGATCCGCCGTGCCCGCACCTGCAGCCCCTCAAGGCGCGCCAGGACTTGCGGATCTAAATAGTTCGGGGAGTTTTCCACGGGCAGTCGCCTCATCGTCTTCGACGGGAACCAGGTCGATCAGGCGGCGGACGACGTCGTCCGGCTTGATCCCCTCGGCCTCGGCGTTGAAATTGGTCACAATGCGGTGTCGCAGCACGGGGTAGGCCACGGCGCGGACGTCCTCGCAGCCGGCGTAAAGGCGGCCCTGGAGCACGGCCCGGGCCTTCGCCCCGAGCACCAGGTACTGGCTGGCGCGCGGGCCCGCCCCCCACGTCAGGTAGTCGCGCACGAACTGCGGCCCGTCCCTGGTGGGGCGCGTCAGGCGGGCGAGTCGCAGGGCGTATCGGGCCACGTGGTCGGCCACCGGCACCCGGCGCACGATCCGCTGCAACAGCAGGATGTCCTCGGCGTTGAGCGTCGGAGTCATCTTCACCGTCACGTCGGCCGTGGTCCGCTTGACGATCTCCAGCTCCTCGTCCTCGTTAGGGTAATCGACGAAGGTGTTGAACATGAAGCGGTCCAACTGGGCCTCCGGCAGCGGATACGTGCCCTCCTGCTCGATGGGGTTCTGCGTGGCCAGCACGAAGAACGGCTCGTCCAGGACGTGCCGCTTCCCGCCCTGGGTGATCTGGTGCTCCTGCATGGCCTCCAGCAGGGCGGCCTGGGTCTTCGGCGGCGTGCGATTGATCTCGTCGGCCAGGACCACGTTGGCGAAGATCGGCCCGGGCAAGAACCGCAGCTCCCGGTGGCCCGTCACCTTGTCCTCCTGGATCACCTCGGTGCCGGTGATGTCCGAGGGCATGAGGTCGGGGGTGAACTGGATGCGGCTGAAGCGCAGGGCCAGGGCGTCGGCCAGGGTGCGGATCATCAGCGTCTTGGCCAGACCCGGCACCCCGACCAACAGGCAATGCCCCCGGGCGAACAAGGCAATCAGCAACTCCTCGATCACCTGCCGCTGACCCACGATGACCCGGCCCAATTGCCCGGTGATCGTCTGGTACGCTTCGTTGAGCTTCTTGGCGGCCTGAACGTCGTCGTGCTCGAACATGGTCGGGACTCGGTTAGGGACTGGGGATTAGGGATTAGGGACTAGGGATTGGGGATTGGAGGACAGCACGTGCGCAGCCGCTTGCGGCTTAGCGGCGTCCGGCGGCTTGGCCGACGTCTCGCCAAGCGCCACCAGCGTGCCCTCGCCGGCGACCAGGAGCCGCCCGCCCGCCACCACGAGGTTCCCGCCGGTGATCCCCCGCGGCACGAGCGGGACGTCCTTCTTCAGTTGACCCGTGGCGGGGTCGAACACGTAAATTCTCTCCCGGGTGGGCCAGAGGACGCAATCCCCGCAAAGCACCCCCCGGCCATAGCCCGGCTTCTCGCTCCCGTCCGGCCAAACATGCCTCACTTTGCCCTGCTCCCCCGGTTTCATGCTGATCCAATACAGTTTGTGGCCGCTGGCGATCAGCGTATCGTGGGCTACGCCCAACAGGTGTACGACGTCCTCGAGCTCGGGCCCGGTTTGCCAGAGGATCATGCCGGTGGCGGCGTCGACGGCGAACAGGCGCGGGCTGTCGGCGGGTGCGACCAGCAGGGTCCCCCGATCGTAGAGGCACGGCGTAAGGTCGCGGCTGGCATGGGGGGGCGGCTTGGCCAGATCGCCGGAAAGGGCCCGAGGGTACAGGGTGACCCACAGCGGCCTGCCGTCCCGCGCGGCCAGGGCCGCCACGGCGCCGCAGCTCGAGTTGCAGTAGAGCGTGTCCCGGCGGAGCGTCAGGAGGTTGTGGGAGATCTCGGCGGCCGCACCGCGGGCGGGCACCTCTGCCGCGCAGACGAACTGCCGCCACCGGGGCTGACCGGTCTGGGCGTCGTAGCACCCCACGTGGAGCTGCGGCTGGACCTCGCTCCGCCGCATGGCCACGTAGACGCTCGTGCCGTCGCACACCGGAGCGCCCTCGAAGGCCATCCCCTCGGGCGGCGATACCTTCCAGGCCAGCCTCCCCTCGGCCGACAGGTCGAGGCACACCAGGTAGCCCGACCCGAACACCGCCCGGGAATCCTGGGACCGGACGGTCACGGCCGGGCCCATGCGCGCGTACAGCCGGCCCCCGTAGGCCGTCATGGTGAAGCGCGGCAGCCCCAGGCTGCCCGGCGGAACGTAGGACTGGCGGGCCTCTTCGTCGAGCGCGTCGGCGTAGATCAGCGAGCGGTCGTGA
>Ga0315290_10000651_pt1 | contig 22892 bp, 19 predicted proteins | sample YL17G12_0_MG_FD_203627 | JGI IMG/M metagenome (GOLD analysis project Ga0315290, IMG submission 203627) | Sediment microbial communities from Yellowstone Lake, YNP, Wyoming, USA - YL17G12_0 | ecosystem: Environmental > Aquatic > Freshwater > Lake > Sediment | place: USA: Wyoming | collected... | reverse complement strand
CTGAGTAGTTACATTAACCCATGTGTCGCCAATATAAAAACGCCTACCAGGGACCGGAGCTGTCATCACTCCATCATTATTTGGACCTGGGCTAGTAGTAGTTATGTAAGGCTGAGAATTGACCTGCCTCCAAACTGCAGCACCGGCAGTGATATCAATGCACAGAAAGATATATCCTAGTGCTGTGTTGTACCAAGTGTCTCCGAACCTGAACTTCCTGCCAAGACCAATGGTGTCTACAGCATCATTATTGATAGTAGGATTAACTGCACTTGAGTGAGTAGTGAGACCTAGATGAGCACCGACACCAATATCAGATAGTTTAGATTCAACAGCAGTGACAATAGAAGCTGAGTGGTTTGGACCGCCAATGGGGTGGATAACAGAGGCACCTGTCTGCACCCACAACATAGCGTCGCTATCCCAGGTCCAAGCTTCATCTAGATCGGCGATAAGATGCGTTTCATTGGTAACTAATGCAGCGAATGCTCTACCAAACCCAAACTTCTTAACTGCTGGATCTATAGCAGGGATGTTGCTCTCAGTAGAGAAGACCTTTTCATAACCCCTGCTAGCAAGAAAACTAACTACTTTAATACCATCTACTGCTGTCTGAGTACCGAAGATGCGATCATTGTTAGCTGAAGTAGCTTTACGAGCAATGACTACTTGACTAACTGGCAGTGAGGCAAACCACGTATCGAGAGATGTAGTGGCAATGGCTTTCCAAAGAGTAGAATCGGTATTGACCGCAATAACCAAGTTGGCTTGGGTTGCGGCCGCATTGATACCAATCGCTACATCAAATGCAACACCCCAAGCAGCTCTAAACGTAAACGTTTCTGTAGTAGTACCATCAGTGATTTTGAATGTGTTACCAACCGCTGGGTTGGTAATAATGGTGATCAATTCAGCTTGCAGAATACCGCCAGCAGCCCCAGTCAATAACTGACCTTGCGCCAGTACAAGTTCCTTCCAAACAACTGAGGAAGCCCCTTCTGCATTAAGAGCAAGCAGTAATGGTACTTTGTTGCTCTCTAGATCGATAACAGTATGCGTATGCTTAGTACCCATCTCTCACCTCGATTTAAAGAAGAACCCAAGCACTAATGGCAGTCAAGTTAGTACCTGTCCAGGTCAATGTTTTACGCCACGTTGAACCACCTTCTGTTTTATCTACTTGTATCAGATTGTCCATAATATCGTAAGCGAGAACGAGAGATGGACTTTCACTCTTGCCACTCAATAAATCATCGGAAAAAGCAGAATCGCCAGCAATAGCATCAACTGCAAATATAGAAGTTCCAAATCCACCAACACCAAATCCACGAACTCCAATCTGGATATAATTGTCCAAAATTGGAATCATAATCTTCTTACTATAAGTAGCATCTACAACATGCTTCACAAGTGTCCCAGAATTGTCGCGAGGAAGAAAAGAAGTACCATCAAAAGAATGAAGTATTTGAAACTCAATCCAATCAGCAGCACCACGAACTACGTAAAGATACAGCGAAAGCTGTGTTAAACCAGAAACGTTCAGTGGAGTGCTGTACTGCCAATCAACTGAAATTGGAAATGCTGGGGATGAAAGACCGTACCAATGAGCTGCTTGGATGGAAGAGTCGCGAGTAATTCGACCTCTAGGAGCGGTAGGAGCCATGTTGCCCTCTCATTTTTATGGAATAACGAATCTATAGTTTTTTACTCCAAAAAACTACTGCACAACGCACATTGGCTGTCGTGCAGTAGGTTAGTGGAATGTAACATTCATCTACTTAGTAGGTATTCATCTTCCTACCAAGAGCAATCGGTGGTTGCTCAAGAATCTTGAAGACATTGGTTTGAAGTGCTGTCTCTGCTGTTGCGGCAAGCGTATTAGTTGCCGCTTCATCAACAACAGTTTTCAAGCCAGTGATCAAGTCACCGACTACATCCAGAAGATTGTTGTAGCTACGAACCAACTGGGCCATTTCCTGCGACCCACTATCACCAACAACTGGTTGCGTCTTAATTGTTGCCATTGTATTTTCTCCTTATTTCTCGGTTTTTGTTTTTGTGTAGGGCAGAGGTTGCTTCTTCTTTCTGATTATAGGAGGAAGAACTTTATCCTCAACCTCCATCAAATCCTCCACCTTCAGTTCCTTTACAAACTCCTCCACCAAATCCTCCACCTCCTCCATAGGCTCCTCTACCTTCACTTCTTCCACCTTCACTTCTTCTACCTTCACTTCTTCCACCCTCTCCTCCACAACCACAGGCTTCTCCTCAACCTTCTCAACCTTTTCCTCATCCCGACAGATTGTCATCTGCCCTGGAAAACGTTTCATAAGTGCCCCGATATCCTCCAATACAGAACCTAATCTCGCCATCTTGGCAATTCCGCAATCATCAAATGACAGAACTGTTCTATTGGAAACAAGATTTCGATTTTTCATCCACCTGTGCTTAACTTGAACCACCGGAACCTCCTGTAGCTTAGTATTATTTAACATCGTCACTTCTTCCAGTGAACGAGTTAGAGATAGAACTGTTCTTGACCTTTTATCATTTTCAGGTTCTTCGTTATCTTCTTTACTAAGTTCTGGAGTCTTCTGTAGCGCACACGTTGAGCTACAGATATCAGTTCCAGGTCTAGTAGGTTTACCGCAAATAATGCAGCTCATGTCAAGCCTAGTAATGGATATCCATTGTACCCATTACTAGGCCAAAACTAGTCCATCCTATGTCAATCTACCGATGTTGATCATTCGCAACCACTTACGAGCCGCGAAAAGAATTGGTGTACCGTACAACAGAATCATCCAGCGGTACGCAGGAGCGAGTACCGCAAGATCAAGCCTCATCATCGGGGCCAGCTGACGGAACGTAATGACATTCGGAGTCAACTCTCCCATGTAGGCCAAACTCGTGAATGGAAGTAGGAAGTTCACATCATTCACGTTAGTCACACCACCAGCAGTCTGCAGAGTAGCAGGAACCTGCATGATGAGACTGTACGAAGCTGCGGCAGTCGGAACAGCACCAGCAGCAGCCATAGCTACCGTGCGATACACACGATAGTACTCAACAGGGAACGCACCCACCACTGCCGCGTTGGTTAGAACCAACGGGATGTGCCTGAGCAGGTCTTTCTCACCCTGTGTGATGTTCTGGTTGGCTGCCACAACCGGGCACATTGCAGACTCACCAAAACGATTGCATGACGTGCAGACATAGGCATATGCACTCGTTCCAGCCACAGCATTCTTGTTGAAATCACCATCCGTTCCAGCGATAGCACCAAACGTAACAGCCTGCGGAGTCGCAGGAGCGTTGGCATGCGTTGGCGACGATGGAGGAACTGGAAGCTGTCGAATGAACACACTTGGGTTGAACTCGATAGTTCCTGCCTGAGTGGACATCGACATGACTGATTGACCAATGACCCCATTGACAGGAGCTGGCATAGCAACTCGCTCACGGGGGTACATTGTCTTGACTAGGTCACTCAGATTACGAGTACCAAGGAACAGATCTGTTGGGTACCCGTACTGCTCGATGATCAGATTGCTAGCCTCTTCGATGTCAGCTTCCTGTAGAGGCTGGCCTTCCAGATCTACAAAGGAAGTAGCGTCGATCAAAGCATCAAGACCATCCCACTGCTCAGCCTCACCATCGAAAGCAAGACTGGAATCAGCAGTGTAAAGAGCTTGCTCTGTTCTCTCCAGAAGCCAGAGAATGCCATTCTGGTTTTCGAGCGCAATCACATCACCATGAGCTGGATGAACGAGCGTCGCAGGGTGGGTAACCTCCCGCGTCGTACCCATGAACTTGATGAGTTGGGTGCGTCGCGCATAATTGCTATCCGTAGATGGAGGCAATTCACCTTCCTGCGTGAACGCATACGACGTAGGACCATAATCGATCAGTTGGTTGTATTCTTCAACTGTCGAGTAGGCTGGACTCTTCGGGATTTTCTTCCAGAATTTGATGTGATGATTTGTGTAGGTCACTACCTTCAAACTGGCTTCAAGCGACTCAACACGGAGAGCACTACCACCCGTTTGAGCAGTTACTTGATAACCAGCTTCAAGGGCCTTTTGCAGCTCGGCAACATCCATCGCAGGAGCGGAGCCGAAGCCGTTCAGCCCTTCGTAGTGACGCAGCGAAATCTGTCCGTACATTTCGATTCCTCCTTAGATCAATCTATTAGATCGATCCTGCGTCAAGGTTAACGGCGGATCAGCCCGCCTGAGTGTTGAAACTCTTCATGACGATGTCTTCCGTTGCCGGAGACAACTGATTCGTGCTCTCGAACTTGATGACCTCGAGAGAATTCAATTTGCCCTTCTCCACGAGATCTGCCATTCGATCCAGCATCTGAGCCTTGGTCAGCTGATTGCCTTGCTGCTGCTGACCCTTCTGGAGCACATTCACATTCTGCGGAATGGCTCGCAACTGAGACTTGGGAGGACCAGCAGGAGCCTGAGCCATCTGCTCAGCTTGCTGGATGGTCCCAGAAACACCATGGCCAATGTTCACGATGGCATCAGCCAAGGACTTGTTGAAAGCCGCCTGAGTCCCCGCATACTCGTTCAGAGCACCCACAACCTGGCCGATCACGTTATTCATGATCCTGGCCTCCATCCCATGCAGACCAATAGCAAAGGACTTGGCAAACTCAGACAGGAACTCAGAGACCTCAATCCCCTTGCGAAGGGTCTCGTTGCTCTGCACTTCATCGGCAAAAGACTTGCCCATGGGCATCATGGGAGGTCCACCACCCTCTTTGCCCATCGGCATGGGAGGTCCACCACCCCCACCCTCGTCCTCGTCCTCGTCCTCCTCCTCATCCTTCTTCTTGTCCCTGCCCTTGTCCTTCTTCTTGCCTTTGTCCTCGTCCTTGTCGTCATCCTTCTTGCCGAACAGACCGGCAAGGCTACCCTTGTCATCCCCGCCATCACCCTTGGCGAAGTTGCTCTCGTAGTCACTCTTCAGGAGAGCCACTTCGTTGGGATCAAGGGGCATGCCCTTCAGAATCTTCTTCGCGATTTCCTCACGGGCCTTCTTGATCTTCTTGGCACCACCAGCATAGTCAGTGCCATCTGCCCCAATGCTGTCATCCCACTTGTCCCCAATGTCCCCCTTCGTACCTCCGGCCCAGCTGGTGACTTCGCTGTTTGGACCAGTGCAGATCTGCGACTTATCCATCTGCTCCTGATCCGAACCGTTCGCGAGAGCCTCCAGCCTTCCCAGAGACTTGAAGAAGTCTTGCTGCGTAATGGTCTCGGGCATCTTCAATCTCCTTAGTTGGTTCGGTTCATCGTAAAAACTGCCTCGGCCAGGGTGATGGATTCAGTTCTGGAGAATCCACGAACCTTTTGAAGCAGATCTACACAGTCATCAAAGGACAATCCCTTGTTGACTTTTTCATGTGTCGAACTCGTATGACCCCATTGCTGGTCTGCCAAACCACCTTCCAAACTCTCAGGGGTTAGAACACGTCCAGCTTCTGATCCTGCTGACAAAGCCTTCTCTTCTTCTTCCTCTTCTCGTTTTCTGAGATCAATATCTTTATCTTGAAAAGAGGAAGCCAAGGACTTACACATGCCACATGGTTTCTTGCAAACACACGGAACAGATTTTGCTGTCTGTTCTGGCATGAGCAATCCAGAATCGTGATCACACCACATCTCAGCTGGAACTTCTGAGAGAGATTTCACAACATCAATCCACGTGTTCGTATTGATTGGAGCTGCTGTGATGGCAACGTCTTGAACCCAGCAACTCAGGATTCGTTTGCCATCTCGACGAACAACCTTGCCCTGAATTGAAAACCCAAGTTTGCGGTCAGAATCAGAAGCAATCAAAGCATTGGCAAGCTCCCAGATCGCGTCTGCAACCTTGTGGACACCAGGCTCCCAAAGGTAACCCCTGGTCCATAAACCCTCTGGAGTAACTCTTGCTTCTAGGGGCTGCCCTACCTTGTTTTCAAACCCAGGCTTGTGGTCGTTGTTGTAGTAACCGTGGGCAAGAAAGTAACTGAAATTTATCCCACGCTGGTAGACAATCTCATTCTGCAGATCAGTGTCCTCAGTGGAAGCAACCCCAAAAAGAATTCGACTGTGTCCGTCTGTCTTCTTGGTGTCGGGGATGTCAAATTTCTGGGACTTGCTGAGATTGATATCCAGCGGAAGGAAAAACTCAAACCCATCACTTTTTAGAAGATCAATAGTCACATCAAACCCTAAAACGCGAAAAGGGAGACTGGGCTTTTGACCCATCTCCCTTTTTGGAGACCTTCTTAAATTTTCAGTATGATCTGATTCTTTCTCCCATCAAGCTACTGAGTCTGTAGAATGATGTCAAGAATCTTTGGCAATAAATTTGATCTAAATCTGATCTAGTGGGATTTACTAACGAAAAGACGAGGATGAGTAGCAGAAGACTTCAACGATTTCATAAGCTCTTGATCTAGCTGCACAGGAACTGGGTACTCTTTGTTGCAGCCCTTACAAACTGCGAAGGCTTTCCCGTTGCGGAAAAGAAGAATCTTGGAGCGAAGCTTCACCACATCCTGCTGGGATTTTACCAGCACCTCCCCGCAAGAGCATATGAGGAGATGATCCATTAACTGATCTTATCTCGCTCAGCATTGGCTAACCACTCCTCCATCCTCCCACCACCCTTGAACCGTGCAATGTTCTCCTCAGCTCGATCTCGTAGCTGTTCAAGAGCAGTCACCTTCCAAGCTGACGGCACTGGCTGCTGCTTCTCCGCTTCGATTTCTCGTTCAGCTCTTGCAAGGACCTGAACGTATCGATCTGCCAGGACCTTCATGTGAGCCATATTCTCAGCAAGGGCATACTTGACTCTGGACGACATCAGTTCCTCACAATCAGCAGAGGATCAGAATCTATGGCCTTCACAAGATCAGAACGAAGATACAAACTCTTCATCTTGATCCTACTTTGTTCCTCACCTGTTGGGGCATGTTCAACCTTCTCCCTCCCAAAGGGCTCTGTCATCATGGCGGGGGTTGTCACCTCGTTAGTTGTGTTCCCTTGCCTAACAAGATCATATTCCTGAAGCTCTTGTGGAGAGTCAGTCAGATGGTAGTTGTGCACCTCCAACGGAGCCTCAGTAAATATCCCAATTCCTAGTGCCAACCTCTGCCATTTATTTTTGTTATATTTTCGAAAGGCAGACAGAATATCCCTAATCTCTTTATCTGGAAGTTTTTTCACATCCAGATTCTCTGGAAATCTATCAGGGTTATCAGCATGGGCTTCATTCAATGCTTTGAAAATCGCCACACGAACCTTCTTTGAAGATTCACCCTCACTTCTAACAGCTCCTATGATCTCTTTGCTTACTTCTTTATCAGACCTAACTGGTCTTTCAGGACGATCTGAACGTCCTTGTGCCTGCATCAAATCAGAGGCATCACCCTTCAAATAACTCATCATGTGAATGCTATTTGCTGTTTGAAGATTATGCCCAGCAATGTTATCCTTATCAATAATCAAAGCCCTAATCTTTCCGCTCAAAAAATCAGCTTTACGTTGGTCTATTTCTTGTGAGCTAGTACCTTTTCTTTCCTGCTTTGTCTTACCTGTTGTAGTTGCCCCAAGGGTACTGACCACAGACACCTTACGGCCCGTTTTCTTTCCCGTTACTGGATCAATACCCATAGTTGGTTTATACACTACATCTTCTAGAGCTGCTTTAATGGCAGCAACTTGATCTGGGGAATCTGCAACCACGACAATCTTATGTTCCGGATCTGCATCTACATGTTTTTTCACTTGCTCAATCATTGCATTGATTTTAGCGTTATGTTGCCACTTGGATGGATCTGTTCTAGGTAACCTCCTCACACCACCAACCTCATCTTTACTCCTTCTTGTTACTTCCTTTCCCTCGCGCACTACTCCAGTACCGTCAATATTTTGACGATGCTCTTCTCTAGAATACCCAAGAGCCCGTGCCATAGCACCACCAGCTATCAACCTTTGCTTATCTCTCAATTTATCAACAGATATTCCAAGTTTCTTAGCTTCAGCTGCAAGCTCTCTTTCGACAACACCCTTAGCATCCTTCTCAATTTCAATTTGGCGTGCTACTTGAGAATCAGTTCTGGCAACTTTATGGTCATGCGTAGTTTGCTTGTAGTGACGTTCACGCTGCTCATCACCTATGTTCCAGTTAGCAAACTGCTGTTGAGCTTGCTTTTTCATGATGTGATCATGCGTAAACGTACCACGACCAAGTCCACCCATTACTGACATAAAAACATCACGATTTTTTGGCAAACCAGGAACATCATGGTACACAACACTACCCTTTGTAGTCTTGCCAGTCTTACTTACCTTTGGCTTACCTCGTGCATAATCATTACCTTCAAAAACAGGAGTTCTTGCTACCCACCTTATTGCATCATAAGCCTCAACAAGTGCCCGACGAGCTGGAGTAGCCGTCAATAGCTGCCTGTACTCCATAGGATTTTTGAAAATCCTTTTCCCAGCATTGGATTTATTGCTTGTTTCACCTGTAGAAAGAAGCTTTTGCGGTTCATCTACAATACGCCCACGTACACCTAGTCTCGACAAGTGATCAACTATATCACCAACTTCGGCTTTTGGTTTTCCAAGATATTCTGGAGCATACTTGTGACCCCAACCCAAATGCGTTTTCGTCAATACTGAATGAATGTTACTATCAACTTCATGCTCCATTACAAAAACAATATTTCTCCCCTCAACAGCACCTGTCTTACTGATCATGTCATGCATTTTTTTAAAGAACTCGTGCTGCTGTTCCTTACCCCATCCTTTGATTCCATAACCCTTTGCCATCTCTGATCCATTAGGAACACCAATTACGATGGGGGTAGGATGCTTTTCAGACTTCTGTGCCTCCAAAGCTACTTCTAAACTTTGAGTAAACTCATTGGTTTTTGCTTTTTGTTTTGCTTCCTCTTCCCCAGCTTCTTTCTTGAATAAGCCAACCGTATGAAAGTCAGTCATCTCATTAGCTTCATTCACCCACTGTTGAGTCATTCCACCAGGAATTGAAATCACATAATTCATATGTTCACGTTCATTATGATTATCAGCAATCGAAGCAAACGCAGCCATCGTCTTTCCTGCGCCTGTTGTCATTGTGTTAAGGCCACCTTTTGACCCACGAACAGGCTTTCCTTTGTCATCAAACAATTTTGGTTGCTTCATGAAATTGAAAGCATTGAACTGAGCCAACCTCATTTCCATGGGAAGTGTTTCCATACTCCCATCAAGTTGTTTCCGTGGAGTACGTAATGTTTCCCTAAGAAGTGGAGGATGATCTTCACGAGTAGGCAAAGTCTTATTATACTTGATATCAGCATAACGATCTTCGGATGCTTGCTGGGCTGCAACACGAGGAATCTTATCCATCAAACCACGAGCCCGTCTCCTCCTTCCAGTAGTTTCCGCCTCAACCTCTTCCTGTGTTGAGGGACCACCCAACTTCACACGAACATGGGCTCCATTTTTATCAACACCAACAACAGCCAACTTGCCTCTAGGAACTGCCATTGCAGTTCCTTCAACTTCATGAATTTCACTATCCGAAAGACCAAGTTGATTCTTGACATAATCATAGGCTGAAATCTTGGTTGCGTTTCGAAGTAAATCTCTTTTATCTGGGTCTGGGTCATCAACAGGCCCAGGAATATCAATCCTAATATCATTTCTTTCGGAAACAGTGGGAGAAGACACAAACTTAAACTCCTCCCCTATTTCACCTTCCTCTGGAATCTTGGAAACACCAACAGCCTTCCACTGTGCTTTAGCAATGGCTTCACGCAGAGCAACATTCAAAGTTGCTACTGTCTCAAGAGAACCCAAAGCCATTCCAAGATTCACCTGGCGCCTTCGACGTAAAGACTCAAGGCTCTCAGTCTTTTGAAGCATAGAAGCTAATCTACTGCGTGGATTGATGTCAGGAACCCCAATCTTGTCTTCTGGACGAATAATCTCACCAGTGGTGATTTGTTTCTCTTCTTGCTCAATCCGTGAACGAAGGATACTATCCTCCTCCATTGCCCTATCTTCCACCTGAAGAATCTTATTCCGATTCCATGTATCAACAGACCGATTCATTCTATCAAAATCCTTCCGACCCCAATGCTGGCTAAAGGGACTCTCCTTCAACTTATTTATTTCATTCATCATCTCTTTCTGTTCACGACGTGTAATTTCAGGATCTTTGATTTTCTTCTCTAGATCATGGATACGAGCTTTTTCCGCCTCTCCACGTTGAGCCAGCTGAGCCAATTTACGAGCCACAATTATAGGAGCTACAGATGCTGAGGTTCGATGAACCAAACCACCATACTGACCTTGTTCACCCTTCCCTGTAATCATCTCAAATCGTTGTGCCTTATCATTAAACTTTACCTTGGTAGAAATCTTTCCAAGTAGTCCCTGTACTTCCTCAGTAGCCAAAATCTCAGGCGGAAGATGCTCTGATAGCATACCAGACAAGGCATACTCAGACCCTTGCCTCATATATGGATCAAGAAGATTCCCAGATTTGCTATTCCAGAACTCGTTAATGACAGTATACATTCCTGGGCCAGATGGACTTGTTATATTCTGAGCTTCCTCAAGGAGCTTCATTTCCTTTCGAATGTCATCCTCAGTAACTCCTGTAGACGCCATTGCACTTTCAATATCCTGAAATGTAGTCGCAAACTCTTCGGGAGAAACAGCTGTTCGTGGTCGTTCTTCTACTCCCTGCCTTGCTGCCTCTTCAGAAATCTGTTTGATGTAATCCCTGGCTCTGTCTGCAGCTACACGAGCAGCAGCATACTGTCGTTGATCTGTGGCTACTTGATCGAAGAAAGCGCGTTGATCAAGTTCATTCTCAAATTCTGGTTCTGCATCAACCTGAGCATACTGAGGAACCATAACCTTCTCTTTAATCTTACGTTCCTTCTTTTCCCTTTCCTTACCACTCTTGAACTTTGAAATTGTCTTGGCTAGATTAAGACCTGGATCAACAACTACTGCATCAGGATCTTTATCGATTAGATCTAAGATATCTTGATTTTCTTGAGGAGAGTTTAAATTACCAGGTTCATTATCATCAGCTGGTTGTTCAACCTCCTCCATTGCTTGTTGTGATGCGTGATCGAAAGCCGCTGATATCAATTGGTCTGCAGCTAAATCCAAGTTATTGTCTGCATCAAACATATCTCCATTTTGCATGTCTTGCAGACTCTGCATAAACGGTTCTTCAATTGGTGCTGCACTAATCTTGATCTTACTGGAGATCTGCCTTAGCTTGGCAATGTCACTATCTGTACTCTTTCCTTCTCTCCCTTTTCTAGCTGCATTCAATGCTATCTCTTGAACCTGCTCTATCTTCTTTGCCCTCTCACGCCTGAAATTCCTGGTGGCACGCTTAGCGAATTCAGAGACCAACCGTTTTGTATCCTCATTGAGAGGAATCTTATTCTTCTTCAGAAGACCAAGAGCTGCGTTCTCGAAAGACTCAACTATTTTTTCCTCAGCTTCCTTGGAAAGAGTCGTACCTTCAGCGAGACCTAAAGTTTCATCAAGCTTATCCGCATGAGTCTTTACTAACTTTTTCGATACTTTCCTTGCCCCCTTGTATTCCTTCTGGGCTACTCGTTTTTTCTCTGCATGAACTGCATACTCAGCTTGACGAGCTTGCTCTTCCTCAGATTGAGCAGTTGTCTTCTGCCGTTGTTTGAAAGCAAAATGCCGATGGGAGATGTGGGAAAGGTAATCTTCTGGGGTAATCTTCCGAGACCCACCATGCTCATCTACCAAATCTTTCCCATCATCCCCTACTAGATACTCTTCACCAGAACTCTTATCGATTCTAGTAGCTGGAGAATGCATCCCACCAATAAGGGCAAAATCCCCATTAGGACGCATTACCACGAGAACGTGACGGCCAGCTGCTGGACCTCTATGTGGTGTAACCCAAGCTCCATCACCTGGACCCAACTCGCCAAGATCTATGGCACCATGTGCTCCTGGTTTCAATCGTTTGATGTTTGGTGTATGAGGAGCCTTGAGGCCAGCTATAGCCTGAGTAAGCCTCTGCCAAGCTCTTTGCTTGGCATTAGAATGTCGTTTACCCTTCGACAGTTTCTCGAAGGGTATCGGAGCATCAAACCCAAGAACAACGTTACTTTTTTCCCCACTCGTTGACGTAGGAGTAGTCTTCTGGCTCTTTACCAGATTCTCCACTCGATTGATCAGACCCAGAATCCTGTTGTCCTTGATTATCAGATTCGGCAATCGCATTTTCATCCTCTACATCATCTTCCTCAGACTGCGGAGTATGCATCTTCCCTTGACCAAGTGTCATTTGATCCCATTCATGATCTGTTTCGTGAACTGGATGATGATGAAGCCACTGACTAAATGCTTCTTCATTCTCTGTTCTCGGTGGAGGATTTGAAGATACCTGAACCGTCAGATGCTCATTATCATCCTTGATTCTAGGATGCTTCTTTGGAGTTGAATCCTCTGAGGATTCCTCTTCGTTATTTGAGCCCTTGGGAGACTCATTCTCTTTTGCTTCTCTTTCTGCAAAAGTATTACGAACAAGATCTCCATTTTCATCATACTCAACTACATCCCCAGGGCTCTCCACCAAATCCACTGCTTCCTGTGTAGATGCCCAATCTGTTCTCGACATGTTATTTCTCCAACCCAAGATATCTGGCAAAGTGATTGAATGACGGGTTATTACCAAACACAACGTACGCTTCGCTAGTCGACCACATCTCCCCGCCATAATTGTTATCCAACAAAAACTCTTTCCCAACCTTCATACGTTGAATTGGCCCAACAAATCCAGATGGTTTTGGTTGTTGAACTGGTACTACCATGCAAGCAATCTCCCAAGCACGATCAGCATGCTTATCGACAAGTGCCTTAGCTTTACTCAATGGAATTTTTGTTCTATCAGCGATGTATTTTGGAAGTTTTGCTCTAACAAATGCAGCAGAATCCTCATGCCAATTCAACCCCATCCGTGGCCAGGTATACTTCCCAATCTGATCCGGATGGGTATCAATTCTGCGAACACCAAGCTGTAGATACTGTTGAACAGAATGTCTCAAAAATCTAGTTCCAATCTTACCCTTCTGAAACTCATCCTCCATTATAAACAAATCATGGTAAATACAAAACTTGCCAACTTCATTCTTGTACGCAGTCCTTTCAAACACAGCTATGTGCTCACCATTCTGTGACATAATCTGCCCATCAAACTTAACACTCTTATTTGTAATAGTAACAGCATTGATTGCAGTAAAAAAATCAGGTTCATTTACTTGCCAAGACTCAGCCAATTCATTGATATCAATATCTCCAAGAGCTTCATCTAAAACTTTCTCAACATGATCATCGTTAATTAAACGTACATCAAACTGACCAACTTTCAACGAAACAGAAACATCGGCATTAGTATTCTTCTTTAATTTACGAATAGCAATTATGTTCTTCTTGCCTAATGACTTCTTTTTGTCCAGCCTTGCTTCAGCGGAATAAAGGGAAAGATGTCGACCTTTCTCCTCCAAACCACGAATAACAGGACCAGATTTATCCTGATTTATCTTACCTTTCGACTCCATAGCATCCATGAGTTCATGGGCCTGCTTCGCAATATCTAATTCCTTTTCCTGGTCTTCTGGACTTAGTAACTTGAAACTCTTCTCCGTCCACTGGTTCAAATGTTGTAACACACCTTTGGCAACAGTAAAAGATTTGCTAACTTCATGCTCTTCAGCATTCTCTGGGTTCTTTACCCATGTCCAGTCTCTGTGTTCTTGCTTTACCAGCTTATGAACAGTCGTTGGACTCTTCGCATTCTTATGCCGATAGCCTTCAAAGTGATTCTCCGCCCCATCTCCACCATGTTTCAAGCACTCAATTCCACCACCGAATGGGCAATGCTCTAGCTGTTTTTTACCAGGTTCTGGTAATTCGGGCTTTTCCCATTCTATTGGTTTTTGCTCTACTGGCTTTACCTTTGGAAGACCAGATTGTCGTGGACCAATAAACCTGTGAGCTGCTTTCAGTAGATCGCTAAAATAGTTCATTATCTTATCCTATGCTCTGACACTTGAGCATCTTGCCTTCATACTTTGGATTGCTAATCTTTTCCTTCAATTGAGAAATTGACATTTCTTTCATGTCACCAAAGAAACGTGGATTGTCGTACTGCTTCAGATATGCAGCCTTGGCTTCATCTGAAGATTTAAATCCAATCATCACTTTATCTTCATCGTATTTCTTAAAATCAGGAGCCTTCAATTGATGAACTACAAACACCCGTCCTGAATCCTTGTGCGGTCCAATATATACATCAACCTCATCACCATCCACTCCCTCAGTATCAGCAATATACCCATAGTCATAATTCATCTTGGTTTCACCATCGCGATCTGCGCTTGGATCATGCCACTTCCTAGTGCTACCTTTCTTGTTCTCTATATCAATTGGTATTCCATCATATGAAACTTCTTTTTGAATTGGATGAGACTTTTTAACACCAGTATCTGAACCATGTTGCATAGCAGCTAAACACAATTCTTTTACTACTACTGGATCTATATAACTTTTGAGAGTAGTATGAATGTAAACCTTTCTCTTTTCCCCCTCACCTTGGAAATGACCCAAAGCCCTTCCTGCTTCCGTAGCTGCTCCTTCAATTATTTGAGCTAGCATTTGAGCGGTAGGACGACCCTGTACTTTTTCAAAAAGCTCTTCAAAGTTATTAGAGAAAATCCTTGTACCATGATAAGTACGGAACTGTTTTGGTGTCACACCCAAACTATGGCAATGACGATAGATCTTATTGTATCCAATTTCCTGATAAACAGTCCTTCTACCTTCTTTAATAGGAACAGAAAAAAGATAATCCTTTGGTCTCTTCTTTGGGGCAGTCATCAACTCCTTCAAAATACCCATTGACCTTGGATCAAGAACAACACTCTGTTCTTGTTCTACACCTTTCTTCCCAATATACGAAAAGGTTGCCATGTTACCTTTAACACTTGCATTCTCAACCTTCAATGTTGTCAAACCAAGATTACCAGTGCTTTGTTCGTGTACTTTTTTACCAACACGCATATACGCTTGATCCAACAAAGCTACCATCAAACCTAATGTTCTGGTTGCCAATTCATCTGAGTTATTTATCATCTCCTTACAGCACTTACGAACCTTCGGTAGCAGTTGATCAAACTGTTTATTTGATTCATTGAACTTTAGATCATCCCTTTCCCTCACATCTGAGTCATAGTAGGCATGCTTATCTACATCTGGCTCATCTTCCTTTGGCCAGCGAGCAGCCCATCTCTGCATATGAGTTTCTTTGTCATATTCAGGGTTCCATTCAGCATGTCCTGGAACCGCCTCATTCATCTTGCGGCCATTACGTGGATCAAAATACTCAGGATTATCTTTTGGATTCACTTCATTTTTGTGTATTTGAGGTTCACCAAGAGATGGATCATGTTCTTTGTGACCTTCAGGAGCATTCGTACCACGAATAGCATTGTTCAGTTGATCATGATAATAATACTTGTAGTGACCTGGAATTCCTTCTCGACGCCAATATTGATATCCAGGTACACGTTCCCCCTTCTTGGCCTTGCTTAGGATATCTATTGCCTTGTTGATCATATCCAAACTTGACTTACGAATAGTATTGAGTGCTTTCGCAACTGGAGATAGTTTCGATTGCATAGCTTCAAACTCCGGTGTACTTGCCATCTTTTGGTGAGCACTCAAAAAGATATCCACTAACTGAGACTCTGATGGTGGATGTGGAAACTCCCTTGAATGTTTCTTTGTCAATTCCAACGACACTTCAGTAAATGGTTTGATATTCTGCAAGTCACCTTTTGGAGCAAATGCCAAAAGAGCAGCCTTCTCAGACATCGTAAGCAAGGGATGATTTTTAATCATCGACACCCAAGATCTTTTGCTGGCTTCTGAAATCTCTGCTTTGGGTTTACTTACTTCTTCTTTCTCAAACGGCTCTACAAACTCATCACCACCTTCTGACTGCCAATGAACAATAAACGCTTGTGCTTGCTCAGGGGTCTTAATCTCACCAAGCTCATTCGCAGCTAGAAACGAAGTTACTTGCCTATCGTGGTCTTCACCAACTGTAGCAATATAATGAGCAATCCTATCTTCCTGACGACTAGTCCAATCTTTCAACTGATCTTGTTTAGCCATCAATGGCTCGTCTGTTGTCATTGTGTGAACACCAGACGTAACAATTGTTTCGTGACCAGGAGCCATATTTTCTCGACGAACATGCTCAAAAATATCTCTGGTATGGCCACCATGATCTATAGTAGTAACTAGTTTTCGACGTTCCTCTACATTTGCTATAATTCTTTTTGCCTCATTAAAATTCTCCCACCACAAACAATGATTCAAATACGTAACAAATTTCCATCCCTTTTCTGGATCATAAGAATTAACTGCTCGTTCCACACCCCTCAACGCAGGGGATTCAGCTTCAATCTCAATCCTACTCGAATGCCCAGGACCACCATAATACCCAAGAAGCCTAGCCATGTTTTCTGGATCAGCCAAATTGTACAATTTCAATTGTCGATCTGCAGAAAAAACTATATGCCCGAAATGCTCTTTCACAATCTTTGAATAGAAAGCTACACGTTCTTCTTTTGATTGAAACTTGGCATGCCTCACCCATCGCCCACCCCTACGTTGCTTCACTTCCCCTGTCCTTGAATGAATAGTAACGGGGTATGACCTCTGGGCTCTCTCCCAAACCACCCTGCCCTGTTCCAGAGCGGTAGTTGCAGGTCTATCCCTATCGATAGGGAACCTCTTGAGGGGCTTCACACGCTGCCCAGAGGCTGCCTGCTGCCTCCTCTGCTCCTTTATCCACCTCTGGGCTGTCTTCATCGTAAAGGGGCTAGGAACCCACTTAGAAGGCTCACCAGGAAATGGGTTGTGAGGACTATCTGAGTAGTACCTGACTACCATCCTGCCACTAGGAGACTCAATACCTGACCTTCCACGTTCCCTTACATCAAACCAAGGTCTCCCCTGGGCATCCTTGACTGTCCTGGTTGTTCTATCTCGATGGGACCAGTTCTCCAGAGCCTCAAAAGACGTAAGATGTGCAATAGCATCTCGAGTGAGGGAAGATTCTGGTGGTAGAATTGAAATTGGTCTTGAAGCTGATGGATGAACTAAAACCTTGTACTTTGTTTTTCCTGTAGCAGATTTGATATCTGCTGTGTGTTCCTCAGTTCCTCTTAAAACCCTATTTCGTGCATAGTGAAATGCTTGTTCTGGGGTATGCTCAAGTTTCTCAGACTTAGGATGAGTTGGAACAGTGTGTTCCTCTGTTGCCGTATAGCCAAAACCATGGTTGTCATGTTTCAGATTTGAATACTTGTAGTTCCAGCGATCATGCTTCCACCAACGTAGCACATACTTTCCACCAACATGTTCACCTTTACGAGCTTTATTGATCCAAAGAGAAAGCATCTTACCACTCAACCCCACTCTTATGCTTCTCTACTTCATTCTTTTCTATAATATCCATCAATGACCCACGAACATCATTACGAATATAATCCTCATCCATCCAATCTAGATCGTATTTGAAATTCTTACCCCAAATAGTCCTGGATATCTGAACTAGTTGATCTTTATCAAACTCGTTCAAGTGCTGGAGCAGCATTTGTGGGCTTGGGTTAGCTCCAGGCTCATTGGATTCTTCTTGTTCTTCAGGTTCCTGCTCTTCTGGTTCCTGTTCCTCATCCTCTTCAAAAGCCTTGAAGACTTCTTTTCTAGCTTTATCGTATCCTTCTTTATCACCAGCTAGAGTAAACCGACGGAGATAGAATGAGGGATTACCTTCAAGAGGAATCTTATACCCAAGAGCTTCAGACCAAACCTCATGTTGATGCTCTGGGCGATTGATAGCGGTTGGTTCTACGTATGGATGAGTTTTACCTCTGAACTCCAATCTCTGTCTTGCAACACGGCTAGGGTCTTTATCATCAAAGTAATCCTCATCAGTATCTACTGGAGATACTTGCTGAGAACCCATGGAAATGGATGGTCCTCCTTTTCCAAGGCTAGCCATCTTCTCTTGTTTTGCATCTTTCTTATCTTGGTCTGCTTCGATGGCAGACTCATCTGGCTCATCCATTTCCCCACCAGCCTCACCTTCTTGCTCAACTCCAGAGTCAGCAGCCTCCTCCCTGGCTTCCACCTGCTTCATCTGGGCATACTCAGGATCTCCACCTCGGAACTGTCCTTCTCCTCCCCCCGCCTTCCCCAGCTCACTTAGCTTTGTCTCCATCTTGGGAAGTCCTTCTTTCTCATCGTAATAACCTGGATGCTCCTCAAGATGGTCTCGAGCTATCTCTTCAGCTACCTTTTCCTGTACATCTTTGGGATATGAACCTCCCTTGACATGCTCCATCTCAATCTTCTTACCTCTCTCAACTGCAGCATCATCATATTTCTTATCTGGTTTACCAGAAGCTCTTCCGCCTGGAATTATCTCACTCTTAGAGAGTGCTTCGAGTTCATCAAATGGATTCATTATTAACTCCAAGGACCCCAGTGTCTGTGTTTCAACATATTTATAGTGGCTTCAGTCGTATCGTATTTATTGTGAACTTGGGCTTTCATTTTCTTGTAGTATTTCTTAACGGGAACACCATTTGGATGACTATCCTTATTCTGCCAATCATATACATTACCACCATGTTCTGCCCAAGCATGGTGCATTACCTCTCCAGTCTCTGGGTGGGTAGCTGTCCCGTGAACTACCTTAGCGTTATTCACATCTAGCTCTTTCGCACGAGTTACTGCATATCTATAACAATCACCCTTTTCACTAATAGATTTACCAAACAACTCAGGGTAGGATTCTTCTGGATTCATTAACGTGAATTCATGTTGATCATTCCAGTTCCAGCCCCTCGGAATATACCTGATCCTACCATAACAGTGGGGATGGATTGGGGGGATAACTGGTTTGGCATTTACACGCCATGGTCTTTTGTAATTTGTCCCTTCATTTTCCATCAACTCTTTCAATTTGAAAATCTTTGGATTACCAGTTTTCTCATCATAGTATATCCTCCGGCAGTCACTACACATGTCGCTGTCATGGGCCACAGCCACGTCACTATCTACACCCTCTGAATCAGAGTAGATATCTTCCTTCTGGATAATAGCTGCTGCAATCCCCTTCTGCCTCGCCGAATGCATCTCTGTTGAAGCAACTCTTCCCCAATCTCTTTTTGCTTCCTTCAGTGATTCAAGCAACTCATTAGCTACTTTATTGTAGGACTGGCTTAGATCTACTCCTGTCTTGATTTTATCAGCGATAGTCTCCCGAACGTGGCCTTCTGAGACAACCTGATTCGTAGCATGGGATAGTCTACTGTATAGACCATTTCGTATATCATCCATGAGATTACGAAAATGGTTATGGGCAGACAACTCAGCTGCTTGAATCTGCAACTTGTCCACAGTAGTGTATCTGCCAGTAGCTGCTTCCTTGAGTTGTTCCCAATCAAGGTTCTTGAATTCACCTTCCTTAAGAACTGACTCTAGCTTACCAAGAACGTATGAATATTTGATTGATGAAACAGAGACATCCATTGGCAATCTGCCACTGGATTTCAGTTGCAGAAGGTCTTTCTCTGAGATCTCTTGCTCTCCAAAAATCCGCCAAGCAAACCATGTAGTGTGTTGACGAATAATCTCAGCAAGTTTCTCAATCTGTGCCCTGGAAAGAATCATTCACCAGCACCATGAACCTTCCCATAATGCATTGGCTGACGAACCAACTTAACCCCGTACTTGGGATCAGAGGCTAATTTCTTAAAATAATCCTTTGCCCCACCCTCAAACCCCCCGGCTTGCTCTTGAAAAGGATGAATCATCTCGTCCTTGCCATACCCACTAATTCCCCAATGCTCTTTACCTTCTTTCTCTTCTTGTGGGGTGCGAAAAGCCTTCTCTTGGTCACTACCACTAAGAGAAGCCATTATGTTTGACATCTGGGATGGAAGCTCTTTCACAGCCTGTTCGAAGTGCTTCCTCTTGGGTTTGGCCCCTTGCTGCTTTAAAGCCAAATACTTGGTCTGGTGAGCTTTGGCTTTCGCACCTCCACCAGACTGTCGACTGTAGTGGTCTGCTTGAATGTAGTGCTTTGCTGCCTCAATATGTGGAGATTGGTTGGTTCTCCACTCATAGAAGGCACCAGCAGCAGCTGGATCGCCAGAGTGTATTGGTTCTGTAATTGACTGCTGACCTTGAATAGCTTTTCCTACGTTTGGCCCAGCAGCCAATCGCTTCTTTTTCTTCTCAGATTCCAAGCGAGATTCAGCAGAATCAATACCAAGGCGACGGAGAGATGGCTTCTTTGATGAAAAGAACCTATCCATCTCCTCCTTTCCACCTTCGAAATCCTTCTCTAATTCTGCTTTTACCACATCACTCTTTACAAACAACTCAGGACGGGTATTTGGAATTCGAGGAAGAACTCCATTCATCTGCCCCTCAGTGACCCCAGGTACCACCTGAGACTTGATAATTCGGTGCTGCTCCTCACCTGTAAGAACAAAGACAGGTTTGCTGTCTTTCTGAACAGGTTGCAACCGTCGTGGACCAATCATGTCGCTACGCATTGTCTTCTCCTACAGGTAGATGAACAAAGCCTTTTCCAAACCTTTTTTCAACGCTTTTAATACAGCATCCTTCATTGGGTGCTTCTTGTTCCAATCAAAATTCAACTCAAACTTTGTTGATGACTTTGGATGTTCTACTTTTGTGTATAGATCTTGAGCCTCTGGTTTAATGACGTGACCAGCACCTTTGTTATGTGTGCCAACACTTTCACCAGTTGTGTAATGGCACTCGTGTTTTCCACCCTTTGAATGAATAACGCTCTCTTGATTATACTTCTTTCCCAAATCTCTAATAATTTGATGCTCACTAGGATCTGTGTGATGAACCATGAATGATGTCTTGGTCATCATTCCTCTTGGAACAGTGGATTTTGGTTGCTTATTGTGTTGAACCAAAAATGACTTTTCCTTACCACCCCAATGTCCCTCGACCTCAGTATGATCTAGTCCATTGCTAATCAAATCCTGACGAAGCTTCTCATGTCTATCAGCAAACATAGGATGATCATCTGGAAGATTCTTCTCATCTGGATGTTCTTTGTTTCTACCGGCTGAGACCAAAGAATAGTGGCCACCTTGCAATTTCTGATTAAGGTCACTCTCAGACAAAGGAACATGTGCACCAAGTCTAGCTTTAATCAAATCACAATCCCACTCAATCAAAGACTTAGCTACCTTAAGTCTTGTAGTCTTCTCCCTGGTACCAGAAGACAGAAAATGCATAAGAGGTTTGGGCTCAGTAACCTCTTCAGGACCAGACACATTACCAGTAGCTGGAATGTGCGGTGCAGCTAAATCATCAAGATCTGTTCCTGGTGGATGCCCAGCATGCTGTAAATGAAAACCAATCCTAGAATGAGCGGGAGTCTTACTTTGTTGGTAGTGTCCACTATTCATGTGATAATGAACAGCCAAATCTTCGTGATGCTTTGGAGTTGCCACTACTCCCTGTCGCTGAAGATTATCTGCTCTAGCTCCATGAACATGGTACATCCTCAACATCTTATCTGCTTTTTCAGGCTCATTATTTGTCGAATGATGAAAGTAATTATGACGGGCATAACTCTGAGCTGCTTGATGAGTTGCCAGTTGGTGTCCAGGAGAAGAAACATCAGGACCAGAGATTGGCCCCAATGGCGGACTATGTTGCCTTCCTTGTGGAAGTCTCACAGTCTCTGACTTCACAAGAACAGACCTATCCCACAATTCAGAAACATCACCAATCCGAAACAACTCAGCTCTCAGGAAGATCTGTTCCATTATTTCCGCCCTTCAACAAGACCTACAAGAGCTACGGATAACATTGGACCACCATCCATTACTAACTGAATGGCATCCATATGCTGTATATGATACTTTTCTACCAACATCTTTATTACACGATCACCATCAACTGTCAGTGCCTTCCTGAACCTCAATCTTTGGGAAACAGTCTTCATTCTGGTTTCAGAACCTTAGAAATCTCTTTCACGAGACTGTTTGTCATGATATCAAATGACTCATCCATAAATTTCACAAGATGAGCCATAGCTGGATTCTCTTTAGATAAAAGAACACTGAGGTTGGGTTCATGCTCACCCTTTCTCAGTTCCTCTATTACAGCTTCTAACGATTTGGTTATATCATCCAAACTCAAATCATCAGAAACTTGAATCTTGATTCCAGATGACATCAGTCTTTCGTCACGTGCCTGAAGGGAACTGACCCCCCGCCATATCCAGCATTCCAGTTTAGCTCTTCATTCATATGTCGAAGAACACGAAGAGCTACCAACCCGCGTTCCTCATCTGTCAACCTGGCCATGGTTCCAGCAATCTTGGGAGCTACCAACTGGAACTTCTGTGGCAGAATCAAAGTGAGAAGTGCCTGTTCGAAACTTGTCAAGTTTCCACCTGATTCAGCCTTGTGAATCATGTCAATAACCTGACTTGCCACAAACTCTGTATCCAAACGACCATTTGGGTACCTACGAAGAGGTGTGCAACCTTCATTCCTCAGCAAAGATGGCTCATCCTGCTGAGGAATTCGATAGTTGGTAGGATGGGTAATACCTTCCCTGTAGCTTGTAGACTTTGCAACAACCTCTTCATCTTGTCGGAGGTTAAGAGGAACACTACCAGACAGTGGATTACTAGAACCTTTCATTTTAACTCCTCCACATCGTTGT
>Ga0315290_10000650_pt1 | contig 22893 bp, 23 predicted proteins | sample YL17G12_0_MG_FD_203627 | JGI IMG/M metagenome (GOLD analysis project Ga0315290, IMG submission 203627) | Sediment microbial communities from Yellowstone Lake, YNP, Wyoming, USA - YL17G12_0 | ecosystem: Environmental > Aquatic > Freshwater > Lake > Sediment | place: USA: Wyoming | collected... | reverse complement strand
CGGTCGCGAGCCGCGACCATCCGGGAGGCACCGCGCCGGCGCAGGTGCGCTCAGCCATCGCCGCCGCGCGCGCAGCGCTCGCGGCCGGGGCGCACGCGGCCGGCACTCCGGCGCGACACGCTGCAACGGATTGCGGGGAGGCCGCGTGAGCGCGTTCGCGGCGGTGTCCGACGACGCGCTCGGTTTCGCCGCCGGCACGCTCACGACCATCGCCTTCGTGCCGCAGCTGCTGCGCATCCTGAAGACGCGCTCGGCGCACGACATCTCCTGGTGGATGTTCGGGATCCTGATCGCCGGCGTCGCTCTGTGGCTGTGGTACGGCATCCGCGTCAACGCGCTGCCCGTGATCCTCGCCAACGCGGTGACGCTGGGGCTCGCGCTGGCGATCGTGCTGCTGAAACGGCGCTACCACCGTGGCCTCAAACCGACGCGGGTCGCGCCGAAACCCGGCGGCGAGCGCATTTCTGGGGAGTAATCGATGGCAACGCAAACACTGGCCTACCTCGGCCTGGGCGTGATGGGGTATCCGATGGCCGGGCATCTTGCGCGCGCCGGGCATCGGGTCACCGTGTGGAACCGCAACGCCGACAAGTCGGCACGCTGGGTCGAACAGCACGGCGGCCGCAGTGCGGCGACGCGCGCCGCGGCGGTCGCCGATGCCGACCTGGTCATGATGTGCGTCGGCAACGATGACGACGTCCGCGCCGTCGTGCTGGGCGAGGGCGGCGCGCTCGCCGCGATGAAGCCGGGCTCGATCCTCGTCGACCACACGACGGCATCGGCCCAGGTGGCACGCGAGATCCATGCGGCGGCGAGCGCCGCCGGCGCCGGCTTCCTCGACGCTCCTGTTTCCGGCGGCCAGGCCGGCGCCGAAAACGGCAAGTTGACGATCATGGTGGGCGGCGACGCCGCCACGTTCGCCCGCGCCGAGGCCGTCCTGGCGCACTACGCGCGGGCGGTCACGCTGATGGGGGGGCCGGGCAGCGGCCAGCTCACCAAGATGGTCAACCAGATCTGCATCGCCGGGCTGGTCCAGGCGCTGGCCGAAGGCGTCAATTTCGCGGCGAAGGCGGGGCTGGACGTCGAGCGCGTGCTCGACGTGATCGGCAAGGGGGCGGCGCAGTCGTGGCAGATGGACAACCGCGGCAAGACGATGGCCGCCGACAAGTTCGATTTCGGGTTCGCCGTCGACTGGATGCGCAAGGACCTGGGCCTCTGCATCGCCGAGAGCCGGGCCAACGGCGCCGCGCTGCCGGTCACCGCGCTGGTCGACCAGTTCTATGCCCGGGTCCAGGCGCAGGGCGGCGGACGGTGGGACAGCTCGAGCCTGATCCGGGTGCTGCGCGACGCCTGAGGGTCAGACCCGATTTCCGCCGGTTCGCCCCCGGGTTGCGACGACGTGGTCGGACCCGGTCCGTACTATTACGCATCTGACCCCGTTTGACCGATCCGGTTGGCAGACCCCGTCCGCAATATTACGTATCTGACCCCGTCGGCGGCGGCACCGCGTCGCCGTCGATGATCGTCACTTCGTAGGTGATCTCCGCCGTCCGCGCGATCATCAGCGTCGCCGAGCAGTACTTGTCCTTCGACAGCTTCACCGCCCGCTCGACCTGATGCGCGTCCAGCCCGCGCCCGGCCACGAGATACCGGAAGTGGACGTGGGTGAAGACCCTGGGCGGCGTGGGCGCGCGCTCGGCCTCCGCTTCGACGACGCAATCGGCGACGGGCTGGCGCGCTTTCCTGAGGATCTCCACGACGTCGAAGGCGGTGCAGGCGGCGGTGCCCGTCAGCACCAGTTCCATCGGCCGCGCCCCGAGGTTGCGGCCGCCGTGTTCGGGCGAGCCGTCGATCACGACCGCATGCCCGCTTCCCGTCTCGCCGACGAAGCTCACGCCCTCGACCCACTTGATCCTCGTTTTCATGCCCGCCCCTTCTGCACGACGCTCGCCCCGGTTGCCGAAATTGACAGAGGGGCAGTCGGCATATTATTATTCAAGACTTTGCTAATTTGACCCCTCCGGGGGACTCCCGATGAAAACCTTCTCCGCCAAACCGCAGGACATCAAGCGGGATTGGTTCGTGGTCAATGCCACGGACAAGGTCCTCGGCCGGCTGGCGAGCCAGATCGCCCTTCGCCTGCGCGGCAAGCACAAGCCGATCTTCACCCCGCACATGGATACCGGCGACTTCATCGTCGTCACCCACGTCGAGAAGATCCGCGTCACCGGCAACAAGGCCGAGGGCAAACTCTACCACCGCCACAGCGGCTACCCGGGCGGCATCCGGACGACCAACTTCTCCAAGATGCAGGCGCGATTCCCCGGCCGGGCGCTGGAAATGGCCGTCAAGGGCATGCTTCCCAAGGGCCCGCTCGGCTACAAGATGCTGAAAAAGCTCAAATGTTACGCCGGCGATGCGCATCCGCATTCCGCGCAGCAACCCAAACCACTGGACATCTGAACCCGCCATGATCGGCAACTACTATTACGGCACCGGCCGTCGCAAGAGCTCGGTGGCCCGCGTGTTCCTCAAGAAGGGCACCGGCAACATCGTCGTCAACGAAAAACCGATCGACGTTTTCTTCGGCCGCGAAACCGGCCGCATGGTCGTGCGCCAGCCGCTGAAACTCACCAACCACGACACGACGTTCGACATCATGGTCAACGTCGCGGGCGGCGGCGAGTCCGGCCAGGCCGGCGCGGTGCGTCACGGCATCACCCGCGCGCTGATCGACTACGACGCGGCGCTCAAGCCGACGCTCTCCAAGGCCGGACTCGTGACGCGCGATGCGCGCGAGGTCGAACGCAAGAAGGTCGGCTTCCACAAGGCGCGCCGCCGCAAGCAGTTCTCGAAGCGCTGAGCCGCAGCCGCTCCGCCACCAAGGCCGCCGCGATGGCGGCCTTTGTCATTCCGGCGCCGCCGCGGGGATGCGACCGGGGCGAATCAGCTCGGGTAGCCGACGCGCAGGTCTCCGCCCGGCACAGACCGTTCAGTAGGCTAGAATCGGGCCACGATCGACGCAGCGCACGCGTTCCCACGAGGCAATCCATGATCACGATCGGCATCGTCGGCGGTACCGGCTATACCGGGGTCGAGCTGTTGCGGCTGCTGGCGCAGCATCCCAAGGCGAAAGTGCGCGCGATCACGTCGCGCAAGGACGCGGGGACCCGCGTGGCCGACATGTTTCCCAGCCTGCGCGGCCGCTACGACCTGGCCTTCGCCGACCCGGCCGATGCCGACCTCGCGGCCTGCGATGTCGTGTTCTTCGCCACCCCGCACGGGGTCGCGATGGCGCAGGCGCGCGAGCTCGTCGCCGCCGGGACGAAGATCATCGACCTCGCCGCCGACTTTCGCCTGAAGGACCCGGCCGTCTTCGAACAGTGGTACGGGATGCCCCACACCTGCCCCGACCTGCTCGCGGAATCGGTGTACGGCCTGCCGGAAATGAACCGCGACGCAATCCGTGCGGCGCGCATCGTCGGCAACCCCGGGTGTTACCCGACGGCCGTGCAACTCGGATTCCTGCCGCTGCTGGAAGCAGGCGTCGTCGACGCCGAGCATCTGATCGCCGACTGCAAGTCCGGCGTCTCCGGGGCCGGGCGCAAGGCCGAAGTCGGCCTGTTGTTCGCCGAAGCTTCCGACAACTTCAAGGCGTACGGCGTCAAGGGGCACCGGCACCACCCGGAGATCATCCAGGGCCTGCAAGGCGCCGCCGGCGGGCCGGTCAAGCTCGTCTTCACTCCGCACCTTACCCCGATCATCCGGGGCATCCACGCAACGCTCTACGCGCGGCTGACCCAACCCGGCGTCGACCTGCAGGCGCTCTACGAAAAGCGCTATGCCGGCGAGCCGTTCGTCGACGTCATGCCGCCGGGGAGCACGCCCGACACCCGCTCGGTGCGCGCCGCCAACGTCTGCCGCATCGCCGTGCATCGCCCGCAGGGGGGCGACATGGCGCTGATCCTCGCGGTCGAGGACAACCTGGTCAAAGGGGCCGCGGGACAGGCGATCCAGAACATGAACCTGATGTGCGGCCTGGCCGAAACAACCGGTCTCGGCGCCCTGCCGGTCTTGCCGTAGCCGGCCTGCGACATGGCCTCACCCCTCTGGTGGCGCCGCCTGCGCCGGCACTTCGGCATCAGCGCCCCGCGGATGGCGGTGCGCACCCATCTGTCGTGGCCATGGCGCGCGGTCCTCGGCATCGCCTTGGTGGCGGTCGTCGGCGGCATGTGGTGGTGGGGTTTCGATTTTGGTCAGATCTTCGGCGGGTTCAACCGCAGGGAGGTCGCGGTTCAGCTCACCACGCTGCAGGCGGACGTCGTGCAACTGCGCGCGGAAACCACGGAACTGCGGGCGAAGAATTCCTCGCTCGCGAGCGAACTCGCCATGAAGGAGGGGGCCCAATCGACGCTGTCGAAGCAGGCCGCCGAGCTGCAGAGCGAAAACTCCCAGCTCAAGGAGGAGCTCGTCTTCCTGCAGAAACTGGTCGCCGACACGAACAAGCAGGTGGGGCTTTCGATCCAGCGCCTGGCCGTGCAACGCGTGCAGGACGACACCTACCGCTACGGCATGCTCGTGGCGCGGGGCGGCAGCCCGGCGGGCAACTTCGAGGGCACGATGGTGCTGCAGTTCACGCTGCTGCCGGCCGCCGGCGACGGCGTACCGGCGCGGCCGATCGTGCTGACGCTGCCGGACGAGCAGCCGGCCACTGCCGCGGCGCTCAAGCTCAACTTCAAGTACTATCAACGGGTTGAGGGGTCGTTTCGCGTCCCCCCCGAGGCGTCGCTCCGTGCCGTCACGGCACGGGCCTACGAAGCCGGGCAGGCGAACCCGCGGGCGACGCGGTCCTTGAATCTGCCGTGAGGAGGATCCATGTGGGAGCGCAAGAAGAACTCGTCGCTGAAGCGAATTGACAGCCTGATCGGCGCCGGGACCGTGGTTCATGGCGACGTCACGTTTACCGGCGGGCTGCGAATCGACGGCCAAGTCCACGGCAACGTGATCGCCGCCGAGGGCGAGCCGGGCACGCTCGTCGTGAGCGCGCAGGCGCGGATCGAGGGTGAAATCCGGGTTTCGCACGTCGTCATCAACGGCGTCGTCAATGGCCCGATCACCGTCGGCGACCACCTGGAATTGCAGGCCAAGGCCCGGATCACCGGCGACGTGTCCTACCGGACGCTGGAAATGCATGTCGGCGCGGTGATAGAAGGCCGCTTGAATCACAATGAACCGGGAACGGCCGCGGTGGTCGAATTGAAACGCCAGAGCGGCGGATGACGCCCTGATTTCGGCGGCGTCGTGCGGACCGCCCTACCGGCGAAAGGGTTGCCCGCGAGCCGCGAATGCGTCGATAATGAGTCACCCAATGCAAGGAGCTTCCATGAACGCGATGACCGAGATGCCCGCGCCGCTGGTTTTCACCGACAACGCCGCGGAAAAAGTGAAATCCCTCATCGAGGAGGAAGGCAACACCGAGTTGAAGCTGCGCGTGTTCGTCACCGGCGGCGGCTGCTCGGGGTTCCAGTATGGTTTCACCTTCGACGAGGTCGTCAATGACGACGACACGGCGATGGTCAAGAACGGCGTCACGCTGCTGATCGACCCGATGAGCTACCAGTATCTGGTCGGCGCCGAGATCGATTACCAGGAAGGGCTCGAAGGCGCGCAGTTCGTGATCAAGAATCCGAACGCCACCACCACCTGCGGCTGCGGGTCGTCGTTCTCCGCCTGACCGCGCGTCCGCAGCAACGACAACGGGGCCCGGCGGCCCCGTTTTTTTTGGGCCTTCGCCTTCGCGTGCTCGGCAGCGGTCAGGATCGCGCGGGCGCCCCCGGACCGGGGTCAACGCGGATGGATGGCGCCCAGGACCCGCAATCCGCGCGCGCCGGTGACGGCCGGCAGGTTGCCGGGGCGGCCCGCCATCGTCTCGCGGGCAAGCCACGCGAAGGCCAGCGCTTCGACATGCTCCACGGCGACCCCGTGCGTGGCCGTCGTCGTCACCTTGCGGGGCGCCAGAGCCGCGGCCAGGGCCGCCATCAAGGCGCCGTTGTTGGCCCCGCCGCCGCAGACCAGGACTTCGTTCGCCGCGGGGCAGCGGCCGACGACCGCGTCGGCAATGGTGCGCGCGGTCAGCGCCACCAGCGTCGCCTGGACATCGGCAGCCGCCGGCGCGCCTCCGGTGCGCCGCGCGTGTTCGCCCAGTCGGAGCTCCAGCCACGCCGCGTTGAAGAGGTCGCGACCGGTGCTCTTCGGTGGCGCCGCCGCAAAGAACGACTCCTCCAGCAACACGGCGAGGAGCGCGGTGTCGACGCCCCCTGACCGCGCCCAGCGGCCGTCCTCGTCGTAGGCCTCGCCGCGATGGCGCGCGCACCACAGGTCCATCAGCACGTTGCCGGGGCCCGTGTCGAAGCCGCGGACGACGGCGCTGCCGCCGGCCGGCGGCAGGTCCGTGAGGTTGGCGATGCCGCCGACATTGACGACGACCCGGTGCACGCCCGCGCGCGAAAACAGCGCGGCGTGGAAGGCGGGAACGAGCGGCGCGCCCTGACCTCCGGCAGCAACATCGCGGCTGCGAAAATCGCAGATGACGGTCACGCCGGCCCGCTCGGCGACCCGGGCCCCGTTGTTGAGCTGAAGGGTCCAGCCCTCGGCGGGGGCATGGCGGACCGTCTGGCCGTGCACGCCGGCCGCGACAACGTCGGCCGCAGCGACGCCGGCAACGGCGAGCACCGCTGCGATGGCGTCGGCATAGGCGTCCGCGAGCGCGTTCGCGGCGCGGACCGCACGGGCCAGCTCATCGGGGCCGGCGGTTTGCAGCGCAAGAAGCAGGGCGCGCAGTTCCGGGGCGAACGCCCGATGGACGGCCGCAACGAAGCGACACGATCCTTCGGCAAAATCGGCGAGCACGGCATCGACGCCGTCGAGGCTGGTGCCGGACATCACGCCGATGAAACGTTCGCGGCTCACTGAACTACCTTCGTGCTGCGCACTCCGGCATTCGCCCTTGGGACGGCCCGGCGGGCTCACTGAACTACCTTCGTGCTCCGGCGGCACCCGGGGACGGCTACTCGGCGGTGGCCAGCAGCGAACCGGACAGCGACCGCGCCATCGCGAGTTGCGCGGCGGCGGACACGATGCCCGCGAAAAACACGCGACGGCCGGACCCGGCCAGCGGCGGTGCATTCGGCAACGCAACGGTCATCGGATCGCGCTGTTCGTCGCCGACGCGGAACTCGTAATGCAGGTGCGGGCCGGTGGCCCAGCCGGTCTGGCCGACGTAGCCGATGACCTCACCCTGGGCGACCCGCGCACCCTGCAGGATCTGCGGCGCGAGCCGCGACAGATGCGCATACAGCGTCGAGAACTGACCCTGGTGCCCGATGTGGATCACATTGCCGTAGCCGTTCTGCGTGCCGGCGAACAGCACCTTGCCGTCGCCGGTGACCCTGACCGGGGTGCCCGACGGCGCAGTGAAATCGACACCCTTGTGAGCGCGCCAGTCCTGGAGGATCGGGTGGAGCCGCGCGTCCGAGAATCCCGATCCGATGCGCGAGAACTCCATCGGCGAGCGCAGGAACGTCTTGCGCAACGGCATCGCCTCCTCGTCGTAGTACGTCTCGGTACCCGCAGCGTCGCGCCAGAGATAGGCGCGGGACGTGTCTCCGCGGTTGGTGAATTCCGCGGCGACGATGCGGCCGGCGCCGGCAGGCTCGCCGTCCATAAAACGCATTTCGTAGACGACGGTGAAGCGGTCGCCGCGGCGCAGATCGTGATAGAAATCGATGCCGCCGCCGAACACGTCCGCGATCTGCAGCGTCACGGTATCCGGCAGATTGATCGCATCGGCCGCCGCGAACAGCGACGACTGGATCTCCCCGGTCGCCGCTTCCCAGCGCACTTCCACGGGCGCCGGCATCGTGGCCGCCGCGAATCCGTCGCCATGGCGCCCGATCGTCAGCAACTCGCCGTTGTTGGCGACGAACCGGAGCGAGACGAACCGGCCGTCCGCGTCGGTTTCGACGCGCAGCGCCTTGCCCGGCCGCAGCCGGTACAGCGGCCGCGCCGCAGGGTCGAGGCGAACGAACGCGAGCACCTCGGGGTCGTCGACGCCCAGGCGAGCGAGGACGCTGCCGAGGGTGTCGCCGCGCAAGATGCGCTCCTCGCGCCAGTAATGAGCACCCCGCAGCGCGGTTTGCGCCGCATCGTCGGCGGCGCGCACCGGATTCGGCAGATCGCGGCGGATCGTCTCCACCTGCACCGTTTCCAGCGTCGTGTCCGGCGCAAGACCGAAAGCGGCGACGCCGGACATCCCGAGCACCGCGACGGCGAGCCACTGCCCGGCCGACCACGCCCCGAGAGCACGGGGCACGGCGCGACGCAGGCTTTGCGCTAGAATTGGGAGTTTGAGAGCGGCCATTGCCAACAGGGAAACAGGCAGAGGCGCGATTCTAGCAAACCTTGGTTCGGCGCCACCCCCCGCCCGTCGCGCGACCTCCGGCCCCACCCCCCATGCCGTTCGACATACCGCACCATCTGGCCGTGTTCAAGCGCGGCGCCGACGAACTGCTGGTCGAGAGCGAACTCGTCGCCAAGCTGCAGCGCGGGCAGCCGCTGCGGGTCAAGGAAGGGTTCGATCCCACCCGGCCCGACCTGCACCTCGGCCACACGGTGCAGTTCAACAAGCTGCGCCAGCTGCAGGATCTCGGCCACCACATCACGTTCCTGATCGGCGACTTCACCGGGTTGATCGGCGACCCGACCGGCCGCAATGTGACGCGCCCGCCGCTGTCGCGCGAGGAAATCGACGCCAACGCGAAGACCTACACCGATCAGGTGTTCCTGATCCTCGACCGGGAAAAGACGGAGGTGGCGTTCAATTCCCGCTGGCTCTCGCCGCTGGGCGCCGACGGCATGATCAAGCTCGCGTCCCGGTACACCGTCGCGCGGATGCTGGAGCGCGACGACTTCGCCACGCGCTTCCGGGGCGGGCTGCCCATCGCCATCCACGAGTTCCTCTACCCGCTCGCGCAGGGCTATGACTCCGTCGCGCTCAAGTCCGACGTCGAGCTGGGCGGCACCGACCAGAAGTTCAACCTGCTCGTCGGCCGCGAGCTGCAACGGCATTACGGGCAGGAGCCGCAGTGCATCCTGACCCTGCCCCTGCTGGAGGGGCTGGACGGCGTCAACAAGATGTCGAAATCACTCGACAACTACATCGGCATCACCGAGCCGCCGAACGAGATGTTCGGCAAGCTGATGTCGATCTCGGACGAACTCATGTGGCGGTACTACGAGCTGCTCTCGTTCCGGCCGCTTGCCGACGTCGCCACGCTGAAACGCGAGTGCGCCGACGGCCGGAATCCGCGCGACGCCAAGGTGGCGCTCGGACAGGAGATCGTCGCCCGCTTCCACTCGCAGGCGGCCGCCGAACACGCGCTCGCCGAGTTCGAGGCGCGGTTCCGGCAGGGCGCCCTCCCGGAAGACATGCCGGACGTGACCCTGCACACCGCGGGCGCGGGCATGCCGATCGCCCAACTCGCGAAGCAGGCCGGGATCGTCGAATCAACGTCCGAAGCACTGCGCCTCATCGCCCAGCGCGGCCTCAAAGTGGACGGCCAGGTCGTCGCCGACAAGGGTCTGGTCATCGCCGCCGGCGCCACGGTGGTCGTCCAGGCGGGGAAACGTCGGTTCGCGCGGGTCACCCTTATGGGGTCAGAGCCGTAATACCGCGGATGGGGTCAGAGCCGTAATACAGCGGCCCCGGTGCCGGGGCCGCTGTATTACGGCGCTGACCCCATCCCCGGATTGCCTGCAACGCCTTCGACTTTCGGCAGGTTGAGCCTGCGCGGGCTGATCGTTTTCTGCGCGCGCAGGTAACGGGCCATGAGGTCCCAGATCGGCTCCCCGCCGGCGGCCTTCGCCTCCTCGGATACCGGCGCCCAGCCGGCGACCTTGTACTTCTTTGCTGCATCGATCGCCTTGCCGTTGAGAGTCATGCCGGTGATCCGCTTGCCCATCGCCGCGTTCGGGGCGATCGAGTACTGCAATCCGCCGACGCGGACCATGTCGCCGCCCTGCTGATAATAGGGATCGGGATTGAACAGGTTGTCGGCGACGTCCTCGAGGATGGTCCTGATCATCTCGCCGGTGAACTCGTTGACCGTCACGTACGGATAGGTGATCGCCGTCTGGTCCATCAGGTGCTCGTAGGTGATGGCCTGGCCGGGCAGCAGCGACGTTCCCCAGCGGAACCCCGGCGAGAACGCGATCTCGGCGTTCTTTTCCGCCATCAGCCCGTCGAGGATCAGCTGATCGGCGGTGCCGTTGAAGTTGCCGCGCCGGTAGAGCAGGCCCTCGGTCACGGCGAGCTTTTCCCCGAGCTTGTCGCGATAGGGCGCGCGGATTTTCTCGACCAGCGCCGCCATCGCCGGATCGGGCGGCAGCAGATTCGAGAACACCGGCAGCAGCTTGTAGCGAAAGTCAGCGACCTTGCCATTCCTGATGTCGAAATCGAGCACCGCGAGGTACTTGCCGTTGCTGCCGGCGTTGGTGACAAGCGTCTGCCCGCCCGCGTTCTGCACCAGCGTCGGCGCCGGCACGCCGTCGTGCGTGTGCCCGCCCATGATCGCATCGACGCCACGCACCCGCGTGGCGAGCTTGAGATCGACGTCCATGCCGTTGTGCGACAGCAGCACGACCGCCTGCGCGCCCTTGCCGCGCGCCTCATCCACGGCCTTCTGCAGGGTTTCGTCCTGGATGCCGAAAGTCCAGTCGGGCACGAAGTAGCGCGGGTTGGCGATCGGCGTATAGGGAAACGCCTGCCCGACGATCGCGACCGGCACGCCGTTGATCACCTTGATCACGTAGGGCGGGAACACCGGGTCGCCGAAGTCCGCGGTCTTCACGTTCTGCGCCAGGAAATCGATCCGGCCCGCGAAATCGCGGTCGACGATTTGCTTCACCCGGTCCGCGCCCAGCGTGAACTCCCAATGGCCCGTCATCACGTCGACGCCGAGCAGCTTGCCCGCGTCGACCATGTCCTGACCCTTGGTCCACAACGCCGTCGCGGAGCCCTGCCACGTGTCGCCGCCGTCGAGCAGCAGCGCGCCCGGCCGCGATGCCTTCAATCTCTTGATGAGCGTGGCGAGATGCGCGAAGCCGCCGACGGTCCCGTAGGTCCTGGCCACGGCGGCAAAATCGAGGTACGTGAACGCGTGCGCGTCACGGGTTCCCGGCGGGATGCCGAAATAGTTCAGCAGGGCTTCGCCGACGAGATGCGGCGGCCGGCCTCGCGCATCGCCGGTGCCGAGATTGGCGCTCGGCTCGCGGTAATAGCTCGGCAGCAACTGCGCGTGGCAATCGGTGAAGTGCAGCAGGCTCACGTTGCCGAAGCGCGGGATGTCGTACGCGGCCGCGCCCGCGCCGCCCTGCGCCAGCGCATCCTTCGCCTCGAGCGGGATCCCGGCCGCGGCACCGGCGGCAAGGAGTTGCAGGAAGTCGCGTCGATTCATGTGCGAGGAGCGGGGCTACGATTCATGCGGAGCGTTGCGTGGTTCGCGTGGTTCGCGTACGGGTTGAGCGCAAGCAAAACCCGGGGCCGGCGTCGACCGGAACTCGCCCCGGGTTTCGCTTGCGCCAACCCGGGCTTCGCGGCCTGCGCGGCCATGGCGACGCCGCTATTTGTTGACCGGGGACGCCGGATCCATCAGCAGCGCAACGACGTCCTTGATCTGCTGCTCGGTCAGAATCCGGCTGTGGCCGAAGCGCGGCATGTTGCTGCAGGCGTTGTACGCTTCGGCGTTGAACACCTTGCCATAGGCGTACTTCTGGATTTCCAGGCCGTAGCCCCTCGCCTTGCCGAATTGGTACAGGCTGGGGCCGATGGTGCCGTACGACAGCTCCGCCGGCGCAAGCTGATGGCACGCGTAGCAATTGGCGCCGGACGGTACCTTCGGATCATCGGAGTACTGCATCCCCTGGCCCGTCTGGGCGATCTTCTCGCCGCTTTTCCAGTCGCCGAGGTACTTGCCGTCGGCAGGCCACTGGATCGTCGCCAGATTGAGCTTCTCGATCCGCTCCGCGGCGTCCTTGGGCGGAGCCTTGCCGGCGTATAGGCTGCAGGTCTTCTGCGTCTCGTCCTGGTCGAGGCGGTCGAGCTTCGCCTGCCCGCTCTCCTTGAACGAAGTCTTCAGCATGGCGGTCGCCTTGGCGGAGACCTCCGCATCACCAGGAGCGGTGGCGCAACCCGCCAGGATCCCCGCGACGCCGGTCAACACGGCGAGCGACAGCATCAGATGTCGGCGTTGCATGGCATCGCCTCCGTCAGCGTTTGATGGCCGGCGCGTTGTACGCTGCGCCATTGGCGTTGCGGGCGAGGAACATGGTCAATGCGATCGATGCGTCCGACGCAAACACGAGCTCAGGGAAGCGCTGCTGGCGGAAACAGTCGTTCAGGCGCCACTGGAACGTCCGCAACTCGCCTTGCGAAACCCGGTAGGCCGGCCACGTCGTGTACGCCAGCTGCGCGCCCTCGGGCTTGGTCAGGTTGGGCAGGTCCTGCAGCCGGATTCGCTTGTTGTCGTCGCCGTGGCAGGTCATGCAGGCGAAATCGTGCGGCCCGCCGCGAAAGTAGAACATCTTCTCGCCGAGCCGGTAGGCTTCCTGTTCCTTCGGGTGGTTGAGCGCGACGTTCATTTTTGCCCCGCGCGCTTCCGACGTCACGTACGCGACGAGCGCCTCGATGTCGGATTTCCGGTTCGGGCCGCCGAACGGATCCTTCACCGCATCGGCTTCGGTGTAGCCCTGCAACTGCACCATGCACCAGACCAGGCGCGTTTCCAGATCCATGACCCGGTCGGCATCCGCGAAATACCTGGGCAGCTGCGCGTAGGCGCCCTGGACGACGCCTGCGCCGAGGCCGAGGTCGCATTTCTCCAGTGATACGTGCTTCGGGCCGCGCGGCTGCTTCCACAGATCCTCGCCGCGGGCCTCCCAGAGTTCGGCGGGATTGCCGTCCTGCAGCGCCGCGCGGTACTTGGCGATCTCCTCGACGGCGCTGCCCTGGCCGAAAGCGACGGGCATGACGACGACGGCGATCAGCGCTGCGCAGCAGGCAATGCCCGAATGAATTGCTCGCATGAAAAACTCCTCTCAGGAAAATTCCGGCGCGTCTTCCGCGCGCTCGGGCAGCGTTCGCGCCGCGACGGCGCGCCGCCGGTTGCCGCCGCCGATCAGCCGATCGTTGCTTCGTCGGTGCGTTTGTCGCCCTTGTTGTCGACCCAGGTGACCTGGACCTTTTCGCCCTTCGCACCGCCCTTGAACTTGAACGCCAGAAACGGGTTCTTCGACACCGCCGGGCCCCATTGCGCCGACAGGACCGTCCTGCCGTTGTGCGTGGCGGTGACCGTTTGGATGTGCCATGCCGGGATGATCTTGCCCTGCCCGTCCTTGCGCTGCCCCGTCTCCATCTCGTGATTCATCAGCACTTTCACTTCGGTCGAATCGCCCGTCAGCGTTGCCCGGATTTTCATCGGATCTGCCATTGCCGTTCCCCCTGTGTACTGGTCGCGTTCACTCGCCCCGGGCGCGGGTTACCCGCCGCAGCCGCCGAGCGTGACCTTGATTTCCTTCGACGCAACGTAGTACTTGCCGTCGGCCTTCACCAGCGCGTAGACATTCGATGTCTGGCCCATCTTGACGCGCGTGGAGATGGCCGCGTCGGTGCCGGGCGGGATCTCGAACAGCGCCGCCAGCATGTTCGGGTTCTTCTCGACCAGGATCGCGATCGACTCCGTCTTCGGGAGCGCGCTGGCGACGCCGATCGGCACGACGGCGCCGTTCTCCGCGATGTCCGGCGTCGAGACGAACGCGATGTCCTTGCTCTGCGCCGGCGCGCCGCCGCCCAGCGCCTTCATCGTTTCGTCCATGGTCTTCGTGTCGAACGCGGCCTTGTTCCAGGCCTGCGCCTGGGCAGCGGACGGTTTCAGCCACCCGGCCGCCGCCAGCAGCACGAGCAGCGTCGCGCCGCCGCCTGTCTTGAGTACGTCCCTGCGCCTGCTCTTCATGTTCCCTCCCCTGACGACGGTTGCGATTACCCGGACGCGGCCGGGCCGAAGTCCGAAAATTGTACCCCGATCGTCCGCGGCGAGGCTACCTGACGTACAGCCTCACGCTCGTCGCGTGCGGGCAGACAAGCGAGCGGCTGCGCGAAAAAGGGGGGGTCGTACAGCTCCTCCCCGACACCGCGGTGGCGACGTCGGCGCTCGATGAGGTCGTGAAACGGATTCACGAAGGCTGGACGTACGTCCGAACACAGCGCACGCCATCGCGCTCGATGCCTGCGCTGACCGAGGCCGTTTCGCGCCGGCGCCGCGCGCCGTCAGTGAATGGTGGCGCTGGTGAGAAAGCGCAGCAGCTCGCCGGATTTCAGCCGGTAGACCCCGTCGCCGAGCGACTCGGCGTCGTCGACGTCGCCGCGGGTGAAGGCGATTTCGTCCCCGCCGCGCTTGGCTTCGAGCACGACGTCATCCGCTACCGTGTACTCGTCCGGGACCCGCAGGTACCCGGTCTCGAACATCACGCCGTCGACGAGAACGAAGTCGGCGTCGTGCATCGCATCGGCCAGCTTGATCACGCTGCAACCTCCTGCCATCGTGGCATCCGTCAGGGTCACCCTCGGGTGACTCGGGTCCTGGGGTCAACATGCGGGCGTCCCAACGCCGTTCAAGCCCTCCCCCGGCCGCCCGCAGCGGAAAGGGAGATGACAATTCCCAGAACGCGGGACAAGGCGTGCAGGTTGACGTCGAAGGCGATGATCCCGGGCTACGCCGGGCCACGCGGTTACGCCACCAGGCCCCGGACGAAGTTCGGCAGCGCGAGCGCAGCCCGGTGCATGTCCCCGTTGTAGTACTGGAGCCGCGTTATGCCGCGCTCCGCGATGCGGCGGTCCACGCCGGCTGCCGACATCGTCCGGGGGTCGAGCGTCGCCGCGGCGCACGCCATCATCCACATTCCGCCGTAGAGCGGGATCGACGCGAGATACGGCGTGACCACGGGAAACGCCTGCCGCAGGCGCGCGAGGCCATCCCGGATCCGCTCGGGGTGGGCGACGGGGCTCGCGACGTGCAGCGTCATCGCGCCGCCGGGACCGAGCCGCCGGGCGCAGGCGCGGTAGAAGTCCGCCGTGTAGAGCGGCGTCGACGGGCCGCCCGGGTCGGTGAGGTCGAGCACGATCAGGTCGAATTGCTCGGCCGACTCCCTCACGTACGCGAAGCCGTCGGCGATTTCGAGCGTGAGCCGCGGGTCGTCGAGCGCGCCGCGGTGCACCTGCTGCAGATACCGGCGCGAAATGTCGACCACCGCCGCGTCGATCTCGCACAGCGTGACGTCGGTCATCGACGGGTATTTGAGCAGCTCCTCGGCGGAGCCGCCGTCGCCGCCGCCGATGATCAACGCGCGCCGCGGCGCGGCGTGGCAGATCGCGGCCAGGTGAACGAGACTCTCGTGATAGAAGAACTCGTCCTTCTCGGAGGTCATGAAATGCCCGTCGAGCCGGAACAGGCGGCCGAAAGGCAGCGTATCGTGGACTTCGACCGCCTGCCAGGGCGACCGGAACTGTTCCAATCGGCGCGCCGATCGGATGAAGAAACCCCAGTCGTCGGTGAGGTATTCCGTCATCGCGCCGGACCCGGAATCGTCGTCCGCGGCGCCGTCATCCCCCACGTTGCTGAATGTCTCAGTCATTGAGCGCGCCACGCGCGATCGCGCGGAATTTCGTCCGCCGCGGCTGCAATGCGCGCTCGAGCGAGCGGAACAGCTCGCGCGCCTTGGCCCGGTTGTCCGTCGTCAGGTTTGCAGGCGTAGACGTCGATCGTCACCGATCCGGGCTCGTGAGATGAATTCCGTCCATGAACCGTGCCTTCCGAAGAAAGAGCGCCGCTCCCATTGCATGCGGCCGGAAGGGCGTCGGACAAACTCCCGCGGACGCCGGGAGCGAGCCTTTGATTATTGCACAGGCACCACATACACGCGATAATTTCCGATTGGGCGGACCGGTTTGCCGGCGCGTCGTGCAGGAGGCGGCGATCCGGCGTCCTGTGCAAGCACTTCGGCATCACCGTCGAGGGCGTCGCGGCGGCGGGGCGCCGGGTCGCGGCGGCGTGAACGCGCCCGTTACTGCGGCCCTCGACGCCCGGCGCGCGCCCCGTGCGACCGGGTTGTTGACATGGGTCATCGCGGGAAATCGTGGAGCGCGTAAATTGAACGAAGGGCGCGGGGGCGAACCGCCCATCGAACAGCATCCTCACATCACCCAAACTCAAGACGGGAGAGCAACATGACGATCAAGGTTGGCATCAACGGATTCGGTCGCATCGGGCGCATGGTGCTGCGCGCGGCTGCCAGGGATTTCCCCGACATCGAAGTCGTCGGCATCAACGATCTTCTCGAGCCGGACTACCTTGCGTACATGTTGGACTACGACTCCGTCCACGGCCGCTTCAAGGGCACCATCGCCGTCGATGGCCACACGCTGGTCGTGAACGGCCGCAAGATCCGCCTGACGGCAGTCAAGGATCCCGCCGAACTCAAGTGGAACGAGGTCGGCGCCGACATCGTGGTCGAGTCGACCGGGCTCTTCCTCACGGCCGAGACCGCCGGCAAGCACATCGCGGCCGGGGCGAAGAAGGTGATCATGTCCGCGCCGTCCAAGGACGACACCCCGATGTTCGTGTTCGGCGTCAACGACAAGACCTACGCCGGCCAAGCCATCATCTCCAACGCCTCCTGCACCACCAATTGCCTGGCGCCCGTGGCCAAGGTGCTGCACGACAACTGGGGCATCAAACGCGGCCTGATGACGACCATCCACGCCGCGACGGCCACGCAGAAGACGGTCGACGCCCCGTCGAACAAGGACTGGCGCGGCGGTCGCGGCATCCTCGAGAACATCATTCCCTCGTCCACGGGCGCCGCCAAGGCGGTCGGGAAGGTGATCCCCGAGCTGAACAAGAAGCTCACGGGCATGGCGTTCCGCGTCCCGACGTCGGACGTCTCGGTGGTCGACCTCACCGTCGAGCTGGCGAAGGAAGCCACCTACGAAGCCATCTGCGCGGCGATGAAGGCCGCCGCCGACGGCCCGATGAAGGGCGTGTTGGGCTACACCGACGAGAAGGTCGTCGCCACCGACTTCCGCGGCGAGAGCCGTACCTCGGTGTTCGACGCCGATGCCGGCATGGCGCTGGACGGCACCTTCGTCAAGGTCGTCGCCTGGTACGACAACGAGTGGGGCTATTCCTGCAAGGTGCTGGACATGGTCCGCGTGATGTCGAAATAGCCGGCCGTCGAGGCGCGCCATGAAATTCAAACGTCTTTCCGAAGTCGATGTCCGCGGCAAGCGGGTGTTCATCCGCGCCGACCTCAACGTGCCGCAGGACGACGCCGGCAGCATCACCGACGACACGCGGATTCGCGCTTCGGTCCCGGCCATCAAGGATGCGCTGGCGCGGGGCGCTGCCGTGATGCTGACGTCGCACCTCGGCCGCCCCAAGGAAGGCGAGTCGAGCGTCGCGGACTCGATGGCGCCGCTGGCCACGCGGCTGTCGGAACTGCTCGGCATCCCGGTCCCGCTGGTCAGGGATTGGGTCGACGGCGGCGCCTGGCACGCGGCGCTGGCACCCGGACAGATCGTGCTGCTCGAGAACTGCCGTTTCAACAAGGGCGAGAAAAAGGACGACGACGCACTGGCGCAGAAGATGGCGCAGCTCTGCGACGTCTACTGCAACGACGCCTTCGGCACCGCGCACCGCGCGGAGGCGACGACCCACGGCATCGCGAAGCACGCGCCCATCGCGTGCGCGGGGCCGTTGCTGGCCGCCGAGCTCGACGCGCTCGGGAAGGCGCTCGCGCACCCCGCGCGTCCGCTCGTGGCCATCGTCGGCGGATCGAAGGTGTCGACCAAGCTGACGGTCCTGAAGGCGCTCGCAGCGAAGGTCGACGTGCTGATCGTCGGCGGCGGCATCGCCAACACGTTCATCCTCGCCGCGCACGGGCACGTCGGCAAGTCGCTCGCCGAACCCGGCCTCGTCGGCGAGGCGCAGTCCATCCTCGACACCTTTCCGGGCAAGGTGCCGGTGCCGATCGACGCAGTCTGTGCCACGGAATTTTCCGCCACCGCGACCGCGACGCTGAAGGCCGTCGAGAACATCGGGCCCGACGACATGATCCTCGACGTCGGTCCGTCAACCGTCGCGGTGCTGAAGACGATCATCGCCAAGGCGGGAACGATCGTCTGGAACGGACCCATCGGCGTGTTCGAATTCGACGCGTTCGCGCAAGGCACGAAAGCGCTCGCCGAAGCGATCGCGGCCTCGCCCGCGTTCTCGATCGCCGGCGGCGGCGATACGGTCGCTGCGATCAACAAGTTCGGTATCGCCGACCGCGTCTCCTACATCTCGACCGCCGGCGGCGCGTTCCTCGAATTCCTCGAAGGCAAGACGCTGCCGGCAGTGGCGATCCTCGAGACTCGCGCCGTGACCTGACCGGCGGCGCAACCCGGGATCGCGATTCCCTTCACGGGATACGTTTCACAGGCGACGCGATTCGTTGCCATTGCGCAGAAACTGCGCGGCGCATGCCTCGGCGCCGACCGCCGGGCTCAGCAGGAACCCCTGCCAGCGATCGCAGGAAAACTCCCGCAGCCGCTCGAGCTGGCCGGCGGTTTCCACGCCCTCGGCGGTGACGCTCAGTTGCAGGCTCCTCGCCAGTGAGACGACCGCCCGCACGATCGCCGCATCGTCGGCGTCATCGACGATGTCGCGCACGAACGAGCTGCCGAGCTTGAGCCCGTGAATCGGCAACCGCTTGAGATACCCGAGCGACGAGTAGCCCGTGCCGAAATCGTCGACGAGCAGGCGCGCGCCGAGGTCGGCAAGCAGGCGCAGCGCCTCGAAATTGGACTCGACCTGGTGCACGAGCAGGCTCTCGGTGATCTCGAGTTCCAGGCAGGTCGGGTCGAATCCGGTGTCGCGGAGTATCGCGGCAACGCGATGCGCGAATCCATGACCGTCGCGCAACTGGTTCGGCGACAGATTCACGGCGACCTTGAGTGCGCGGTGGCCGGCGTCGTGCCACGCTCGCCCCTGCCTGCAGGCCGCGGTCAGCGCCCATTCGCCCAGCGGGGCGATGAGGCCGGTCTCCTCGGCGATCGCGATGAAACGGTCCGGCGGGACCATGCCGCGCCCGGCATGGCTCCACCGCGTCAGCGCTTCGACGCCGACGATCCTGCCGCTGCCCACTTCGACCACCGGCTGATAATGCAGCTCGAGGTCGTCGTTCTCGAGCGCCCTGCGCAGGTCGTTCTCGAGGCTCAGTCGTTCCACGGCCCGGGCGTTCATTTCGGCCGAGAAGAAACGGTAACTGTCGCCGCCCGCGGCCTTCGCATGGTACATCGCCGTATCGGCGTGCTTCAGCAGCAGCTCGATGTCGTTTCCATCGCCGGGGTAGAGGCTGATCCCGATGCTGGACGTCGCCACCAGCTGATGGCCTTCGACGACGTACGGCGCGTTGAGGCGGCGCAGGATCGTGCGCGCCAGCTGCGCGGCATCCTCCGCCTGCCGCAGCCGTGCCGCCACCACGACGAACTCGTCGCCGCCGGAACGGGCGACGGTGTCCTCTTCGCCGACACAGCTGACCAGGCGCGCCGCCATCTGCTGCAGCAGGGCGTCGCCGACAGGATGGCCGAGCGAATCGTTGATGGTCTTGAAGCGATCGACGTCGATGAACATCGTCGCCAGCAGTCCGTGCTCGCGGCGCTCGCCGGCGACGGCGTGCGCCAGCCGGTCCTGGAGCAGCGTGCGGTTCGGGAGCCCCGTCAGCGCATCGCGCGTGGCGAGCTGCTCGATGCGGGCCTCGTGGCGCTTGCGCTCCGTGATGTTGGCGCCGGTTCCGCGGAACGCGATCACGGCGCCGGTTTCGTCCTGCACCGGCTTGCCGCTCACCCGTTGCCAGCGGATTTCGCCGGATTCGGTCACCGTCATGTGCTCGAGATCGGTGAACGACCCTCCCGGCAGCGAATTCGCGGCGATCCAGCGGCTCACTCGCGGCACCTCGCCCGGCGGCATGAAATCGCTGGGCTGGCGGCCGAGCAGCTGCTCGATCGGGCGGCCCAGCACGGTTTCCGCGCGTTTTGACAGGTAGCGGTAGCTCCACTCCCCGTCGGTTTCCCAGACGTATTCACCGGACGCCTCGACCACGTCGCGGAAGCGCTGTTCGCTCTCCCGGATCTGGTCTTCCGCCCGCCTGCGCTCGGTGACGTCGATCATCATCCCGTAGAAGCCGTGCGTCAGCCCGTCCGCACCCTGGTGCGGCACCAGTTGCGCGACGATGTGCTGTGGCCGGCCGTCGCTGCGCACGTGCTTGCGCTCGTAGCTCACGCTGTGCCCTTGCAGCGCCATCTGCGCGTGCTCGCGCACCTGTGCGTACTCGGCGCCGAGGATCTCGCGCGCGCTTTCGCCGACCAGATTCTCCGGCGTGCTTTCGACGAACATCGCGTATTGCTGGTTGGCGTACCGGCACCGCTCCTCGCAATCGAAGTACACGATCATCGCCGGCACGTGGTCCTGCACGAGGCGCAGTTCGGCGAGGCGATCGGCGAGCGCGTGCTCCACCTCCTTGCGTTCGGTGATGTCGGCGTTGGTCCCGATCATCCGCAGCGCGTAGCCGTTGGGCGCGCGCTCAATGACCCTGCCGTGGCTCAGGATCCATTTCCACTCGCCCGAGCGCGTTCGGATCCGATGTTCGGCCTTGTATTCCGGAATCAGTCCTTTGACGGCGGCCGCGTAGTTGGCGTACAGCGCGTCGCGCTCGTCGGGATGGGTGATGCGCTCGAACATTTCCGCCAACGACGTGCGGATGGCCCGCGGCGGATCGCCGATCATCGCCGCCCACTGCTCGGACAGGTAAAGACTGCCGCTGGTGACGTCGCAGTCCCACAGCGCGAGGCGCGAACCCTCGAGCGCCAGGGCGAGGCGTTCCTTCGCCTCGCGCAACTGCGATTCGGCGCGCCGATGATCGCGGATCTCGGATTGCAGCGCCGCATTGGCCCGAGCGAGCTCGTCGATGCGGGTAGGGACGGCGGATCCCGCTCGCGGCGAGCCGGCAGCGTCGCTATGCCGCAGCGCGGCGCGATACAGCGACAGGTCAGACGGGTGCGCGTCAAGCATCGGCAGGCCTTGGCCGGTGGTCGTTAGCGGCGTCCCGGCGGCGTTGGCGCCGGGACGGTGGAACCGCGTGCCGTGAGATCGACAGAGGGCATGGCAGTCGCCGGACGCCATGAGTCGGTCACCGCGCCACACCCGGCATCCGTCTACTGCATGAATCGCACCATCGCGAACCGTGCCGGTGCCGGCGGCGCGCCGCCGGCCGGGCGCCAGGCGAAAACTTCAAGGATTTCGGGGCCGCTGCGCCCGACGGCGGGCGTTGGCCCGCGGCCGGACCGCGTCGCTCATCGGCAGAAGGTGACGCGATCCGGCCAGCGGGGGCGATGCTCGCACCGGTGCCGCCGCGATCCCGCGGGCAGTGGGCGCCCATGCCGCGGCGGGCGCACGCCCGGCATCCGTCCCTCGGCGCGCCCCGAATGACGGTAAAATGTGGCCATCCCCGCAACCCGACTGCCCAGGGAGTACGCCATGCCCCTCGTCTCGATGCGCCAGCTGCTCGACCACGCCGCCGAGCACGGCTACGGCCTGCCCGCGTTCAACGTCAACAACCTGGAGCAGGTCCAGGCCATCATGGCGGCCGCCGCCGAGACCGACAGCCCGGTGATCATGCAGGCCTCGGCGGGCGCCCGCAAATACGCGGGCGAGGTCTTCCTGCGGGAACTGATCGCGGCGGCGGTCGAGAGCTATCCGAACATCCCGGTGGTGATGCACCAGGATCACGGCCAGTCGCCGACCGTGTGCCTGCAGGCGATGCGGCTCGGCTTTTCCAGCGTGATGATGGACGGATCGCTCGAGGCCGACGGCAAGTCGATCGCCAGCTACGAGTACAACGTCGGCGTCACGCAGCAAGTGGTCGAGATGGCGCACGCGATCGGCGTCACCGTCGAAGGCGAGCTGGGCTGCCTCGGCTCGCTCGAGACGATGCAGGGCGACAAGGAGGACGGCCACGGCGCCGAAGGCACGATGACGCGCGAGATGCTGCTGACCGATCCCGACCAGGCGGCCGATTTCGTCGAGAAGACCCAGCTCGACGCGCTGGCGATCGCGATCGGAACGTCGCACGGCGCCTACAAGTTCACGCGCAAGCCAACGGGAGACATCCTCGCGATCGACCGGATCAAGGCGATCCACGCGCGCATTCCGAACACGCACCTGGTGATGCACGGCAGCTCGTCGGTGCCGCAGGATCTGCTGCAGATCATCCGCGACAACGGCGGCGAGATGAAGGAGACCTACGGGGTGCCGGTCGAGGAGATCCAGGAAGGCATCAGGCACGGCGTGCGCAAGATCAATATCGACACCGACATCCGCCTCGCGATGACGGCCGCCATTCGCAAGTACCTCCACGAGCACAAGAGCGCGTTCGACCCGCGCGATTACCTGAAGCCCGCGCGCGAGGCGGCGAAGCTGATTTGCACGGCGCGCTATCAGCAGTTCGGGTCCGCCGGAATGGGCTCGAAGATCAAGCCGCTGCCGCTCGACGTGGTGGCGACGAAATACAGGTCCGGCGAGTTCGCGCAGATCGTCAACTGAAAGCAGGGGTGGCCCGGCCCGGGCGCGGGCGCGGGCGACGCCCGGGGCGCGGGACGGGTCGCTGATCGTGCCAAGCGCGGGCGAGGCCCGGGTTGCTGATCGTGCCCGGCGCGGGCGCGGCCCGGGGCGCGGGACGGGTCGC
>Ga0315290_10000649_pt1 | contig 22912 bp, 22 predicted proteins | sample YL17G12_0_MG_FD_203627 | JGI IMG/M metagenome (GOLD analysis project Ga0315290, IMG submission 203627) | Sediment microbial communities from Yellowstone Lake, YNP, Wyoming, USA - YL17G12_0 | ecosystem: Environmental > Aquatic > Freshwater > Lake > Sediment | place: USA: Wyoming | collected... | reverse complement strand
CTGCCGGGGGGGTAGTGAACTGGACCGTGAGCGATAGCGCCTCATGGTTGAGCGTCAGTCCTGTATCTGTAAGCAGCAGCAGTACATTAACCGCCGCTGTGAACACGACAGGACTTGTCTCTGGAACCTACAACGGCACCATCACGGTCAGTGCGACGGGATCTTCATCAAAAACGGTAGCCGTCACACTGACGGTCAGTGCTCCAACGATCTCGTCCGCCACGTTGACATGGGATCCAAACACAGAGAGCGACTTGGCTGGGTACAAGGTCTATCGCGCAACGGCTTCCGGAGCATACGGAGCACCACTTGCAACACTCCAAGGTAATGTAACAAGCTACGTAGCAGCGGGCCTTCAGGCAGGAACAACATACTTCTTCGTCCTAACTGCATATGACAGCACTGGGAATGAAAGTAGCATGTCAAATGAGGTAAACAAGAGCATTTTCTAAGAGGCATACGACAGATAACTGTATGTCCAAGTGATGGATATTTCGAGCGCCTACTCGACACGTATCCATAACTAAATTCGCCAACCGCGAAATTCCGCTGGCGTTGCTCTGTGCTCTAATGTTCATGTTAGTGGGAGATGGCGAGGAAGATGGACGAGGAAGATTTCAGGAGTGAAGACATCACACTCTCAGTGAGCTTAGGTGAGCACCATGGGGGAGCCCATACCAAGGCTTAGGTTAAGGCATTGATTAGACCTCGATAAAATGGTAAATCTTATCCAAAGAAGTAGGAGGATGTAAAAAAATGAAGACCGTGATAAGATTAAACTCATTCGTAATGTGCCTTTGCCTTGTACTTTATGTTGGAGTAAACGAGAGCTTCGCGCAATCGGTCATCCTGGACAACTTCGAGCAATCCAGCATGCGGATTGCTATTGCTGGGGAACCCGATCCCCAGTATCTCTATCTCTGGAATCAGTACCCAGGCGACTTCACGGAGGGGCCAGATCCAGGCACTACCGCCCTCTCAACCCTCAACAAACATAGTGGCTCGAAGTCACTGGAAACCACACTCCCTGGCCCCACAGGCAATATCTACCTCCAGTTCTACAATCACAACGGAGCTCAGTGGGGCCGGGTGATGGACAAGATCATCTCCGGCACCTGGCAGACGAACACGTTCAACCGCCTGCGATTCTGGATCAAAGTCGGGCCTACACAGATGACCTATGACACGCAGGGCTATTACAATTTCAACTTCGCCACCTATGTGCATCGGAACGGCGGCGACTACACCAACGCCGAAGTGGGCGGCAACCACTACTATCACTTCCTGAATATCCCCTACACGGGCCAATGGCACCAAGTCATCATCGACTGGCATCCGAACCATGAGCGGGGTGGGTCCGGCTCGACGGAGTGGGGTGAGAAACAGTACCCCACGACAAGCGGCACAAGCTGGAACTACTTCGATGCCTTGACGCGGTTCTACGTGGACGCCACCAGTATCGCCATGAGTTACCCGCAGAAGTACTATGTAGACGACTTCGAGATCTATCAAGACACGCACACCGAGAACGTGGCGCAGGTCTATAGCGTCAATGGCGTCTACGTACCCACCAGCAACCGGCTCTATGTCGGCTGGATGCGCTTGAAGACCGACGACGTGACCCACCATGAAGTCCGGTATGCGTTCTCGGACATCCATACGATGGGATGGAATGCGGCGACCGCTGCGCCCAACGGGAACATCACTCCGCCAGGCCCAGGTGGTCCGTACAACTCGATGTACTACGACAACAACACTATCAACATGGGAACGAACCCCAACATCTATGTGGCGATACGTCCGGTCGGCGCCCAAACCTTTCGCCAGATTGTAATCCCGCTAGGGAGCGGAGGCGGAGGAGATACCTCCCCACCAGCAGCTCCACTGAACCTTCGAGTTCAGTAGCACAGCGTATGCCCAATCTTGAGCGGAGCGTGTCAATGACTTTAAGACACCAGGTTGCATGAAATTACTGTCGAAGGATCGGACGCCCAAATGCGCATACTTCTTCTTCCAGGCATAGAACGTGGCGTCACTCACCCTGAGTTGTCGGCAGATGTCACCGACGGGGGTGGCGGCTTCGGCTTGACGGAGGGCATAGCGACCTGTTCCTCGCAAAACTTCGACCGCTTCATAGGTCCGCTCCTTTCGTAAGGACCGCCAAAGCCGTCAGTTTACTCTAAACATAGCGACATATATATTGCCGCATTATTCAGTTATACTGATGACCGTTCACCGATGAGGAGGCGCTGTCATGCGAGCACTGGAAATTGCGGATGCCGACGTCATGCGCATGGCCATCCAACAAGACATCGCTCGGTCCGATGCGTCGCGTTACGACCCTCGCGTGCACGGGTTGCTGCTGGTGACTGGCGGCCAACGCTGCCAGCAGGTCGCCGAATTGTTTGGTGCAGATCGGCGGACGGTACAGCGATGGGTGACGCGATTCGAAACCCACGGACTGACAGGCCTGCGCGACGGTGCGCGTTCGGGGCGGCCCGCCACGCTGGGTGCCAAGCAATGGGCCGCGCTGGGGCGTGACTTGCGACGCGATCCGCAGGCGTTCGGTCATGCCGGTCATCGGTGGGACGGCAAGCTGCTCTCTGCGCATCTTCGCCTGCGCTACGGGGCTGGGCTGGGTGTGCGCCAGTGCCAAAGAATCTGCGGCCAACTGGGGTTCCGGCTGCGCAAACCCAGACCCCAAGTCGCCCAGTCCGACCCGGTCACGGTCCCGGCTTTTAAAAAAACTGCACCGTCTGGCAAGGCGCCGGGGCGTTGAACTCTGGAGCGTGGACGAATGCCCTTTCCAACAACAGGGCACTCGCTGCCGGATGTGGGTGCCGCCCGAGATCACGGATCCTGTGCTGCTCCATGCTCCCACCCGCAAGTCGGTCGCCTGCTTCGGTGCCGTCAGCGTGCGCACCGGCAAGTTCGTCCGCTCCAGGTGTGCCAAGTTCAACGCGGCCACGTTCGAGACCTTTCTGAAGACGCGTCTGCGGCATCGCTCCCGCAGCAAGCGCATGGTGCTGGTGCTGGACAATGCCAGATACCACCACGCGGTCCTGCGCAAGCCCTTGCTTCGGAAATATCGCACCGGGCTCACCCTGCTGTTTCTACCGCCGTACAGTCCGCAGCTGGCCCCCATCGAGCGAGTCTGGAAGCTGGCCCGCCGCAGGGCGACGCACAACCGTTTCTTCGCCACCTTGGACGAAGGGCTCACCGCTGTCTCAACGTGCTTTGACCGCGGGAGAACACCCAACTCGGTGCTGCGTAGATTATGCGGCATTATTTAAGACGCTATGTTTAGTTATGACCTGCCGTCGTTTTCTGGGGAGACGTCACGACCTTCTAGATCATCCATCTTTCCAAAGCCTCCTACTGGACCTCCCTGGATTAGGGGACACCTCGCCGACTATGAGCGCCCACCGTTCTAATTCCATCGAGCTCAACTCGAATTTTTCAGCGTCTTACAAAGAGGGTCTGGACTTATCCAGACCTGGCTGTGGGTTACTTTCTTTGAGGGAATCATCCTGAGCTAATCGCTCTAGCACAGCTAACAACGCAAAAAGCCAGATCGTCATTTCAAACTTAAGTAAATTAATAAATTGTCCCGAGACCAGGATTATAGCAAAGCTTGAAGCCAACGCTCCACGGAACACAGATACGTTCTTATGCGTACCCGTGAATGCTGCTGGTCTCAGTCGAATTAGTGAAGCCGCCACCCACACGAGCAACGCAAGATATAAAATGGCTCCGGGAATACCTTGATCAACAAGAACGGCAAGAAATGTATTGTGGGCAGCTCGAACGGGAACACCTCTTTCACCGACTGTAAGCAGTTCCGGCGGCATGTAGTCCGGGCTAAGCACTTCGTTGCCTCGGTGGCCTGCCCCAAATGGAAAATCCAAGAACATGTTGAGCTCGGCCCTTGCAATCACCAGGCGAGAACTTGCACTTGTATCCATCGCGGCTTCATCCGTCTGGGCTACAGTGCTAATGCGTTCCCAGAATAGTTCATTCGCCATGTAAACGAGAAGAACGCTTCCCAACGCAAGAGCACCAAGAACAACGCGCCTATTCGCACGAGGCGAAAAACCAGCTGCTGCAATACCAGCACCGACAATGCTGACAAAAACACCTCTACTCGCTGCCAAGATGATAGCGTTGAGAATAAATGGAATTGCTGCAAGAATGCCCCACCGCTTGAGTCCCTGAAGACCTACGAACAAGAATCCCGCAAAGGCCATCCCCACAGCAAGGTGAGAGGCCAAGACATTTGAGTCATCTATTCCAGGCCCAAATCGTGCTTCGAGGCGTCCGGAAACTTCCATGGTATATGCCATCCACCCCCACACAAAACAACCCACAATATGAGCCACCACGAGTCGTTCAATGGCCTTGGAATCCACAGCAATATTGTATATCAGGCCATACAACACCACATACTTAGTAAAAAGAATTGCGCCGTCAACATGATACGGCTGGTATACTGCCCAAATAGTCTGAATCCACACCCAGCCCGCATACAAGATCAGAAATCGAGCGGGCCAGGTTGAGTACCAGGGGATAGATTGGGGCTTCCTGCTTCCTGCAGTGGAAGCCAATGTAACTATGGCAGCAGTGAGTGACCAACGCAGGTCTGGCAGATCATTTCCCCACCAACGTGACGGAGGATCACCATAAAAAGCCCACAGATACGTAAGCAAACCGAACATTGGATTGACGAAAAAAGACAAGCCAAGGCCTAAGACATAAATCGCAACGAATCCTAAAGCCGTTATGCTCATTATGAGCTTTAATTATTTTTGCAAGGTATGGAGCATTCTGCTAGCAGACATGCGAAGCTGGTCCGTCCTACTTTACCGCTGCCACCCGAACCTCAAGAAGCTGTCTCAGCGGGGTTATTCTCACAATCTTTAACCTATACATCTTCGGTAACAGGCCCAGGGTTGATTCGACCCAACGGATGAAGGCAACTGGGACACGAAACACAAATGCCTTAATAGCTAGATAGCAGCGTACACCGCTAAAACCCGTCATCCTGAAAATCTCGACCAATTCAGTCGCCGTATACTCCTTCAAATGAAATCCTTCTGCTTCATTGGCGAAGTATTTCGAGATATCGTGAGGGCCCGTGAGTCGGTTCGGGCTGGCACAGACATAAACACCCTCAGGCGCAAGAGCTGCGTAGACGTTTCTCACCTGCTCAATGGCGTCATCCGGATGCAGATGCTCCATCAATTGGTTGCTATACGCAATACTGACTGTGCCTGGAGGAACAGGCACGCTGCATCCATCTGAGAAAATCAGTTTGAAGTTATCAGGCCGTGATGGACTTTTCGTGATCTCTTCTGAAATATCCACGGCATAGACTTTTCCAACAAGTCCAGCGACTGCAAACGAAAGACTGCAATCTCCTGGACCAAGCTCAAGGAAAACAGATTCCGGCATCAAAAAATGTTTCAAGAATTGAATCTGCCTGAAGACTGCAGCCCGCTGAGCCTCTGGGTCAGCCTTCCTTGTCAATTGAGGATGGTGAGAAATTCGTCTGTATAGCTCGTCGTACACTTTAGCGTACAGCGTTCGTCGTTCCTCTCGGCTTGCGTGACGCAGTCGACTCGCCAACTCGCGCTCGATCTCATAATGCTCCTTCAATTGATCAAGTGACCGTTCTTGCAACTTCATCATCTCCCTAGTGACGTGGGATCAACAACCCACAACTCTTGGGCTCTCGCCCGATTAACCTTGCACATAAAGAAGAACAACCAGCAAGAAACAAAACCCTTGGAACTTGGCTGCGGCTATCGTTCCGTTCGCTGCCACATCCCTGTCTGAAACTTAAGTAGCCCCTTAAATGTTCCTATGAATGCAGCGGCGTTTACTAGGCAAAAGTAAAATGGGACACTTGCCCATGAAGGTCGTGGCAACCCAAGCTTCACCGCTAGAGCATAGCCCAGCGCCAAACCATAGAATGCTAATTGACCAAGAAGAGCTAGTAGGTAGAATGGACCTCGTGCGAGCATCACAGAGGATAACAAGGCTAGGCCAAGAAAGTACGGGATAAACCATCTAAGTAGTTTGTGAGAGACATACCCAAGAAGGAGGCTTGGCTGCTGTAGTCTCGGAAGTCCCTCTCCCATCTTCAAAGCTTGCATGCCACCGGCGACAATTCTGATCTTCCGCCGAAACTCTTCAGACCCACTTTGAGTTCCGTGTTCGATACCGATGGCTTTGGGTTCGTACAGCACACGCAAGCCCTTGCGAGCAACATTCATGGAAACCACGAAATCATCAAGGATGGTCCCCGAGGGGGCAGGGGCAAAACACCGACGCGTAATAGCATACATTGCGCCGTCAGCGCCAATAATAGATCCTATTCGACTCTCCTGCTTTTGAATCCATCTCTCATATCGATAGTACAGCCCTTCTGAATCTGCATATGATTCGGCGGCGTCAACGAGTCTCACATCGCCGCTCACCGCCCCTACTAAAGGATCGGCGAAATGACAGACGAGTTGTCGAATGGCATCGGGCCGGTACATTGTGTTTGCATCAGATAAGACTATCACTTCACCTTGCGTCTTCGGAACAACTAGGCCGAGCGCCCTGGCTTTCCCACCTCGCGGCACAACATGGCACAGCACAACACCTCTTTGGTCGAAGTCCTTCGCAATGGAATTGGTAGCATCAGTCGACCCATCAGACGCTACGAAGATTTCGAGCTTCTGCTTCGGATAGTCCAATGCTAAGCTATTCTCCAGCTTCTCCCGCAAGACTTGTTCTTCATTGTGGGCCGCAATGACGAGTGAGACTCTCGGCAGAAAAAACTCATCGACATGATGGCTCAATGGATGCCTCGCTAGCACCGATAGAAGTAGAGGATACCCGACATAGACATATGCGATGATTCCGGCAGACACCCAGAATAAAACCGTCACCCACGCACCTCGCTTAGAGACTTAAGAACTCGCGCTGCATTGTGACGCCAAGTTCTGCTACCTAGTACATCTAGGCGAGCCCGTTGTCCGAGTTGGTTGCGTTTTTCAGTATCCCTCACTAGAAGATTAAGTACTCGGGCAAGGTCGCCGGCATTCTCAGGCTCAAACAGCACACCGGTGTCGTTTTCGGTGATCAGATCTTGCAGATTCGACATGCGCGGCGCAATCACGGCAACACCAGTGGCCATATACTCCAGGATCTTCATCGGAGAGGCATAAAAGGTTGCCCGCAAACTTACGCCAACATCGAAAGCAGCGGTGAATTCAGGAATTTCTGCGTGGGGTACTCTGCCAGTGATGGTTACAAGCCTTTCAACGCCTTGCGATCGTGCCAAGTCTTCCAATTGCGACCGAGATGGTCCATCTCCTACTAACAAGATATGAACAGCACCATCATGGGATATGATTTGTGGCAGGGCTGCTAACAGCAGGTCAATACCATGCCAAGGTCTCAAAATGCCGACGAATCCGATAACAACGGCTTCGTCTTGTATCCCAAATCGCTTGCGGATCTCCCATCTGCTCTTTATGTTCGGTTTAAATATTTCCGAGTCCACACCGTTGGGAAGGACAGTGATTCGTTTTTCAGCCACTCCCTGCTCGATCAGGTACTTCTTGAGTGGGGTCGATACGACTACCACCAAGTCAGCTTGCGAACAGATCAGCCGCTCGCAGTAATGCGCCCATTTCTTTAAATGGAGCCGTTCGTAGACAGCGCGCTCGTATGCAAGAGGAGCATTCACTTCCAATACCAAAGGGATCCCCGCTTTTCGCTTTGCAGCGATACCAGCAAAGTTAAACAAAGCGTATCGTTCATAGATAAGGTCTGGCTTCCATCTCTTGATGTAGCCCGTCAACATTCGAAATCCTACCGCGCTGTAGGCCAGCTCCATGATTTCATACACTGCTCTGGGCATCCGACGCGTCACTCCTTGCAACAGACGAGTACGAAGGTTCGAGACGTTTGTCTTTTCTCCAATTACCGAAGCAATCCTGGCCTCGTGGCCAAGATCACCAAAGGCCTGCACCATTGCAGAGACATGAATGCCTTCTGCACCATCCCCAAGAGTCCGATGATGATAGAGGATTTTCATCCGACGGTCCTTACCGCTGGAGTCACAATCCGCGTAAGGTGGTGGTGACATTCGGATGCAACTACAGCCCAAGGTCTTTTCTGGGAATGCTGTGCAATGGCCTTGCTGTCCCACTTTTTCGAAAGAGCGTGGGCCAAAGCCTGTGACATTGATTCAACGTCAGCGGGGGTAAGAATTCCTACCTCTGGGTTACTGAGCATTTCCGCGTTGCAGCCAACCGGAGTCGATACGCAGGGAACCCCGCAGGCTAATGCCTCCAAAATAACGTTGGCGGATCCTTCACGCTGAGTAGGAAGACAGAACACGTCGGCGGCTCCATACCAGAGTGGCAAACTGGCTCGAGGCTGAGTTCCGACAAGAGTGAGCTTGTCTGCAATTCCATGCCTGGCAGCGGCCGCACGAATATCAAAAGTCGCATCAGCCTCGTGGTCTGGACCACCGACGATGACTACTCGAATGTTGGAAACTGTTCTTGCGAGCACTGCCACCGCCTCCACAAGGGTTGGAAACCCCTTGGAGCGGTGCAACCTCCCAACTGTCAGCACGATCCGCTCATCCAGGCGCAACCCAAGGGCTTGACGGGCAGCAATCCGGTCAACCGGGTGGAAATCGATTGGGGCAATGCCATTTTGGATTACGACTACTTTAGAAGGGTCAACCTGTAACTCTTCAACTCCGCGCTTAAGATCCTGTGAAACAGCAATCACAAGATTGGCTTTCTGGAGCGCCCATCGGATGAGCTGACGAAGCCAGAACTGCTGGGGAAAGATGTTAATGTCGTCGCCCCGGACTGTAATCGAGAAAGGAATATTGAAATGCCGTGCAAGAAAGGCAGCAGCCACCCCGTCAGGATATGCCCAATGGGCATCGATCAGATCAAACGGGTACGCGCGCCTCACAGTACGCATTGCCCCGAGCATCGAAATGGCAAGGAGCATACCATCGCTGGCTTTCATGACTTTCGGCATAACGATAAAGCGCGGATGGTGGACGACAAGGCCTTCACGCCGTTCTTCATGCGGCACTTGCGAATACCTATAGTACCGGTCCCCAAGCAATCGCAGCGGTGGCGTCCACGGCACGGGTGCGATGACTTGAACGGGACAATATTTTGCCAGAGCCTTAATTCGTTCCTGCACGAAGACCCCATTCAGAGGATCCATGGCATTCGGAAAGAGCCTCGTAAACGTCAGCACGCGAGGGACGTTCGCCTCAGCAGCGACTTGGTCCGTGGGAAATGCCTCTCGTTCAACCTTAATAGCAACTACTGACTCAGACATTGGTTCCTTGTGATGCTGGAGTATTTAAAAACAACTCTCGCTAGCCTTTTATCCCTTACAAATAAGTCGTCCCGACGCCCTGAGAGTCCTGACCACCTGTCCAATGCCACTCAGATTATAATTGAAGATCCGTAAGTCCCCAGAGTCCGGGACGGGAATGCGGGGCAATGCAAGCCGGTCAGTTTCACGTCTGACGTAGCCAGGCATTTGGGTGAATGCGCAGAAATAGCCGGCGTCACGAACCGCCTGCTGATCCGATGCACGGAAGTCGCTCGCCTGTCCGTTAGGATAGCCGAAACACCAGCATGGACGGCCTATTTCGTCCTCGATACGGCGCCGGCTCTGTACCAACTCCAGGCGCGCATACTCCGGAGAACAGGCCGAGAGGATCTGGTGAGTGGCCGTGTGGGATCCCATCGTCATCCCGTGCCCAACCAGCTCACGGACCTGGTCCCAAGATAACAGCCCGACCTGCTCCCGGCCTGCTACGGAGCTCACACAGTGCCCGACTTGGCGCTCCAGGTTGTCGATCATACGATCGCGATCCGGTCCTGCTAATCCTTTCAACCAAACACGAAGTTCCATGTCATCCTTGACCGCCATTGATTCCGAGTGGATCCAGCGTCTAATCTCTTGCCGAGGGACAACCGACAGGAGGTGGTCCAATCGATCAAACCAAAGTGCCGCATTGGGTTTTCCAATAAGGTTCGTCGTGAGAAAGATGACGCCTGTCGCCCCATATCGGCGCAGAATGGGCCACGCGACTGTGTAATTGTTCTCGTAGCCATCGTCAAATGTAACCAGCACAGAACAGGGTGGCAGTTTGTGGCGTCCCTGGACGAACGATGCGAACTCGTCACCAGACACTATATGATAGCGCTTGGTAAGAAAGGCAACCTGCCGTTCAAATTCATCCTCATAGAGGCTATTTGAGGGCCTAGATTGCCCAATGCCTGCTTTTCCTGGAAGGACACGATGATAGGTGATCGCGACCACCGATCGACTGGATAATCTTCGCCCGAGCCAGAATAACCCACCCAAACCCATTAGATCCAACGCGAGCTCCTTACTCCAACGCCTGCCTTCAGCACTGAACGAGACTTTTGATTGACCCATCATTGTCATTCAAGTTTGGCTAAGAGTGGGGCGGCCACTTAGAGGCGGCCCCAGTTGTTTGGACAGAATGTTCAATTCCCTAAGTAGAACATCGCGATGTTCTGACTACACGGCGGTGAGCCGTGTCGTCAGGTTGTCGCAGTACACCTGTTCTGGCGTATGGCCGTCAAGCTCCCGGTGCGGTCTGTGCTGGTTGTTGAACGTCAGGCACCCCCCCAATCCATGGTGGGCTGCGCTGATGCTGTCGTAGGCCCCAAATCCATCTCCTCGTACTTCACGCTCCCCCACAGCCGTTCCGCGAACACGTTGTCCCGCCAGCAGCCTTTTCAGTCCATGCTGACCTGAATACCGTGATCCTTCAGCAGGCACGTGAAGTCCAGGCAGGTGAACTGGCAGCCTTGGTCAGTGTTGAAGATGGCCGGTGTGCCGTGGCGGTTGAAGGCTTCCTGCACCGCTTCCTTGCAGAAATCTGTGGTCAGGATGTTGGACAGCCGCCACGACAGGACCCGGCGCCTCGCCCAGTCGATCACGGCGAACAGAGAAGCGAATCCTCGTTGCATCGGGATGGAGATGATGTCCGCCGCCCACACGTGATGGAAACGGGTGATCGTCAGATGGCGCAACAGGTAGGGATAGATCGGATGCGTCGGATGCCGCTTGCTGGTGTGGGGCTTGCGATACAGGGTGTGGATGCCCATCCGCTTCATCAGCGTGGACACGCGGCGGCGACCGACCGGCTGCCCGTCGCATTGGGGTATCGTGCTCAGCCTCCTGCTCCCTGCAAACGGCAGATTCAGATGTCGTTCGCCGAGTCGGCGCATCAGTGCCAGATCGTCCGGCGACACCGGGCATGGCTGGTAGGAGGCCGTCGAGCGTGCCAGTTCCAGAATCTGGCATTGCCGCACCAGCGGGAGTGTGTGGGTTCGGTCGATCATCCCGTTGCGCTCAGCAATCCAGCCTTGGTAAGCGCGCTTTCCAAAAAAATCATTTTCCAGCGTGAGCTGCCCAATCTTTGCGTGGAGGACCTTGAGATCTGGCACGTCCGACGTGGACTTCATGCCGCCAAACACGTCGACGACCCGCGCCAGCACGTGCAGCTTCTAGTCCATAATCTGGGTGGAGTGCACGCAAAATTGTGTCGCCAACTCCGCCAGCATCTTGCCGCCCTTGAGCGCGGCGAAAGCCACCTGCGCATTGAATGCCGCCCCATGATTGCGTCTGGTTCGCTTCATCGCCTCGCTCCTCTGGTTCGCCCCCCTTCGGGGGCGTCGGTGAAGCAAGGCTACCACTTAGCACACTGTCAGAATTTCCTGGGCCCCCTCTCCTAGGAGTTAACTAAGATGAAATCTCAACTTATCAGCTGCCTTTCGCAGCACTGTATCTGTTGGCTTACAGATTAAGTACACTTTCCCGCCAATTACCGTACTCGAATCTTTGATAATTCGACTTATCGCAGCTTCACATAATTGCCTATCCTGGTATGGTTTTCTGACAAAGAAATTGCAGAACACTCGGGCTTCTGGGTCAGATTTCACCAAAGTACTGAATTTGTCCCACCGCTCTAGTTCGCTAGCGTTGCCTACTGCACCCCACCCGACCAGTATATCTCTAAGATACAAACCGTACACGGTTTGCTTCATTCTCTGCGCCAGAATTACGCCCTTAACCGTACTCTCCAAATCACCGCTACCATCATGCCACTTGAGAACCCCGGAGATATCACTATTTCGAACTTCAAACGCTTCTGGCAAATCCAAAGCAGGTTGACATTCTAGGACGCTCTTTGTCTCGGCAACATACACCAGCTCCTTAAGTGGCAACCGTGGGATCCAATAACCTTCTGAGAAAGTACGATCGAAAAAACTAGAGAGTCCCAATTTTGCTTTACCTAGTACTTCAACGCCCCCCCCTATCATTAATCGTTTTGCAAACCTCCATACACTACCCCCACCAACCATGATAGCAACAGCCTTGGCCTTGCCAATCGCTATATCTCGTAACCGCCGAACAAAATATGCCTGTTTGTCACGGTAGACCTCGATACAGGGGAGGAGGAGACACTCACTGGCAAATCGCTTCTTGAATTCATCTTCCCCTACTGTAAGATCTACGGCCTTCATGCCACTTTGATTGGCCAAGTCAATGAGCAATCCAAGCAGCAACTGGCCAGGAGAATTTCTTTCCTCCAAGATGTCAAACGCTGGCGCACCCCATATAAGTGAGCCCTTCCACAAGAAGCCATAGTGCTCGGCAACAATTTGACCCGACACCCTCAACATTGTAATGTGCACCATGTCTGGTGCCTGCTCCAGCAGAGCATCAAAGAATACCATCTTCCGTGGGTCAATAAATGACATGCCACGTCCAGCTTGTAGTTGTCTCAATGAGTGATGTTCGTAGAAAATGTTTTTAACCTGGTTCCATTCTTCAGTCTTGGTAATACGATCGAGGCTCACAACGCCCCGTCGCCGATAGTAATTCAACCGGCGTCGAAATGTTTCCTTCTTTAGAATACCAGCTACAAAGGCCTTATCGTCCAAGTGCACAACCCAGCCTTGTCGTGTTTCCTTGACTATACGAAACCCGTGCCCTTTCGACACATTTTCAATTACCAGGAAGATTGTTTCTGACTGTTGGAGAGTTGGACCTATCAGAAGAGGATCTCCGTACATCCCTGAACGACTGACAAGAAGTAACTCGTTGACCACAACTTCTCGATTTCCTTCCGCTGCCACGACATCCCTATAATCAACGAGATTATCCCCCGCGAATGTAAGACGGTTGGACTTCGAATCCACAGCCAGAGGTACAAGACCAACAAGCATGCCACCATTAGTGACTGCAATTACCAATGGAGAAAATGTGTCAGAAAAGCTGCGATACCAAGCCATACACCAAGCAGGGCTCTGGTTAAAGGTGGACGAGCTATCTGCCATCATCAAGGAATTCCAAGAAGCAAGAAGACCATCATGCAAGGATTCTTCGAGCTGACTTAGATTGCTAGTGCACCGCGTTATGTATTTGTCCCTATCGTTTGCAAAATACCCCGTCATGATTGAGAGCTTCCTTCTAATGCTGCCAGCATCGGCATCGCGCTAATCATTCCCAGCTATCTCATGGCGTGAGCGCATTGGCGAATCGCGTAAGAATTTTGAACCTGATTTGACCTTCCCCCGTTTGTTGCACCAGAACGGACGAAGTTGACTTCCGTGCAGCCTGGGACCGGTCTTGATGGTGTTGGGTAAACTCCATGGGCGTCACATCCCCGATCGAGCTGTGCGTCCGTTCATCATTATATTCACGCCGCCAGGCGTAAATCACGATCTGCGCCTCCGTATACCGTTTCCGCATCATAGGCCGCCTCCCTGCAGTCCATGACAGCAAAGTTGAACGTCCTAGTTAATAATGTAGTTTTCAGGGAAAGGTCAACCCAACCGCCCATTACGCGTCTACTTGTCTCATGACTTGCTCATTACCCGCTATTGAGGAAGACATTGCCTTCCCTCTCCCCTTGCCATAGCGTACTCGCTGGTATTTGGTTACGTCGATCCGTGGTGAACTGCGGGCATCAGAAAACCTAGGCTGGTACACACATCCTAGCACCTCAAAAGAATATCCCCTCCTTGAGAATGCTTTTCATACTTAAACCTCTTTCTCACCTTGGTATAGCCGATCATACTGTTCAATCATGCGGTCAATCGACCAATTGGATTCTACTCTTCGCCTTGCCTCAAGCCCAAGCTGACGTCGCCTCTCTTTATCGTAGTACAGCGATAGAATTGCTTCACTCAAAGCGGCTCGATCGCCCCGACCAATCAATAAACCAGTCTCATTGCTCTGGATGAGTTCAGTGTTTCCTCCCACCGCTGTAGCTATGATTGCTCTTTCGGCAACCATAGCTTCGAGTACGCTCAAAGATATACCCTCGTAGTCTGAACTACACACGTACAAGTCAAGCCCAGGCAATACCTCGGGCACATCCTTTCTGATCCCCGTGAAGACGACGTTGTCTTTTAGTGATAACTCCATCACCCTTTGCTCGAGCTGTTGTCGGCAGGGTCCTTCCCCGATCAATACGACGCGTAACTCCGGCACAATCTTAGCTACGTCTGTTGCGGCTTCGAGAAGTAGAGTAAAGTTCTTAACAGTAGCCAGCCGTCCGACAGAGCCAACAACAAATGCGTCCTCCGGAATCCCCAGTCGCAAACGCGCAGTGTGGAACGACTCGAAGCCCTCCATCTGAGGCACCTGCTGCAATGTCACTCCGTTCCTTATTAACACCACCTTGTGTGGAGGGACTCTCATCTCCCTGATAATTTGATGACGAAGGTGGTCAGACACTACAATGATTTTTGTAGTCAGCTTGGCGAGAAACCTTTGTTCCCAAAGATGTCGGCTAGAAATATCGGCGCGCCTACCGTGCATTGTAACTACTACACGACCCACTCCTCCAAGTCTTCCCCCAATCACACCGTAGAACCAGCTCAACTCATCGTGACAGTGCAATATGTCAATCTGCTGTGTCCGCACCATGTGCGCAATACGAACAAATAACCCAAAATCACGTCGGCTTCGGCGCCCTAATGTGACCACCTCTTGCCCTTCGTTCTGGAGATCACATCCAAGATCGTCTGCCTCATCCACGCACCAGAGACTAGATTGGTAAAATGCCCGCGGCATCTGTCGTAACAAACTAGCAATTACATTCCCCTCGCCAGCGACAATCAGACGCTCGGCAACATGCGCGATGCGCCAAGGGCGATCTAATCCAGCAGATTCTCCCGCGATATTTCTCTTCGTGCCCATACTCTACAGAAAACGCCTGAGATTTAATCTATCAGCCTCTGAAAATCTACCATTGTGGTGATGCACAAAGAAGTCTACCTTGGACTGCTGCCGGTTTGGTGGACACCCCCTTACGCTAATTCGCCCTTCATTTCGAACTCCATGGGACTGAGATACCCCAATGTGGAGTACCGCCGTCGGGGATTGTAGAAGCACTCGATGTAATCGATCACATCGGTCTTGACCTGAGCTCGCGGGCGGTACATCTTCGCGCCCGTGCGTTCGGTCTTCAGCGAGGAGAAAAAACTCTCCATCACCGCATTATCCCAGACGTTGCCGGCCTGACTCATGCCACAGATGACGTCGTGGTCGGCCAGGAGGCGCTGGAACGGCTCACTCGTATATTGGCTCCCTCGATCTGAATGATGCAGCACTATGTAAGGCGTGCCCCGCAGCCAGATCGCCATCACCAGTGCATCGGTGACCAGCTGTGCGGTCATCGTCGTACTCATGGACCACCCAACCACTCGTCGCGAGATGAGGCCGACAACCTCGGCGACATAGAGCCAGCCTTCGGCGGTCCAGAGGTGGGTACAGTCCGCGACCCATTTGGGGTTCGCCGATGCGGCGTCGAACTTCTGGTTGAGCACATTCGGCGCGACGACATTCGTCGAGCGCACCCCGGTGTCCAATGGCATCCGTCACCGTCGCGGGTGTGCGCGCAAGGCGGCGAGCCGCATCAGCCGCTCAATTCTATGGAGGCCACAGGCTATTCCCTCCACGAGCATGTCGTGCCAGCCCCGTCGAGCGCCGTAGGTACGATCGCTGGTGAGGAAGCTGGCCCGCACTCGGTTCAGCAACTACGCGTCGGCCCGCGCCCGGACACTCGGCGGCCTGGTCCACCAGGCATAGATGCCTGCGCGCGAGACACCGAGTGCCTCACACAACCATCCCGCGCGGCAAATTCCCCGGTGCTTCGCGAAGTAGGCCGCGGCTTTTTTAAGATGTCGCGCTCCGCTTTCAGCTTGATGACCTCACGACGGAGCCGTGCGAGTTCCGCCTGCTTGGGCTTCGTCTGCCCTGGTCTGGAAAAGCCTGCTGCGAATTAGCCGCACACTCCTGCACCCATCGGCGCAACACCGTGCCCTGCACGCCAAAATCCCGCGCGGCTTGCGCCACCATCACCCCGCGCGCTTGAATCAGCGTCACCGTCTCCAGCTTAAACTCTCGTGTAAACTTGCATCGCTCCATGCCCCACCTCCGGTTTCATTCATACACCTAACTCGGTGTCTTTGAAACCGGCAGCAGCCCAACTAGGATTACCGAGGCGGACGGAGCCACCAAGATTTTGAGCCACTAACGACGTCTCATCCCTCGCTTCTTAGCCCCCCCTTAGCCTCACGAGCCTCCTTGTATTTGGGGTCCAATAGCCTGGCCAACTCCTGCATCGATAAATTGCCGGTGCCATTCCTCAAGCACGATGAGTTGCCACAGGAGCCTATGGTGATCCCGTTCCCCTCGGACATGTTCTGTAACCACACGCTCCAGTACTTGCTTTTGATAGTACCCCCGATCCAGGCAACGGCGCGACAGGAGTAGGCCCGGCATGTATCCTGACGGATCATTTCGGAACATCGCCGCAAGTGGCGTCGGAAATCCCATCTTTTTCCGGCTGAGAATCTCTGGGGGCAAGCGGCCTTTCATAGCATGCTTTAAGATCCACTTCCCTGTTCCATGCCGAATTTTTAAGGATGACGGAATCGTGGCCGCGAATTCAATGACGCGCGTGTCAAGAAACGGCACCCGCAACTCCACCGAATTTGCCATTGTCATCTTGTCCGCCTTAATCAGCAGATCATCCGGCAGCCAAGACTTGATGTCACTGTACAGCATACGTGTGAGAGCATCGTGGCCGACGGTCTTACTGTAATGCTCGGAGGCAGAGTTAAATTGAATGTCCTCTCCACTGATATCCCGTAGTTCACTCGAAAACAGGCCGGACCTACTGGCGGGATCGTACATAGACACGCCACCATAGCGCCGTTCCAGCGGATGCCGCGCGAGGTTAAGGTACTTACGGATGCGCTCTCCGCCCAATCCTCCCAAGACCGGGTCCAGACATAGTTTCCGCATCCACTCAGGAACTCTCCGGTAGGATTCAAGCCAGCGCATATACCGATATATGTCGTACCCTCCCAATAACTCATCTGCACCCTCGCCAGATAGCGCGACCGTCACATGTTCACGTAATAGTTTGGCGATGAAGTAGAGGGAAATCCCTGCAGCCTCTGTAACCGGTTCATCCATATACCAGACATATTGTGGGATGAAGTCACGGAACCTGCTCGGCTCCAAGTATAGAACGTGGTGATCCGTACCAAACCGCAGAGCAACTGCCTCGGCATAGGGCGTTTCGTCGTACGGTCGGTCCTGATATGCTACGGAAAATGTTTTGATGTGAGGATGACCTCGTTCAGCGAGTAGCGCGACAGTGGTGCTTGAGTCAAGCCCACCACTCAGAAATACACCCACTGGCACGTCGCTCCGCATATGGATCGTCATCGCATCGGCCAGCAACTCGTGAAGCTCCTCGGCTGTCTCCTCGACTGTTCGCTTGTGATTTGGAAGATAGTTGAGGTCCCAATATTGTGTAATGCTAAGACGATTTGCGCATATTCGCAGCCAGTGGCCGGGGAGAAGCTTGCACACGCCATGAAACAAAGTGCTACTACCCGATACGTAGCCACATCTGAAATAGCTTTCAAGGTGCACATATGCTACCTGAGGAGCAACCATGCCAGAAGCAATTAATGACTTTATTTCTGAGGCAAAAACAACTCCTTCGGAAACGAGTGCATAATAAAGCGGCTTTATTCCCACACGATCCCTCACTAAAAACAAAGCCTTTTCGACCGAATCCCAAACCGCAAAAGCGAACATGCCGTTGAGACGAGTAATGCATTCAATGCCAAAACGTGCGAACAAAGCCAGCACCACCTCGGTGTCTGTGTCGGTCCGGAACTCATATCCATCCGCTTCTAACTCATGGCGAAGTTCAACATAGTTATAGACTTCCCCGTTGTAGGCGATTGCAAATCGCTTGTCACGGGTCACCATAGGCTGCTGTCCACGATCACTGAGGTCAAGGATACTCAAGCGGCGGTGTCCCATTCCTAGAGCATGGTCCATATAGTATCCCTTGCCATCCGGTCCTCGATGAGACAAGATGTTGGTCATACGCTCGATTACAACACGATCTGCTGGGGCATCAGACCGGTAGTTATAGAGACCTGCAATTCCACACATAATGACGACTCCACCTCATGTTGTAAGCACCAACAGTTCCTACTCGCTTAACACACTATCGAAAAGATTGGCTAACTGGGCCGTCAGATTTCGATAGTGAAAGCAGGCCGTATCTTTGGTCTGTGGTGGCGTGAGCTCGGTCACACCACTTATGAGATCACTGAGTAAGGCTTTGAGCGCTGCGACGTTATTCAAGTAGCAATGTCCAAGCTGGTACCCCTCCACCAGTGAAGCTGTGGCACCTTCACCTCCGATGACAAGCATCGGACGTCCTGAGGCAACATACTCATAGATCTTTGCGGGAACCTGTAACGGTGAAGCAGGTTGAATAACAAGCAGAGCATCCGCAGTACGCATCAAGCTTAGACCTGTCTCACGTGCAACCGGCTGGACTCTTCGGATGAGACCCCGACCTTCCAATTCCTGTGCCAGCAGATTACAAGTTTGGTCGTTTATCAGCCAGTCCCCAATAAAATTAATCCTAAGCTGGCTCCTATTGATCCTCTCCTGCTGAACGAGTTCTCTTACCGCAAGCAGGAGCGGCATGGGATCGCGCTGCCCATATAGTGTACCAAAATGGCACAATTCTAAACTCGCCTCACGCGAGTAGCATTGCTCGGCCAACTGACTTCCAAGATCGCGCTGGTCGTCGAAGCCGTTTGTGATTGTAACGAACTTGTCGGCCCACCCCGGATAGTCATTCTTGAATTGTTCTCTTAATTCGGGAGTAGTAGTGACAACCCGTGTGGCTCCAGCGCAAATCTCCTCTTCTATCCTTCCTGCCTTCGCGCGCCAGCGCGGTGTCACCGATTGGGCGTATGGATTCCTGGTCCACGGGTCCCGGAAATCGACGACCAGGGGGATACTAAAACGGCGTGCAAGTGTTCTCCCAACCAGAAAGCTCGACCAAGGCTTGCCAGTCGCAAATACAATGCTAGGAGGTTGTTCTTTCATCAACTTCATTCCCACGCGTACAGCAGGGTATTGCCAAAATCGTTGGGGGTCTGGAAAGGAAAGAAGCCGCTCAATCTCCGATCTTGATTCAGCTAGAAACTGCATTGGCCATGAGCCCCCGCGTCTTACATTGGACTTAAGCTGATCACTGGAAACATCGCTTCCCATCACCTTTCCTGGGAAAATCTTACGGACACAAGCCCATGCTCTGTCAATTAGTGCGGAAGGATCCGTATACCCAATACGCGTTACCCGGAGGGCAGCAGGCAGCTGCGAGCACAATTCGGTATTCACAAGAAATTCTGAGCCGACCGACTTCGGATCGACAGCCAAGACTCTCGGCTCCCAACCATAGTCGCCAAGGTAACGGCAGAAACCGAGGGACCGGAAAGCCCCGCTCGCGTTAATGGGAGGGAAGTAATAAGCAATGAATAGGACTTTCTTTACTGGCGACCTACTGACTGCCATTGGATTCATCCATTTCTTGGAACCATTGTCAGAGCCACATACTGTGCGTAAAGGCTCAAGAACTTACTGCGTACAATAAAATGTTCTGTTACGACCCTCGCAGCCATGATGATTCTTACGTCTCCCTGGAAAGCGACGGCAGCTTGAAACTGGAGTAAGGTGGCGACTCCGGCGGTCTCGCACGAAAGCGTACGCATCCCTGTCAAGGAAACACTTCCAAGGGAGAACTTCTGCTGTGTGACGTTGGCCCAATACGTCGCGGGCGAGACCCGGGGGCCAAGGTGTCATGGGGCCGCTCCTCGTTGTACTCCCGCATCCACTCCGCACTAAGCTCGCGCACCTGATCCCACGACTTGAACGCGTAGGCATCGCGCACCTCGTGCGGAAGGTCCGATTGAACCGTTCCACAAAGGCATTCTGATTCGGCTTGCCCGGCTGAATATACCGCAGGGCGATCCTGCGGGCGGCGAAGAATCCCGGGCCATTATCGAGACGAATTGCCTGCGGCTGGCCCCGCCAAGCCACGACCTGCTCCAGCACTCGCACCACCCGTTCAGCGGGCAACGACATGTCCCCTTCGATCGCCAACACTTCTCGGCCCACTTCATCCAGGAGATTCAACGTTCGAAACCGACGCCTGCCATACAACGTATTGCTTATGAAGCCCACCGCCCAGACCACGTTCGGCTGCGGGATCCCGTCCAGTGGCTGGACCACCCGAGCCGGGACCCGCCTCTTGGTACGCCGCGGCAGATTCAGACGTAACGGACAATAGACACGCCACACCTGTTTATGGTTCCAGCGATGTCCGGTGACCCGTAGCCGGTCCACGTATTTCCAGACCCCTAGCGGGGGCTCGTGGCGCCCAGAATGGTCAGCCCCTCAATCACCGCCGCATCGCGCTAGGCTCAATTTGTAGTGCCCTCCTGAAATCAAGCCACCTGGGTTAATTGTTGCGCCCGGTATTGGACAAGGCTCCGGTAGCCCAGGGCGCTGTGTGGCCGTCCGTGACTGTACCAGTGAACCCGGTCCCGGATGATGCGCTGCGCGTCTTTGAAGGTCTGAAATACATGCTGCCAGACGCACTCTTCATTGAGCGATCGAAAGAATCGCTCGCAGAAACGTTCAGTAGAGTCGAACATGGGCGCTAACCTGGAGCCGCTCTCGATGGTTTCGATGCACGCATCTACCGCCAACCACAGCGATCAGGGGTTTCCCATGCCCGCTCATCGAACCGGACGTGCGGTTTTCCTGCATCCGGCTCTCGGACGAGTGTCGCACCACGGCATGCACAAGCACTCCCCACGCCTGCTTGGCCGTGAGGCCCAGCGCCTCTTGGAGTCTCCGGAGCAAGCCAGGAGTGCACAGGCTCACGCCAATCTCCGGCTCCTGGACTCGTCGAGGCGCACCTCGAACCAGGGCTCCTTCCCTCCCCGCCGGTTGTGCTGTCCGTCGGGTGCATGCGGTACTATGAGCCCCTCCGACTTCCCGCCCGGCTCCACCCTGATGATGGAGCGAGGCCTGTGCGGCCCCGCCGGGCGGGATCTTCCGTGTTGCCCTGTGTGCTGTGCCGACGTGCCACGCCCCTTACCCCGGCGAGGAAGTCTTGGCTCATCGGTCGGGTGCTCCCCCAGACTCCAGCGGCCTTCCCGGTTATTCAGGCCGGTCGGCCCTCGCGACTTCACTTTCGAGGCCTGCTCAGGCTTCACGCGTGTTGCGGCCCGTCGGCTCGCTGACCCACCCGAAGTGGGCCTCTGTCCCAAGAGCTTCGACCAGTCAGTTGCCCTTCTGGCCGTCTTGGTAGCTACGGGGGTGTCCCGACAACTCCCCAGACAGGACTTGCACCTGTGAGACACACAGCGCCTTTTCACGGCGCACTGAATAATGTGGGTTAAGTCTTGAACAACGACAATCGGTCTCGCTCCTCTTCGGTCAGGTACTTGTAGGATTTGGACATCTCGCATCCACATCGCGGACGCCTTACCCGTCAAATGTTGCACTTCGAAGTTGAACTCAGGTTTCATATAAACCACATGAAATTCCAAGATGAACTTCTGATTGATCGATCTTAGTTAACCAAGCTTGATGGGCAATAATTTTATCAAAGTGAACATTATTGAAATAGATTATGTATATTTTACGTGGAGCATCCTTATATGAAGAATAGATACTCCTTGTCACACTTTCAAGAATTGACCCCTTAAATGGATTGAAAAAATAGATGACATTTACGTCGCGAGGCACACTGAAGTCCATTGCGTCGCATTGTTTCAACTCAATACAATTTGTCTTTCGATGTTTCATGCTGTCTATATTGTTTTTAGCTATCTCTATTAAGGGAGAGAGCTCTACGCCTATTATTTTCTGGTATTTACATGCTGCAGCCGCCACTATTACCCTGCCTTTCCCACAACCATAATCAAGTATTGTGCTTTTGCTTTTATCTACAGGCAGCGTATTCAGCATGTTAAATATATGCTTGTAATGTAACGCTGTATAATGCTGTGCTTCAGCATGGATTAATCCTAAATCTTCTTTCGAGATCATGCCCCCCGTATTCACATCGAAATGCTTTTCGCAATAATTGTCGATTAATCGATGATAACACTCTCTTGTAAATCCGCGTACTCCATACTTATGAATGAACTCAAGCGTGTTTATAATCTTCTTCATAATCTCATCTCCTGGTCAATCAAGACGCTAGCTAACGGGTATGCTGATCGGCATAGCACGCCAAGACGGACTGCAAATTGGCGCGTAATTGTCGCGTGCCTTCAATCACCTTTCAACCTAAAAACGGCAGTCCACGTGTCAGATGGCAGCAGTTTCTGAGGTCGGCAAGGCAGGAGGGCCCGCGGTTGCGACCATGAATTTGGTGAATGCGCGGGCAAGAATCGCTCGCAGGCGGTCG
>Ga0315290_10000648_pt1 | contig 22930 bp, 19 predicted proteins | sample YL17G12_0_MG_FD_203627 | JGI IMG/M metagenome (GOLD analysis project Ga0315290, IMG submission 203627) | Sediment microbial communities from Yellowstone Lake, YNP, Wyoming, USA - YL17G12_0 | ecosystem: Environmental > Aquatic > Freshwater > Lake > Sediment | place: USA: Wyoming | collected... | reverse complement strand
ATCAAGCATCCTGCCGTCCGCGCCATTCTCGGTTGGGCAGGGTGCGACGATCAGGGGCTCGAAGTTCATCACGACGGCGACTTGCCTGCACGGTCGGGGCTCGGCTCCAGTTCGTCGTTCACGGTCGGACTGATTCATGCGCTGGCGGCCTTGCGAGGGAAGTACATCTCAAGAGACGACCTTGCCGCGCAAGCGATCCACATGGAGCAGCACATCATCAATGAGAATGTCGGATCGCAAGACCAGATCTCTGCCGCCTTTGGCGGGTTCAATCGAATCGACTTCAAGAGAAATGATACATTCCAAGTTTCGCCCATCATCTTGACCAAAGACCGGTTGCATGAGTTCCAGACGCATTTGATGTTGTGCTTTACGGGCTTCTCAAGAATCGCATCAGAGATAGCCAAGTCTAAGATTGAGAACTTCAAGAGCCGAGGAAGCGAGCTGAATCGCATGAAAGAGATGGTCGATGAAGCCATCCAGATCCTCCAGAATACGAAGACGCCAATCGAGGAAGTCGGACGATTGCTTCACCAAAGCTGGCTGTGTAAACGAAGCCTTTCCGACAAAGTTTCGACGCCCGAGATCGACCATCTGTACGAGGAGGCCATGCGAGTTGGAGCGATCGGAGGGAAGCTTCTCGGAGCTGGGGGCGGGGGATTCCTGTTGTTGTTTGTGAAACCCGAACTGCAATCGAAAGTTCATGAGCGGCTGAAGCATCTGATCCATGTGCCGTTTCGATTCGAAAACTCGGGCAGTCGAGTCGTGTTGTACCAGCCTACCGGACTCTCCTGATTGTGACGATGAAGAACGATGCCACAATTTATGTTGCGGGCCATGCCGGTCTCATCGGCTCGGCGGTCGTCAGACGGTTGGAGCGTGACGGCTATCGAGCCCTCATCACGCGACGACGAAGTCAGCTGGATCTGCAGGATGGCGGACGGGTCGCCGAATTCTTCGACGGGGTTCATCCAGAATATGTTGTCCTCGCTGCCGGTCGAGTTGGCGGGATAGTAGAAAACCAGACGTTCCCTGCCGACTTTATGGATGAGAATATCGCCATTCAGCTCAATGTGTTGAAGGCGGCACGCAAGGTTGGTGTGCGGAAGCTGATTCTATTCGGTTCCTCCTGCATGTATCCAAGAGAATGTCCCCAGCCGATGGCTGAAGACACCCTCTTGTCCGGCAAGCCAGAACCGACGAGTCTGCCGTATGCCATTTCCAAGCTTGCAGGGACGTATATGTGTTTGGCTTATAACAAGCAAGATTGTGACACCCGATTCATCCCTGTTATTCCGAATAGTGCCTACGGTCCACACGACAACTTTGATCCGAAATCCGGCCATGTCTTGTCTGCACTCATGGCACGATTTCATCAGGCCAAGGTGAGCGGTGCCGAATTTGTTACGCTGTGGGGAAGCGGCTCGCCGAGGCGGGAGTTCATCCATGCAGACGATGTCGCGGATGCGTGCGTGCATCTCTTGACGCAGAATAACGCAGCGCTCGATCTTCCCCTCAATATTGGAGTTGGTGTGGATGTGTCGATCAAGGAACTGGCTGAATTGATTGCCGGAATTGTGGGATACAAGGGGCGTCTGGAATGGGACCTGACGAAGCCCGATGGCGCGCCGCGTAAGCTCCTCGATAGTGCACGGTTTCAGTCTCTTGGGTGGAAGCCTAAAGTCGGGCTTGCCGAGGGTCTATCTAATACCTACCAATGGTATGTTGACAATGCCAGGATCGAGACAACACGCGTACGCGAAGCCCGTGTGTAGCCGGCCGTGCGAGACCTCCGGCTCCAAGACATGACGATCCAGTTTGGTATTGCCGTTGTGGACCCCTTTGGGGGATGCACCGCTTCCAAGCAAGATGCGACGGTCGAATCTGACAGGACAACCGTCTGTGCACTATTGCGCAGCATGCGAAGGATGGCGAGATGACGAAAGAAGAGCTCATCGCATTTGAGGAAGAGATTGCGGACTTGTTCAACGTTGGGAAAATTCGCGCGCCTGTCCATCTATATTTCGGCAATGAAGAGCAGATGATCGGAGTCTTTCGGACCATTCGTCACCAGGATTGGGTGTTTTGTTCTTGGCGGTCTCACTATCAATGTCTTCTGAAGGGCGTACCTAAGGAACTTGTTCGCGAGGAGATCTTGGCGGGCCGATCGATCTCGTTATGTTTCCCCGAGTATCGCATTTATTCCTCGGCCATTGTCGGCGGTGTGTTGCCGATTGCGGTCGGGGCGGCCATGTCGATTCAGCGGCGAGGCGAGGACTCCAAGGTGTACTGCTTTTTGGGTGACATGACGGCTGAGACGGGGATTGCTCATGAGGCGATCAAGTACAGTCGAAACCACCGCCTGCCTATCCATTTCATCGTCGAAGACAATGCGAAATCGGTGTGTACCGATACCAGGGAGGTCTGGAATCAGCCCCGTCTGAGTTTCGAAGGCGCGGACGATGAGTACATCAGCTACTACCGCTACGAAACAAAATATCCCCATGCCGGTGCTGGCGTGCGGGTTCAGTTCTAAGGTGAGGGTGATGAAATACTTTGACGAACTCAAACGATCGATGACATTCCTAGCGCAAGACCCGCGAACGATCTTCATCGGGCAAGCTGTGGCGGCGGCTGGGACAGCCATGACCAATACGCTGAAGGATGTGCCTCGTGATCGCCTCATCGAACTTCCTGTCGCCGAAGAAATGCAGATGGGGATGACGACGGGTATGGCCCTGACCGGACTCGTTCCCGTAAGCATTTTCCCACGATGGAATTTTCTCTTATGTGCCATCAACCAGCTGGTGAACCATTTGGACAAAGTTCAAGTGATGTCCAATAATGGATATAAGACCAAGGTCATCATTCGAACGGGCATTGGCTCCCAGCGCCCGTTGCATCCCCAACATCAGCATGTGGGTGACTACACAGAGGCATTACGCGCCATGTGCACCACGATTGAGGTCATTCGCCTCAAAGAACCCTCGGATGTTTTTCCAGCCTATGAGCGCGCGCTGCTCCGCGATGATGGGCGTAGCACCATCCTAGTCGAGTACGGTGATTATTATGGAGAGAAATAAGCGCCGATTTGACCAGGAGAGGGTGAGTCCTTGGGGCTGATCGCTTCGGCATCATTCACGAATACGAATGCATAAGACCAATAAGCCACTGACTGAGTAGGGATGTATGAAATATCCGTTGATGCGCAACAATATTCTTCGCGAGGATCTGGACGCCGTCATCGAGCATTTACAGCAAGAGGACCCGATCCTGACGCATGGTGCTAATGTGCGGGCCTTTGAGGCCGAATGGTCTGCGTGGTTGGGGGTGAAGCACAGCGTCTTTGTCAATTCCGGCGCGTCGGCGAATCTCTTGACCATGGCCATCCTCAAGATCCGCCATCCTGAGGGAGGAGAGGTCATCGTGCCGCCGTTGGCATGGGTGTCTGATATCGCGTCGGTGCTGCAGAATGGATTCAAGCCGGTATTTGTCGATATCGATCCCCGGACGCTGGGGATGGATCCTGCGAAAATTCTTGCGGCGATCACGGATAAGACGCGAGCAGTATTCCTAACCCACGTTCAAGGGTTCAATGGGTTGACGGATCAGTTGCTGAGCGAGTTGCAGCAGCGGCATATTCCGCTGATCGAGGACGTGTGTGAATCTCATGGCGCCACGCACAATGGTAAGAAGCTGGGAATCTTTGGGTGGATTTCAAATTTCTCCTTCTATTACGCGCATCATATGAGCACGATTGAAGGGGGGATGGTGTGCACGAATGATCAGGAGGTCTATCAGCAGGTGCGCATGCTGCGTTCACATGGAATGGTGCGAGAAGCCAACGATCCTGCCATCCATGCGGCCTACCAGTCAGCGAACCCGGACTTAAATCCTGATTTCATCTTCGCCTTCCCGGCGTACAACGCTCGGAACACGGAGATTGGCGGCATCATGGGCCGCAGCCAGCTGAAGCGACTGGATCTCAATGTGAAGCGACGGACTGAAAACCTGCTGCGCTTTCTAAGGCAGATTGATCCCAATAAGTACCGAACCGACTTCAAGATTGAGGGGTCGAGTAATTACGCGTTCAATCTGATCCTCAAACGCCCGGATGACGAGTTGGTCCAGCGTCTCATGAAGATAATGCGTGAGTCGGGAATTGAATTCCGGCGCGGAAGCGCTGGCGGCGGCAATCAGATTCGCCAGCCGTATCTGAAGGGCATTGTTCCAAAGGATCACCATCGTGAATTCCCTGAAACCGAACACGTCCACTTCTACGGCTTCTACATTGGCAACTTCCCAGATCTACGCGATGCAGAGATTGATCAGCTGTGTGCGGTTCTGAACTCGGTATGAGGCGGTCATGACCTCAGCCGTGATTCTTGCCGGTGGGCTCGGGACCAGACTGCGCAGTGCGGTGCCCGACCTGCCAAAGCCGATGGCGCCGATTGGTGGTCGCCCGTTTCTTGAATATCAGCTCGATTATTGGATGGCCCAAGGGATCAGCCGATTTGTGCTGTCTGTCGGCTACAGGCACGAAGCCATCATGGAGTACTTTGGGCCTCGATACAAAAACGTTGAACTTGAGTATGCCATTGAGGAGAGGCCCTTGGGGACTGGTGGTGGGCTCCTTCTCGCCGCGGAGAAAGCCGGCCGTGGTGGACCGTTCTTGCTACTGAATGGGGATACCTATTTTGCGGCAGACTGGAAAGCGCTGAGTGCCTATGCCTTGGCACATGACGCAGACTGGTGCTTCTCTCTTTTTCGGACAAGTGAGAAGGGTCGCTACATGGGCATCGAGGTGTCGCCTGAAGGGCAGATCACGTCGCTCAAATCGGGGGCCGCGCATGGTTCTCGCCTAGCCAATGGCGGCGTGTACTGGGTTCATCCGCGAGCCTTGCGTGGAAGTCGATTTGCCCCAGGTGAAAAGGCGTCCCTTGAAGATGACATTTTCCCCGATGCGCTTGCTTCCGGCCAGCGTCTGTTCGGTATCGAGTTCACCGGTACGTTCATCGATATCGGGGTGCCCGATGATTATCATCGAGCCGCTACCCTGTTGGCGGTCTAATACGGAGGGGCTGTGGACCCAATTGAACGGCTGAAGAACAACCTATACACGTCCATTGAGGCCAAGCGTCAGTTGATGGCGAACGGGGAGTGCCTATCGCTATTTGCCAAAGTGGTGGCGACCGTTGTTGAACGATACAAGCGCGGTGGTCGCATCTATATCGCGGGCAATGGCGGGTCGGCAGCTGACGCGCAGCACTTGGCGGCAGAATTTGTGAGTAAACTGGCGCGCGATCGGGCTCCGCTGCCGGCTGAGGCCCTGACGGTGGATAGCTCCATTCTCACTGCGATTGGCAACGATTATGGGTTTGAGCAGGTGTTCTCCAGACAACTGGCCGGCAAATTGACCGGGAATGACGTGTTTCTCGGGATCACAACGTCTGGGAACTCTCCCAACATTCTCAGGGCGCTTGAGCAATGCCGAACCATGGGAGTGCCGAGTGTCGTGTTTTGCGGGCGGGAAGGTGGCGCCGCCAAGGCTCTCGCCGATTACTGTATCGTCGCGCCTGGCACTGCAACGAGTACCATTCAGGAAGTGCATATCGTCCTGGCCCATACGCTCTGTGAGTGCGTCGAATCGGCGATGTTCGCTGCATAACGTTTCAATCAACAGAAAAGGAAACTTCCATGAGTTACAACATCCTTGTTACCGGTGGCGCCGGCTATCTTGGCTCCACGATGGTTCCGGATCTTCTTCAGTTAGGTCATAGGATCACGGTGCTGGATAGCTTCATGTATAAGCAGGCTAGCTTGAACCATGTGTGCCATCACCAAAACTTTTCAGTTGTCAAAGGCGATATCCGCATCGAAAGTGTGATGGCCCCATTGATTACAAAGGCCGATATCGTGATTCCGTTGGCCGCGCTGGTGGGAGCGCCGATGTGTAGTCAGGATCCCGTGGGCGCCACGACGATCAACCATGATGCGATTGCCCTCATGCTGAAGTTGTTGTCGAAACAGCAGATGGTTCTGATGCCGACCACCAATAGCGCCTACGGGACCGGCGACAAGAATAACTTTTGTACGGAAGAGTCACCCCTCAATCCGATTTCGCTCTATGCGAAGGAAAAGGTAGGGATCGAGAAGGAACTTTTGCAGCGTGAGAACGCAATCAGCTTCCGGCTCGCCACGGTATTCGGGATGTCGCCGCGCATGCGGATTGATTTGCTCGTGAATGATTTTGCCTATCGGGCCGTCCATGATCGATTCGTCGTGCTGTTCGAAAGCTCATTCAAGCGCAACTATGTGCATGTGCGGGATGTCTCGCGCGTGTTTCAGCATGCCATCGAGCATTTTGACAAGATGAAAGGCCAGATTTACAACGTCGGTCTGTCTGATGCCAATGTATCGAAACGAGAGTTATGTGAACATATTCAGAAGCAGGTTCCTGATTTTGTCTTCCTCGATGCTCCGGTAGGGAAGGATCCGGACCAGCGCAATTACATCGTGTCCAACGCTAAGATCGAAGCGACCGGCTTTAAGCCGATATATTCACTCGATATGGGAATCGGCGATCTGATTAAGGGGTATACGATGATCAAGAACACTCGCTATGGCAATGTCTGACGTCTCAATACTAATGTCTACCAGCGCCTCAGTTACTATTACTCGGCTGCTTGGCAGTGTCTATCGCCATCATGCCATGATCTTCGCGTTGGCTCTCCGGGATTTGCAAAGCCGATATGCAGGAACGTTGGCGGGTATCCTGTGGACCGTTGTGCATCCGATCGCGATTATTTCGATCTTTTACGTGGTGTTTGCGATCGGATTTAAAGCACAAGGTAGCGGCGGCACACCGTTCGTGCTCTGGTTCGTCGCGGGTTTTGTCCCATGGCTGTTTTTTAATGAAACTCTCACGGCGATTACGGACAGCGTGACGCGGAATGCGCACCTCGTCAAGAAGACCGTCTTCCCCTCAGAGATTCTTGCGCCCGTCCATGTAACAGCGGCGCTAATTCCTCATGGAATGTTCATTCTGATTCTCGCCGCTCTTCTGGCCTCGTATCGTATCCTCCCGCACATCCAGCAAATGCTCTTTATCTACTACCTTGGGTGCACGGTGGTCTTGGTACTTGGGCTCGGTTGGCTCCTGTCCGCCTTACAGGTGTTCTATCGCGACATCTCACATGGATTAACCATTGCATTGAATTTTTGGTTTTGGGCCACTCCGATCGTCTGGACGCCGTCCAATATGCCGGACGCATATCGGTGGGTATTGTCGTACAACCCGCTCTTTTACATTGTCGAGGGTTACCGGACGGCGCTGCTGTTTGACTCCTCCTGGCCGACTCTCTGGCAAACGGTCTATTTTTGGGCCGTGACGCTCTTCACATTTGGATTAGGGGCTTATACTTTCGCGCGACTCAAGCCCGAATTCGCTGAGGTCATGTAGCGCGCGCTCTCTCTATGAATGCCATTTCGGTTCAGAATGTGTCGAAGAAATTCCGGCTCTTTGTGTCGCCCAAAGACCGTATGTTCGAGGTGTTGCACCCGCTGCGCAAACAATACCATCGCGAGTTTTGGGCGCTAAAAAATGTGAGCATTGATATCGCTCAGGGACAGACCATTGGAATTATCGGAAGAAATGGTTCTGGTAAATCAACTCTGCTGCAAATTATCGCGGGCATACTCCAACCAACGAGCGGAAGCATTACGGTAAATGGTCGGGTGTCGGCTTTGCTTGAACTAGGAGCGGGATTTAACCCCGAGTTTACAGGCCGCGACAACGTGATTCTGAACGGCGCTATTTTGGGAATACCTCGTGATAAAATGATTGTTCGCATGCCGCAAATCGAAGCATTCGCCGATATCGGCGAATTTTTCGATCAACCGATGAAAATTTATTCCTCGGGAATGTTTGTCCGAGTTGCATTCGCCGCAGCCGTTCACGTTGATCCGAACATACTCATAATCGATGAAGCTCTGGCGGTGGGAGATGCGAAATTTCAGCATAAGTGCTATCAGCACTTAGCCGCTTTGCGTGAGAGAGGCATAACGATCTTGTTCGTGACTCACAGCACTAATCTAGTGACGAACTATGCTCAGCAAGCCGTTTTGCTGGATCATGGGGAATTAATAGAGGCCGGTGAACCAGGCTTTGTCGTAGATAAGTACCATGAATTGCTGTTTGGCAACGCAAAAGACCACATTCGTATTTCGCATGGCGCGGCGGTCGGAACTGAATCCGGTAGGACGGATCGTAGAATCGCCGAATTAGCCAGTGAAGGGTCTACGGATGATGTTTGTTTCATGAGGCGAACGTACAACAAGGGTGAGACACGATTTGGTACTGGCGAAGCGAAAATCATTGATTACGTGCTCCAGGCCGAGACGCACTGGGATGTCGGCGATATTCCATTTGGTTCGATGCTTACTATATATGTAAAAGCCTTATTCTTTAGAGATGTTGCAGCACCTGCCTCAGGATTTTGCATAAAAACTGTTGAAGGCATTTATATCTATGCCACGAATACCGTTATTATGGGTGAACAATTAAAGCCAGCTTACAAAGGAGATATATTGACCTTTAAGTTCTCATTTCCACTTATTATGAGTCCCGGCGACTATTTCCTTGATCTTGCAGTTTTGCAGGCTGATGGAACCCGTGGGGGACATGTGCTGGATGTCCGGCGATCGATTGCTCATTGCATGGTCTCGCTAGACAGAGAAACGCCTTTTGATGGTCTTGTGGACCTCTCACCAACGTTTGAGGTTTTAGCGGAAGATTCACGCAGGAATCATGGAGGAATTGAGGAGGACCAATGACTACATTTTTCGATATGAACGGCACGCTATCTTTGCCGAACATGATAGAAATCGATCCGGTAGAGGCGTGCAATATTAGATGTCGTATGTGTCATGTGAGCTTCATGCCTCCTGAAAAACACCCAATCTTTGACGTGACGCTCATACCTAAATTAAAGGCGTTGAAAGGATCCTTCGCCTCCGTGGGCTCTGGCTTTGAGCCACTGCTTTATAAGAGCTTCGATCGGTTGATGCTCGGGTTGAACGATCTCGGGATTCGCATGCAGCTTATCACAAATGGAACTCTTCTGGATCGATCAAAGCTGTCCACGCTGCTCGACTGCAACATGGAAATTATCAATTTTTCTTTTGACGGTATTAGACAGGAAACTTTCGAGCACATTCGGCGAGGGGCCAATTATACTGAGACTTTAGAGAATATTTTAGCGGCGAGAACAGCTTTTGGTGCTAGAGAAACCGCCTTCTTAGTAAACTCAACAACAATGCGCTGTAATCTCTATGAGTCGATAGAGATCCTCGACTTCTGGGATCGCCACGAGTTCGATGTAGTGCGGTTTCTCCCTATGGTGGTGCGTTATCCTGATCAGGATTTGATCCGTGAAAGTTTGTACCCGGTCCGAGATGAGATGAAGAAAGTGTTTGATAAGGCTGCAGTGCATTTAATTGAAAATAATTTGAAGACAGTGATGCTGCTTCCGTATCTGTATCCGTCGGAGATTCGTGAGCGATTTCCGAATAATTATCGTGGCCTTTATGTCCGTTCCAATAACTCATCTAGCCGCAGTATTCTAAGTTTGAGAGAGCGATATCAGCTTGGAGAGCATCCACTTATGCGTTTTTACGACTGTCGGGCAGCCTTTAACTCCGCAACCATCCTTGCAAACGGTGACGTTCAGCTCTGTTACAAATACTCGGTTGGTAATCTCAATCAGGATAGTTTTGAGGATATTTGGTTTGGTGAAGAAGCTAACCGTATCCGACATCAGATTATTAGCGAGTCAACAGATTGTGCAGCCTGCGACTGTTATAGGTTCGGCATCGCATTTCATAAGCTTGAGGCTGATTGCGTCGAAAACTATTTCACGGGCGAACTAGGGGCCTATGCCAGCTATGTAGATTTTGATAAAGGTGTTATCCAAGCTAAGATCGCGCCCAGGCCTCCACGGCTCGTACTCTCAGAGGGGGAGTATAACGTCGTGGCATATGCCGATAAGTATTTTGGAATACCCCATTGCGCTGGCTCATTGGAGGTTGATAAGGTTGATTTGTCCACTATTCCAAACGTTATTGTTGAAGATACATTTACCGCTGTTGTGGCGCGCGTTCGTCAAGCTTCTTCCAGAAATCTATTGATGGCGCCGAGTGAACCCTAATTCCGTCGATACTGTCTCTGGTTTAAGGCCTGCGTTTTCATCGACTGTGAGCAGCGCAATCCTAGCACCGAACGGTAGATGAAACTTCACAAGAATTCAGGACCACCGGCACCGCGCATGTCTTTCATCTTGTTGGACTGGGGGTGTCGCGAGCGATTCACCACGCTGGATTGGCTGCGGCAACAAGATGTACCCAAGGACCAGTACGAGCTGATCTGGGTGGAGCTCTATGACCGGGTCGTAGACGAGGTGCTGGAGAAGGCTGATGTAGTCATTACATGCAATCAGCGAGGCACTTATCACAAGCACATTGGCTACAATATCGGCTTGCTGCAAGCACGCGGCGAACTGATCTGCGTCTGCGATAGCGATGCAATATTCCCTCCTGATTTTGTGCGTTCCGTCTTTCGCTCTTTCCGGATGGATGGTGAAGGACCGGCCATTCCTCTTGTGCTAATGCATTATGAACGGCGCACGTCTCTTCTCTATCCGGATGGTCTGACCGACACGGAAACACTCAAGGACCACGCGCGCTGGCAATGGTGGCCACTCATCGTCAACGAAGGGGCGTGTATGACGGTGCGCTACTCAGACGCTATTCGCTTTGGTGGTTTTGATGAACATGCGAGTTACATCGGATATCTTTGCGGGCCCTACGACCTGGGATGGCGCCTGGTCAATGCTGGTTGGCCCGAGATTTGGCACGACGAATCGGTATCACTATGGCATTTCGCCCACCCCGATCCAATCGGCACCAATGGCCAGCGAGCTTCGCTGAAACAGTTGCTGGAAAAGGCTTATCCACATATTCATGGCCATGCACTGACGGCTGTTGAAGCATTCTCCACGGGCCGATTCCAGCCTCTGCTTGAGAATCCTGAAATCTGGGCCTTGCGTATGTGGAATCGGCGCATCGGATCCGAACTGGAAGCCCGGTACTCCAATCTGACTGCTCAACGTGGCTATTCCCCCTGGGCGGTGCGGTTGTTATGGGTGTCGCTGGCGAGGGAAATTATTGGCCAGTATCTTGAAGATCGCCTTTGGAAGCCAATTCATAGACGCATTGCCTCCCTGATCGGAAAGCGCATCCATGGAAAACTTCGCGCTGCTTATGGGGATTACGTCGCCCCTTATAGAGTAAACCATGCGGTACTTGCAGAACTTCCAATCCTGCTATGTTCCTTGAGGGGTTACAATGTCATAAAATATAAAGATGTTTTTTATGCTGCGCCTCATGGTACAGGCAACCTTGACCTGTCGACGGACGGCGGAAGGGCCTACCCCGAATTGCTTGTTTCGGAGAGCTACAGAGGGATCATCAGGAAAGTGCGATTAGCATCGAAGGTTGCGGCACCGGTCCTGTTGTGTTCCTTGGGAGGGTACAACATCATAAGAGTCAACGATGCTTTCTATGCTGTACCTCATAGTATTGGTATAGCCAACCTGGACTTGTCGACAGACGAGGGAAGGGCCCATCCCGAACTGCTCGTTTGCGAGAGCTACGAGGCGATTCGCGAGAAAGTGCAAATGGCATCAATGGTATAGGGCCGTAATCACTGTTTTTGGATGACCCACGATGGAAAAAACGAAAAGGTATGACATCTTTATAACGCACGCCTGGCGTTTCCATGAGGATTGGACGAAGTTTTCAGAACTCATGGACAAGATACCGGGTGTTGCATGGCGCAACTTCAGCCTGCCCTGGCATGATCCCGCAGTGAGTCCGAACACCGAGGTGGGCGGCCGGTTCATTCGCAGCTTTCTGGAAGGCCAGATCATTCCCGTGCATGTCGTTGTTCTGCTTGCCGGGGTCTACGAGATAAGAAGTGCTCGACGCTGGGTCGACATGGAGATCGAGATGGCAAGAAAGCACAATAAGCCTATTATCGGATTGCCCGCATACAACAAGGAGACAGTCCCTGACGAAGTCAGTGCGATGTGCGATGTGAACAGTGGATGGGATGGGGCACGACTTATCGCAACCATTGGCGAAGTTCGGGCTCTTTCGAGATACTCAACGCCAACATCATTGGCGTGATCCGAGCACGACACTACACTGGACGGCAACAGTATTGTGGACTTAGGGATATGGTTGTTGTAGCATCCCTATTCTTATTGCCACCGAGCTCGCAAGCTACACTCCATGTGTTTGGGTAATTAGATTGATGCGGTCTTGTTGAGCACCCTGTCGCTACCAGAATTTCCGGTGACGGGAAAAGCGGGGCTTGAGTCGAATACGAAAAAGAGACCTTGTCGCTCTATCATACATAATAGGGAGATGGAAATGAGTGGGACAACTGTAGTTCTCACAATTAAAAAAGACAATAAAACGACACAGTTGGAGGGGACACGCGTAACCTTCAGTCCGCATCAATGCTTTGCGTTCGACAACGGACCTGAAGATGTCGAGTGCCTTCGCGCTCTTGGGGCGCATCTCATGACATTGCCAGGTCTTGCTCTACTCGGTTCAAAAAAGTTTATTGCATACCTAATGCAACATGTCCCCGACCTCGACACCCGGATTGTCGGTACCACGTACTACCTAGGCACGCACCAGCAACACGGCCTTGGCACCGTTGACATCGGAGAGCTGCCTCAGGAAACAAAAACGGTCTTTCTGTGCGAAACGCTGGCATTTCCGCGCACGGAGATGAAAAATCGGCTGCCTCCATCGGTCAACGTTGTCGAACCCACCATACTGGCGCGAATTGCACCGGAGGTCATCCCGGCCCGCGGCTGGACACCGCTTCAGCACAATGTCTATCCAATTGACATACCGACTATCCAGTTCAGGAAGGATCTAGACTTCGCCATTATCGACTGTCCGTCACGCAACTTGTCCTTGATGCCCAACGGGTTGGGATATTTGAACAACGCGTTGAAGAAAACCAATGTTTCCTATCAGATTGTTGATCTGGATATCATTTCGTATCACAGGTTTCACATGCACCGGCTTTTTGACATGGGCGGAAGTATTACTCTCCCGGGTGGCCTGGTGTTGCCGGAGGACCCATGGCAAGCGGAGCACTACGATCTGTGGACTGCAACTGGTGGAGGCGCCTCGGGTCCAACAGGCCGCAATGAGGTATTGGAGTTCTTCAGGCCAGTCATCGATGAAGCGATTGCGACCCTGGTTAAGGCCCGACCCAAGGTCCTGGGTCTATCGATACAGGGATGCAACGAGGCGGCTGCGCGGGAGGTTGCCCTCGGTGTGAAAACCCATTTGCCGGATATCGTGATTGTCGTAGGCGGATTCAGTTGCTACAACCCGGACGTCGGCCGCCGCGCATTCCCGGAGTGCGATTACATGTGCGTCGGCGAAGCGGACCTCACTGTCGGTCCGCTGATCGAGGCGTTGGCCCGTGGCGAGCGGCCGTTCAACCAGCCCGGCGTGCTTTCCCGCTTCGATACGTCTGATTATCCTTACATTCCGGCGCCCATGATCCATGACCTTGATCAGATCGAATTTCCCAAGTACGAATGGTGCGATCTGAGCGTTTACCGGAATTTTAACGACTATCAGCTGACGCCCATCATCGCGAGCCGGGGTTGCCGCTGGTCGCGATGCACTTTCTGTGCCGAGCGCTTCTACTGGCGTATTCGTACTAAGGAAAATTTTGCTGACGAACTGGAGTGGCTGGTCGGCCAGGGCTGTCATTTGTTCATGTTCAATGAGAGCGACCTGGGCGGCATGCCCGAGCGCGTCATGGAGATCTGTGACGAAATCATTCGTCGCGGGCTTCACCGCAAGGTAAAGCTTACCGGCCAACTGCGTGTCAATAAAAAACAGAACAGGGCCTTCTTCGAGAAACTGCGCGAGGCCAACTTCGTCGCCCTTCGTTTCGGAATCGACGCGTTTAACGAGCACACGCTGCGCCTGCAGATGAAGGGTTACACGGTTGACATGATCGCGCAAAACCTGAAGGACTGCTGGGAAGTCGGGATCTTTACGGAGATCAACTGGGTCATAGGTGTTCCAGGAGAAACCGATAAAGACGTCGAGGAGAGCATCGAACTCATTTTGAAGAACAGCAAGTATATCGGCCGACTGGCAAACATTAACCCTCTCATACTTGTAAACGGCAGCGTCTACTGGATCGATCCGGCCTCACACAATATTGTGTTCAAAGAGCCCAAGGGACATATTTACGAAAAGTATCCGAGGGCCATTCCTGCAGACCAGTGGTACAGCACCCACCCATACATCGATGCGCAAGTCCGCAAAGAACGATTTGAGCGCATCGTTCTTGCCCTTCACGATGCGGGCTTCAACGTGGGGGCTTGGGCCAACCGCGTTATCGAGGACGTCAAATTCAATCGCGACAAGGTGCGCACAGGGTCTGCTGATGGCGGCGGAATCAGCGCCGGAGAATTTGAGGTTGCCGGGGGCAAAGACGCAGGGAGTATCCCGACCCTTACGGAAGAGGAACAGGCGCTTGAGGTGACAACCCAGTGTTCGCCTCTCGCCGAAGAAGAACCGGCACATACCGCCAAGGTGATTGCCATGTACCCGGCAACAGAAGCTAAATTGCAGGACGCCGCCAAACCGCCGGCGGAACCTCCGCTATTCGGGATCGCTGGCGAACCGCCCCGCCTCATACGCAAGATGGAAACGCACAATATCGTGTTCCACAATGGCTGGTACTACGGCATTCCGAGCGCTCTGGAAGACATCGACCTGACGAGCCCTGAGACAGCCAGGATATCGGGGATCATCAGACATGCCAACGAAGAAGAGATCGTTGCCTCCATTGAAGAGGGTGCACGTTGGGCAAACTCACGGGGTCATTACGACGACCAGAAAAAGCAGCGCGCGGCCGGTTTTTACATGCGTGTAGATAGCGTGGGCGGGGTGACGGAGCCTGGCGAGTTACCGAGCAAGCCGAGGATTTTGCAATTCGGTAAATTTCATATAGCCGTTGATCAGCAGGCTCTGAAGGATGCTTTCACTAAGCGAATGTCTGGCCATGCGGGGGAAAGAAAACCCGGCGCCCATGGAGGCAACCTCAAGATTCGCGGCGGCACTTTGTTGCGCTGGATGGCGGGCGGGCTGCCGTCTTCGTTCGTGTATGAAATCAGGCGCCTGATCCGACAGCAATCCTTTATCATTGGCAAGACGGGGCCCACCTTGGCTAGGAGTGATGGTCAGCTTGCCCGTATGCTCTTTCACGCGGTAGTCGACGCATACGTCAGGAGGCCGCTCGCCCGGATTTTCAACAAGGGGGTCGGCAACGATCCACGCTTGGTAACGCCGGCTGGGCTTATGGTAAAAGGAGAAGAATTCTCTATCGTCTCCGTGGTAACCAAGAATGCCCAACCGGAATTGATGTGGGCCATCGACAATTTCAACCTGGTCAAGTTCGATGGAATGTTTTATGGCGTGCCTCAAGGAGTTTATGTTGATTGGGATTCCGGCATGGTTGCGTCTATTCCTGGGATGTTACTGAGTAAAACGATCAGAGATGTCGTCTCCATGATTAGAAGCGGAACTCAGGGAAAGTCATGGGAGGAGGCCATATCAGGCCCCGTCGGCCGCGTCCCCGCAGCCGGGTTTGCCAAGCTGCCGGTATTGCTACGCACAATGCCCATGGAGGGCTACAACATGATTTCCTATGAAGGCTGGATCTATGGTATGCCGCATGCGCTCGGCTCCATCGACCTTTCTGAGGTGGATGTCATGGAAATGCCGGGTGTAATCCGTGACGTTTCCCGCGACGCAGTGGAAGATGAGATCCTTGCTCGAAGCAGGAAAAAAGACAGGCCGCGCAGTGTAGTGGAAGTATGAGGCTCTTCCGTGCAAAGCGTTTCCGCTTCCGGCATCTTACAAAATTTCGCCCCCGCTTTTTGGCGGGATCATCATTTCGGTTTGCCGAAAGTCAGGTGGGCACGGCTTGACGGAAAGAGTTTTTGGATAACCGGTGCCGGCACCGGCTATGGGCGATCCATTTCACTCGCGCTTGCCGCCGCAGGAGCCCGGGTTTTTATTTCCGGAAGGCGAACTGAGAAATTGCACGAGACACTGGCCGAGGGGATCTCTCTCGGCATCGATATTAGCCGTTGTATTCCGGTGCCGGTTGATATCACGCTAGAGTCGGATCTTGCCCGCGCGACGGAGGCAATTCGGCAATTTACCCCGCATCTGTATGGGCTGGTGAACAGCGCAGCCCTCCCCCAGCCGGTGGTGGGCCCATATCCGCTTGCCGATCAGAGCGCCGCTGCCTGGACCGATCTCCTTACAACCAACGTCACGGGGCCATGGCTGACAAGCAAGGCCGCCTTGCCGCTTATGGAGAAAGGGGATGGCTTCAGGGTGGTTTTCTTGTCCTCCGAAGCCGGCTGGGCAGCGACGTCGGGCTTCGGCCCCTATAATGTCAGCAAGTCGGCCGTGAACACGCTTGGTGCATCCCTCGCTGCTGAATGCGCCAGGAAGTATTTGGGCAAGGATGTCCAGATCAATGTGCTAGTGCCCGGAGAGGCGCGCACCGAAATGAATCAGGGATCGACTGAAAGCCCTTATTCGGTAGTCAGCATGGTCCTCATCCTACTTTCACATCCGTCGGGCGGCCCCAACGGTTGTTTCTTTCATCGCGATGGGCGGCATCTCGCATTTGCATATTCTCAAGCATATCCTCAGAACCTCTTGGTTGTGCGCTAATGCTTCGCATACGATCACTCCGGCGGTTCAGAGACGCACGGGCCAACACCCAGGTGCTCGTGTTTCTGATCGACAATTGCCCGGATAATACCTCGCATCGGTTTCGCCTGTTTGTGCTGGCACTTGGGCTAGTTTCAACCGGGGCGGTGTGTGCCGGCCTTTCCTAGAGGACGCGGGACTTCAGACCCTGGCGTGGATCATTTCGCTATAACCAACAGGTGCCGCACAGCGCTTTGGCGATGCAGTCACCCGAGGAGTTCTTGCGGAATGAAGAGTCAAGAAGAAGTCAACAACCTGTCCAAAGTTAGATGGAGCAGTGCAGTGAGCATGAGGAGCAGCTTCCCGACTTGCACGCAAACTGGGTTGGTGAGGAAGGTAGAATGACGCGTCAATCTTTGAACGTCGCGGTTCCTTGGAGCCTGAGCCACTATATTTCGCTCAACGGGTTTCACCCGCTCTATCGGGCTTTGTTTGACCATGCTCCTGACAACATCAGCTTATTTGCTTGGGATAATGTCAAGCTGTATCGCCGCGTCCGTTCTGATTCCACAATGCGCGAAGCCATGCTGAACAAAGCAAATGCTGAACAACATCATTCTGAGCGATTGGCAAAGGAGTCCCATGCCAGGGCCTATCGGGAGTACCTGTGGCCGCCGAACTACGTTCTGACGACCGAGTTAATGGGAGATATCGAATTCCATCACACGGCACCATTTCCTTCACTGACACGGCCGTTCGTGTTTCACTGCGAGTCATATACGTCTGTGTTGCTTTCGTTTGCCCAGCAGGGAACGGGCAGGTTAGAGCGTCACGAAGAAATTAGAGAGCACTATCAGAGCATTTTCGCAAATCCATTGTGTCTGGGGATTTTTTCGCATATACCCGAGACTCTTCAGGCCCTCAGTCAATTCTTTTCCGACCCGATCATTGACCAGAAGTTGTTTCGCTCACGAATTGGGTTGAGCGAAAAGGCCGTTCTTGATCCGACCCTTCCACAGAAGACTGCTCTATCCAGACCGCGATTCTTGTTTGTGAATTCCGCCCACCAGGAGCCTGCCAATTTTTTCCCCCGAGGTGGGCATATAGTGTTGCGTTTTTGGAAAAACTTCTTAGAGGAAGGGAACGACGGTCTTCTAATGTTATGTTGTGCAAAGCCTAGCGACAAGGACTTGAGCGAATATGGCGTTGATGTCACTTTTCTCCGAGCTCAAACAGGTCTCAGCATCATTTGGGGGCAGGATTATGTGGCCAATCATGAAATGAATGCGCTAATAGCTAGCGCGCATTTTCTTTTATTGCCAAGTGCATCCCTGCAGTCGGTCTCTATCATGCAAGCCATGTCGTTGGGAACAATTCCTGTGGTTACCGATACTGTGGGTTCGTCCGTGTACGTCACCGATAATGAGAACGGCATCGTGTTGCAAGGCATGCGCGCTGCTATCTGGCACAAAGACACAGCGACCGGCATCCTGGTGGATCGGTATTGCAGAACGCTCGACCTTGATGATTCCCTGGTATCTCAACTGACCAGCCGTGTGGGTGTCTTGTTAGACGCACCGGATGCCTACTGGAACATGCGAAACCGCACGATGGCCTATGCGCAGGATCAGTTCTCCGGTCAGGCGTTTAGCGATCATTTCTGGGGCACCGTCTCCGATCTCTATCATCGAGATCAAGTAACTTCTTCAGGGCACGATGCGGCTTCAACTTGGATCGGAGCCGCATCGCACGATTGCATATTGCGAAGCGATGGTTGGGCTCGCGTGTTCCAAAGCCCGACACAGCCGATGCTAAGGATCAACACAGGCGTGGGAGTAGTCTGGGAGTTAGGCGGCGCCATGATCCAAGCGTATGGAAACCCGCATATCGATTTGAAAGACTGGTCTGTTCTGGCGCAGCATTACAACCCTGATGCGCCACAAACGATCTTTGCGAATACTCTGGACGAATTGGGAGGGAAGTATCTTCACTCTGTCGGGCACCATGAAGGTGTAAGGCTCAAGCTGATTGGATGGATCGCGAAGGGCCTCAGGCCCTTTCCAAGGCTGTACAGCTTCGCGGCACATGTCCTCTCGAGGCTTCGCAGCTTTCCCGGGTATCGAATTGCTAAGCCTAAGGCAGATCCCGATATCGAACTCGTCCGGCATGGAGTATCCGGGTACAACATCATTCGTCATCTGGATCGATACTATGCGATTCCCCAGAGTGAGGGGGAATTTTTACCGCATAAGGCCAATACGGGTGGCTATTCGACGTGTTTTTCAGATTATTCTGTCGATCAGGTTCTGCAGCGCATCGCTGGAAGTGCTCCACAGTCACTACAGTCCAGTCTCGTTGGCGATGACCTTGGACTGATCGAGCTGGTGTGTGAAGGGTTTCATGGCTTCAATGTCATTCGCCGCGGTGTTGAATTTCATGCCACCTTGCAATGCGAAGGAGCGTTTGTGCCTGAAAAGCTGGAATCGAAACAATATAGCCGCTCTTTTTCAGGCTATTCCCTTGAGGAAGTACAACGAGAAATCGTGGGAGTCTTCGACTCCGAGCAAGGGCGGAACAAGGGCTGCTCAAAAACGACGGAGAATGTGTCGTAGCATTGATGCAAAGCGTACTGTGAAAAAGCCTCCCGTTCACCTCTGGCTCTGCAACCATTCTTTTCTTGGGATCGGCGACCAAGTGAATTTTATCGTCATGGCTTTGCGGCAGCACGGCTATCCGGTTTCCGTGGGGCGACAGCCCCGGCATTCGTCCCTGAATGTAGTGATAGAGGGTTTCTCGGTGCGGAGCAGAGATATGGTATTGGAATTTTGTCAATCAACGCGAAAACGAGTCGCGATGATCATGACCGAGCATGTCGATGTTGAACATGGCCGAATATTTTTTCATGGCGCGCCACTCGGCAGCGAGAACGACTACATGCACCCGGTAACAATCTTGGAGAGAATCAAGCATCTGCTGGAGTGTGTCCCCTATCTCCGATGCTTCTTCGTGTTAGGTGACCTGCCGGAATTGCGGAACATGTCGACCCTATTGCCGGGCCTCGATGTGCGCGCAATCCCATTTCCCAGGCTGGACAGTGTTTCATGCAAGGATATCGACAGGTCTTCTGAGCCCGTCAACGACCTCGTGTTTACCGGTGCCATGACCGAGTATCGTGTCAAGCTTCTCGCTATGTTAGAGGCAGGGGGGCTGTCGGTCGCTTGTCCTCATGGCTTTGTATCCAGAAATCGCCGTAACGCCATGAATCGATCGGCGAAAGTGATTGTGAATATTCCCCAACGGGAAGGCTGGCAGTGGCTGTCACTGATGCGGATCGTTGCCGGACTCCAAACCGGCCAGACCACGATCTCGCTGGGGACAAGCGATGCCTCCCAAATAGCTTCCTGTTGCACACAGTTGGATATACGGAAGCAAGATTGGATAAGCGAGGTAAAACAGTGCGTCGATGACTCGAAGTCACTGTACTATCGAGACGCTATGAACTATTCGGTCATGACCAAGAAGTTTGAGAAGGAAAGACCGTTTCCCCATGATGTCTTCGAATATTGGAGTATTACGGACAGAGTATGCAGCTAAAGGACCCAACCATATCTGCCGGCACGCACTTTTTCGGCTGAAGACGGCATCCGCATGGAAAGCGTGATGGCGTCTTGCGATGGTCCTTATGCTGAAGCTGCTGTCGAAGCCGTTAAGAGTTTTGATGGCAGCCGCCAACAGCGCCCACGGGCCGGGGTTAGAAGGACTATTGTTAGGAAGAGTCGTCTCTAAACCCGACGTCGTGCTTCTCGATACTCTCATCGACAAGGATCTTGATCGGCGGAACTATGGCGTGTCCAATGCGACAATCGAAGCCACGGGTTTCAAACCCATGTATTCGCTCGATAGGGGAATCGGCGACCTGATCAAGGGGTACACTATGATCAAGAACACTCGCTATGGCAATGTCTAGCGTGCTGTATCTTAGCCGTAGCCTATCGGTTCGTTGTGACTGGTTCTGTAGAGTGTCGAATCTCACATCTCCTATTTTTGAGCAGCGCGCGCACGAGCTGACAAAACATGCGTGAGCCGCAGACCATCGCAGATCCAGCGATCCATTTGCCGGCGATAGATGGCTTGCGTGGGATTGCCGTGCTTATGGTTTTGGCCGTGCATACGTCTCAGCGGGTCGGCAATGTTGGGTTAGAGGTGTTTCGGTTTCCCCTCATCGGAGAATTCATCAATGCGGGGGCTCGCGGCGTTGAGCTCTTCTTTCTCCTCAGTGCATTTACCCTCTTTCGATCTTCAAGGACGAAATATTCGGAGGAGTCCAATCCTCGTCGCAACTTTTATATTCGGCGGGCATTTCGGATCCTGCCCCTCTGGTGGATGGCGGTCACTCTGTACGCGCTGTGGGGGGGGGCGAAGTCTCGGCGAGAGTTTGCCCAGTTATCTACTGTATTTCGGGTTTATTCGGTATCTTCCTGGCATTGACGTATTTCCGCTTGGATGGACGATCTTTGTCGAAGAAACATTCTATATATTCTTGCCAATCATCTTTGGGTTTATTTTAAGTTTCCGGCGGGCAGTATTGTTCTTTGCCGTAATGGCTGCGATCTCGATAATTTGGGTGAAAGCTGGTCCCCATTTGGGAGTTCCTGTTACTAACCAATTTCTCTTTTTGTTTCCATTGACTCATTGGTATTGTTTCGCGTCGGGCATCCTATTGTACTGGGTGCACGCGAATGAGTTTGTGAGCCGACACTTTCTTCGCAACTGGAACCTTTCATGGACTATTGATATATGTGCCCTGTTGATCATGCTTGTAACAATACGGCTGCGCCTCACGGCTTCTTTTGGACTAGCATTGTTTATTCTGGTGGCGTTATCTGAGTACTCGCTTATTGGCAGGTTATGTCGATCAAAACTCTTGAGATATTTTGGCGTGAGTTGTTTCTCGATATACCTTTTCCACTTTCTTATTCTCGACATCTTTGATGGGGTCAAGGAGCAGCTTTTTGATTTTGCAGGTCTGAGCAATAGTTCAGTCGAGGTTAGGTTTCTGATTTTGTTCCCGGTTGTTTCTGTCGTATGCCTAGCATCATGTTTGTGTGTATTTAATTGGATTGAGAAGCCTTGTGTCGATCTTGGTAAACGGCTAATCAGGAGGCTGCAAGCTGGCAAAACCATGGAACCACCGGTGCTGGAAACGTCTGGCTAGAAAAAATGTCGCTCCGGGGCACCTGATGATCGTACCCACTACACTGCTATTGTGAGACGTCTTTTCCGTAACAGTGTGATCGCTCGGTGGGGTGGGGCGTTTCTTGGCCCGCATATTGTTACAAGCTTGAGGGCGTTACCTCGCTACTTCGCCGACTTGTTTGCCTATCAGAACGCTGCGCCAGGTCAGCGCCTCTCTTTCAATGATTCCTACCCCTGCCTGACTGATCGCGTGAGGGCCACCCCATTTGATCCTCACTATTTCTTTCAGGCAGCGTGGCTTGCACGTCGGTTGCACCAGGCTATGCCTCCATTCCACGTCGATATCGGTTCGAGTGTGATGATGATCAATGTCTTAAGTGCCAGTGCGAAGACGATCTTTGTTGATTATCGGCCTCTCCGAGTCCAGCTCTCAAATTTCCTTCCGCTTGGCGGGGATATCGTTCGTTTACCCTTTCGTAGTGGGACGATCACCTCATTGTCATGCCTGCATGTCATCGAGCACGTAGGACTCGGTCGATACGGTGACCCAATAAATCCGGCCGGGAGCCAACTCGCTGCTGCGGAACTAGAGCGCGTGTTGCAGCCAGGCGGTAGGCTGTTCCTATCAGTGCCGGTCGGACGTGAGCGGGTCTGTTTCAATGCGCATCGAGTATTTTCACCTAGCACTGTCAGAGCATTCTTCCAGAAGCTGCAGCTTAAATCATTTTCTCTCGTCGATGATTCTGGACAGTTGAACGAGGGTGTTCCCCTTGAAGCTGCGGTCAATCTCGACTATGGGTGCGGTCTTTTTGAATTTGTGAAGGCGCGTGAGTAACGGTTTACGGAACTGGCTGGCTCAGAGTGAGCTGTTCGCCTATAACGTCGTTCGGCG
>Ga0315290_10000647_pt1 | contig 22934 bp, 22 predicted proteins | sample YL17G12_0_MG_FD_203627 | JGI IMG/M metagenome (GOLD analysis project Ga0315290, IMG submission 203627) | Sediment microbial communities from Yellowstone Lake, YNP, Wyoming, USA - YL17G12_0 | ecosystem: Environmental > Aquatic > Freshwater > Lake > Sediment | place: USA: Wyoming | collected... | reverse complement strand
AGTAGTCGCAGTCGATGTGGCGCACGTAGGCCTTGCGGCCCACGACATCCAGCTCCTCCACCTGGTAGAGCCGGCCCTCGACGATGTAGATCGCCTTCTCGTGGAGGATCTCGAGCGCGGTGTTGAAGTCCGTCTCTCCAATCACGCGCGTCGTCTCGGTTTTGTCGACGATGACGAAGTTGTCGGACGAGACCGAACGAAGGCTGACTGCGTCGGCGGGATACGACTCGTTCGTCCAGTGCCAGTGACCTGTCGCGTCCTCGGCGGTCGCGGGCCGGCTGAGATGCACGAACCCTTCCTCCGACAGGATGCCCAGGATGTCCTGCAGGTTCTCCCGTCCGAAGGTCTCCGTCGTCGTGAACGGCAACTCGAACGCCGCGCACTTGATGTGGTCGACGAGGATCTGCAGGTTGTCCGGGTTCACCAGGGCGTGCTCGGGCGAGGCGTCGAAAAAGTACGACGGGTGGCGGACGACGAACTGATCGAGCGGCGCGCTCGACGCCACCATGACGGCCGCGGATCGGCTGGCCCGCCGCCCGGCGCGGCCGAAGCGCTGCCACGTCGAGGCGATGGTGCCGGGATAGCCGGCCAGGATCGCGACATCCAGGGCGCCGATGTCGATGCCGAGTTCGAGCGCATTCGTGGAGACTACGCCGCGCACCGTGCCATCGCGCAGCCCCTTCTCGATCTCACGCCGCCGGTGCGGCAGGTACCCGCCGCGGTAGCCGCGGATCACGTCGGACTCGCCTGGCGCGCCCTCGTGGGCGTCCTTCAGGTAGCGCGTCAGGATTTCCGTGGAGAGCCGGCTCTGCGCGAACACGATCACCTGCAGACCCTTGTTCAGGAACTCCAGGGCGACGCTGCGTGCCTGGGAGATGTACGACTTGCGGATGCCGAGCTGCCGGTTCACGATCGGCGGGTTGACGAACACCAACCACTTCTCGCCGCGGGGCGCGCCGCTCTCGTTGACCAGCACGAACGGCCGCTCGGCCAGGCTCTCTGCAAGCTCAACCGGATTGGCGATAGTGGCAGACGAGCAGATGAAGGTCGGCGACGAGCCGTAGTGCTCGCACACCCGGCGCAACCGCCGGAGCACGTTGCCCAGGTGGCTGCCAAACACGCCGCGGTACGCGTGCAGTTCGTCGATGACGATGTAGCGGAGGTTCTCGAAAAGCTTGGCCCACTTGGGATGGTGCGGCAGCACGCCCGCGTGCAGCATGTCCGGATTGGTCAGCACCACGTGCGCCCGTCCCCGGATCGCGCGCCGCGCATCCTGGGGCGTATCGCCGTCGTAGGTGAACACGCCGACCTCGACGTCCGCCGCCTTCGAGATCTCCTGCGAGAGCCGATCGAGTTCCGCCAGCTGATCCTGCGCGAGGGCCTTGGTCGGGAAGAGATACAGGGCCCGCGTGGACGGGTCGGCCAGGATCCCGTTCATCACCGGAATGTTGTAGCACAGCGTCTTGCCCGAGGCCGTCGGCGTCGTCACCACCACGTGGCGGCCGGCCAGCGCGTGCTCGATCGCCCGGGCCTGATGCGTATAAAGACGGTCGATGCCCCGCCGCGCGAGAGCGGCGCGCAGGCGCGGGTCGATCCCCGCCGGGAAGTCCTCGTATTCGGCCTCCCGGGCCGGCATGCGGCGGATGGCAGTGATGAACCCGTCTGGCTGATCCGGGCGTTCGATCGCCCCCTGGCCGGGGACGACCTCGCGGAGTGCGAGGTCGAGCGCCGCGTCGCGACGCTCGTCGCTCCGGGATGGAAGCCGCGGCTGCGAGGGCATACCCGGGATCGTACTAGCCGGCGGGGTACCGATCAAGAGGCGAAAGTCCCGGAAGCCGGAGTTAGTGTTCCGGATCGGTATCTCCGAAGAGTGTTCGATTCTCGCCCGCCGGGAGCGCGGCCTTCGGGGCACGCTTGAACGTCACGCTGGCGTGCGCGGGTGGACGATCGATACCTTTGCCCGTTAACAACTCTTCGACGGTCAGAATCTGAAGGCGAGCGTGCTGTCCGTGCCAGCCTGACTTCCAGAAGCCGGCGTTTGCGGCTTCCTTCCTCATGGGCTGGCTGGGTTCCTCCATGCTGATGAGTACGCCGATCTCAGCCTCTTCCCGCTCGATCACGCCACGAAGGTCCCGGATATGGGCAACGGTGACGTGTCCGGCTTTCACCGACAGGATGATCTGCTTGGTCTTGCCCTTGTCGCCTTCGTGGAAGTAGATTCGCCCATCGATCCCCTTGTCTGCACCCTTCTTCCCTTCGACGGGTCGCGCACCGACCAACCCAAGCGCCCACCACTGGAACTGATAGGGATCGTCCTTCGCGAGTTTCGAGGCATCTGGTGCCGAGACTGGTTCACCGATGACCTCGTACTTCGCCCGCCCGCCGAAGGTGTCCATCAACCGATGACGAATGAGGCCGATGGCAAGGTGTGTGATGTCGATCCCGATCCAATGCCGCTTCAGCTTCTGGGCAGCCGCGATCGTCGTTCCGCATCCGCAAAACGGATCGAGCACGGTGTCTCCGTCGTTGCTGCTTGCTGCAATGATGCGTTCGAGCAGAGCTTCGGGTTTCTGGGTCGGGTACCCCAGGCGTTCCTTGGCTGCTTGATTGATCCGATCGACATCGGTCCACACGTCGCCAGCAGTGACAGTCCGGGAAGCGACGTCAACAGGCTCTGCCGCCCGCCGCCGCGGAAAGCCACCATCCTTCGGCCAGTGAATCAACCCTTGTCGGTCCCACTCGTTCATCGTGGTGTCGTTGTTGGCCCAGTGCCTCCCATAGACGTTTGGGTCGAATCCCATCCACGACTTCCCGCTGTCGCCTTCCTGCGTGGCTCCAGGGGCCGTGAGTTCATAGGTTTGGTACTTCACCCCGTCCGGCCCCGTGATGAGCGTGTGAGGTAGTTTCGCCTTGTCGGCTGGTACCTTCAGCGAATGGAAGCAGAACGCATCGCCCTTCGTGTAGAACAACAGTACGTCGTGAATCCTCGGCCAGCGGTTCGGCGTGCTTCGAGCGTTCGTTCGCTGCCAGATGACTTCGCCCCTGAACGTCGCCGGCCCGAACACGGCGTCCATCAGCATCTTCAGATAGTGGCTTGCCGTCGGATCGCAGTGGAGATAGAGGCTGCCGGTAGCCTTCAGTACTCGGCGCAACTCGACGAGCCTCGGTGCCATCATGGCCAGGTAGGCCATCATGTCGCTATCGCCCAGGAACGTCCGGAACGCCTGCGTCGCCTCCGAAACCTTGCCCCCTGCCTCAATCACCTCGTGGCAGGCACGCGCCGCATTCGCGTCCCACCGCCATGTGTCTTCGAAGGCCTTGATCTGAGAGGCGGCCCTGGCTCCGTCCTGTTCGGCAAACAGCACATTGTAATTGGCGTTCGAATTGAACGGGGGATCCAGATAGACAAGATCCACGCTCTCGTCGTCGATGTGACGGCGCAGCACGTCCAGGTTGTCGCCGTAGTACAGCAGGTTCATCTGACGGGGATTATACCGTCGTCTACCGCACTCCGCGCGTGCGCTCTCTGAGATTCGTGCCGCGAGACTCTGCGAACGCTGCGCGCGGGTCTGCTCCCCGCGTAATACCGGAAGCACACCCAGCCGCGCTACCGTGAAGCCAGGTTACCCAGGAGCTCGCCGCGATGCGATGCTCGCAAACAGCAACACGCTGGCCGTCGTGGGCGACGACGGCGTGCTGGTGGTGGACTCGGGGAACGCGCTCTCGGCCACGCGCAAGACGGTGGATGTCCCCTCGTTCAGGACCCGCATGGTTGGCGACGACCCCATCCTTGGCAGGAACTTCGACCGGTTCTGCCTGGCACAGGCCATCGATGCCGCCTACAAGGAGGCGTCACCACGAGTGACAGCCCTGGATCGAACGTGGATAGACACGGCACGGGAGGCGTCGCGCTCGTCCCCATACCTGGACGCGTGCCGTCTGTTGAACCAGCAACCACCGAGTGCTATGCTGGCGGCCTGGGTGTTGGAGTTCACCTTTAACCGCCCTGACTAGCTCTTCTCGCCAGGGCAGATGACTCCTACGAGCGGCGGGCTCGAGGGGGTGTCTGCCACCTCAGCTCTCCGCCGACACCAGACGATTCACTGCGCGTCCTCGATTCGGCAGCGCCGGACGGGAAGAGACTGCGCTTGGCGTGGCTGAGGATCATCAATGGATACCACACGCGACGTGCCGATCGGGTTGAACGAGAACCACCTCCGGCGCGTGTTCGCAACTTGTCAATACACCAACAAGCTGCTGGTCGCCATTGAAGCCGTCCTGGGTACGTCTGCGTCTGACGCGTTTTTCCATGCGCCCCTCCAGGAGAGGAATGCTCTGCTTGCACCGATCATTCGTCCTCTGCCATTGGACCGGGCATGAGCGGCGTTGAGACCGCCCCCGGCGGGCGCCCGCGGGCCCTGACGGCAGGCCAGCCGAGCGGCATCTCGCGGCTCGAGCACCTAGATGCGCTGGTCGCCGTCGCGGACGCGCTCGGTGCAACCCGCACCGCTGCCGAGGGCCGCCGACTGGTCACACGCCTTCGCCAGGGGCGTTTCTACGTTGCGTGCATCGGTCAATTCAAGCGAGGGAAGTCGACGCTCCTCAACGCCCTGGTTGGCCAGCCGGTGCTTCCCACCGGCGTAACACCGGTGACCTCGGTTGTCACGGTGCTGCAGTACGGCGAACGGTCCTCGGCCGACGTCCAGTTTGCGGATGGCACCATCCGCGCCATCAGTCTGGACGAGGTCGAGCAGTACGTGACCGAGCGGCTGAACCCCCGCAATCGTCAAGGCGTCGCGTTGGTCGCCATCTCGTTGCCACACGAGGCTCTGGCCGCCGGCCTGTGCCTGGTGGATACCCCAGGCATTGGCTCTGTCTTCGCGGCCAACACCGATACAACCCGAGCGTTCGTGCCTCAACTGGACGCGGCGATTGTGGTGCTTGGTGCCGACCCGCCCTTGTCTGGCGACGAGCTGGCCGTCATTCGAGACGTCAGTGGCCGGGTCGACCATCTGGTGGTGGTGCTGAACAAGGCGGATCGCGTCAGCCAGGCCGACCAGATCGAAGCGGCGGACTTTGCCGAGCGCGTTCTCGCCGAGCAGGTCGGTCGGGCCGTCGGGCCACTGCTGCGCGTGAGCGCCACCGAGCGCCTGGCCGGACAGATGACCCGTGACTGGTCTACGCTGGAACGCGTACTGTCCGAGCTTCGAGGCCGGTCAGCCGAACTGCTCGACGGGGCGGCCGGCCGCCATCAACATCGTCTCGCAGACGAACTCGGAAGGGTCGTCGAGGCTCAGCGTCAGGCGCTGACCAGGCCGATCGAGGAGTCGGAGCGTCAGTTGGACCGCCTCCGCCGGTCTGTGGCTGGCGCCGAGACTTCGCTGCGTGACTTGACCGCTCTGCTCGTCCTGGAACGTGAACGTTTCCGCGAGCGCTTCGAGGGGTGGCAGCGTCAATTCCTGGCCGGGGCCCGCGCACCGGCCATGCAGGAACTGGAAGGCGCCATCGCGCGGATCGAGACGGTGCATGGACGGCGCGTGCATGCACCGGTCATGGACGCTGCCAGCGCCATCGCACGCGCACGCATCACGCGGTGGATCCACGACATCGAACCGGCTGCGCAGGCAGGCTACCATATGGTCATGAGGCATTTCGTCGAGCTGGGCGAGCGGTTCATCCAGGAAATGGCCTCATCGCGACAGGTCTCCCTGGGCGCTCTGACCGCCGCGGACTTCGGTCCCCCAGTGTTGACCGTGGACGCTCAGTTCTGCTTCACCGAACTCCTGTCCGTCGCGAGCCCCGGGTTCTGGGCGTGGATCCTGGATACGTGTGGGCCGCGCCGGTGGGCGCGTGCGCTGGCGACTCGAGGGGCCCGGGAGTACTTGGATCACCTGCTGTCTACCAATAGCATGCGAGCGGCCAATGACCTCGTCGATCGCGTCGATCGGAGTCGGCTTGCGCTTGACGCGGAGATTCGATTCCGGTTGGGAGAGGCCGTGACGATCGCGGAGCATGCGCTGGACCTCGCGAGACTGCGGCAAGCGGCAGGTGTTCATGAGGTGCGTGCTGCGCTGGTCCGTCTGGACGGGGTGGCCCGCGATCTGCGAGCGTTGACAGGGCCGTTCACATAAGGAGCAGAAATGAGTGACGCAGGATGCAAGGGTCGCGCAATTGAGTCCATCACCGCGCTGGAGATCCTGGACTCTCGGGGCAATCCTACGGTGCGCGTGGTCGTGACGCTCGCGAGCGGCGTGAGCGGCACCGCGTGCGTGCCGTCGGGAGCGTCGACGGGAGAACACGAGGCCGTCGAACTGCGGGATGGTGACAAGAAGCGCTACGGCGGCAAGGGGGTCTTGAAGGCCGTAGAACACGTGAAGACCGTCATCGCGCCGCGCCTCGAGGGAATGGACACAACGCGCCAGCGTGAGATCGACCTGACGATGAAGGAGTTGGACGGGACGCCCAACAAGGGACGGCTTGGCGCCAACGCCATTCTGGGTGTGTCGATGGCCGTCGCCCGCGCAGCGGCCGCGGCGAGTGAACTGCCGCTCTACGCCTACCTTGGCGGCCCTGGCGCGGCGCGGTTGCCCGTGCCGATGATGAACATCCTCAATGGCGGGAAGCACGCCGACAACAGCGTGGATTTCCAGGAGTTCATGGTGATGCCGGTCGGCGCGCCGAGCTTCGCCGAGGCGCTGCGCGCGGGGGCCGAGACGTTCCACGCCCTCAAGGCCATCCTCAAGAAACGAGGGTACGACACGGCGGTGGGCGACGAGGGCGGCTTTGCGCCCAACCTCAAGAGAAACGAAGAAGCCTGTGAGGTGATCCTCGAGGCTATCCAGGCGGCCGGCTACACGCCGGGCGGGGACGTCGCGATTGCCCTGGATCCGGCGGCGTCCTCGTTCTTCGAGAACGGCGCGTACGACCTCGCCAAGTCGCGGCAGGGCAAGAAATCGCATGCCGAGATGACGGAGCTCTATCGGGACTGGGTCGCGAAATACCCCATCGTGTCCATCGAAGACGGCTTGGCCGAGAACGATTGGGATGGGTTCCGGGCGCACACGGCGGCACTGGGGGCTCGGATCCAGATCGTCGGCGACGACATCTTCGTCACCAACACGGCATTCATCGCACGCGGCATCCACGACGCATCGGCCAACGCGGTGCTGATCAAGCTCAACCAGATCGGCACGGTGACGGAGACCATCGAAGCGATCGAGATGTGCCGCCGCGCGGGCTGGGGGTTCGTCATCTCACACCGGTCGGGCGAGACGGAAGACGCCTTCATCGCGGACTTCGCGGTGGCGATGGGGGGTGGTCAGATCAAGACGGGGTCGGCTTGCCGCAGCGAGCGGATCGCGAAGTACAACCGGCTGATGGAGATCGAGGCCGAGCTGGGTCGGTCCGCGATCTTCACGAGCCCCTTCGCCCGGTAGGCGACCACGTGTGGGGCATGCGTCGGGTGCCCTGCGCGCGACGAGGAGATCGCGATGACAGACGTCTGGGCTCGCGCGGCGCTATGGCTCGGGTTGGCACTGGTAGCGACGGTGCTCTCGATCCGTCTCCGCGTGGCGACGGCCCTGTCGGAGATCGTCGTTGGCACGGTCGCACAGCTTCTCATCGGGGTGTATGTCGGCCAGGCGCTGCTCGGGACCTCCGAAGCCTGGGTCACGTTTCTGTCAGGCACTGGCGCCATCCTGCTGACGTTTCTCGCAGGAGCCGAACTCGATCCCACGATCTTCCGCACCAAGTGGAAGGAGTCGCTCGGCATCGGCTTCGTGAGTTTTCTCGTGCCGTTCCTGGGATGCGCGGCGTTTGCGGCCTACATCCTCCACTGGACGCCGCATGCAAGCTGGCTCGCTGGCGTCGCCTTGTCGACCACGTCGGTGGCGGTTGTGTATGCCGTGATGCTCGAACTGGGCCTCAACAGCACGGATTTCGGCAAGGCCCTGCTCGCGGCCTGCTTCGTGACGGACCTGGGCACCGTGCTGGCCCTGGGGCTGATCTTCGCGCCATTCACGCTGCGAACGGTGACCTTCGTGGGCGTCGGCACGGCCGCCATGGTTGTGCTGCCCTGGCTGACGCCTCGATTCTTCCGGGTCTTCGGCGGCCGGCCGTCCGAGCTCGAGGCGAAGTTCCTGCTCCTGGTCCTGTTCGGCCTCGGAGCCCTCGCCACGTGGGCGGACAGTGAAGCCGTCCTGCCGGCGTACCTGGTCGGCATGGTGCTGGCGGGAACGGTGGGCAAGGATCACGCGCTGATCCGGCGGCTGCGAACCGTCACGTTCGGCCTGCTCACGCCGTTCTACTTCATTCGTGCCGGTTCGTTCGTGTCAGTGCCGGCCCTCGTCGCGGCTCCTGTCAGCGTGCTCGGCTTGCTGGCGGCCAAACTCGTCGCGAAGTCCATCGGCGTATGGCCGATGGCCCGCCTGTTCCGCTATCCTCGGACCGAGGCCGCCTACACGACGTTGTTGATGTCCACCGGGTTGACCTTTGGCAGTATCTCCGCTCTCTTTGGTCTGACGCACAAGATCATCACGCAAACTCAGTACTCGATCCTCATCGCGACGGTCATCGGCAGCGCCGTTGTCCCCACGCTGGTTGCCAACGCCTTCTTTATTCCGCGATACTTGCTGCCGCAGCCGGGGCAGGACCAGCCAGGATCCGCCGATGCTGCGCTGGATGGAGGAAATTCATGACGCAGCAGCCAGAAGGCGTCCGAGCTCCAGGCATGCTTCCGAAGCGAATCCTGGTCGGGTTCGATGGATCGACGTTCGCCGAACACGCGTTCGAGATGGCCCTTACTCTTGCGGCCCTGTCCGGTGCGAGGCTCGGGATTGTCTCGGTAGCGACGCTGCCAGAGCCTCCGGGATCCGTCGAAACCAAGGCGACCATCGAGGCGGCCACCGAGCACTATGAAGCGATCTTCGAAACCCTGCGCCGACGTACTGAAGACCGGGGCCTGACGCTGGAAACGCGCATCCTCGTCGGACATCCCGCGGAGCAGATCATTCGGCTTGCGGCGGACACGCACGTCGATCTCGTGGTGGTCGGTTATCGTGGCCGATCCCGCATCCGTGAATGGGTCTTCGGATCCGTGTCGAGGCGCATCGTCAACCACGCACCGTGCTCGGTGCTGGTGGTCAGGAGCCAGTAGCCTGTTCCTCGGGCTCCTTGCCGTGCGGGTCGGGCTGGTCGCGGCGAAGGCGTGGTTTGGGGGATGAGGGAACCATGAAGTTCGAAGCCGAACAAGTGCTGTGCCGGTTCCACCTCTCCGACTTCGTCCGTCATCGTGACGAGCCCCTCTACCAGTGGATTGTTGAAGTCGCCCGCCACGACGGATTGCAGGGAGCGACCGTGCTCAAGGGCATCATGGGCCTTCGTCCCGACGGGTCGATTCTGCAGGAAACGCGGTGGGCGCTCTCCCAGGAGCTTCCGGTGATCGTCGAAGTTGTCGACGGGCCGAAACCCGTGGAGACCCTGCTCGCACGCGTGGAGCCTGTGTTCACGGAGGGCGAGATCACCCTCGAACGCGCGCACGTCGTGTTCTACCGAGGCGAGGCAGACTCGAAACCGGGCGTGATGCCAGCCGTGGATGTGATCGCGTCGCAGGACGACAGTGCGGCGTGGGAGGTCAAGACGATGAAACTGCCCGAAGAAGGCGTTCTGCTCCGGATCTTCATGGGCGAGGCGGACCGCGAGCCCGGGCGCGACCGGCCGCTCTATGAGGCCATCGTGCGGCGCGCACGCGAAGCGCATCTCGCAGGGGCAACGGTGCTCAAAGGCCCATTGGGCTACGGCAAGAACTCGCGCGTGCACTCCGCGAAACTGTTGGCCCTGTCGACCGATCTGCCCATCGTGATCGAGATCGTCGATGCCGAAGACAAGATCAAGTCCTTCCTGCCCGTCGTAGACGAACTGGTGACCGAGGGCATGGTGACGCTCGAAGCGGTGCGTATCCTCAAGTACGTCGCGTCACCCTCAAGGTAGGCGCGAGTCGTGGCAAACGGCAAACGTCGCAGCCTGTCGGGGATGGACCCATGAGAGAGCGCCGAATCCCTGAACCTGGGCGGCGGTGGTTGAACCAGACCACCGTCGGCATTGGACTCGCGAGCCTCCTGTCCGACGTGTCGCACGAACTCGCGACCGCGGTACTGCCGGCGGTCCTGTTATCGCTCGGAGCCGGCCCCGCGGCCCTCGGTGTGATCGAGGGTACGGCAGACGGCCTCTCCGCGGTGGCCAAGTTGTGGGGTGGCGTGCTGGCCGACCGGTTGCCGAGACGCAAACCCCTCGCGTCGGTCGGCTATCTCGTGACCGCCGTCGGGACCGCGGCCATCGGCTTGTGCGTTGCCTGGTGGCAGGTGCTTGCGTGCCGCGTTGCCGCCTGGATCGGGCGCGGGAGCCGCAGCGCGTCGCGTGACGCCCTGCTGTCCGAGGCCTCACCCCGGGAGAGCCAAGGACGAGCCTTCGGCCTCGAGCGGGCAGGCGACGCCGCTGGCGCCGTCATCGGCCCCATGTTGGGGATGGTACTGCTCGCCAGAGGAATGGCTCCGCGGGCGTTGATGTTCGTCTCGCTCATTCCGGGAGCGCTTGCGTTCCTCTCCATCCTGGTTGTGGTGCGCGAGCAACGCCATGCACCGCGGCCTGGCGCCGTCCCCCTGCTCCAGTCGCTCGGTGGCACGGCCGCACCGTTTCGGCGGTACCTCGTCGGTATCTTGCTGTTCGGCGCGGGTGATTTCTCGCGGACGCTGCTCATCCTCTACGCGACGCTGCATATGACCGGCTCCCTGTTCTCATGGGAGGGGGCGAGCGCGGCCGTTGGTCTCTACGTGCTGCACAACGCGGTCAGTGCCACCGCCGCGCTGCCGATTGGCGTGCTGGCCGACCGTACCGGGCATCGCCGTGTGATTGTCGCCGGGTACGTGTTCGGGGCGGCGACCACGCTGGGCTTTGGGTTGGCGCCGCCGACGCCAGGGTGGATGCTCGTCCTATTCGTGTGTTCGGGGTTGTACATCGCCTGCGAAGAGGTGGCCGAGAAGTCATACGCCACGACGCTGCTGCCCGGAGATCGGTTGGGTGTCGGCATGGGACTCCTGGCGGCGACCAACGGCGTTGGAGACATGGTGTCGAGCGGGCTCGTCGGTGTGCTGTGGGCGCTGTTCCCGCCCGCTGTTGGCTTCGGTTGCGCCTCGTTGCTTCAGGGTATCGGGGCCATTGTCATTGCCCGGAATGCCTCGACATCCGAACGTCCCGTGGGGTAACGGCGAGCCTGCGGTGGGGAGGCTTCAGGAGGCGATGACGCTCATGGCGAGCCCTCCCTGGACGAGACCCCCGATCCCTTGAATACGCGGCCTACGTCCGCCAGGCCATCCTGCCATGCGACCACGAGGGCCAGACGAGGCGGCAGCAGGCCCCCTCCGGCCCGCCACCGCTTCGCCGCCGCGCTGGCCAGCGCCACTGCGCGGCCCGGTATGCCGTCCGCCACGCGCACGGCATCGGACAGCCACGCCTGCGGAACCGCCGGTGGCGGTACGCCCCCGGCGGTCAGCGCGCCGCGCACCAGGGTGCGGACGGTACGAGCGCCAAGGGGCAGAACTCGGACCGCCTCCATCCGCCACAACAGACGTCTCACCGCACCGAGGTCCGCCGCGTGCCGGCTCCTTGCAGCGGCCAGCACGACCCCACCGCGTTCGATCACCCGCCGCAGGCGCGCCGCCGCCGCGCTGGACACGTGCTCGAACGGGTCGGCCACCACGAGTCCCGGGCGCGACACGGCCGTCACGATCGCGCTCTTGCCGACACCCGGCGGACCGAACAGCAACACGCTCCGCCTCGCATCGAGGAGGCGGCTGACACGCGCCGCGAGAGCCCCCCGGCCGATCAGGTCGTACGCAGCCCTGCTATCGTGATGGCGGCTCACGGCTCGTCCTCCACGCGTCCCACGGCGAGCAGGTGTTCGATCTCGGCTGACGGACGCGAGAAGGCGGCGGCTTCCTGCATGTCGCCGGCGGGCACTCTGTCGGCCTTGTTCAACACGACGAGGATCGGTCCGAGCCGTCGTCCCACACACGCTCCAGTGCCGCCAGGTCCTCGCTGATGCTGCGAAGCTCGGCGTCGCCCGAACGTGAAGGGCCTGGAGTGGCAGGGCCCAGTTGTTCAAGGTACACCCGCAGGGGTTCGGCGTATCGGTGGAAGCCATTCTGGAGCTCGACAACCCCGTCCCGCGCCCAGGCCATCAGGCCGGCCCCGAATGTCGAGAGCGCCACGGCCAGCGAATCACCGATGTAGTCCTGAAGTTGGCGCCCAATTGCGCGAAGGCGCAGCGATCGGTTGATGGCGAACACGCCCGGTGCCGACAGCGGCTTCGCGGTCGCCGGCAAGACCAGGGCCGGCAACTCGCGCACCCGACCCATCAGCTCCGCACCGGTCGGCACATCGGATCGTCCGAGGATCCCGGCCGCGACCACCAGCCCCTCCGCGACGTCGGCAGCGAGGGCTTCCAGATCCCGCCGCATCCGTTCCGCCCGCGCCCCCGCGGTGTCCTTCGCTGCCTGTGCAAGCGCGTGCGTCACGTCGTCACTCGCCAGCCGCACCGCGCGTCCATCGCTCACCAGCCGCTCGGCGGCCTGACGTAACATCGCCGACGCTCCACCCGTCTCATCCCTCGCCAGCTGCTCGGCTACGGCGCGCGGATTCGCGACGCGGGCGCCGGCACGGCGCAGCGCCGTCTCGGCGTCAGCGAAGGACTGGGTGGTGATTGACGTCTGGCGAGTGCCGCGTTCCGCGGTCGCCTGGAGGCTCGCGCGCACGCCGTCGCTCAGGAGGACCATCTTCCGACGGATCGAGTGCAGGGCGACGTCGCAGTGCTGCTGGAACATCGGCAGGATCTCCGACGTGAACCAGCGGTCGGTCAACGTGCCCTCCGATCCAACGGCGCTCACGGCGTGCACGACCACACTGAGACCCACCTCGGTTCTCACGTGGTCCTCGATGTAGAAGGATGCCCGCGCGCGGTCCTCCTGACTCAGCAGATCCGCCTTGCTGAGCAGCACCGCCGCGGGGATGCCAGTTTGGGCCAGCGCCTGCAGCGTCGTCAGATCGTCCTGCGTCAACGTGGACGCGGCGTCGATCAGGACGATGCCGAGATCGCAACGTGGCAGGTAGGCCCGGGTTTCGTCCGCGCCGGACGTGGCGAGCGATCCGAGGCCCGGGGTGTCGACCAGCACGACTCCGCTCGCGAGCCGTGGCGACGGATAGCGCACGTCAATCCGCGTGACGTGTCGCCGATTCCCGGGATTCAAGCGCTCGGTGACGAGGTCCGGGAGGGCGTCGAGTGCTGACGACAGCGTCGGCGCATCTGCAAACCACGCGGTCAGGCCCGGAGAATCGCCGTACATCAACCGGGTGGGAACAGCTGTGATCGGTGTCACCCCGACGGGCAACACGTCGGCACCAATCACCCGGTTCAGGAGCGACGACTTGCCCGAGCTCACGCGCCCGAACACGGCAATCTCGAAGCTCGGCGCCATCAGACGGTCGACGATCATGGCCAGCGTCGGCCGAAACTCGACGAGTCCTCTCGATGTAATCACGCGTTCAAGGAGGCGCAGTGCGTCGGTGTCGACGCGGCCTGACTCCAGTCGCTCGATGCGCGCGCCCAGGTCGTGACCGGGATCCTGGGCCAGGTACTCGTCGAGCCTGTGCAGGACCGTCCGAAGCTCATCGACGACCCCGTCGATGTCGGCCACCAGGGCGTCCGGCACATCACCATACCCGCGCATGTACTTCGGCCTCAGCTCCTCGACCGCGTTGTCGGCGAAAATCAACGCAGAGCGAATCGAGAAGCGCGCGTCGAACTGCGGCGGCGGAACCCGGATCCCCTGGCTGTCAAGGATGCGAACGAGGCGGCTGCGGATGCGCGCCAGGTAGTCGGCGGTCATGCGCGCCTGGACCGGAGGCAGCGTGGTGCGATAGCGAGGAAATGGCGACGACGACCGTGGCGCCGACACGATTGACTCGATGTCGGACAGCAACGTGTCGACATACTGGCAGCTCACCAACAGGTGGCGTTGTTGCGACTCGTTGAGGCCTGTCCCTTCCGGGTCGGGTGGATCTGCTGGCATGGTCACTCATCGCCGCAGCACGTGCCCACAGCCGAAAAAAAAGACTCCTACCGGCCATGGCCTGGTAGGAGTCATCTGTCCCGTCACCGGAACGTTCGGAGCGAACTCCAACGCACGACTGCGCACTGATTATACTGCGGCCAACCCGGCGTCAGCTCGTCCTCCTGCACGAGTGACGGCATGCCGAGCCTGCGTACGGGGTCGGCGGCCTCTCCAAGTCCCTGCGAAAGCCGGTCACCGACGGTTTCCGGCCCGACCGGTGTTCACGGACTATGAGGCGCCCGTGCCGCTCGGGAAGCCTCTGTCGCACCGTGGCTTGGCCTCGACGTGGAATCCGTCCTCGATCTCCCGCCCGCAACAGGAGACTGCTCCGTGTGGATCGTTCGCCTTGCCCTGGGTCGCCCGTACACGTTCACCGTCGCCTCCCTGTCGATCGTCATTCTCGGGGTGATCGCCATCTTGTGCATGCCCGCCGATGTCCTGCCCGAGATCGATATTCCGGTCGTCAGCGTGATCTGGGCGTACAAAGGGCTGCCGGCCGACGAGATGGAGAAACGGATCACCACGCCTGCCCAGCGTGCGATCACGACGAATGTCAACGACATCGAGCACATCGAGTCGGAATCGCTCAGCGAGATCGGTGTCATCAAGGTGTTCTTCCAGCCCGGAACGCGGATTGAAGCCGCCGTGGCGTAGATCACCGCGATTTCACAGGTCGTCACCCGCCAACTCCCGGCCGACACCACGCCCCCGATGGTTCTTCAGTACAACGCGTCGAGCGTGCCGATTCTGCAGTTGGGCCTTGGCGGCAAGGGACTCTGGGAGCAGATGCTCTACGACCTCGCCGCCAACTTCATTCGCACGCAGTTGGCCACGGTCCAGGGCGCCTCGGTACTGCAGCCGCTGGGCGGCAAGCCTCGCCAGGTGATGGTGGACGTGGACCCGCAGGCGTTGTTTGCGCGTGGGATTTCGCCGGCGGACGTCTCAGCGGCGATCAACGCGCAGAACCTGATTCCCCCTACCGGCGAGGTCAAGATCGGCGACCGTGCGTATCCGGTGAGCTTGAACAGCAGCACGAGAGCGGTGGCCGCGCTGCACGACTTCCCGATCAAGCAACAGGGAGGCGCAACGGTTCTGGTCAGAGATGTCGCTCACGTTTTCGACCAGACGCTGAAAGCGGCAGAGGCGCAGTTCGCCCAGGCGCGCGCACTGGCTGGCGCGGGCGGCGCCTGACGGCTGCCGTGCTTCTCATCAAGGGCTCGGGGGAGGCTGGACCTTGACCGCGCCGGCTCACTCGCTCCGTAACGCGTCGATCGGGTCGAGGCGCGCCGCCCGTTGCGCCGGGTAGACCCCGAAGAAGGCGCCGACCGCCAGGGAAAACCCGAAAGAGAAAAGCACCGAAGCCGACGACACGCTCATCGCCCAGCTCGTCGTGGCTCCGATCACGCCTACGCCGACGAGCCCCAGGACGATTCCGACGACACCACCACCCGTCCCGAGAACCGCAGCCTCCAGCACGAACTGCGTCCGGATATCGCGGCGACTCGCGCCAACCGCTAGACGCAGCCCGATCTCGCGCGTCCGCTCACGAATGGCGATCAACATGATGGCCAGAATGCCAATCCCGCCGACCAGCAGCGACACGGCCGCGATGCTGCCGACCAGGGCCGTGAAGGTGTCGGTGACCTCCCGCTGGGTTTCGATCAACTCGGCTTGCGTCTGGACGGTGAAGTCATCCGGCGCCCCGGTGCGATCGAGGCGGTGGCGTTCGCGCAACACCGCGCGGACTTCCATCGCCGTCACCGCCATCGTGCCTTCTCCGCGCGAACGCAGGTGGATGGCGCTGAGATGCTCCTGGTTGAAGACCCGGCGAAGCGCGGTGCGGAGAGGAATGAGGATCTGGTCGTCCTGGTCGACGCCGTTCAGGTCGTTCCCCTTCGCCTCGAGGACGCCGACGACTTCGAAGGGAATCACGCCGATCCGCACACGCTCACCGATCGGATCGTCGCCACCGAACACGTTGGCGACGACGGTGCGGCCGATGACCGCCACCCGCGCGGATGCCGTGTTGTCCTCGTTCGTGAAGAAGGCGCCGCGCGCGACCTGGATGTTGTGGACCTGCGGATACTGGGCCGTTGTCCCCACGATGGTCGTGCTCGCGCTGGCCAGGCCGAACTTCACGGGCAGCTTCTGACTCTGCACGGGGGCGACCGCGACGACCGACCGGCAGTCGTGCGCGATCGCCTCGGCATCCTGGGTGCGTAGCGTCGTGACCGTCCCCCGCACGGTCTGGCGACCCGCAGTGGATCGTGCCTGCCCGGCCGAGACCACAACCAGGTTGGTGCCCATCGCCTCGATCTTGGAGAGCACCTCCTTCTGGGCACCGTTGCCCACGGCCACCATCACGATGACCGCAGACACGCCGATGATGATGCCGACCAGGGCGAGCGCCGTCCGGCTTCTGTGCGTGACGAGCTGTTTTGTCGAGATGCGCAACCCGCGCGCCACCTTCATGATCGCCTCCCACGACCCCGGGCCCCGGGCGAACGCGGCCCGCAGCCCGCGGCCCTTCGCTCAGACGCGCAGTGCGTCCACTGGCGTCAGTCGCGCGGCGCGCCGCGCCGGTTGCACGCCGGCGACGACGCCCACCAGGCCCGACGACACGAGTCCCAACACGACGCTCTCCCACGAGAGCGCGGCAGGCGTGCTCGTCACCCACTGCAGGATGCCCGCGCCAATTGCCCCGATGACGACTCCGAACAGGCCGCCCGTCAGAGTCACGGCAGTCGCCTCCAGCAGGAATTGCTGCAGGATGTCGGCGCTTCGCGCTCCGACCGCCTTGCGGAGACCGATCTCGCGCCGACGGTCGTTGACGGAGATCAGCATGATGTTGGCGACGACGACCCCGCCGGAGATCAAGGAAATCGCGGCCACCAGTACCAGGAAGATGTTGAAGGTGCCGGCCACCTTCCCTGCCATCGCCGTGATCTCGGTGGGCGTCGTCATCGAAAAGTCATCGGGCACACCCGCCGCGAGACGGTGCTGCTCACGGAGCAGCGTCCGAACGGCCGACACCGTCCGATCGACCTCCGCCGCCGAGCGCAACCGCAGCTTGATCCCGTTGAGGTAGTCGATGTTGGCCACACGGCGCATCAGCGTGGAAAGCGGCACGTAGACCCGGTTGTCCATGTCGCCGCCGCCCGGGCTCGTGCCCTTCGCCTGCATGACCCCCTTGACGACGAACGGCGCTCCCCCGACCTGGATGCTCTCGCCGATCGGGTTCGTGTCGCCGAACAGGTCTCGGCGAGCCGTCGGACCCAGGATCGCCACTCGACCAAGTGCAGACAGATCCTCGTCGGTGATGAAATCACCTTCGGCGACATCCCAATCCCAGACCGTGGCCCACGCAGGCGTGACGCCGAACACGCCGGCGGTGCTCGACCGCCCCGACCAGGACACATCCGCCTGGCTCAGACGCGCGAATGGTGCCGCCTCCTGGATGCTCCGAATCTCTCGCTCGAGCGCCTCCGCATCCGCCAGCTTCAGCGTGACGGCAGGGGTCACGCCGGCTGTGCGACCTAGCGAAGTCCCGCCGCCGGCGGACACCATCAGGCTCGACAACCCGAACTTCTTCACGCGCTCCATCACCCGCGCCTGGGCGCCGAGGCCGGCCGACACCACGATGGTGAGCGCCGCGATCCCGACCACGATTCCGATCATCATCAGGAACGTCCGCAGCCGATTCCTCGAGAGTCCGGCCCACGCTATCTTGGTGGCGGTCTTCGCGTTCATACCTGCACCTCGCTGCCCGACGGCGTTCGGGCCAAGATCGAACCGTCCAACCCGGACGAAGGATCGTTGGGCGCGTCCCCCGCGACGAGCCCATCTGAGATTCGGATGATGCGACGCGCGTAGCGGGCCACATCGGGCTCGTGGGTCACCAGCACGACCGTGCGACCCTCGACATTCAGCCGCTGGAACAGCGCCATGATCTCGGCGCTCGACTGCGTGTCCAGGTTCCCCGTCGGCTCGTCGGCAAAGACGATTTCCGGATCGTTGACGATGGCGCGCGCGAGGGCCACCCGTTGCTGCTGGCCGCCGGACAGTTCGCCGGGATGATGCCGCAGCCGATCGAGAGGAAACCCCACCGCCTCGAGGGCGCGACGTGCCCGGCTGCCGATATCCCGACGCGTCGAGTACAGGAGCGGCAGTTCCACGTTCTCGAGCGCGGTCGTCCGCGGCAGCAGGTTGAACGACTGGAACACGAACCCGATCCGCTCGTTTCTCACCCTCGCCAGCGCCTCATCGTCGAGCGCGCTGACCAGGGTCCCGTCGAGGCGGATCTCGCCCCGCGTGGGTCGATCGAGGCAGCCGAGCAGGTTCATGAGCGTGCTCTTGCCGGATCCGGAGGCGCCCATGATCGCGACGAACTCGCCACGATTCATCGTGAGTGAGACGTCACGAAGCGCGACGACCTCCGCACTGCCGTCCTTGTGATACACCTTCGAGATGGCATCGGCTCGAATGAGTGGTTCGGCCATGTTGTGTCCCCCTGTCCGTTTCCTACGCCGGCGGCGCCCCGACCAGCACGCGCTCGCCCTCGCGGAGCCCGTCGAGTACTTCCGTGTAGCGACTGTCCTTCCATCCCGTCCTGAGCACTCGACGCTCGGCCTTCCCGCCGACGAGCACGTAGACGACCTTGTTCCCGTCCTCGCGCTTGATCGCCTGATTGGGCACGACAAGGCTGCCGCGGCGTTCGCCGACCAGGATGGTCACGTTCGCCGTCATGTCCGGCCGCAACAAGCCTTCGGCCGGCTCGAGCGCGATGACCGTGTCGTAATAGACCACGTTTTGCTGAATCGATGCCTTGGGGAGAACCGCCGTGACTCTGCCCTTGAATTCGCGGTCGGGAAACGCATCGACGGTCAGGACGGCGAGCTGACCAGGCGCGATCTTGCCGATATCGGTTTCGTCGACGAAGGCGTCGGCCTGCAGCCGCGTGAGGTCCACGAGGGTGACGAACGTCGGTGCCTGGAGTCCGGCGGAGATCGCTTCGCCCTCCTGGGTGCTGACCGAGGCGATGATGCCGGCGATCGGCGCGGTGAGCCGCGCGTACGACAACTGCGTGCGCACAACATCGAGATTGCCTTGCGCCTGGGCGACCTGGGCCTCGGCGACCTGCACGTCCTCTGGCAGAAACTTCCGCTGCAGCAAGGCCAACTGCGCCTGTCCCGAACGCAGCCTCGCCGCAGCCGAATCGAGGTTCTTGGTCGCAACGTCCACGTCGTCTCGCGGCACGAGTCCCCTGGCGAACAGCTCGGACTGCCGGCGGAACTGCGTCTCCGCCAGCGCGTGAGTGGCCGCGGCGTCCTGAACGGCCATCCCCGCCTGGGCCAGCTCCTCCTCGCGCGCGCCGCGCCTGACGAGGGCGAGCCGTGCGTCCGCCGCGCGCAGTTCCCCTTCGGCCTGCACGAGGCGCGCGCGCAGGTCGCGGTCATCGAGTTCCGCGATCAGATCCCCGGCCTTCACCAGATCTCCAATGTTGAAGTGGAGCTTTCGAAGCAGGCCGGAGACGCGCGATCCGACCTTGACTTCGGCACCGACCTGCGGCCTGATAGCGCCGGTCGCCACGACGGCGGCGGAGAGATCACGTCGCACGACCACGGCGGAGGGGAGGTCGTCCCGTGCCTGCGTCGGCCCGAGCCAACGCCACCCCACCAAGCCGGTGGCCACCAGCACCACGGCCACCACGATGGCGATTCTGAGCGTCTTCATGGGGTCCTTTCGTCGCGGTCGGAGTGAAGGCTCATCGCCGTTCGTCAGGCAGACGTGCACCGCCGGGACCCAGCAATGGGAGGTGACCCGGCTGCTCCTCCATGCCGGTCTGGCGCGCCATCACGCGCACGAAGGCGGCGGCTTGTTCCGGCGTGAGCAGCCGCTTCTGGGCCAGGAGGTAATCGGCCGCCGCACGCTGCATGTCGAATTGCGTGCGGTTCATCTCCTTGAGTACCCCGTCGATCGCGAGGGGATCCGGTACCGGCATGGCGAGCATCTCGAAGAACTCCCGCCGGCCCTGGCGCATCCGGTCCCGCAAGGCCTGTATGCGCTGATGCAGCGCGCCACGCAGATCGGTGAAGGCCCGCACCTGATCGTCGGTGAGCCGCAACTCGTCGCGGAGGGATGCCCCGGCGGTCGCCGTCGTCCCACGATTCGCCCCGCGTCCATATCGGTCGTACGCCGCCATGCCGAGCACACCCACGTTCATCGCGAGCGACAGCACGAACAGGGCGCCGAGGATCTGATTCCTCATCGTCTCACCCCCCCAGGCTCCGACGTGCGCGTCTCGACACTGACGTTCAGGGCCGCCTCGGGCAGTGACCCTGGAAACACATCGCCGAAATACTGCAGGTGAAGCGGATCAACGTCGGTCTCGCCGCCCGCGCGCGTCGGGGAAGCGCCGCTGTTTACAACGAGGGCGCCCGCCTGAAATCCCAGCAGCAACCCGACGACGAGGGCCACCGTCGCCAGCGCGGGGGAGGAACTCCAACCGAGCCATCGCCATCGTTGCCCGACCGTCTGTTGAGCGAGGCGAGCCTCGATGCGAGGCCACAAATGCGCTCGCGGCTCGGTCCGGGGTAGCTCCCCAAGGCGCTCCCAAGCGGCCGCCAGACTCCGATACTCGGCCGCGCACGGCTCGCAGGCGTCAAGATGCTGGCTGACGAGCACCCGTTGCACGTCGGGCAGTTCGCCATCGAGAAAGACAGACAGCTTCTCAGCTACCTTCTGGCAATTCATGACCTGGGCCTCATTCCTTCAAACACCACCGCCCACGAAAACCGTCACACGCCACGTCTCGGACGATAGGGTGCCAGCGAGTCCCGGAGGGCGGCCTTGGCGCGGCGTAACATCGAATCCACGGCTTCCACGCTCACCGAGAGCGCTTCGCCGATCTCCTCGTAGGACAACCCCTCGAACCTCTGCAGCACGACCGCCATCCGCTGCCGCTCTGGCAGATGGCGCAGGGCGCGGTCTACCGCACGGATGGTTTCCTCACGCTCGAGTTCGCGATCGGGGCGCTGCTCCGCCGCCGCTGGCACCTGGTTCACGCCGCCACGCTCCTCCATCGCGTCCAGGGAAGCGGTCGGCCGGCGGCGTTTGGACTTGAGTGCGTTCAGCGCCACGTTGGTGGCGATGCGGTACAGCCAGGTGGAGAACTTCGCCTCCGGCCGGTATCGGCCCGACGCTTGGTGCATCCTCACGAACACGTCCTGCGCAAGGTCCTCGGCCTCGGCTTGATCGAGCACGACTCGGTACAGGAAGTTCGTGAGGGGAGCCTGATACTTGTCGACGAGCGTGCGGAAGGCCGAGCGGTCGCCTCGTCCGGCCAGCAGCATCAGCCGAGCGTCGGGATCCTCGGTCGCGTGTGTCACGTCGGCAACGCCTGTCGGCCGCACTGGCGCTTCTGCCGGCTCACTGGCGGAGAGCTGCCATGTCGCACGCGCGTTCCTCCACTCCGCCCCGCCGGACGAGCCCCGGACCGAGAGCATTATCCGCCAACATGGCACGGGCGTCCTGGTGCCGGGTGCCCCGTGGACACCAACATCTCATTGAACAACGCGGCCCGACGAAACCGTCGCACGCTCAACAGGTCTTTGGCAGATCTTTATTTCTCAGTTGAGACACTGCGACCGTCGCGGGCGTTGAGCGCCGCTCCGGGGACCAGGTCTGCCCGGCGACGGTGGCGCTGAGGGAGGTGCCTTCGCGGCGGCAAAGGCCGAATCGTGCGAACAGTGAGGCAATAAATGGGGGCCGGCCATCGGGAGCCTGTGCCCCTCGTTGCCTCACTTCCCGCGTGCTGGTACGAGCGCAAAGATGAGGAAGTACTGGTACGGCAGGAAGGTGTGTTCCTTGGCCAACCGGAAGCCGTGCTGTTCGAACTCTCTTACGACATCTTCCCGGGCCACCCTCATCTCGTCAGGCGGGCCGACCGGTATGGGTTTCTTCTGAAAGTCGATGATGATCACCTCGCCGCCGGGCTTCAAGGTCTTCTTCAGCAGGGCGAGGTACAGGGGATGGTTCTCGATGTGGTGCCACGTCTCGCAGATGAAGACCCGATCGACCGAGGAGGGCGCAAGCAATGGATCGTTGGGCAAGGCCAGAATTGTCCGCGTGTTCTCCAGGCCGGCGTCGCGGATGCGCTGGTTCAAATGGACGATCATGTCCGGATTGATGTCGACAGCCAGGACCTGTCCTCCGGCGCCGACGTGGCGGGCAAACCGCAGCGAAAAATACCCGCTGCCCGCGCCGATGTCCGCGATTCGCTCCCCCTCCTTGAGCGCCAGTGCCATGACCACTTCGTGCGGTTTCTGATAGGCATCTCGAGCGGGATCGTCGAGCAGCGCGATGTACGCCTTGGGGTCCTGGTGCAGCTTGTGCATTTCCTCCATCGTCATAGGCTTCGACTGGGCGCCGAGCGCAAGCGGGAAGACACTCAGCGCGCCAACGCAGCTGATGAAGAACAGGCGGCGTTTCATTGTTGCTCCTCTCATGGTGTCCAGCATTCACCGCAGCCCCGGTCAAACCCTGACAACACCGCGGTGCGAAGGTTCTGGCGCAACCGGTCCCCTGGGGTCAAACGTCGCTGTCCCGGCGTCCGCCTGATCCCGGGCCTGCGCCGCGCCGCGCGTCCTACTTCCAGTGCCGCTGGACGAAGGCCTCCACCTCCGGGAGCCCGCCCTGGAGGATGAGGTATCCGTTGTGCGGCTCCCTCGGCGTGATCTCGTGGTTGACGGCCGTGGTCATCATCTCGCGTAT
>Ga0315290_10000646_pt1 | contig 22952 bp, 22 predicted proteins | sample YL17G12_0_MG_FD_203627 | JGI IMG/M metagenome (GOLD analysis project Ga0315290, IMG submission 203627) | Sediment microbial communities from Yellowstone Lake, YNP, Wyoming, USA - YL17G12_0 | ecosystem: Environmental > Aquatic > Freshwater > Lake > Sediment | place: USA: Wyoming | collected... | reverse complement strand
CCAGATCCCGGCTTCGGTCCGGCTCGACCGTGCTCTCGACCTGCCGCGCGGCGTCTCGGAGATGGAGATCATGGCCGATCTCCGCCGGCTCGCCGCGGGGAACCGCCACGCCGACGAGCTCGTGTGCTTCGCGGGAGCCGGGGCGTACGACCACTACGTGCCGAGCGTCGTGTGGGCGCTCGCGGGCCGATCGGAGTTCTACACCTCGTATACGCCCTACCAGCCTGAGCTCTCGCAGGGGGCCCTCCAGGCGCTCTTCGAGTTCCAGTCGATGGTCTGCGAGCTCACCGGCATGGAGGTCTCGAACGCATCGCTGTACGACGGCGCCACCTCGCTCGTGGAGGCCGCGAGCATGTCGAGGGCCGGCACGCGTGGCAGGGTCCTCGTGAGCGGCGCCGTCGACCCGCGGTTCGTCGAAACCCTCGAGACCCACGGGAAGGGCGCGGGCTACGCGCCCGAGGTCTTCGCTGCCGTCGGGGGCCGCGGCGGCTCGCCAGAGGTCGGCGAGGACGTCGCCGCCGTGGTCGTGCAACACCCGAACTACTACGGCGTGCTCGAGGACGTGTCGGCGTTCGCGGAGGTCGCGCACGAGGGTGGCGCGAAGTTGATCCAGGTCTTCGACCCGCTCTCGCTCGGGGTGCTCGCCCCACCGGGGGACCTCGGCGCCGACATCGCCGTCGCCGAGGGGCAGTCCTTGGGCAATCACCTGAACTACGGCGGCCCGTACCTCGGCCTGATCGCGGCGCGGATGGCCGACGTGCGCCGGATGCCCGGCCGGATCGTGGGGGAGACCAGCGACGTCGACGGCCGCACCGGCTACGTGCTGACACTCCAGGCGCGCGAACAGCACATCCGCCGCGAGAAGGCGACCTCGAACATCTGCACGAACCAGACGCTGATGGCGTTGGCGGCCACGATCTACCTCGCGTGGCTGGGTCCCGAAGGGCTCGCCGAGCTCGGGCGCCAGTGCGCGGCGAAGGCCCGCTACGCCTTCGAGCGGCTCACCGCGCTGCCCGGCGTCGAGCCCCTCGTGCCCGACGCGCCGTTCTTCAAGGAGTTCGCGATCCGGTTGCCACGCCAGGCGGCCGGGGTGCGCGACGCGGCGATCGACCGAGGCGTCCTCGCCGGCGTCCCGGTCCGGGGTGGCGACGGCCATGGGCTCCTCGTCGCGGTCACCGAGCGGCGCGACCGCGGCGAGATCGACGCCCTGGTCGACGCCGTCGGGGAGGCGATCGCCTGATGGACGTCGGGGCGCCGGTCCGCCGCCAGGGCCCGCCGGGGGAGGGGACGATCGCGGAGCGTTCCCGCCCGGGCCGCCAGGCCTTCAGCTTCGCAGCGCTCGACGTCGACCTGGTCGAGATCCCCGCGGCGTTCGCCCGCAACACGCCACCCGGTCTGCCCGAGGTGGGGGAGAGCGACCTCGTGCGCCACTACACGCGCCTGTCTCAGATGAACTACGGCGTCGACACCGGCTTCTACCCGCTTGGGTCGTGCAGCATGAAGTACAACCCGAAGTCCGCGGAGGCCGCGGCCGCCTGGCCGGGGTTCGCACGCGTCCATCCGCTGCAGCCCGACGCCACCGCACAAGGCGTGCTCGAGCTCCTGTGGCGCCTCGAGCGGGCGCTCTGCGAGATCACCGGGATGGCACGCGCCACGTTGCAGCCGCCAGCCGGCGCCTCCGGCGAGCTCACCGGCCTGCTGATCATGCGCGCGCACCACGAGGCGCAGGGGCGCCAGCGCACGAAGGTCCTGATCCCCAACGCCGCCCACGGCACGAACCCGGCGAGCGTTCGACTCGGCGGCTACCAGGCGGTGAGCGTGCCCGCCGACGAACGCGGCCAGGTCGACGTCGAGGCGCTCCGGTCGCTCGCCGACGACGAGGTCGCCGGGCTGATGCTCACGAACCCCAACACGCTCGGCCTGTTCGAGGAGCGCATCGAGGAGATCACGAGCGTCGTGCACGAGGTGGGTGGCCTCGTGTACTACGACGGCGCGAACCTGAACGCGATCCTCGGCAAATGCCGCCCCGGCGACATGGGCTTCGACATCGTGCACATCAACACGCACAAGACGTTCGCGACGCCGCACGGCGGGGGAGGGCCCGGCGCAGGCCCCGTCGGCGTGGTCGAGCATCTGGTGCCCTTCCTCCCGGTGCCCCGCGTGGAGCGAGACGAGACCACCGCCGCCTACCGGCTCGACGTCGACGCGCCGTCGACGATCGGCCGGATGCACGGGTTCCACGGGAACATCGGTGTCCTTGTCCGGGCGTACCTCTACGTCTTCCTCCACGGCGCCGACGGGCTCGAGGAGGTCGCCGAGCGCGCGGTGCTGAACGCGAACTACCTCGCGACGCTGCTGCCCGGGGAAACCCCGCTCGCGTTCCCGGACGGGCGCCCGATGCACGAGTTCGTGGCGACGGCCACCCCGCTCGAGAAGGAGACGGGGATCCGCGCGATGGATCTCGCGAAGCGCCTGATCGACCTCGGCTACCATCCGTCGACGGTGTACTTCCCGCTCGTCGTGGACGAGGCGATGATGATGGAGCCGACCGAGACCGAGACGAAGGAGACGCTCGAGGCGTTCGCCGCGGCGCTCGCTCAGGCGGTGGCCGAGGCCGCGAGCGACCCCGAACTCCTGCATGAGGCGCCCGTCACGACGCCGGTGCGCCGCCTCGACGAGGCGAAGGCCGCACGGCACCTGAAGCTGCGCTGGTAGGGCCGTCCCCGAGGGGCAGGCGGTGCTCCGTGGCGTCAGGCCATGCCCGGGTCGACGTAGTCGTCCGGATGGTCGGTCCAGCCCGGGGCGTCATCCCGAACGTGGACCGCAGACTCCTCGGCCGAGAGACCCGCGTCGGGGTCCGCCGACTCGCGGCGCCCGTCGGCCACCATCGCGGGCTCGTCGTCGGGCCCATCGTGCTCCGTGAGGAGGGGTGTCTCCGCCGGGGTCGGATCGGGCCGTCGCTGCTCCCGGCCCAGCCGCTCGTCGAGGGTCGAGCCGCGACGTTGCTCGGAGGCGGTCACTTGATCGGACTCAGACGCCGCGTGATCGCGCTCGAGGAGGAACGACTCGAGCGCCTCCCCGCCGTCGTCCTCGTCGTCGGTCGGCCCGAGGCCGAGCCCCGAGCGCACGTCATCGATGTCGTCGGCCATGCCCACACCGTACCTCCGGGACGCGCGACACGAACCGTCGGTCAGGCCTTCGCGGCCGAGATCGCCTCGGCGACGACCTGCTCGTCGGGCCCGACGCCCGGGAGCTCGCCGATCCACACGGAGCGCACGATCCCGTCCCGGGAGATCCCCACGACGGCGCGCTTGGTCGCGAGCCGCAGCCCAGAGGGGAGAGGGTCCTCGTAGAGGCCAACGTAGGCCCTGCTGACCTCGTGGTCGTAGTCGGCGAGCACCTCGGCGCCGAACGCGTGTTCGGCGTCCCATACCTTCAGCAGCATCGGGTAATGACCGGTCACGCCGTAGACGGTGACGCCGGCCTCACGGTAGTCCTCGATGTGGTCGCGCACCGCGCACATCTGGGCTTCGCAGACCCCCGTGTAGGGGAGCGGGAAGAACTGGAGGACGACGCCACCCTGGGCGAGTGCGTCGGAGAGGGCGTATGTGGGAGCGTCCGCACCCCACAGCTTGCCGAGGAGCTCGAACTCGGGTGCGCGATCGCCGACGGCGACGGGCATGATCGGTTTCCTTTCGTCGTGCGCCGCGGTTGAGCGGCGGTTGCCTCGATGCTACCGGCGCGCCACCGGTACGGGGGCGGTGGGACCCACCACGTCACGGGGAAGGGTTGCCTTCCTGCAAGGTGATATAACCTGCAAGGTGACATAATGTACGTTATCGGGAATGGCCGGTCACGGAGGGGAGCCTCGCAGCCGGGCCTTGATGCCCCACATCGTGACGAGCCAGAGCGCCTCGACCACGATGCGCCGCGAGATCTTCGAGTTCCCGTGTTCGCGTTCGCGGAAGGTGATCGGCGACTCACCGAGGTCGAAGCCGAGGTTCCACGCGCGCATCACGAGCTCGATCTGGAACCCGTAGCCCTCGGAATGGAACGGCGCGCGGACGAGCTCGGCCAGGAGCTCTCGCCGGTACGCCCGATACCCGCTCGTGGCGTCGTGTGTCGGCACGCCGAGCATGAACCGCGCATATCGGTTCCCGGCGCGCGAGAGGGCGACCCGGGACCGGCTCCAGTTCGTGACGGAACCGCCGGGTACGTAGCGGCTCCCCACGGAGAGGTCATGGCCGGCCGAGGCGTCGTCCAGGAGGGCCGGCAGTTCCGTCGGGTCGTGCGAGAGGTCGGAATCCATCTCGACCACGAGGTCGTACCCCTCCTGCAGGCCGATCCGGAAGCCCTCCAGGTATGCGCTCGCGAGCCCGGACTTGGCGGGACGCTCGATCACACGGATCCGGGGCTCCGCGGCGGCCCGGGCCCGCACGATCCCCGCGGTGCCGTCGGGCGAGGAGTCGTCCACCACCACGATGTCCGCGCCCTGCGGCGCCGCGAGTACCCCGTCGAGCACCTGCTCGATCGTGGCGGCCTCGTCGTAGGTCGGCAGGATCACGAGGGTGCGGTAGCCGGGCGCGAGCGCCGCCGGCGCCTCCCGGGCTCGCCGCCGCCGCCGCGGCAGGATGAAGAGCACCGCCACGAAGGCGAGAGCGAGCCAGGGGAGCCAGTCCCCCAGTCGGACGTACCACGTGGCTTCGTCGGAGGACCGGATGGTGCCCCGCAGGATAGCCGGTTCGAACAGCCCGGCCGACGCGACGACACGCCCTGAGGGGTCGATGAACGCGCTGACCCCCGACACCGCGGCGTCCACCACCCACCTGCCGGTCTCGACCGCGCGCATCTGGCTCATCTGCTGGTGCTGCTCGGACGCGGCCGTGAACCCATAGGACGCGTTGTTCACCGTGACGATGAGGAACCCGGCGCCGTCGCGCACGAAGGCGCGCGGCAGTTCGGGGAAGCTGTTCTCGAAGCAGATCGGCGTGCCGAACGACGGCACGCCGGGCGCGTCGAGCGTGTGGATCCGCTCCCCCGTCGCACGATCGACGGGGATCTGATCGATCGCGTCGACCCACGAGAGGCGTCGGCGGAACGGCACGTACTCCCCGAACGGCACGAGGTGCACCTTGTCGTAGCGGCCGATCAGGTCACCCTCGCCGTCGAAGAGCAGGACGTCGGTGCGCTGGCGGCCGTCGGCGTCGTTCGTCACGGCGCCCACCAGGGTCGGCACGCCGACCGAGGCGATCACGCGGCGCACGCGGTCCATCACCGCGGGGTCGGCGGCTGCCGCGGGATCGAGCGCCCCCTCGCCCCAGACGATCAGGTCGGGCCGCTCCCCCACGGTGAGTCCCTCGTGGGCGGCGATGTTCAGGCTCGCGACCCCGAGGTCCTCCCCCGCCGCCGAGGCTTGGGCGGCTCGGCGGACGTCCACCTGGATCGTGGCGACGCCCACCTCGGGCCCGGTCGCCGTGGCGAACGGGATCGCGACCGGGGCGATCACCACCACGGCCGCGACGCCGACCGGCACGAGCCGCCGCCGTGCGCCGCGCCCACCCGCTGCTCCCACCCACAGCCCGTTCACGGCGACGACCGCGAACGTCACGCCCCAGACCCCGGCGATCGTGGCCAGCTTGAGCGTCACGCGGTTGTCGACCTGGCTGATGCCGACGCTCCCCCAGGTGAAGCCTCCGAGGGGCCAGAGGCCACGCAGCCGATCGAGCACGGTCCACAACGCCGCGGCCCCGAACGCGGTCAGAACCGGCCGCCCGGGGCGGCGGATCGCGGGATAGAGCGCCCCGAATAGGGCGAGGGAGACCGCCATCACGATCGAGAGGGAGATCCAGGCCAGCTCGCCGAACCGCCAGATCCAGTACATCGTGGCGCCGTAGCAGCCGAGGCCGTAGACGAACCCCAGGAGCGCTCCCCGGGCCGGACCTTCGCGCTCGAGGAGCCAGAGGAGCGGCGCGATCGCCAGGAACGCCACGGGCCAGAGCCCCGCGGGTGGGAAGGCGAGCGACAGGACGAGCCCTGCCGCGAAGGAGATCAGGGACGCGAGCGGGAGACTGGGTCGCGCCTTCAGGCGCAGTCCCTGCACCGCATCTTCTTCTTGTCCGCGAGCTGACTCCGGTGCTTCACGAGGAAACACCGGGTGCAGGTGAACTCGGTCTCCTGGATCGGGACGACGCGTGCCTCCGTGGGTTCGGCCAGTCGTTCCTCGCGTGTGAGCGGGACGACCGCCTCGTCCTCGTCGGCGTCCTCTTCCTCGCTGGCCTCCTGCTTGACCAGGAGCTCCTGGATCGACTCGACCTCCGCGCCGGCACCCGCGGCGGCGGGGTCGGGCGGCACGGTGGCGTCCGCGAGCTCAGCCTCGCTGGGCTCGGCTTCATCGTCCTCGGCTTTCTCGCCGTCCTCGATCGGGTCCTCGGTGTCGTTCATCTCATCCCTCCCGTGGGCGGAGCGGTGGCAGACCCCTCCGTCGCGCGCGGATTGTACTGCCGCACCGCGGCGATGCAACGGTGCGCGCCCGAGAACGTCACGATCGGCCGGCGCATCCCCGGAACGCGAATCGGTCTCGGCATAGCCCGTGTCCGGGACACAGATGAGGACCCAAGGGACGTTTGGGGCCGTGACGCCGGGGCGCCACGTTCTCTACTCCGCCTCTTGGGTCCTCGGTGCGTCCCCGCCGGAGCGGTGACGCATGGCGAAGGTAACGTCGGGCTCGTCCAAGGGTCAACCCACGGCGCCCAAGAAGAGTGACAGGACCGCCCTCTTCAGGCGGCGTAGACCTCACGGCCGAGGGAGACCGTCAGGATCGGTGCCGTCGTCGTGAGGTCCACGGCCTCGAACGGATCGACGTCGTAGGCGACGAAATCCGCGTGCATCCCAGGCCCGAGCGCCCCCTTCTTCTCCTCCTGGTGGCCGAGGCGGGCGCTTCCCGTGATGTGGAGGCGGATCGCCTCGACGCGTGAGAGCCGCTGCCGGGGATCGTGGTGGGACTCGAGGGCCGCGACCGCGAGCAGCGGATCGAGCGGCGTGATCGGTGTATCGGATCCGGCTCCCACCTCGACCCCCCGCTCGATCATCGTGCGGATCGGGTTCATCCCGGCCGCCCGCTCGGCGCCGACGCCGACCTCGTAGAGCCCGCCGGGCCTGCCCCACCATAGGTCGAATACCGGTTGGACCGAGACCGCGAGCCCGAGCATCGCGGCGCGCTCGACGGCGGCCTCAGACGCCATCTCGAAGTGCTCGACCCGATGGCGACGCGCCCGGAAGTGCCGGCGCTGGCGGGAGTCGAGCATCCGGTACACCCGCTCCCATGCGGTGAGCACCTGGTCGATCGCGCGGTCCCCGATCGCGTGGACCCCCACCTGGAGACCGGCCGCGTGGCCCCCGTGGAAGAAGCTCACGAGCTCGTCATCGGCGAAGTACGCCGTGCCGTGTCCCTGTCCGTCCGCGTACGGGGCCGCGAGTGCCGCCGTACGGGCACCGATCGAGCCGTCGACCGGCAGATCGCCTCCGATCGAGCCCAGTCCGAGATCGATCACATGCGGGATGTCGGTCGTGGCGACCACGGGCACCGCGTCGACGGGGAGCCGCGATCGCTGTTCGAGGAAGACCATCAGGTCGCGATCCCCCGCCTCGATCGGCATCGACATCTCGTGAACCGAGGTCACGCCCTTGGCGGCGGCCAGCGCGGCCGCCTTCAGCTGGAGCTCCTGGATCTCGTGATCGGAAAGGGTCTCCCGGGTCCACCGGGCGAGCCGCTGCATCGCCTCCTGGGTCACCCGGCCGTCCGGGGCCCCTGTCTCGTCTCGCAGGGTGCCCGGCTCGTCCCAGATGTCGGCCGCACGCAGGGCGGGCGAATTCGCGAGCGCCAGGTGGAAGTCGGTCCGGCGGATCACGAGCGGCCGGTCGGTCACCGCGTCGAGCTCCGCCAGGGACGGGAACTCCGATGCATCCCAGCGACTCTCGTCGAACCCCTGCAGCAACAGCAGGTCGTTCCCCTCCGCTGCCCTCGCCGCGGCGACCTCGAGGAGCTCGGCGCTCGAGCGTACCGTCGCCACCTGCGCGTCGGAGGACGAGAGGCCGGTGCTCGTCAGGTGCACGTGCGTGTCGATGAACCCCGGGACGATCGTGGCGCCGGGGAGCTCCACCGTGCGGTCGGACGCCGGGGGCTCGCCGGTGCCCACCCGCTGGACGTGCCGGCCATCGACCAGGAGCCACTCCCCCATGGAGGGGTGCGACAAGGTGTAGATGCGGGTGGAGCGGTAGAGGGTTCTCAATCCGGCGGCATCATGCCACGCCGGGGGCCGCCCCGGGCGAGTTCGACGTGTGCAGGATGGACCGTGACTCGTAGGGGTCTTCGATGATCCTGGTCTTCGCGTCGTGCAGCTCGAGCCCGATCGTGGCGCTCGCGCGATGGAGCTCGGCGAGGGCACGGAGCCCCCCGGCTCGTGACGATGCGAAGGCCACTACGTCGTCGACCCAGCGCAGGTGTGGCGTGTAGCGCGTGCGCAGGGCGTCGTCGAGCACGGCGAGGGTCACGTTGGCGAGCACCGCCGACGCGGCGGGCCCGACGGGGAGCCCGGTGACCCCTTCGTCGGCGAAGGCGCGGAGGCAGACGATCACCCGGTCGATGGCGTCCGGTGGTGCGCCGGCCTCCCGGAGCGCACGCCGCACGACCTCCGGGGAGACCGATGCGAAGCAGTCGCGGACATCGGTGACCACGAGGGCCCGCGTCGCTCCCCCGAGCCCGCGCGCGGCCTCGGCACGCCAGCGCCGGCGCGCCGAGGCCCAGGGAGCGATGCGCACGGCGAGCGATCCCTCTCCCGGTCGCGCCACGGCGCGATCGGCCATGACCTCTCGGCCGAGACGCCTCTCGGCCGCGGGCAGTACCGCGGCTACCGCCGCCGCATACGCGGCCCCGGATTCGGGTGAAAGGGTAGTGAGCCACCGTAGCTTCCCGCTCGGGGCGCGGTGCGGGGACACGCGGGCGGCGGGGGCTGATTCCGGCCGGCGTGGCCAGGGGGCGGAGCGCTCGGACATGTCGCGATCTCCTCCACGGTCGGGCGGCCGGGAGGAGGGTGGCCGCGCTCGGGCTCATGTTCTACCCCGGGCGCGAGGGCAGGGCAATCGGCCGTCCGGGGCAACATCGCTCCCCCGGGGGTATCCCCCTATGATGAGCCCGTGCTGGACGCCCGTGACCGCGACATCATCGCCGCGCTGCAGGACGATGCCCGCGCGACCTACGCCGACGTCGCCGCCCGCGTGGGGCTATCGGCGTCGGCGGTGCACGATCGGGTCCGCAAGCTCGAGGAACAGGGCGTGATCCGCGGCTACCGCGCGGTGGTCGACCCCGAAGCGCTCGGCCTGGTCGTGACCTCCTTGATCCAGGTGCGGCCGTTCGATCCGTCGCAGCCCGACGACCTCCCCGAGCGCGTCGCCGACTTCCCCGAGGTCGAGGATTGCTACAGCGTCGCCGGCGAGGCGAGCTACGTGCTCAAGGTGCGGACGCGCACGACCGGCGAGCTCGAGGAGTTGATCCGCCGACTCCGCGAGAAAGCAGGGGTTGCCACGAGCACCACGATCGCCCTCTCGATCCCGTTCGAGGGCCGGCCGCTGAGAACCTGAGCGCCCGCGTTTCCCGGCGCGATATCCAGATGACGTCGACTTCGGATCCGGCCCCCGGCGACGGGCCGAAGGGTATCCTGACCGCCTGATGCGGCTCTACAACTCGCTCACGCGTGCCCTGGAGGAGGTCGTCCCGGTCGAGCCCGAGCACGTCACGATGTACACGTGCGGCCCGACCGTCTATCGGCATGCGCACCTCGGGAACCTCCGGACCTTCATGCTGGCCGACCTGATCAGGCGGGCGCTCGAGTTCGAGGGGCTGCGCGTGACCCAGGTCATGAACATCACCGACGTGGGACACATGACGGATGAGTCGAGCCCCGAGGCGATCGACAAGATGCTCCTGGCGATGGAGGACGAGGGCCTGTCGCCCCTCGAGATCGCCGAGAAGTACACGCAGGCGGTGTTCGACGATGCGACGGCGCTCGGGATCCGGCCCGCCGACCGGTACCCGAAGGCCACCGAGCACGTCGCCGAGATGATCGCGCTCACGCGGACCCTGATCGAGCGGGGCCACGCCTACGTCGTCGACTCGGGCAGCGTGTACTACGACGTGACCTCGTTCCCTGGGTACGGCGCGCTGAGCGGCAACACGCTCGACAACCTGCGCGAGGGGCATCGGGACCTCGAGACCGACAGCCGCAAGCGCAATCCGGCCGACTTCGCCCTGTGGAAGTCCGCGGGTCCTGGCCGGCTGATGAAGTGGGACTCGCCGTGGGGCGAGGGCTTCCCTGGCTGGCACGTGGAGTGCTCGGCGATGTCGATGAAGTACCTGGGCGAGCGCTTCGACGTCCACACCGGCGGTACCGACCTCCGGTTCCCGCACCACGAGGACGAGATCGCCCAGAGCGAGGGCTCCGTCGGTCATCGCGTCGTGAGCGTATGGGTCCACGGCGGTCATCTCCGCCTGGCCGGCCAGAAGATCGCGAAGTCGACCGGGAACGTCGTGCGCGTCCACGAGCTCGAGGAGCGGGGCATGGATCCGCTCGCCTTCAGGTGGCTGACCTTCCAGACTCGCTATCGGAGCGAGATGGACTTCGCCTGGGACTCGATGGAAGATGCCGACCGGCGCGTGAAGCAGCTCCGCCGGCATATGGCCGAGTGGGCACCGGCCGCCGCGGAGCTCGGTGCGGGGGCGCGTGACCTCGATGCGCGGTTCCATGAGGCGGTGGCCAGCGATCTCGATCTGCCCACCGCGGTCGTCATCGTGAACGAGCTCGACCACTCGGCCGACGTCACGCCGGGCGAGAAGTACGCGCTGCTCGCCACGTGGGACCAGGTGCTCGGCCTCGACCTTGAACGCGAGGCGCGTAGCGTCTGGGCGATCTCCCCCGACATGCAGGCGCTGATGACCGAGCGCGACGCCGCCCGGGCCGAGAAGGACTACGCCACCAGCGACCGGATCCGCGACGAGCTCGCGGCCATGGGGCTCGAGGTCATGGACACCGCCGAGGGCACGAAGGTACGCCCCCGCGACTAGCCTCCGTCAGTCCACCACCTGCAGCTCGCGCGTCGAGCGGTTCAGTCGCTCTCCCCCGTCGGCCGTCACCGTGACGATGTCCTCGATCCGCACGCCGAACCGGCCCTCGAGGTAGACGCCGGGCTCGATCGAGAACGTCGTGCCGGGCTCGAGGACCCAGTCGTTCCCCTCAACCATGTACGGCGGCTCATGGACCTCCAACCCGATCCCGTGGCCCGTCCGGTGGATGAAGCGCGCGCCGTAGCCGGCGTCGTCGATGATCGCGCGCGCCACGCGATCGATCGCCTGGGCCTCGACCCCGGGCCCGACCGCCCGGAAGGCCGCCTCCTGCGCCTCCTGAACCACTCGGTAGACCTCCTCGAACCCCGCGGGCGCCTCACCGACCACGACCGTGCGGGTCGTGTCGGAGTAGTAGCCCCCGAGCTCGCCTCCGAAGTCGAGCACCACGGCGTCACGCGGGAGCATCGTTCGGCCGGTGGGCTCGTGGTGCGGCGAGGCCGAGTTCGGCCCGCTGGCCACGATCGTGAAGTCGGCTCTGGTGTGGCCGTTGCGCACGAGGAGGTCGGCGAGGTCGGCCGCGACCTCCTCCTCGCGTCGCCCCAGGAATCCCATGCCGCGGATCTGACGGAAGGTCTCGTCGGCCCCACGGCCCGCTCGTCGCAGGGCCGCGAGCTCGTCCTCGTCCTTCCTCGCGCGGAGCCGGCCGATCACGGGCGAGGCGGGCGCGAACGCCGCATCGGGCACCGCGGCCTGGAGCCCGATCAGGTGGGCGGACCAGAGCCGGTCGCCCACCGCCAGACGTCCCCTGGCCGGGAGGAGCCGCGCAACGATGCCGTACGGGTCGACCCCGTCGGTCCAACCGACCAGCTCGATCTCGCCGCCGACCGGCGAGCCGGCCGCAAGCGGCCGTTCAAGCTCCGGCACGAGCATCGTCGGCTCGCGATCGGGACGCAGCACCAACAGGGTGGGGCGTTCCAGGGGCATCGGGTCGTAGCCGGTCAGGTAGGCGAGGTCGGGGGAAGGCGCCACCACGACCGCGGCGAAGCCCTGCGCGGCCGCCTCACGGGCGGCGCGAGCGAGGCGGTCGGCGTACCGGGCGTTCACAGCTTGAACAGGATCCGTTTGGGGACGACCTGGAAGGTGGCTGGGGTCGTGCCCAGCACCTCCCCGTCGGCCACGATGGGCAGGGGCCGGTCGGCCTCGACCGCCACCCGGATCTTCGCGTGCATCTCGTGGATGTGCGGGTCGGGGACGTGGTCGCCGTGTCGGTAGATCCGCGGGAGCATACGGAACGCGTCGGAGCGTGGTCCCCGGAACACGAGCGCGTCGAGCACGCCATCGCCGGGGAACGACCGCGGCGACATCCGAAGCCCCGCGGACGTGAACTGCGCGTTCGCGACGATCACGTTGAACGCCCTGCCCTCGAAGGTCTTCATGTCCGCGTCCACCTTGACCGACGCGGGACGGGTTCGCACGTAGGCGCCCCAGAACCCGAGGAAGCGGCGGGCGTTGCCGAGGCGTGAAGGTAGGCGCGCGCTCAATCGGGCAACGGCAGCCCCCAGGCCCACCTCGACGAGGTTCGCGGCGTATCTCGTGCGCCGCTCGCCCGACGCGTCGGTGTAGCCGATCTTGATCACGTCGAACGGGTACGTGTTCGACCCCGCGAGGTGCCGGCAGCCGCCATCGGTGTCCTCGGGCAGGCCGAAGCTCCGCACCAGATCGCAGCCCGAGTTCGCGGCGACCACCCCCAGCACCGGCTGCTCCACCAGCGGCTCGCCGTCGACGAACATCCCGTTCACGACCTCCTGCACCGTGCCGTCGCCGCCCACGGCAACCACGAACCGGCGTCCGTCCTCCATCGCCTCGCGTGCGAACCGCGTCGCGTCCCCGGGCGCCCGGGTCACCTCGAGCGCGAAGTCGAGACCGTTCGCGGCCAGGGCGCGCTCGAGGGCGGGCAGCTCCGCGGCGACACGTCCGCGTCCCGCATGCGGGTTCGCGATGACGGCCAGGGCACCGAAGGGGCTGGTCATGAGGATCGAATGGTAACGACCTAGACGCCCGTGTACGCGATGACCCCACGGAAGACCGCCATGCGACCGCCGCGAACGAGCGCCGCGGTCTCGGGCGGCGCCACCTCCTCGATCTGGCGAAGCAGGTCGAGGAGCTGTTTGCAGTTGCGCACGAAGTCCCCGGGGGCCATGTCGGTCTCCCGTAACACAGCCTCGAGCGCCTGGCCGCCGGCCCAGTGGTAGATCGGCACCGCGAACCCCGACTCCAGCTCGCGGCACAGCTGCACCTGGTGCTCGTCCTCGGTGCGACGCACCGTGCGCCAGATCCGTGTGAGGCGTTCGTACCGCTCCTCCGTGAGCGGCGTGGGCATGCCGCCGGCGAGCGGCACGCGCTCCCTCCCCTCGTACACCATCGTCGAAAGGAGCGCGGCCACCTCTGCTGGCGTGAGCCCTTCGAGCAGCCCGGCCCCCAGGGTCTCACCCACCAGGAGATCGCCCTCGCCGTAGACCCGCGAGAGCGTGCGTCCCTTGTCGGTGATCGACCACGCTTCGACGTAGCCGAGGGCCTGCAGGACGGCAAGCACGCGGTCGAACTGGCGGGCGAGGGTGTCGGTGCGCACGCGGATCCGACGCTCGACGCCGCGGAGCTGTTGCTCGAGCGTGTCGGCGCGCTCGGCCCATCGCACGTGCTTGGCGAGCTCGGGGCAGGCGTGGCACGGGTGCGCGCCGGCGCGCTCCTCGAGGCGGGCGGCCTCCCGCTCGACCGCCGGGTCGACGCGATGCCGGGCGGACTTCGGGGGCTTCACGTGGAGCGACACAAGCTTGGCCGCCACGTCGCGGCGGTACCGTGCGCTCCGGCTGCTCCCCGACCGCGGCAGGGGGATCCGCGTCAGCACCACGGGCGGCTCATCGAAGTCCTTCGTCGTCACCCGGAAGAACGTCCGATCCTGCGAGAGCACGGTCGGCTTCCCGTCGCGAGAGGACACCACCACCGCGAGACCGCGACGTTTCGCCTGCGTGACGTGGATCACCTCGCCCGGGCGGAGCTTCGTCACGGCGTCGCGGACGGCGTCGGCCTGGGTCCGCTCGCGGCCGCGGCGGTCGTCGTCGCGGATCTGCCGCGCCTTCCCGCACATCGTCCAGTACTCCGCGAAGTCTCCGAGGTGGCACACCATGTTCGCGCGGTAGCCCTCGAGAGCGTCCAGATCCTGTTGCCGTGTCTTCGCCAGCGCCACCACCCCACGATCGGCCAGGAACTGTGCGAACGACGAGTTCAACAGGCGGTGGGCCTGCTCTCTCGTGTAGTTCCGTACGAGGTTCACGGCCATGTTGTACGAGGGCCGGAACGATGAGGTCAGGTTGTAGGTCCGCGTGGCGGCGAGCCCGGCAACGCGCTCGAACGGGACCTGCCGCTGGTAGACAACCACCGCGTGGCCCAGGGGATCGATGCCCCGACGCCCCGCCCTCCCGGTGAGCTGCGTGTACTCCCCCGGGGTGAGGATCTCGTGTCGCTCTCCCTGGAACTTCCAGAGGTCCTCGATCACGACCGTCTTCGCAGGCATGTTGATGCCGAGCGACAGCGTCTCGGTGGCGAACACCACCTTCACGAGCCCGGCCTCGAACAACTCCTCGACGGTCTCCTTGAAGGCCGGTAACATCCCCGCGTGATGGGCGGCGATCCCGGCCGTCAGCCCGTCGAGGAAGTCGAAGAACCCGAGCGTCTCGAGATCCTCTTCGTCCATCCAAGCCAGGCGGGCCTCGGCGCGCTCCCGGATGTGGTCGGCCTCGGCGCGGGTCGTGAGCCTGATCCCCGACTCCCGCAGCCAGCGCACGCTCTTGTCGCAGCCGGCCCGGCTGAATACGAAGTAGATCGCCGGCAGCATCCCCTCGTCTGCGAGTACCTCCACGACCTCTTCGCGCTTGGGCACGTACACCCGCCGATGCCCCTCTCGGGGACGGGAGGACTGATGATGCTGCGGGGTCCCGCTCCCCCGCCGGTAATACGTCTTCGTCTTCAGCTCCTGCTGGTCCAGAGAGACGACGTAGGGATTGGGCAGGAGGACGCCGTCCTGCTCGACGTGCATCGGGTGGAGCCGGTGGCCCACGAGGTAGTGGTGCTCCAAGGGGACGGGCCGCTTCTCCTCGATCACGACCCTCGTCTCGCCGCGGAGGGTGCCGATCCACTCTCCGAACTCCTCCGCGTTGCTGATCGTGGCCGACAGGCACACGACGCTCACGCTGAGCGGCAGGTGGATCAGCACCTCCTCCCAGACGGCGCCGCGGTACGGGTCCTGCAGGTAGTGCACCTCGTCCATCACGACGCTGATCAGGCCGGTCAGTGAATCGCTGCGCTCGTAGAGCATGTTCCGCAGGACCTCGGTCGTCATCACGACCACGGGCGCCTCGCCGTTGATCGTGTTGTCGCCGGTCAACAGCCCCACGTTCGCGGCGCCGTGCTTGGCCACCAGGTCGCCGTACTTCTGGTTGGAGAGCGCCTTCAAGGGCGTGGTGTAGAAGGCCTTCCCGCCCTTCGCCATCGCCCGCTCGATCGCGAACTCCGCGACGACGGTCTTCCCGCTGCCGGTGGGCGCGGCGACGAGCACCGACTCGCCTCGATCGATCGCGTCGATGGCATCGAGCTGGAACGTGTCCAGCGTGAACGGGAACTCGGCGGCGAACGCCGCGGGGGTGGTCACGAGCCCCAGTCTACGGGCGGCCGGACCCTCGAACGGCCAGTCCGCAGCGCGCCAGGAACGGCCGAAGGGCGCCCTCGAACGCGTCGGGGGCCTCGAGGTTGCTGAGGTGACCGGCACCCCCGATCGTGACCAACTCGGCGCCGGGGATCCGGTCGGCGATCGGGGCGGTGACCGCGGGCGGGATCAAGGTGTCGCCCTCGGAGGTCACCACCAGCGCGGGTACGTCGATCGTGCCCAGGTCGGGACCGGAGTCCTTGCGCTCGGCCATCCCTCGCGCGGCGGCCGCGATCGAGGCGGCGGGCTGGTCGGCGATCAGGTCCCGCACGACCGCGCGCAGCGCGTCGGGGGCGCCCTCGCCCAGCAGGGGTGGCGGGCTCGCGACCAGGAACCCGCTCCCCTCTCCCTCGAGTCGGGTTGCGAGCGCCCGGCGCCCTTCGGCCGCCTCGGGCGTGTCGCCCTCAGCCTTCGTGTTAGCCAGGACCAGTCCGGTCACACGGCCCCTGGCCATGCGCCACAGCTCGAAGGCCACGTAGCCGCCCATCGACAGGCCGCACACGACCATCCGGTCGATCCCGGCGGCGTCGGCCGCCTGCAGGCACCGGTCGGCCGCGGCCCCCATCGACATCACGCGACCGGCATCGGGCGTGCCGCCGAAGCCCGGGAGGTGAGGCGCCACGGCCGGCACCTCGGCGGCGAGCGACGCCACCTGTGCCCGCCACATGCGGGCGTCGAGCGGGAACGCGTGGATCAGGAGCAGTCCTTCGGTCATCGGATGCCTTTCGCGTCGGGGCCGACGACCACGGGGAGGGCTCCCGGCAGCACCTCGAAGGTGGCCGGGAGGGGACCCACTCGCTCGCCGTCGGCATACACCTGCACCTTGCGGTTCGCCTCGACCGTGACGGCGCTCGCCCGCAGCATGCGGACCTTCGGGTGACTCCCGTGCGAGCCGGTGAACACGCGTGGGAACGCCCGGAGGAAGGCCGCCTTGCCGAGCGCCTCGACGATGCACACGTCGAGGAGCCCGTCGTTGACGTACGCGCCCGGCAGCACCTTCATGCCACCGCCGAACTGGCGGCCGCTGCCGACCACCGTGAGCATCGCGTCGACCGACAGCGGCTCGCCGTCGATCGTGAGCTCGTAGTGCGCCGGCGAGAACCGCGACAGCGTCTTGATCACGGCGGCAACGTAGGTGCCGGTCCCGCCGAGGTTCACCGTCATCGCGTTCGCGGTCTCGTTCACCTCTGAATCGAAGCCCGCGCCGGCGATGTTCACGAAGTGCCGCCGCTCCACGCCCGCGACCAACGACACCACGTCGATCTGGACGATCTTCGGGTTCGCGAGCAGCCGCACCGCCGCGTCGAACTTGCCGGCGCCGATCACCTTGGCGAAGTCATCGCCCGTGCCGGCGGGGAGCACGGCGAGCGCGGCACCCGTGCCGAGCAACGCGTTGGCGCCGAGGGAGACCGTCCCGTCGCCTCCGAGGACCGCGACGATCTCGGCGCCCTCCTCGGCCGCACGCCGGGCGGTCGTCTCGAAGTCGCCTGCCGACTCCGAGACCCTCACCTCATGCTCGACGCGCAGGGCGTGCAGGATCGCGTCGGCCTTCCCGATCAGGCGTCCCGCCTTGCCGCGCCCCGCGGTGGGGTTCGCGACCACCACGACGGGCGCGGCGGTCACGAGATCGTCACCGGCCTACGCCCCGCCGCCGGGGAGCCCCGGGATCGGCCCCGGAGGGATGTTCGGCACGCCGCCGGCCCGCAGCGCGGACTGGTACTCCTGCCAGCCGGCGTTGAAGACCAGGGCGGCGCTGTCGCGCAGGTCGGCCGCGAGCTTCGAGAGGTCTTCGACCTGGGCGGGATCGGTCGACCGCGCGGCCAGCGCCGCGGCCTGGGCCGCCCGTCGGTAGAGCTGGAGTCCCTCCAGCATCCGTTCCTTCGAACTCGTGAACGTGGTCGCCTGCACCTCGTCGAAGCCCTGGTCCCGGATCGTCCCGGTCAGGTCGAAGCCGTCGATCGCATCGATCGCCTTCTTCGCGTTCGACTGAGCATCGGCGAAGGCCTGCTCGGCACCGGCGGGGACGGTCCCCTTCTTGGCCATCGCGTCGATCGCGGTGCTCATGTCGACGAAGATCGTGGGCGGCAGCCCCTGGTTCACCGTGCCCGCCTGGGCGATCGCGCCGTCGGCAGCCGTCTGCCAGGCCGTCGCTGCCGCCAGCTTCTTGCCGGCCGCCTTCGCCTCGGCCGAGGCGGAAGCCGCGGCGTCGGCCTCGGCTCGGTTCTGACGCAGCCCGTTCGTGACCCAGACGACGAGGGCCATGGCGAACAAGCCGACGACGAAGGCGGCCGTCACCTGCACCCATCGGCGCTGGGGCCAGGGGGTCTTGATCTCGACGGGCGCCCGCCGAGGTGCCCGGGCCACCGGCTTGCTCTTGCTCTTCGGCTTGCGCTTGCCCTTGATCGCCATCGAACTCCTACTTCTTCAGGAGGCGACCGATGATGATAGCGGCCTCGTAGAACAGGTACATCGGGATCATCATCGCCAACATCGTGTACGGGTCCGAGCTCGGCGTGATGATCGCGGAGAACACCGCGATGAACAAGATCATGTAGCGGCGCCAGGATCGGAGCCGTCGGGAGCTCAAGATGCCCACGAGCTCGAGGAACACCAGCAGCACCGGGAACAGGAACGACACGCCGAACGCCAGGGTCACGAGCACGATGAAGCTCACGTACCGGTCTGCCGTGAGGATCGGCGCGAAGCCCGCGCCCGCGAACCCCAGGAGGAAGGCGAGGGCCCTCGGCAGGGTCCAGTACGCGAAGGCCGCCCCGAGGAAGAACAGGAAGGTCGCCGACGCCACGAACGGGATCGCGTACTTGCGCTCTCCCTGGGTCAGGCCGGGGTTCACGAACGCCCACAACTGCCACAACACCACGGGGAGCGCCACGGCGAGGCCCAGGTACACCACGATCTTCATCTTCACGAGGAACGGATCGATGAGGCCCGTGAAGACGAGGTCACACCCGGCCGGGGGACGCGCCTCAGGGTGCAGCTTGACGTAGTCACAGAACGGCGCTCGGATCAGGTCCATGAAGTACGGATAGAGGAACCACCCGACGATCGACCCCAGGCTCACGGCGATGAACACCACGATCAGGCGATGGCGGAGCTCCTCGAGATGTTCGACGACGGTCATCGTGCCGCGCTCCTCGACGGAGCGGCGTCGGAGCCTAGGGATCAGCGGCATGCCCGGGCGCTACTCCCCCGACGCCGGCGGGTCGGCCGGGATCGGAGTGTCCGCGTCCGCGTCCGTGTCCGTGTCCGGTTCGGCTTCCTCGGCGGCGGAAGCGGTCGATGGATCCCCGACCGGCTGGGTCGCCGCGGGTTCTGTCTCGCCGGCGACGTCGGCCTCGGTCGCGGGCCGAGGCGTGCGGTGCAGGGTCGGCCGCGGTGTCTTCGGCGGCGTGACCGGGTCCATGCTCAGGTCGAGCTTGACCATGTCCTTGACCTCGTCCTGCACCTTGCGGAACTCGCTCAGGCCCCGGCCGATCGTGCGCGCGAGCTCGGGCAGCTTCTGAGGTCCGACGACGACCAGCGCGATCACGAGAACGAGGAGGAGCTCGGGAGGGCCGATGTTCAACATGATGGGGAGGATGTTCTTCCGCAGCGCACGCTACTACCGGGGGTCAGGGTCGGGCCTTCCCTGGCGGCGAGAGGTTCGCGGCGCGGTCGGAGGCGCGGGCGGCCTCGCGGCCCAGGTCGTCCACGACGGGCTGGGCTTGTTCCTGGAACCTGCGCGCGGTTCTGCCCAACAGCAACGCCTCCCGGACCAAGGCGATCATGAACACCAGCACGGCCGCGGTCGTGACGGCGGCGATCAGATACCAGAAGAGCAGCCAGGGGCTCACGGAGCGATGCTACACGAGGCGGTGCGGCCGGAGAAGGGGCCCGAGACGGCCCCGTTCAAGCCCCGCCGCTCGAGGCGAGGAACTCCTTGATGTAGCGCTCGTCCTCGAGGAGGTAGTGGAACTCGATCACGTCGTCGATCGAGAATGAAGGCCCGCTCGGGAGCGATCCGCGCGGGTCCTCGCTCGGCTCGTCGAAGAGCTCGGGGTAGCCCACCAACGTGCCCTCGGCCTGGTCGATGTCGACGCCGGCGGAGACCAGGAGCGCCACGATCTTTCGATCGGCGCGCTTCTCGACGTCGTCCTCGCAGCTCGGGCACGTGAACCGGTAGCTGCCCTCCCGTCCGTTCTGACGGACCGACAGGAGGATGGCCTCGGGACCCATGTCCACTTCGCCACATCGGGGGCACGTTGTGCGGATCGTTGTCATCTCAGGGGAGCTATCGGTCCACCCTCGGCGGGGCTTGAGTATTCCCGCGCGGAAGGGGGCTACCTCAGAATGCCCAGTCCCGAACCGGTCAGTCCCGGTACCGCGCCATCGTGCGTTCGGCCAGGGCCCGGAGTTCGTCGCGGAGGGCGTCCGGATCGATCACCTCTGCGTCGGGGCCCACCCGCAGCAGCAGCTTCGCGATCCACTCGAGCCGACGTGCTGGGAGCGTGACCTCGAGCGACCCGTGCTCGACCTCGACGGCGTCGACGGTCGAGTAGTACTCGGCGATCCAGCGTGCCCCTGCGTGGAGGCGGAGCCGCACGGGCACGTCGTCCTGACCGGGGGTATACAGGTCCCGGCCGGCCCCCGCGAGGCCGCGAGGCTCGAAACGCTCTCCGGTGTCGACGGCCGAGCGCACCCGGTCGGCCCGGAAGAGACGTTCGGCATCCGCACCACGGTCCCACGCGGCCACGTACCAGTTCCCGAGGCTCGGGAAGACCTCCTCGGGCTCGATCGTGCGCGTGCTCCACGCGCCGCTCGACGCCGCGAAGTACTCGATCTCCACCCGGTGGTGCGTGCGCGCTGCCTCGCGCAGCAGGTCGAGGTGTTCAGGAGCGACCCCACCGCGCGTGAACTCGATCAGGCCCTCGGCGTCGAGGGTCTCCGGGCCGAGCGTGGCGCGGAGCTTGTCGAGGGCGCCGGCGAGGTCGGGGGCCTGGGGCAGCCCCGGCGTCGCGACGAGCTCGGCCCCCCGCACGTAGAGCGCCAAGGCCTCGCTCCGGGTGAGGCGGAGCGGCCGGGCGAAGTGGTCGGCCATCGTGATCCAGATCCGGTCGTCCTCGTCGACATCGACGTCGATCAGGTCGCCGGGTCCGTACGGGGGCAGGCCGGACATGAACAGTAGGTCCAGGTCGCGACGGAGCTGCTCGGGCGCCACGCCGAAGAGCCCGGCCACCTCGGCGAGCACGCTCCCGGGGTGCTGCACGAGGTACGGCACGGCGACGAGCATCGTGCCGAGCCGGTCGGCCGTCTTCGGGGCACCGCGACGGGCCCGATCAGCCACGGATCGCCTCCAGACGCCCGACGATCGCCTCGCGGAGGCTCGCAGGCTCGCGGACCACGGCCTCATCTCCGAACTGCAGCACGAGTCCTGCGAGCGCCTGCTCGTCGGCGAGCGGAACCGAGACCTCGACCCACCCGTCGGCTCTCGTGCCGATCGTCGTGGCGCCCGTGAGCGAGCCGGCGGCCCACCAGGCCACCTCGGGCGAGAACGCGATCACGGCCTGCTCCTCGGCCCGGGCGTCCCACGGGCCGGCTTGGACGTGATCGGCCGCCCTGAAGCCCTCGGGCGACGCGGAGCCCTCGCCGCGGTCCTCGGGGTCGGAGGTGAACCGCGACAAGCGGAAGGCGCGGACGTCGTCGCGGTCGCGGTCGTGTCCCACCAGGTACCAGTGGCCACCCCGGAAGACCATCGCGAAGGCGTCCACCGCTCGGTCCGAGGCCTTGCCCTGGGAGGTGCGGTAGCCGAAAGAGATCCTCCGCCGCCGCTGCGCGGCGGCCGCGACGGCGAGCACGAGCCCGCTGCGAGCGTCGGATCCCGACGCGAGGGGCCCACCGGCGAGGCCCGCAAGCACGCCGCCATCGGCGCCGTATAGGAGCTTGTGCACCGCGCGTTCCGCTGCCGTGTTCTCATCGCCACCTTGCGCGGCCACCAGCAAGGCGCCGAGCTCCTCGGGCGTGAAGGCGATCTCCGGCAGGTAGTAGGCGTCCTTGGGGATCAGGTATCCCTGCTCTCCTCCCCACGGGTCGATATCGACGAGCTGGAGGGGTACGCCGAAGTCACGCAGGAGGTCCTTGTCACGTTCGAACATCCGCTTGGCCGAGTCCACCTTCTCCTGCCGGTAGGGCTCGAGGGTCTCGCGGATCTGCTCGAACGTGAGGGGAGTCTTGGTCTCGAGGAGCAGGCCGACCAGGTTCAGCAGCCGCTCGAGGGGTTCCATCCGGTCGTTACCCGCCATCGTTGCGGCATCATAACGAGGACATGGACGCAGACCTCGGAAGGCCCCAGTCTCGGGAGGAGTCCCTCCTCCAGATCCCCATCGTGCTCGCGCTCGATCCCGGCGCCGTCCCACTCGTGCGCGCAGGCGCGGCGAGGGCGGGGGATCAGCCGACGGTGATCGTCGCCGAGGACCCAGACCTCGCGACCCTGCTCGCTGCCGTGCACGGGGTCGACGCCGAGTACGTGATCGCGGTCTGCTCGTCGCCCGAGACCGCCGCCTCGGTCGCGCGCGTCGCACTCCCGAGGCGAGGCCGGCCCCTCCCGGTGCTCGGGATCGCCGACGGCGAGGCGGACGCGGCGAGCGTGGCGCTCCTGTGCGACCCCACCCTCGAGGAGCTCAACGTGGCCGTGCCATCCCTCGACGGATCTGCGCGATCCATCATGTGGGATAGCATGCGGGCCGCTCGGATCGAGGAGCGGCACCACCTCGTCGAGGTGGACGGACGACCCGCCCTCGACGAGCTCGCCGTCCTCGCCGAGACGCCCGACCACCCCGACGCCGGGCTCGCGACGAACCTCGTCGGCGTCGCGGCGCTCGCCGCGGGCGCGGCCGGCGTGCTGGCCGGGCGTCTGGCCGCCGCCGGCCGGCGATGGAGGCTGGCCGGGTTCTAGGTGGACCCCCCCGTGGCACGATCGATCCCATGCGCGAGACTCCCCAGCCCGAACGTCGCGTCGACGCCACCCGGCGGACGCACCTGGCGAACGAGCGCATCTACCTCGCGTGGCTCCGCTCGGGGATG
>Ga0315290_10000645_pt1 | contig 22953 bp, 15 predicted proteins | sample YL17G12_0_MG_FD_203627 | JGI IMG/M metagenome (GOLD analysis project Ga0315290, IMG submission 203627) | Sediment microbial communities from Yellowstone Lake, YNP, Wyoming, USA - YL17G12_0 | ecosystem: Environmental > Aquatic > Freshwater > Lake > Sediment | place: USA: Wyoming | collected... | reverse complement strand
GCGGCCGATGCGGATGACGTCGCCCGCCTGGAGCAGCCGGTCTCCCTTGAGGATCTCGTCTCCCACCACCGTGCCGTTGCGGCTCTCCAGGTCGCGCAGCGTCCACTGGTCCTCGGTGCAGAACAACTCCGCGTGGTTCCGGCTGCACCGCTCGTCCTTGATCACGATCTGGTTGGTCGAGGCGCGGCCGATGGTGACCGCCTGACCGGGAATCAGGCGGAACACGTCGGTCCACTTGGCTCCTTCGCGGATCACCAGGTAGGCAAGGTCCGACACCGGCTCACACCCCCCCTTAGGATGATCGGAGGATTCCAGCTTGATTCGGGGTTATGGCCCCCTATAGGAGGTACACTGGCCCGACAGGCGCCCTTGGTAGCTTATCTGTTCGTGGGGGTTTCGGCAAGAAGGGGCGCGTCGAGCCGCTTGGCAGGTCGTCCGGGCAAAGCGGTCTGCCGCCAGGCGATCGATGCGGTCGTGGGGCAAACGGTATATTTCCTTGCAGATTTGGGCGGGGGGAATTAGTCTGTATATACTGGCTGTCGGTGGCCGAGGATCGGCGCGAGCTCCCCCTTTCGAGCGAGTCGTCGCCGTGGCCACTTGCGCAACCGGGACGGGGAAAGGTCCAGACCTTGGGTTTACTAACTCCTACAGGAGAGTCGTGATGTCGAGTCATCGCCGCGATTGGGCCCGACGGGTTTGCCGGGCTGCCGCCGCCACGCTCGTCGTGGCGGTCGTGTTGGCAATGTGTCCAGCGGTCCACGGGCAAGCAGTGAACAATAACAATAACGCGGGACTCCTCCAGACCCGCGCCGTCGGCGGGATCATGATCAATTCCAGCGGAGCGCTGAGCAACGCCACGCGCGATCAGGTGGGCGAGCTCCGCAACGTGCTGGCCGACGCGCTCCAGCCCGTGCCCAACGCGATGAACCGCACCGCCGGCCTGCGCAAGGTCTCCTTGCGGGGCATCGAGGCCGAGGTGCGCAAGAGCTTCGCCTCCGGCAAGCCGGTGCCCGACGCGATCTGGTGCCTGGCCGGACTTCAGCAGGTCCGCTACGTGCTGGCCTACCCGGACAAGAAAGACATCGTCATCGTCGGGAAGGGTGAGGGCTGGAAGGCCGATGCCCGGGGCCACGTGGTGGGCGTCCAGAGCGGCCGGCCGGTGCTCCTGCTGGACGACCTGCTCACCGCCCTGCGTGCCGCCGCCTCGCCCAACCGGGCGGTCATGAGCTGCTCCATCAATCCCACCCCGGAGGGAGTGCGCCGCATCGAGGCGCTCAACCGGCAGCTCCGCCCCGGGGCGAACCCCCAGGCCGTGGCCCGGGCGTTCGAGGAACAGCTCGGCCCGCAGGAGATCTCGATCACCGGGGTGCCCGAGGACAGCCATTTCGCCCGGGTGATGGTCGCCGCCGACTACCGGATGAAGCGGTTCTCGCTGGCGTTCGAGCCGTCGCCGGTCCGCGGGCTGCCGACCTTCGTGGACATGTACCGGCCCAGCACGGCCGGCGGCAGCAGCAGGCCGCGGTTCTGGCTCCAGCCCGAGTACCAGGGCCTGGTCCGCGACGACGCCGGCCTGGCCTGGGAGCTCCGCGGGAGCACGGTTCGGGCCATGGCGGAGACCGATTTCTACGACGCGCAAGGCGTGGCCCATCCCACCGGCCAGAACGACGCGATCTCCCGCAAGTGGGCGGAGATCATGACCAAGAAGTACGATGAGGTGGCCCAGGCCGATCCGGTCTTCGGCAAGTTGCGCAACTGCATGGACCTGGCCGTGGTCGCCGCGCTGGTGGTCAAAGAGGACCTGCCCGGAAAGGTCGGCCATCGCTTCCCGGTGCTGATGGGCAGCGAGCTGGCCACCGCGAAACTGCCCGCCCCGAAGCAGGTCGGCACCGAGGCCAGCCTCGTCCGCAAGAGCGGGAGCTGGACCATCGCCTCGGGCGGCGTGCAGATGAACCCCTATGCCGCGGTGGAGCGGTCGGAGGTCAACTCCGCCCTGACCGCGGTGCACGGGAAGGCCGCCCCCGAGCAGCCCACCGCCTGGTGGTGGGACTGACCGGGGTTGCTTGACACGAATCCCCGGGGACGGTACGGTCAGGGGTCCGCTTCGTTTCCCCTGCATCCCGTGCGAGTCCCCTCATGTTGCGCCGCCAGCTTTTCGCCAAGAAGTCGCTGCAGCTCGTCCTGAAAGAGATGGCGGGCGAGCACCGGCTGCGCCGGGTGCTCGGCCCGGTGGCCCTCTCCTCGCTGGGGATCGGGGCTATCATCGGCGCGGGCATCTTCGTGCTCACCGGCGTGGCCGCGCGGAAGTACGCCGGCCCGGGCCTGATCCTCTCCTTCGTCATCGCCGGCTTCGCCTGCGCCTTCGCTGCCCTGTGCTACGCCGAGTTTGCCTCGATGGCCCCCATTGCCGGCAGTGCCTACACCTACGCCTACGTGACCCTGGGCGAGTTGGTGGCCTGGATCATCGGCTGGGACCTCGTGCTGGAATACGCCATGGCCTCGGCCACGGTGGCCAATGCCTGGGCGCACTACTTCATGGGGCTCTTCAAGAACAAGGCAGGAGAGGCCCTGCTGACCATTCCTGTCTGGCTGGTCGCCGACCCGTTTACGGCGGCCACCCAGCACACCGACTATCTCACCGCCCAAACGCTCGTTGTGGCTTCGGCCAGCGCCGTTCCGTGGGAAGCCGAAGACGCAGCCCGCCTCCCGCTGCCGGTGCAGGGCTCCAGCGGCATCCACCGCGTCAAGGACGTCGAGGTCACGTTCACCGCGGAGTCGGTGGCCGCCGTGCACCGCGCCCACGGCGACCAGACGGCCGAGGCGTCGATCCAGCGGGTGCGGCAGGCCATGGACAAGCAGCTCGAGTATGAGCCCGACGTCTCCCCGGCGGAGAAACTCGCCTCGGTCGGCGAGGGGAGCAAGCACGGCTACGACGCCTACGAGCAGACCCCCTTGGTCCTCGGCCCCATCCGCCTGACCTGCAACATCGTGGCGCTGGCCATCGTGGCCATCATCACCACGATCCTCGTGGTGGGCATCCGCGAGAGCGCCGGCTTCAACGCGGGGATGGTCCTGGTGAAGCTCGCCGTGGTGCTGTTCGTCATTGTGGTCGGCGTCGCCTACATCGACCCCTCGAACTGGAAGCCATTCATGCCTTACGGGTGGACGGGGGTGCGGGAAGGGGCAGCGGTGATCTTCTTCGCCTACATCGGCTTCGACTCGGTCTCGACCCACGCCGAGGAGGCCCGCGATCCCAAGCGCGACGTCCCCATCGGCATCATCAGCTCGCTGGCCGTGTGCACCGTGCTGTACATCGCCGTGGCGGCCGTGGTCACCGGCATGATCCCCTACCCGCAGATCCCGCTCGACGCCCCGATCGCCGGCGTGTTCGAGCAGTGCCTGCACAGCCGGGTCGCCGCCGTGATCATCACCGTCGGCGCGCTGACCGGGATCACCAGCGTGCTGTTGGTGATGCTCTTGAGCCAGCCCCGCGTGCTCTTGGCCATGGCCCGCGACGGACTCTTGCCCTACAGCTTCTTCGGCGCGGTCCACAGCCGCTTCCGCACGCCGCACAAGGCCACGATCCTTACCGGGATCGTGGCCGGGCTGACCGCGTCGCTTTTCCCCCTGGAAGGGCTCAGCAAGATGGTCAACATCGGCACCCTGTTTGCCTTCGTGGTCGTCTGCTCCTCGGTGTGGCTGATGCGGCGCATGAACCCGACCGCGGAGCGTCCCTTCCGCACTCCTTTCCTCTGGTTTGTGGCCCCCGCCGGGATCCTCCTCTGCCTGGCGCTGATGCACAGCCTGGGCTGGCAGAACTGGGTGCGGCTGATCGTCTGGCTGGTGGCGGGGATGTTCATCTACCTCTTCTACGGCCGCCACCACAGCCACCTCGGAAAAGCGCTCCGCGAGGAGAACACCCGCCACGGCGTCTCCCCCGCCGGCGTCCCCATCGATGGCCCGACCGGGAAGGAATGATTTACCACAGAGGACGCAGAGGACACAGAGGAGAAGAAAGATAAGGAAGAAGGAAGAAGAAGGAAGAAGGAAGAATAGAACGGGAACGGTAACGTGCGTTCTTGGGGCATCGCAGGGTAAGCGAATGATCGGGAGCAGATCGCCTCGATTCGCCCCACAGACTCCGCGGACGCCCCAATCCCATTTCCACTGTTTCTTCCCTGCCTTTCCCGTGTTTTTCCCTTTCCCCCGCCTTCCCCTTGTCTTCCCCTCTGCGTCCTCTGTGTCCTCTGTGGTTAATCCCCTTCTCTCTTTTCCTCTGGGCGGCTACGTGTTGATAAGGCGTTTGATACCATCCCGCAGGTGGACCACGTTGAAGTTGATGAGCAAGCCAACCTCCTTACCGCTCAGCTTGAGATAGGACAGCAGTTGTGCGTGGTGCAGCGGCACCAGTTTCTCCACCGCCTTCAGCTCGACGATGACCGCGTCCTGGACCAGCAGGTCGATGCGGTACCCGCAATCGATCCTCACGTTCTCGTAGATCACCGGCAATTCCACCTGCCGGGCGACCTCCAATCCCTGCCGGTGCAACTCAAAGAGCAGACACGCCTCGTACGCCGATTCCAACAGTCCCGGCCCCAGCGCCGAGTGGACCCTCATCGCCGCCCCGATAATCTTCCCCGTCAGGTCCTCCAAAACCATCTTCCCATCCTCCTTTGTCTTCCCCTGTTTTCCTCTGTGCCCTCTGTGTCCTCTGTGGTTAATCCTCTCCTCTTTCCTCCTTTCTCCTCCCCTCCTCCCTCCTCTACCCCCGGGCCCGCAGCCATCGTTGCATCAAGGGCACTCGCAGCCGCCACTGTCCCCCGTCTTCCGCCACCACGAGCCTGCGCAGCAGTGCCCGGCGAACCGCTTCCTCCGCCGACGGCTCCTGGACGTCCTCCCGGGAGAACCCTCGCAAGTACTCCCACTCGCCCGGCAGGCTGCACTCCCGTTCCATCAACTGCCGGAGCACGACGTCGCCGCCGACCACGGCCGCATCGAGTGCCTCTTCGAGGATCTCGGGCGTGACCTGCCGGGCCTGGGAGTCGTTGAGCACGTCGACGGTCCGCTCGGCGATGAGCTGGACCAGGTGCGGCCAGCCGGCGGCCTCGGCGTGGATCCGCTCGATCCCGCCCGGGCCCCAGAAGGCCGGCTCGAACCGCGGGCGGCGCGCCTCGTCGTCGCGCCACATCGGCGAGTGCTTCAACGGCTCGGTCAACAGCAGGTGCGTCTCCTCCGGCGTGAACGGCAGGACCTCGATCGTGCGCACGCTCACCAGGTAGGACGGCCACGGGGCGTGCCCCAGCTCGCCGATCTCGTGGCTCCCGGCAAACACCCAGGTCAACTGCCGGTGCGACTGGATCGATTCCCGCAGCGTGGCCAGCAGGTCCTTGTCAAACACCCGTTGGCCGATCTTCTCGTCGATGTTCTCGTACTCGTCCAGGGCCACCAGCAAGCGTGCGCCCGCGTCGGCCAAAGAGCGGTTGCACTCGGCCAGCAGGGCGAACAGGGCGGCCAGGTCCGCCGGCGGCTCGCCGCCCTTGCCGCACTCGGGCACCATCGCCCGGACCTCCCGGGCCACGAGGCCCAGGAAATCGCCGATCGACTGAAACGCCTCGGGGTTCTGCATGGAGATGACCTTCACGCGAACCGTCGGCGGGATCAACCCGACCAGGTTCCTGAGGATGGTCGACTTGCCCATGCGCCGCCGGCCGTACAGGAGCACGCCGGGGCAGCCGGTGCTGAGCATGACCTGGCGCTCCAGGTTCCCCAGCACGCGGCCCCGGAGCACGAAGGCCTCTTGGGAGCGGTCGACCGGGTCGCCGGCGCGGAACACCTGGGGGGTTGGCTCCTTGTCCAGCACGGCCCGGGCCTCCTCCCACTGGCGCCCGGCGATTCTTAGCCATTTTTGGGCGGCCTTGCGGAACTCCGAGGCCAGCGGCTCCCGGAAGCCCGCCAGCCGATGATAGAAGTTCTCGATCTCGCCCCGCAACGCCCGGGCCATCGGCTCGCGGAGCAGCGGCCGATCCAGCGTATCCAGCCGCGCCTGCTGCCGGCAGAGCTCGGCCACCATCTCGCGCACGCGAGGGGTCTCGGCCAGGAAGCCCTTGGTGCCTTCCGGCAAGCGGCTGACGATCAGGTCCAATCGCACCAGGTTGTGCTCGCTCCCCGCGTCCCTGGCCACCAGCGCCGCCCGGGCCCGCAGGGCCTGCATCCGCTGGCTCGGGTACCCGGAGATAAGCCGCTCGATCTCCCGCTCCGCCGCCGTGCGCGACACCTCCGCGTACGCCAGCAACAGCCGGTCCAAGCGCCAGAACGGGATCGAGCATAAGTCGTCCCAGGCCACGGGATGAAATCGGTACCACCGCCCCCGCACAACCGGCCACACAAAGGGGAGGTGAAACGGATGGTAGAAGGCTCGGAGCGAAGCGATCCCTCCGGCGATCCCTCCGGCGATCCCTCCGGCGATCCCTCCGGCGATCCCGAAGGCGATCCCTACGGCGATCCCTACGGCGATCCCTCCGGCGATCCCTCCGGCGATCCCCAAGGCGATCCCTACGGCGATCCCTGCGACGATCCCTGCGACGATCCCTACGGCGATCCCTACGGCGATATCCAATCCCATCGCTCCGAAGATCCCTCCGTCGATGCCGAGGGCAATGCCGAAGCCGACCCCGCAGGCGAGCCCTACTGTTATCCCAAGGGCGATCGCTACGTGAATCCCTGCGCGGCCGAAGAAGGCCCCTGTAAACACTCCCACGGCGATCCCCCCTGTGACCCCTTGCGCGACTTGAATCGCATGGAACGCCAGGGCGTCAAGGGGATTTGGCGGCGTGGTCGTCATGGGAGCACCGAGGAGGCCAAAGAGCACCAGCCGCCCGACCACCGCGGCAATGACGATATGCGGCGCGGCGTGGAGGTAGAGCGCCGCCCAGATGAGGGCCTCCTTGGGGGATGGAAGGTCTCCCAGCGCTTCCACAAAGACCTTCGGGCGGCGGTAGAGCAGGCCGAGCCACCAGAGGGCGGAGAGGTGGCTGCGGGGGTTCAGGCCGATGGCGGCCAGCGGCAGAAGCTTCATGGCCGGGCCCTCAGCTCCACCGTCTGCACCACGAGCTCGGAAAGGAGGTGGCCGTCGGGCAGGAGTTGGGCCAGCGGGCCCCGCGACTGGATCAAGAGCACCAGCCTGCGCAGGTCCATCACCAGGTAGCGGAGCGCCGCCGACAGGTTCGCGTCGTACTGGCTCCGCCTGGGGACCAGGTCGAACTCGGTCAGGGCCAGCCGGGACACGCGCCGGGCCTCGAGAAACCGCTTGAGCTCGGCCAATTCATCCCCCCTGGCCGGCGCAGGGCAGGACCCGCCCAGGGCCCGGACGATCGCCGCGACCAGCCCGGCACGCGTCTTGGTGGCCGGGTCATCGAGCTTGACCACGGCCAGGCCCGGCACCCCCTTGGCCGGCTCGATGGGCCGGGCAAGCTGCTCGATCAGCGCACGCCAGGCAACCTTCTTCCCCAGCACCACCAGGTTGACCGACTGCTTGCGCCCCAGGTAGCGCCGCACCTCGTCCCGGGCCTTGAGCCACCCGGGCACGTCGGTCCCCAGATCGCAGCCGCACCCCTTCATCAAGAGGTCCCACGGGGCTGGGTCCTTGTCGTCGGTCAGATCGACCCAAAACGCCGCGGCCAGCTTGCGCGGCAGCTTGCACGCCCGCCGGAGCACGGGGATCACCAGGCCCTTCTCCAAGGTCGGGTTGCGGGCAATGGCCCGATCCATCTCGTGGCGGCAGTGGGGGCTCTTGAGGTAATCCTCCGAGAGGACCAGCACGCTCAGGTCGGCAGCGTCCTGGGTCTGGTCCATCTGGCCGACCAGGGGCCTGCCGGCCGCGAACTCCCCGCGATCGAAGAGCACCTTCGCCCCGCCCGCGGCTAGCGCGGGGACGAGCCGGTCCCAAACCCAGTCGCCTTGGCGGTGGGAATAGCTGACGAAGACGCTTTTTGGGGGCACGGCGGGGTCCCTCCTCGGGTTGAGGAGATTGTAGCGGGGAGAGGGGGGAGGGGAAAGGAAGGGGGAAGGATTTACCACAGAGGACGCAGAGGACGCAGAGGGGAAGAAGGAAAGAAACCAAGAGAATAGAGAATCGGAACGTGCGTTGTTGAGGCATCGCAAGGCACGCGAGTGATCGCGCGCCGCCCACCCCGCCTTCCGCCGCCTTCCCCTGTTTTCCCCTGTCTTCTTCTGTCTTCCCCTCTGTGTCCTCTGCGTCCTCTGTGGTTAATCTCATCTCCTGATCCCCGAGAGGATCTCGGCGATGGCGATGGGAGGGACGGGCCCGGAGTGCTCGGCCCGGAGGATCGCGCCGATGGGATCGGTCAGGATGACGCCCTGGTTGGCGTCGGGGAGCGGCCGGAGCGACAGGCCGCGGGCGTCGAGCGTCGCCCGTGCGGCCAGGCGATCGAATCGGAGCTCGGCCGGATCGTCGGGCTTCAGTGCGCTGGTCAGGCGCAGGTGCCGGGCGGCGGCCTCGACCAGCCCACGGCTGATCGTGCCGTCGCGGGCGTCGATCGTCGCTTCCAAGCGCTGAACGACTCCGCCCGAGAGCCGGAGATCCGCCACCTCGATCGAGCGCGCCGTGCCGGTCAGGCGCAGCGGCTCGATGCGGTCGGCCAGGAGGCGCTCCAGGTCGACGTCAAGGAAGGTGCCCACGACGTGCGCGGACCATGGGCCCGGGCCGGCCAGCGACCGGACCGTGCCCTGGAACCGGGCCGCCGGGCCAAGCCGGCCGGCGATCGGGGCCAAGGCGGCGAGGAGGGGGCAGGGCAGGGGGGCGTCGCCGGTGTCGAGCTCCAGCTCGGTGACGGGCTCCGGCCCATCGGGTGAAGGCCCGATCTGCCGGATGCGCCGGACCCCAAGCCTCGGCTCCACCCCGGGCGTCGTTCCAAAGGGGTGAAACGCGAGCTCGGCCACGGCCTCGCGGGCGGTCGGCTCGGGCCCGCCGGCAGCGTCCTGGCCCTGGAGCGATTCAATCCGGGCGCGCACGGCGGCGAAGGTGTGGCGGCCCGATTCGTCGACCACCATCGCCTCAGCGGCCTGCACGTGTACGTTCACGTCGGTCCAGCCGGCGCGGCCGCTCAGCACCCGCTCGGCCAGCTTGGCCAGCTCGTCCAGGTCGGAGGCCGCGAGCTCGGGCGGGGCTGGCGCGGCGAGGACCAACAAGGGCCGCGACTTCTCGCTCGTCCAGCGGGCCTCGAGCGTTGGGCAGAACAGGACCCGCCGGCCGGTTTCCGGGCTCCAGAGCGCCAGGCCCTCGTAGCGCACGGCGCCCGGGCGCAGATCGCGGACCGACTCCAACGAGACCTTCATCCCCATTTGCCAGCCGAGCTGTTGGGCCACGTGGCGGGCGTGTGCGGGCGTGCGCCGCCACAGGCACCAGCCGAGCACCAGCAGCGTGGGGACGATGCACAGGGGGAAGAACAGCCCCAGCACGATTTTGCGGCGCGTTCGGTCGTGGAGCGGGAACATCCTTGTTCCTCTCGGCATTCGGACCGCCGCCTTCCGGCGGCGGCTACGACGGACTGTGGGGAACGCCCTCGGTGGCGTTGCGTTGAAGCTCGTGAAAGAGCCTCCATCGGGCCTGCATCTCCTGGAGGCTGTCGCCACCGAACTTGTCGACCACGGCCCGGGCGATCTCGAAGGCCACCACGTTCTGGACGATCACGCTGGCGGCCGGCACCGCACAGACGTCGCTCCGCTCGTAGGAGGCCTCCTCGGGCTCTTTGGTGCGCAAGTTCACCGATTCCAGCGGCCGGGCCAGCGTGCTGATGGGCTTCATCGCGGCGCGGACCACGATGGGCTGGGCGTTGCTCATCCCCGCCTCGATCCCGCCGGCGTTGTTCGTGGGCCGGACGAAGCCGAGGGCGGGCGTGGAGGCCTGAAGGGGGTCGTAGCGGATCGGGTCGTGGACCTCGGAGCCGCGACGGCGTGCCGCCTCGAACCCCAGCCCGATCTCCACCCCCTTGATCGCCTGCACCGACATCACGGCCTGGGCAATGCGGCCGTCGAGTTTTTGGTCCCACTGGGCATGGGAGCCCAGGCCGAACGGCACGCCCTCGACGCGGACCTCGACGATCCCGCCCAGGGTGTCTCCCTGCTTCTGGCACTTGTCGATGAGCTGCTTGATTTCCGCGTCGCGCTCGGGGGCCAGGGTGTACAGGTCGCTGGCGTCGCGCAGGGCGCGGTGCCGGGCGAGGTCGCCTTCGGGGGTTTCGATGCGGATGGGACCGACGGCGACCACGTAGCCCAGGGCGACCATGCCGAAGGGGGCGAGCAGTTGCGCGGCCAGCGCCCCGGCCGCGACCCGGACTGCCGTCTCCCGGGCACTGGCCCGCTCGAGGATCGCCCGGATGGGCGCCAGGTACTTCATCGCCCCGCTTAAGTCGCCATGACCCGGGCGCGGGCGATCGAGGTCCTCCATGCGCTCGAGCCGGGCGTCGGCGTTGGCGACGAGCAGGGCCACGGGGCTTCCGAGCGTTCGGCCGCGCCAGAGCCCGGAGAGGATGTCGACGCGATCGGTCTCGATCCGCTGCCGGCCCCCCCGTCCATACCCCCCCTGCCGGCGGAGTAGCTCGGCATCGATGGGCTCGGTGGCCACCTCAACGCCCGCGGGGAACCCGTCGACCAGGGCCACCAGGGCCTTGCCGTGGGACTCGCCGGCGGTCCAGTATCGCAACATGTTCGGTGTTCTTGGGTTATCGCGAAGCGCCAAGAGTGGCCGTTGTGCTGGCCGGAGTCGGAAATTCTACCCGCCCGGGCAGGTCGAAGGTAGGGCGATTTGGGTCGGCCCGTAGAATAGTGTTAGTGAGCAAGGCCCGGGTGATTCTCCACGCCGTCGACTGCTGGCGATGTCGAGGCGGCAAAACCATACCAGAGAGGGGTCCTATGAAGGTGCTTATTGTCTATTACAGTACCTGCGGCAATGTCTATCGCATGGCCCAGTTGGTGGGCGATGGCGTGCGCGAGGTGAGAGGGGCAGGGCCCGCCCAGACAACGACACCAGAGCTTCGGCCGTCCCGTTTAACGGTCGGTTTTCGACGCGTCTCGCAATAGGTATGGGTTGACGGGATAGCGGCACGAACGAGCAAGCCTAACAGGTATTCGACCGCCGAAGTGCGGTAGAACATTACCGCATTTTCGCAGCCGAGTATGGCGTTGTCAAGCCGGCTCGGTTATGATTGCACGAGATCTACGACGAATCGCCCGCCCGAAGCCTTTGCTATACCGCACCGCGCGTCCATGCTATGCCGCAATTGCCCGACCACACGCCGCACCCCACAACAATGGGGGATTCTGCGCATGGCAACAGAGAACCAAAGTTCCTGGAACAAGTCGCCAACGCCTGCCGCGTAAAACATCTTGCATACCGGACTGAGCAGTCCTACGTCGCCTGGATTCGGCGATTCATCCTTTTCCACAACAAACGCCATCCTAGAGATATGGGGGCCGCGGAGGTGCGGAAGTTCCTGACACACCTGGCCGTCAATCGCGGTGTGGCCGCATCGACGCAAAACCAGGCGCTCAATGCCATTGTGTTCATGTACCGGGAAGTGCTACGGCGAGAACCTGGGGAGTTCGGCGAGTTTCAGCACGCCAAGCGGCCCAAGCGGCTGCCAACCGTTCTGACCAAGGCCGAGGTCCAGCGAGTGTTGGCACACTTCGACGGCACGCATGGATTGATGGCCCGCCTGCTTTACGGCACGGGGATGCGACTCATGGAGTGCGTACGACTGCGGATCAAAGACGTTGACTTTGCCCGCGCTACCATCACAGTTCGCAGTGGCAAGGGGGATAAGGACCGCGCGACCATGCTGCCGGAAGCCGTCCGGCAACCGTTGCAGGAACACATCGATCGTTTGCAAGTGCTCTATGAACAAGATCGAGCGGCCAACGTCCCGGGCGTTGAATTGCCGCATGCGTTTGCCGTGAAGTCGCCCCATGCCGGCATCTCCTGGCCTTGGCAGTGGGTGTTCCCGGCTCGCAACCTTTCGCGGGATCCCCGCTCGGGTATCGTTCGCCGTCACCACGTGCTTGAGGACGGTTTGCAGCGCGCCATGAAGCAAGCCGTGCGTCTGGCCGAAATCTCCAAGCCCGCAAGCTGCCACACATTGCGGCATTCGTTCGCCACGCATCTGCTAGAAACCGGTACGGACATCCGTAGCGTTCAGGATCTGCTCGGCCACAGCGATGTCAGCACGACGATGATCTACACGCATGTTATGATAAAACCGGGCTTGGGTGTACGAAGCCCGCTCGATGGCTAAACTCAGCGTCAGAAAACCTTCAGAATCTGAGTCGCCCGTTGTCGGGCCGGGCAGCATCCCTAACCTGGACCGCGGCAGTGCCAGATTGCCATCTCGTCTTTCAAGACCCTGAGAACTCGTGGAATGGCGGGCTTCTCGGACGGTCCAAGCCCCCTCGGTGAGTGGGATTGCAGCCCTCTCCGAAGCCGGGTGGCCGACGTGTTGATATCGGGTGCAGAACCATCCATACTGGCAGCATGGAAGAGAGCCCGCGTGAAGTCGTCGAGTCGAAGGAGCCCGACCTGGCAGGCCGGCAGGTGGGGGAGTTCCGGCTGCTGCGCCGGTTGGGGCAGGGGGCCATGGCCGAGGTCTACCTGGCCGAGCAGGTTTCTTTGAAGCGGCAGGTGGCCGTCAAGATCCTCAAGAGCACCCTGGCCGCGAACGAGGTCTACGTTCGGCGGTTCGAGCGCGAGGCCCAGGCGGCGGCGGCGCTGGTACACGCCAACATCGTGCAGATCCACGAGGTGGGCCAGATCGACCGGCTGCACTACATCGTGCAGGAGTACGTTCAGGGGGTGAACCTGCGCCAGTGGCTGGCGCGGAACGGCCCGCCGGATTTGCGGATGGCGCTGTTGATCATGCGTCAGGTGGCGGCGGCCCTGGGCAAGGCGGCGGAGCAGGGGATCGTCCACCGGGACATCAAGCCGGAGAACATCATGCTGACCCGCAGCGGCGAGGTCAAAGTGGCCGATTTCGGCCTCGCCCGGCTGCTCGAAGAAGGAAAGCGGTTGGAGCTTACCGAGGTGGGCATCACGCTGGGCACGCCTTTGTACATGAGCCCGGAGCAGGTGGAGGGCAAGTCGCTGGACCCGCGGAGCGACATCTACTCGTTCGGGGTGACGTGTTACCAGATGCTGGCGGGTTGCCCGCCGTTTTCGGGCGAGACCGCGCTGAGCGTGGCGCTCCAGCACCTCAAGAAGCAGCCCGACCCGCTGGAGAACCACCGCCGCGACCTGCCGGCGCCGTTGTGCCGGGCCGTACACAAGATGCTGGCGAAGAGCCCGGAGGGCCGGTTCCAATCGGCCCGGGAGCTGTTGCGGGAGCTGCACCGGATCCAGGTGGCCCACCTGGGCGAGGAGTGGCCCGAGGACGCCCCGACCTGGGACGCCGCCATGGCGCCAACGGTGGGGCTCTCGCTGAACGAGACCACGGAGCGGCTCAGTGCGGTGATGAAGGCCGCCCGGCTCACCACGGCTCGGCGCACCCGGTGGCTGATTTGGATTGCGGCCGGTGCGATCTGTTTCCTGGCAGGGGGGGCCCTGGCGATGTTCGCTACGGGGGAAGAATGGCTGCTGGCCGACGTCCAGGAGCACCCGCCGTTTCCTCGGCAGGACTCGGCGTTCCGCCAGTGGCTGTATGCCAGCCAGGTGGGGTCCCAGGAGGCCTGGGCGAGCATCCAGCAGTATTACCCCGACAAGCAGTACTGGGTGAATCGGGCGAATCAGCAGCTCGCTCGGATACTGCTACCCGAGGGGGAGCTCGATGCTGCCATGGACAAGTTCGAGGACTTGGCGTCGCAGACTGAGCCGGAATTTCGGGCGTTCGGGCTGGCCGGGCAGTGTTTCATCCTGACGAAGCAGGAGAAGTACCGCGAGTCGAACGCGATCATTGCCCAGCTCTCTCCCATCCTCGACAAGCTCACCGACCCGGCCATGCGTGAGATGTATGCCTACGCGCGGAAAACCAACCGGTCGCGACTGAACGTCTCCGATGAAGGCCTTGAGAAGTGGCTGGACGAGCACACTCGGTCGGCCGAGTTGACAACGCCGAGCCCGTCTGCTAAAAACTGAGGACGAAGAGGCCCCCATCGTCTAGTGGCCTAGGACATCGGGTTCTCAGTCCGAGAACGGGGGTTCGACTCCCCCTGGGGGTGCTGTTATCGATGTACAGTGCCGCAAGGCCCCGTATTCCTCGGGAATCACGGGGCCTTGGCGTTTCTTGTCCCGCTCGGGCGCAAGACATGGGACGGGACGCCTTGGTAGAACAGATGGCCAGGTGAGCCGGTATCGGTTCTGGGGTTGGTGTAACCGGGGAATGACGGCCAAAGGCTTTCCGCGATAGAAACCGATGAGCTTTCCGCAGACGCGGTTGACCCTGATCCAACGTCTGGCTGCGGTCGGTGGAGTCTCTGGCGGCGGAGTATTATGCTCAGAGCAAGGGCGACTACGTGCGGGTGTTGTACGGGCGACTCTGTCAGGGGCTGACGAACCCCCAGGTGGCGGAGGCCCTCGCCATAACCCCTGCCATGGCCGAGCACTACTTCCGCCACGCCCGGCAACGGTTGGCTGCCAAAATGGAGGCGTTGGTCCGTCAGCACGTGGAGCGATACTCCGACCCACAGGAAGCCGAGCAGGAGTTCGCACGGGAGTGGCAGCAATTGGGTGGGTACTTGGCCGACCACGGGGGGATCGAACAAGAAGTCCAACGGGCCTACGAGCTGCTGGACCCCGTGCAGGTCAAGAGAGGAGACATCAGCAGCCGGCGGCCCTCTCCAGAACCGTCCGTTGATGCCCATCCCTCCTGAAGTAATGCTCTGGTCTGACGAACGCCCGGGAAAAACCCGGCAGCTTCGATGCGTGCCGCGGCGATGGGGTGGGGCGGCTATTGGCGCGAATTGCCTGGTCGTTACATGAGTCTATGGGACGACCAGACAGGGCGCTTGCCTGAGGATGGCGAGGAAGGTGAGTCCCCCTTCTTGGGGGGCACATAAGGTCCTCAACGTGAGTGCCCAACGACGCCAGGAGCCGTAACCATGCTCTTCCTGCCCTTGGAACTGACGCCCGTGGTGGGCAAGCCGCGCATTGCCCCCGCCAACCTGGTGCTGATCGTGGCGATCGGGCTGATCGGGTGGTTGTTTTGCTCCGGAGTGGGGATGATGGGGGCGTCGGGTGGGGTGTTCGCCGTAATGACCATCGCGATGCTCCTCATGCCCGGCGCCCGACTGCTGCTGGCCTGCGTCATCTGCTTTCCCATCACGGTGCTGGTCGGCCTGATCAGCCCGCCGAAGCAGTACTGGCTCTACTGGTTTATCCGTGCCGGCACGTTTACGCTGAAGATGTACTGGTGCCTTCTGCTCATTCCATTGTTGCTGGCATTGGAGTGGCTGTTCGTCCGCATCGTGCTCGGGGTGTTCGGCTGGGGAACGGCGGCCCACCTGCTGGGAATGGTCTGCGGGGTGGCGATCGTGCTTGCGCTTCCCACGCGAATCACCATGCCGGGGCGGAGGGTTGCCGACCTGCTTTGAGCGGCGAAGGTGCCAGCCGAGCTGCGGGCCATCCTCGATCAGGCCCTGGGCCACGACCCAAGCCGGCGGCTGCACGACTGCACGGCCCTGTTGGGCCTGCTTGGCCCGAGGATCGGGCAGGGGAGCATCGCAACGGGCGCCGGCGCCGGCGGCGTGCTGGCCCTGCCCCAAGACACCGAGACGCTCGTCGCGGCGGCGACGCCGGTCCAAGCGGCGACGCCGGTCCAAGCGGCGACGCCGGTCCAAGCGGCGACGGGGCCAACGCCGGCCGATCAAGTGCCCGAGCAACTGGGTCCTTACCGGATCGTGGGGCGGCTGGGCTCCGGCGGGATGGGCGACGTGTACCAGGGCTACGACGCGTCGCTGGAACGCCTCGTGGCGATCAAGGTGCTCCGGCCCGAGCTGGCCCGCCACGAGTCCTTCGTCAGGCGATTCCGCGCCGAGGCCGCGGCGGCGGGCCGGGTGGGGCATCCCAACGTGGTGGCCGTGCACCTGATCGGTGAGGAGTCGGGGCGGCACTTCTTCGCCATGGAGTACATCGAAGGGGAGTCGCTGGCCCAGCGGCTCGGCCGGCAGGGCCGGCTCCCCTGGCAGGAAGCCGTCGAGATCGTCCGCGGCTGCCTGGAGGGCTTGCAGGCCGCCCACGCCCAGGGGTTGATCCACCGCGACGTCAAGCCGGGCAACATCCTCCTGGACAGCGAGACCGGCCGGCCGCTCTTGGTCGACTTCGGGCTGGCCCGGAGGGTCGACCAGGGGGAGGCCACCCCCGGCGTGCCCGCCGAGCTTGGGCACGTCGTGGCCAGGATGATGGCCAAGAGCCCCGCCGAGCGGTACGCGAGCTGTGAGGAAGTGCTCGAGGCGCTGCGCGCGTTGCGGGCGAGCCATCCGCGTTTGGCGGCGTCGCGCACGACGATCGTCTTTGCCGCCCCGGAGCCGGAGGACCGGCCCGAGGCGGCCGTGGAACTGCCCCCCTGGGCCGCCGGGCGATGGCAGGGGCTGCGGAACCTCGCGGCCACCTGCTTCCGCCGCCGGCGGATCGCGGCAGGCTCAATGCGGGTCTGCCGCCGGGCGCCCTGGTGCGCCTGGGCGGCCCGCGCTGGCCCTACGAAGCGCATTACCGCCGCGCGGCCTTCTCGCCCGACGAGCGCTTGGCCGCCACCGTGTCAACAGAGTCCGCGGCAAGCGACCTGGGCCCGCTCGCGGCTCCGAACCAGGTCCGAATTCCCACGCCTGTCTTCCTCTGGGACCTCCGCGCGCTGGCCGGCCAACTCCGCAAGAGCCCGCCCTAGGTGCCCGCTGGAAGGCCGGACCTTGACGAAGGGTGGCTGGGGCAAAGCGTCAGCGATGCCCCAGCAAGAAATCCGAGGCTCATGGTATAGCATTCGCTGCCAGGCAACCCAGGCGATCCTCCGCCAGCAGAGGCGTCCGAGGGGAGGCAAGCGGCCGTTTGGCTACCGCGTGGTGGGCCGGAAAGGGCAGCGTCGGTTGGCGCCCGATCGGGAGCAACGGGCCATCCTGGTGCGGATCGTACTTTGATTTCTCGGAAGGCCTCTTGGGGACTGGACGTCCCGAAGGAAGCGCGTGAGCCGGCCCGTAGAACGCAACAAGCATCCCGATATCAGGACTGTCACGGCCACTCACCTTTGTGATCCCCCTCTAGAGAGTTATGGCTACCCGCCAGACTTACTCCTCCATCCACCGGGCTATGGCGATTATTGCTTAACTGGAGTACCATAACTAATGTGGCTATCGCAAGAGCCGCCAGGGGTCTCTTGCCGAAGACAAGAGCGCCTCGTGGCCCATGCATACCATGCTCTTGATGGTCTTCGCGCAGGCCCCGGCTCCGCACCCGCTTGTACCCGCACCACGGAGTCCCAAGCCATGAGGCCGCGCTCCCATCGCTTTTCCCAAGCTCATCGTCCCCGCGTGCCCGGGAAGCGTGGAGTCAACGCCCGCCGCCTGCGGATCGAGCCGCTGGAGGATCGCCGGCTGTTGAGCGTCGACCTGGTTTCCACCGGGGACCCGTCGGTGTGCCCCATCGGCAACGGCGATTCCTATAGCCCGAGCATCAGCACGGACGGGCGCTACGTCGCCTTTGCCAGCGATGCCGACAACCTGGTCCGTGGCGACACCAACGCTCAGCGAGACGTCTTTGTGAGGGACCTGACGACGGGGAACACGACGCGCGTCAGCACCGACAGCGCCGGCAACCAGAGCAGCCGCCGGTCCGACAACCCGAGCATCAGCGACGACGCGCGCTACGTCGCGTTTGAGAGCTTCGCCGACAACCTGGTTGCCGGCGTTGCCAACGGAAATCTGAACATCTTCGTAAAGGACCTGGCGACCGGGATCACCACATGCGCCAGCACCGACAGCGCCGGCAGCCAGGCGAACAACCATTCGGCCGACCCGAGTATCAGCGCGGACGGGCGTTACGTGGCGTTTCGCAGCTCCGCCAGCAACCTGGTCAGCGGCGACAACAACGACAAGTACGACATTTTCGTGAAAGACCTGACGACCGGAATCACGACGCGCGTCAGCACCGATAGCGCCGGCAACGAGGGGAACGGCGATTCCGGCGCGCCGATGTACTACGAACACGCTGGCCCGTCCATCAGCGCGGACGGACACCTCGTGGCGTTTGCCAGTGAGGCGGACAACCTGGTCAGCGGCGACACCAATGGATCGTGGGATGTTTTCGTCAAGGATCTGACGACGGGGCTCACAACGCTCGCAAGCGCCAATAGCGCGGGTGATCAGGGCAACCGCGGCTCGTCCGGCCCCAGCATCAGCGCGGACGGGCGTTTGGTCGCGTTTGCAAGCGCCTCCGGCAACCTGGTCAACCGCTTGCTCGTTGGAAGTCCCAACGTCTACGTCAAGGACCTCTTGACCGGAGACGTTACGCTGGCGAGCACCGACAGCGACGGCAATGACTTCTACCTTTGCGGAGGTGCGGACGCGAGAATCAGTGCCGACGGGCGCTCCGTGGCCTTCGAAATCTTCGTTCCCGGCTTTTATGTCTATCCGCAAGAGCCGTGGTCCGACGTTTTCGTGAAGGACCTGACGACTGGAATTACGACCCACATCAACACCGATAGCGCCAGCATCGACCGCAGTGAGCATGCGTTTCACCCGAGCATCAGCGGGGATGGGCGTTACGTCGCGTTTGACACCCGGGACAACGCCCTGGCCGCGGGCGACACCAATCTGGCAAGGGACATCTTGGTGAAGGACCGGGTCACCGCCGCGGTGAACCTGGTCTCCAGGCGCGACGCGCGATCTCCGTTTTCCAGCGGCGATGGAGGCTCGCAAGGCGCCAGCATCAGTGGGGACGGGCGCTACGTCGCGTTTAGTAGCCGCGCCGACAACTTGGTCCCCGACGATACGAATGGGAACTACGACCCCTTCGTGAAGGATATGACGACCGGAACCATCACGCGCATCAGCAATCCCAGAGCGTCTTACGACACCCCGCGCATGAGCGCCGATGGGCGGTACGTCGTGTACTCCGGCCGCGACGACCAGGTCGGTGACGACACCGGCCGTCGCTATAACGATATCTTCGTGAGGGAACTCGCTACCGCGACCGTCACGATCGCCAGCACCGACAGCGCCGGCATGGCAAGCGACGGGCATTCCGGCTGCCCAAGCATAAGCGCCGACGGGCGGTATGTCGCGTTCGAGAGCTACGCCGACAACCTGGTCAGCGGGGATACCAACAATGCGAGCGATGTCTTCGTCAAGGACCTTTCGACCGGAATCGTCACGCGCGTCAGCACCGACAGCGCGGGCCACGAGGGTAACGCTGCTTCCAACAGCGCGAGCATCAGCGCGGACGGCCGTTACGTTGCCTTCATAAGCGACGCCGACAACCTGGTCAGCGACGATACCAACGGTCAAATCGACATCTTCGTCAAGGACCTTTCGACCGGAATCACGACGCGCGCCAGTACCGTCGGCACTCAGAGCTACCAGGGCTTCGTCTTCCCCCAGAGCCTGAGCATCAGCGCCGATGGGCGTTATGTGGCGTTTTATAGCTACGCCGACAATCTGGTCAGCGGGGACACCAATGGTCGAACCGACATCTTCATCAAGGACCTTTGGACCGGGATCACGACGCGCGCCAGCACGGACAGCGCGGGCCATGAGGGCAACCTTGATTCCTACGACCCGAGCATCAGCGCGGATGGGCGTTACGTGGCGTTCATGAGCGGCGCCAGCAACCTCGTGAGCGGCGACACCAACTCTGCTTCGGACGTGTTCATGAAGGACCTCAAGACCGGCAAGACCATGCTCATCAGCAAAGGCGACCCTGGTACTGCCGGGGACGGCGAGTCGCTCTGGCCTAGCATTAGCGCGGACGGGCGCTACGTGGCGTTTAACAGCAGCGCCGACAACCTGTATCCGTTGGACCCGACGCGCTCCGGCAACGTGTTTCGCTGGGAAGCGCCGCCACCGACGGCATCGGTGGCAGCTCCGAATGTCAGCAATTCCGGAGGGACATCGTACGTCTTTACGGTGACCTATGAGGATGACGACGCGATCCAGGTCTCGACCTTGGACAACTCCGACATTGTCGTGACCGGCCCTCAAGGTTTCAGCCAGCGTGCCGTGTTCGACCACGTGGACGTCGCGGAGGATGGCGCGCCGCGCACGGCCACCTACCGGATCACGCCGCCGGGCGGAATGTGGAGCTCGGCCGCCGATGGGACCTACACGGTCTCGCTTCAGGCCGACCAGGTGAAGAACGCGTTGGGCCTTGCCGCTCCGGCCGGTGTCCTGGGGACATTCGTGGTCCATGCCGCGCCGGACACGACTTTGCCGACCGCTTCATTGACGGCTCCCAACGTGACCGCGGGGGGCGGGACCGCCTATAGCTTCACGGTGACCTACTCGGACAACGTCGAGGTCAAAGCATCGACGCTCGACAGTTTGGACGTGCTGGTGACGGGACCCAAGGGCTACAAGCGGCCGGCGACGCTGGTGAGTGTGAACGGCAATGCCAACGGGGCATCGCGCACGGCCACGTACCGCATCGTGCCGCCGGGCGGGGCATGGAAGCTGGCCGACAATGGCGTCTACACCGTCTCGATGCAGGCAAAGCAGGTTACCGACACCAGCGGTAATCCCGTCGCCACGGGCAGACTGGGCACGTTCACGGTGGATACCGCCCCGCCCAAGGCGTCCTTGAGTGCGGCCAAGGTCGCCAAGGGCGGCGCCGCGAGCTACACCTTCACGGTGACCTACAAGGACAACCTGGCCGTCAACGTGGCCTCGCTGGACGATTCGGACCTCCAAGTGACCGGGCCCAACGGCTACAAGCAGTCGGCCGTGCTGGTGAGCGTGAACCACAAGACCAGCGGCTCGCCGCGCACGGCCACCTACCGGATCACGCCACCGGGCGGGTCGTGGGACCCGGCCGACAACGGCACGTACACTGTCTCAATGCAGACGGGCCAAGTCACCGATGCAGGCGGCAATCCCGTGGCCGCCGGCCCGCTCGGCACATTCAGCGTCGCCGTCCGCGATACGGTCCCGCCGACGGCGCTTTTGACGGCCCTCAATGTCACCGCCGGGGGCGCTGCGCCGTACACCTTCACCGTGACCTATACGGACAACGTGGCGGTGAAGGTCTCCACCCTCGGCAATGCCGACGTCCTCGTGACCGGCCCCAACGGCTACCGGCAATTGGCCGCGCTGGTGAGCGTGGATAACCACACGGACGGCTCGCCGCGCACGGCCACCTACCGGATCACGCCGCCGGGCGGCTCGTGGGACCTGGCCGACAACGGCTCCTACAGCCTCTGGATGCAGTCGAAGCAGGTCAAGGACACCAGCGGAAACTCCGTGCCGGCCGGCAAACTCGCCACATTCACGGTTGCAGTGCCGAAAGCGAACGGTTCCAACGGCCTCTGTGCCGACTCGGTGTTCCGGGCGTTCGGCGCCGGCGGGGATGATTCGTTGTTGGGCGAAGTCCCATCACGGCTTGACGGTCCATCGTCGCTGCAAGGTTGCGACTCCGGCGCGGCAATCTTCTTCGCGCAGGCTGCGAGCAAGACCAGAATCGAGTTTCCCCACACGCGGTAGACGCGCCACCCTCGTACGCCTTGCTCAGAGGCGCACCGGTAGCGACACACCGATGCGCATTCTGCGGAGTGACACTGCCGACAATCGACGGATAGTCCCAAGTACCCGTGGCGCGTGAGACGCGTCAGAAAACCACCGGAATTCGAGGGGCGAGTCCGGCCCCGCGAACCACGCCCGGAACTCCTCGAGAATCACGGGATGAGGAAGATCATGCCCGTCCAGATGCCGCCTTCGGCGAGTGCAGCGCGCACGCTCAGGGGCAGGGGATCGAGCATGTACGGGGCGCAACTGCCCGGGCGGTAGTGGCCCAGCGTGTAGACGCACTCGTTCGGCGGGAACAGCCCCATGGCGTAGGGCAGGGCGGGGAACACGAGGAAGAAGTGCCCTGCGGACACCACGGGCTGGAGCCACGGGCCCCAGGTGTGGCCGTATCGCTCCAGTTGGACGTCTTCCCAGTAGACGGGCTTGTGGCCCAGCGCGGAAGCGGTCCAGTGGAACGTCACCGGCTCCCAGGCCCGGGACACGAAGGCCGACGGGTCCATGGGACATGACTGCGGTGGGGGCGATTTCCCCTGCTCCAGCCTCGGCTTGGCCAGATCGAGAATGTTCCTCTTGATCGGCTCGAAGGACTTCAGTCCAAGGCAGGCCTCTTTCTCCGGCGGCGGGGCTGCGGCCAGGGCGTCCTTGTCCGAGTCACCGTCCTTGGTCAGGCCGCGGGGCGGGGGAGGCAAGGAATCGAGCTGGGGCTCGCCCTTGGGAAGTGGAGAGAGGGGGCGGGAGGGGAGTTTCTGCTCGAGGAGGTCGTCGCGGAGCTTCGTCGCGGGCGGGGCCTGTTGCTGGGGTTTGGCCCCGGCGGCCGGGCCGTCGAGGGTCTTGGGGGCCGATGCCTTCGCATCACGCGGGGAATCGGCCGCGGGCACCCGCTCCGTGGCGGCAGCAGCGACCACGGGGCCGCCGGGCGAGCCCTTGGGAGGCAGCCACTTCAGCGTGCTCCCCATGGACCCGGTGGTGTAGCTGACTGGGGCAACCCCGGAATCGTCGCCCCTTGCGGCAGCGGCCGCAAGGGCCGGCATCCAGGCCGCGACCAGGGCCGGGACCAGGGCCGCGATCAGGCAGCGGCTAGGTCTCGTCGATGGCGTACTCGGTGCTGTAGTTGGGCGCTTCCTGCGTAATGACGATGTCATGAGGATGACTCTCCCGCATGCTGGCTGCCGAGACCTGGATGAACTGGGTATCCGTACGCAGCTCATCGATGGTCCGAGTTCCACAATATCCCAT
>Ga0315290_10000643_pt1 | contig 23004 bp, 27 predicted proteins | sample YL17G12_0_MG_FD_203627 | JGI IMG/M metagenome (GOLD analysis project Ga0315290, IMG submission 203627) | Sediment microbial communities from Yellowstone Lake, YNP, Wyoming, USA - YL17G12_0 | ecosystem: Environmental > Aquatic > Freshwater > Lake > Sediment | place: USA: Wyoming | collected... | reverse complement strand
TTGAGCACGACCGTCCAGGTGTCCTGCAAACCATACCTTTTGAAGAAACCTTTATGAACGGACCAAATGAGCACCAGGGCGCTGAATGCCAGTCCGAAGGCGATGAACCCCTTCAGGTCTGTAACGAGCTGCGGGAAGGTCTTGGGTACTTCCAGAGAGACGACGAGTAGCGTGGCGGCAAATGCGAAGACGGCGTCGCTGAAAGCCTCAATCCGGGTGATTTCTCGCGCTGGTTTTTTCATTCTGAGTCCCCTCCGACACGATAGGAAAACCAATTTTCTTCATGCCTGGATTTTAAGGAACTTTTTTTAAATTTGCAATAGTTCGTCCCTTTTTCAAAGCTTGCTTGCCGAGTGGTTCACCGCAGCAGATGTTGGGGACGATTGACTTCGTAACTGAAGCTCGCAATCTCCCCAAATAAAAACTGTCATTTCAAGACCTGGGCCTCATGACCTTGTGATTTTGAATATGATCATATAAAATAAGTCCAAATTATCAAATATTTTGTTTTTTTCACAACGTATTTGATAAAAAGGCATAAGGAGAATAATAGAAAAATGAAGAAATTAAAAAATTTTAAAAAAAATTCTTGTTTTCCGGTTTTATTATTTTTTTTCACTTCATTGCCAATTCTTGCAGGAGGCCAGGAAGTGCCAAAAGAAGTAAAGGCTCTGGCAGGAACTTATTCGGGTTCTTGGACGATGTATGGCATCGATGCGAATTGTAACATTGTAGAGAAAATGAAATGGACAGATACTATGGAGGCAACAAATCCAGTAATCAAAGATGGCCGGGCTTACGTCGTTACAATTGATAAAATGATATTTGCAGATGGTATTCCTCCGCAAGAGATAAAGGGGACAGAGGGATATTTCATAAATAGTGATGGAAATTTGGGAGATTATTATTTTGAAAACTTTGGACAGGTCACTAAAATGGTAAAATTAGGTGAAAAAACCTGGGTTTATTCAATACCTGTATATCCTGACAGGCTTTCTTTCTTGGGATTTAGTAATGTGATTTCAGGGAGACAGATAGTGGTTAAGGAAATTACCGATGAGGATGGAACAGAAATCCATAGAATATGTATCGTGACAACAGTTAACTGGAAAGATAAAGATGGAAAAATCAATTGGAAGCAGTTTATCAGCATGCTCGGTCATCATAAACGAATGAAAAATAGTGATGAAAGAAAACAGTAAAATTGTAAATTTAATTGCGGTTTTCGCCGGAGCAGGCTTGCAGCCTGCTCAGAAAAGTTATCAATGAGAGTAATAGAAGTAATAGGGTCAGGTCTTGTCCTTTGGATGAGTGAGATATATTAAGCTCGTTGTTGGATACTATATTTGTATATTTTAATGCCGCTGGCAGCAGCTCCTACTAACTTATTGAATTTAATTACTTCTGTTTGATCAGAATGTAGCCTGCGGTGATGCAAGCCGCGACCACAAGAAGATTGATGACAAACCAGGCAGTGTTGTTTTTGATGAACATATTCGCGATTACTCCGCCGGAGAGCATAATCATTCCGAGACCGAGATAATTTTTAAATTTCATTTTTCACCTTCATATTTAATAGCAATAAAAAGCATTTCGTCTTTGCAATGAATCAGTATTTCTGCGATTCCACGGCTTTCAGCCGTATTACAGCCCGTTCAAGCGCGGCTCTTGCCCGGTCAAAATCAATTTCGTAATTATTGATATTCTTGAGCCTCTCTTCCGCCCGTTTCTTCGCATTCTTCGCCCGCTCTTTATCAATGAGCTCGGCTTCTTCGCCCTTCTCCGCGAGAACGATGATATGATCGGCAAGGACTTCCATAAACCCGTCTATTACGGTTATGTATTTCCAAATCCTGCCCTTTCGGTATGAGAGAACGCCTTTCGACAGAAGGACAAGATATGGCGAATGCATCGGAAGCGCGGTGAAATATCCCTGGTAACCGGGCGCGGAAACCTCTTCAACCTCTTTTTCTTTCAAGAGGAGCCGGTACGGCGTCGCAATTTCCAGAGAGAATTTCTTTTCCATTGTCCGTTCTTTAAATTACGAATATCCGAGTTTCCTGGCTTTGTCTATCGCTTCGTTGATATCGCCGACGTAGAAGAAAGCCTGTTCCGGAAGATGGTCAACCTCGCCGTTGAGGATTGCCTTGAAACTGGCAATCGTGTCCTCGATCTTCACGTAACGCCCTTCCTGGCCCATATACTGTTCCGCAACGAAGAACGGCTGGCTGAGAAATTTCTGTATTTTCCTCGCGCGCGCGACCGTGAGCTTGTCTTCCTCCGAGAGTTCGTCTATGCCGAGGATGGCGATAATATCCTGAAGCTCCTTGTATTTTTGAAGTATCTTCTGAATCTCGCGGGCGACTGTGTAATGCTCTTCGCCGATGATCATGGGATCGAGGATTCTCGATGTTGACTCAAGCGGGTCAACCGCCGGATATATACCAAGTTGCGATATCTGGCGCGATAGATTCGTGTTCGCGTCGAGGTGGGCAAAGGTCGTCGCCGGCGCGGGATCGGTATAATCGTCGGCGGGAACGTAGATCGCCTGTATGGATGTAATCGAACCGTGTTTCGTCGATGTAATCCTCTCTTCCAGTTCCCCCATCTCTGTGGCAAGGGTCGGCTGATAGCCGACGGCGGACGGCATCCTGCCGAGCAAAGCGGAAACCTCCGATCCGGCCTGCGTGAACCGGAATATGTTGTCTATGAAAAGCAGCATATTCCTTCCCTCGCGGTCGCGGAAGTATTCGCAGACGGTGAGGCCGCTCAGCCCGACACGCAGCCTTGCTCCCGGCGGCTCGGTCATCTGGCCGTAGATGAGCGCGGTTTTTTCCAAAACGCCGGTTTCTTTCATATCGAGCCAGAGGTCATTCCCCTCACGTGTTCTTTCTCCGACGCCGGAGAAAACTGAAAAACCGCCATGCTCCTTCGCGACGCGGTGAATCATCTCCATAATGAGAACCGTTTTGCCGACGCCCGCTCCTCCGAAGAGGCCGGTTTTACCGCCGCGCGTGTAGGGTTCCAGAAGGTCTATGACCTTGATGCCCGTTTCGAACATCTCGATCTCCGTGCTCTGATCCTCGAGCGACGGAGCCGAACGGTGAATGGGCCACCGCTCTTCGTGCTTGATCTCTCCCATATTGTCAACAGGCTCGCCGATGACATTCATAACCCTTCCGAGGGTTCCCTTCCCGACCGGAACAGTTATCGGTTGCCCGGTCGCTTCGGCGCGCATACCGCGGACGAGGCCGTCAGTCGGCTTCATCGAGATGCAGCGGACACGATTTTCTCCGAGGTGCTGCGCGACTTCGACTATGATGTCGGTATCGCCGGTGCCCAGTTCCTTGTTATCTATAATCCTTACTGCGTCGAAGATTTCCGGGAGGACTCCGGAATCGAATTGCAGATCAACGACAGGTCCGATGACCTGGACGATTCTGCCGATATTCACGGCCTTTACTGTCGCATTTTTCCCTGATTGGGCATTCAATTTTTTATTTGCGGCCAATTTACTACCCCTTTAAAGCTTCGGCTCCGCTTACCACCTCTATGAGCTGGTTAGTGATCGTCTGCTGGCGAAGCTTATTCATCGTAAGCGTCAGCGTTTCTATCATTTCCTGAGAATTTTCCGTGGCATTCTCCATAGCGTTCATCCTCGCCGCCTGTTCCGCGGCGTTGGATTCCAGCAATGCCCTCCAAACCTGCATCCTAATATGTAGCGGTAGCAGGGCTTCCAGTATTGTCTTTTCATCCGGCTCGAAGATATATTCAATCTCCGGCATATCCGATCCATCATCGAGGTCCGCGATCGGTAAAAGCCTTTCCACGATAACCCGCTGCTGAAGGACGGATTTGAACTCGTTATATACGAGATAGACCGCGTCGAGCTCACGTTTTATGAATTCATCCATCATCTGATCCGCGATTCGCACAGCGTCGTTGTAATTCAGTTTTCGGAAAATATCTATGAATTCATTTCTTATTAAAAACTTTCTCTTTTTAAAGAAATCTCTTCCCTTTTTCCCGACAAGGTTGAGATAGAGGTTTTTATCTCCTCGATGTTCGAGGAAATCCTCAGATTTCTTGATGATGCTCGTATTGAATGATCCGCAGAGCCCCTTATCGCCTGTTATTATGACTAGCTCGATATTTTCATCTTTCGATTTGCGCAGCAAGGGATGGTCTTCTTCTTTTACCCTTCGGACAAGTGAACGCAGCATCTCAAGCATCTCTTCGGCGTAAGGGCGGGTCGAGAGAATATCCGCCTGGGCGCGGCGGAGCTTCGCCGCGGCGACCATTTTCATCGCCTGCGTAATCTTCTGGGTGTTCTTGATCCCCTTTATACGCCTTCTGAGATCTATTATCGCCGCCATAACTTTATCCGTTCACATCTTTCAACCGCCATCAGGCCGGTTTCGATTCTTTACCTTTTTGCTCCGGCATTTCAAGCTTGTTGTCTTTCATAAATTTTGCAAGGAACTTGTCCATAGCGCCGGTAATACGCTTCATCAGGTCGTCGCTTACATCCCCTGTTTTTAAAATCTCGGCCTGGATATCCTTATGATTGATATCGAAATATTTGTACATCTCTATTTCAAACGGCTGCACCATCTCCAGAGGAAGCGGGTCGAGATATCCCTTCGTTCCGGCAAAGATTGCGAGAATCTGCTTTTCGACCGGACGAGGCTGGTACTGTTCCTGCTTAAGCAGTTCCGATAGCCGTTCTCCGCGAGCGAGCTGCTTTTGGGTCGCCTGATCGAGTTCCGAACCAAATTTTGTAAAAGCGACGAGATCACGATAGGAGGCCAGGTCGAAACGCATAATTCCCACTAATTTTTTCATCGCCTTGATCTGGGCGTTGCCGCCGACACGGGACACCGACAGTCCGGCGTTGATCGCCGGGCGGAATCCGCTGTAAAAGAGGTCCGGTTCGAGGTAAATCTGCCCGTCGGTGATGGAAATGACATTCGTAGGGATATATGCGGAGATGTCGCCCGCCTGGGTTTCGATTATCGGCAACGCGGTGAGCGATCCGCCGCCGAACTTATCGTTGTACTTCGCCGCCCTCTCCAGCAGCCTTGAATGGAGATAAAAGATATCGCCGGGAAATGCCTCTCGTCCCGGGGGGCGTCTCAGCAGAAGCGAAACCTCGCGATAAGCCGCGGCATGTTTCGAGAGATCGTCATATATCACAAGACAATGCTTGCCGTTGTCCCGGAACCATTCGCCTACCGCGCATCCGGTATAAGGAGCGATGTAAAGCATCGAAGCCGGTTCGCTCGCGGACGCGATAACCACCGTCGTATATTCCATCGCGCCGTGATCGGTGAGGATCTTGATAACCCTCGAAACAGTGGATTGTTTTTGTCCTATCGCAACATATATACAGTAAACACCGGTGTCCTTTTGATTCAGGATCGTGTCGATGGCAATGGCTGTCTTCCCGATCTGGCGGTCGCCGATGATAAGCTCTCTCTGACCTCTTCCGATCGGGATCATAGCGTCTATGGATTTTATACCCGTTTGCAGCGGCTCTTTGACCGGCATCCTGTCAACGACGCCTGGTGCGATCCTCTCTATCGGGTTAAACTGAGTCGCGGCAATTGGTCCTTTACCGTCCCGCGGCGCGCCGACAGCATCCAGAACCCTGCCGACCACAGCTTCACCGACAGGGACTTCCATAATTCTCTTGGACCGCCGGACTTCATCCCCTTCGCGAAGGTGCTGGTATTCTCCCAAAATCACCGCGCCGACGCTGTCCTCTTCGAGGTTCAGGACCATACCAACGACATCTCCGGGGAAATATATAAGCTCTCCAGCCATAACCCGTTCAAGCCCATGAATCCGCGCGATGCCGTCTCCCACAGCCACTATTGTGCCGACTTCCTTGACGTCCATCTGCTTGTCAAAGTCGGATATTTCCTGCCGTATTATCCTGCTAATCTCCTCGGCTTTGATCTGCATATATCATTCTCCTGTAAGCTGATCCTTCAGCATTTTAATCCGGTTTTTCAAACTTCCATCGTAAATCGTTCCGGCCATCTCAACCCTGATGCCGCCGATCAAACTGAGGTCTTCATTTATATCGAGCTTAACACTTTTTCCGGAAATTCTCTCAAGAACCTTCCTGATTTTCTCGGATTCCGCGTCGGACAACCCTCCCGCAAACGACAATTTTGCGTTCAATATCCCCTGGCTTTCATCCAACAATTCCAGGTAAGCTTTATAAATTCCATGAAAATGTTTTATCCTGCCCTTTTCGTTCAACAGCGACAGGAAATTAATAAAAATCTTATTATATCCGCTCTTTTCGCTTATCTTTTCGATAATTTTTTTTCTTGCGAGAGGTGTAACAATCGGAGAGCTCAATATTTTTTCCAGATCCGGGTTCGAACCGGCAATCGCCACGAATTCGCGGAACTGCTCGGTGATATTTTCTTCCTCTCCGGCATTATTTGCCGCTTCGAGGAGCGCCTTTGCATAACGGCGGGCAAGCATTTTAGTGATCATTTTTTAGCCTGCTCAAGCTGCGCGATTGATTTGTCAATCAAACTTTGCGCCTCTTCGGGTTTTAACGTTTTCCTGAGTATCTCTTCGGTCTTTTCTGTCGCCAGAGAAGCAATCTGCGCCTTCAATTCCCGGCTTGCGAGGGAATATTCCAGCTCGATTTCACGCTTGGTTAATTCGACCGCTCTTTGCGCTTCCTTCCTTGCCTTTTCGATGATCGCTTGTTTTTCATCATTCGCCTCATCCCTGGCCTTCTGAATTATATTCTCTATCTCGACGGCAAGCTTATCCACTCGTTCTTTCGTTTCCTTCAGCTTTGTGTTCAATTCCTTGCCGGATTCCGCAGCTGTCTCCATCTCGCTTTTTATTGTCTGTTCTCTGTTTCGAAAGAAAGTCTTCAGATTGCCCCCGGTGAAATGCAGGATAATATCGAGAAGAAGAAGAATATTAAATGACTTCTGGGCAATTTCCCAGAAGTTAATCGAATGAGGATCCGCCGTTTCCTTGCCGCTTCCGAATATAAAAAGAAAAGCGGCCAGAGCCACCCATAATATCAATCCGATCTTGATGCCGAATTTTGTAATCATCAGAAGAAGAAATTATTGTAAATGTTACTATGTCCGCCCGATGAGAACGGAAACTATTTTTTCGGCGAAGCTCTCCGTCTCCTTTCGAAGAGAAGCTTCCGCTTCGCCGGCAGACTTTCGGATATCTTTACGGGCTTCATCGAGCATCTTACGAGCATCATCCTGAGTCGCACGAAGCATTTCCTTGCGCTCCCGGTATCCTTCCTGCCTGAGGGATTCCTGAATTTCATAGGCATCTGCCGCCGCTTTGCCCAGGCTGTTTTCTATCATCATTTTCTTTTCCAACAGTTCGGTCTCAGCTTTGGAAATGAAGGATTTCGCATCATCAATAAGGGTCTCACGCTCCTGAATAATTCTTCCGACAGGTTCAAACAGCTGCTTTCTTAGAACAATATACAGTAGAAGTCCAAGAAAGAATATATAGAGAATTTCCGCCGGATGGAGTTGCACCTTATAGATCCTTTGAGAATTCCGAAATCCTCTTTTGAATCATTTCAAGCAGCTTCTCTCTGGTTTTTTTCGAATCAATGGCTTTGAATACACGCATACTGATGTTTTTTACCAACAGAGCGATCGCGCTGCCTATAATATCGTAAACCTCTTCCATATCCTTCTCAGAATCGGTTTCAATGCGGATTATGGATTCTCCCGACAGAGCGCCTTCGTGCGGCGTTATTGTCATCGAGATTATTTTTCCCTTCTTGTTGAACTCCCATATCTGAGGATTGTCCGGACGCTTCATTTCCATCGTTTCCTGATAACCATGCGCGCTCATTGCCTCGACCACGAATTCGGATAAAAGCTCGAGATATTTATTTCTTGCGACAAGACTGAAGCATTTATTAGTCATTTTAATTTCCTTTTTTGGACGCTTTGACGGCTTTCACCTGGCCCGAGCCCGGTATCTTGAAAGCAGGCACAAGGAAAATCGGCGCCAGGAGCGTAGTGACCATCGTCATCATAATGGAGACTCCGAAAAGATCCGAGTCTATAACGCCGCGTGATAATCCGATCCCTGCCACTATCAAGGCAACCTCGCCTCGTGGAACCATTCCAATTCCGATCCTGATGGCTCCAATTTTATTAAACCCGACAAACCTCGCAGCGACACCGCAACCGACAACTTTGCCGATTACAGCGAGCACGCAAATTATTAAACTGAACATAAGCGCTCCGCTCATCGCCTTGAAGTTTACCAGCATCCCCATAATTACAAAGAACACCGGAACGGTCGCGTTATACAATCCCTGAAGTTTCTCGGAGAGCATATGAGATATGTTTGTTCTGGAGAGGGCAAGTCCCATCGAATATGCTCCAATAATCATCGCGAGCCCGAACATCTCGAATATAGCTGAACATATGAATGCAATACCGACAGCGACGCTGATGGCTGCGCCAGGGGCTTTAAACAATGAAATGAATTTGGCGATATATTTGGAAAAGATAATCGCGAGACCTGTGAAAATGACGTAGAAGCCTGCTGCTTTTAATGTAACACCTCCAACGGAAGCCAAATCGAAATTGCCGGTGGCAGCTAGATTAACCACGACAGCGAGGACAAGGATGCCGAGGACATCGTCCACGACAGCGCCTCCGAGTATGGTTACGCCTTCTGGTGTATCGAGTTTCTGAATATCGTTTAAAACCCTTGCTGTAATGCCTACCGAGGTCGCCGTCATTATCGCCCCCATGAATAAAGCTTCGCCCTGGCCTCCGATACCGGCGATGATCGTCGCGAAATATCCGAATAGAAACGGAAGCACGACTCCGCCGATAGCGATTATAGAGGCCGGTCCCGCATATTTCAGGAATGTGTCCGCATTCGTTTCCAATCCGGCGACGAAGAGCAACACGACGGCGGCGATCTGTGCGAACGCGTAAAGTTCCGTCGTAACGGGAATATTGGAAATTATGTGATGTGGCAATTCAAAAAGCGGTCCAACACCCGGAAGATTGATGTAAGCGCCGAGAGCATACGGGCCTATAATCATTCCCGCGATTAACTCCCCGAGAACGCTGGGCTGTTTGAGATATCTTTCCGTGAATTCTCCGGCGAGCTTCGCTATAAAGAGTATTACGCCGATCTGAATGGCGTAAACCATTACAATATGCGTGATATTATGCTCCACTAAGTCACCTCACTGCCAAACATATTTTACGTGAAAAAACTATCACGCCGAATTATGCAAGTCAAGGAAACGGGATGGGAGCTGATTCCATATCGAGAGCGGATTGAAATTTAAAAAAACGGGTTAGCATGTTATAATAATTCATAAGATTTATTCTATGAAAGAAAATTGTTTTTTAACTCAGCAACAACTTGAAGAATACGAAGCGCAGTATCTTGCCCCATACGCCATGCTCGCGGCGCGAAGCAAGCGAAAATATAAGATCCCCGATGAAGGGAGAGAATATAAGTTCAGAACGGAGTTCCAGCGTGACCGGGACAGGATAGTCCATTCCCGCTCATTCCGAAGGCTGAAACATAAGACCCAGGTATATGTCCCATACGACGGAGACCACCAGAGGACCCGCCTCACGCATACAATCGAGGTTTCGCAGATCAGCCGAACAATCGCCAGGGCGCTTCGTCTCAATGAAGACCTTGCAGAAGCCATAGCAATGGGGCATGACCTCGGGCACACTCCGTTCGGACATTCAGGCGAGAAGGTGCTCGATAGAATCATGAGCGGCGAAGACGATGCCGATTGCCTCGATAAAAAACTTATGAAAGGCGCAGGCGGCTTCAAGCACAATTATCAGAGCCTGAGAGTTGTGGATTCTCTTGAGAAAAGATATGATCATGACGGAATAAACCTGACATATGAATCCAGGGAAGGGATTCTCAAACATACGGACTGGGATACGGCACATAAATATCCTGATATGTTCGAAGATGGGTTGAATCTCAGCTTGCCGGTTCATTTCGAGGGACAGGTCGTCGAGGCGGCGGATGAAATCGCCCAGGTTTCTCATGACCTTGAGGATGGAATGCTCTCCAAAGAGGTCGAATTGGAAAAAGTGGAGAGACTGATGATAGGAGAGCTCGTCATCAAACACCTCGAGGGACGATATAGAGAGACCGGCAGCAACTTTCTGAAGCAGAATATGATGATCCGCGGTATCATACATTTGCTTGTGACGAATATCGTTATGAGTTCCGGCCAACGCCTTGCCGAGTGGGTGGCAAGGAATGAAATAAAAACCTCCGATGATTTTTATGACAAGCGGGATAAAATTGAGGCAAAGACCGTCTGGTTCAACGAAGACGGAAACAAGCTATATGTCGAACTGCAGAATTTTGTGAAAAAGTGGATAATAAACAGCTTTTCGGTGAACAGGGCGGATGGACGAGCGAGATATTTTATCAGAAAATTATTCTCCGCGTATTACAACAATCCATTTCAGCTCGAAAGCTACGTCCTGATCAAGATGCGCGACAAGGCAAGAATCGGATACCTGAGGGATATAGATATATCCGAGCAGGAACTGGAACTCGATAAGCATTATCATGGCAACCCCATTTTCATAAGATTGATATGCGACCATATTGCCGGTATGTCCGATGCATTCGCGCTGAGAGAGTTCGAAAAACTGTTCATTCCATACCAGTTGAGCACAACAGCGATAAAATAAATAAGGGGTATCTATAATGAAAATTGCGATTGCCGCCGACCATGCCGGGTTCGAGCTGAAGGAAATAATCAAGGAATATCTGAAAAAGAGCGGCAACGAGGTTACAGATTTCGGGACAACGACGACTGAATCGGTTGATTACCCGGACTTCGCGATGCCCGCCTCCCGTTCCGTCGCTTCAAGGGAATCTGACCGGGGGATACTGATCTGCGGCTCCGGGCAGGGTATGGCAATCTCCGCAAACAAAATCAAAGGGATACGCGCCGCCCTATGCAACGATCTATACAGCGCGAAGATGAGCCGGCTTCACAATGACAGCAATGTCCTCGCCATCGGAGGAAGGGTTCTGGGCAGGGACATCGCTGTTGAGATCGTAAAAACCTGGCTCGAAACCGGGTTCGAAGGAGGACGCCATCAGAGGCGGGTGGATAAGATGAACTCTATCAATGAGTCCTGAAAAAATTACCGCCTTGTCTTACACAGACTATTTCCTATAAAGCAGCCGGGCTTCTGATAATGCTTAAAATTTAAGAAGAATTTATTTGTGAGTGAAATGAATCAAAGCGAAAACCATTAAACTATAAGGAGGTAATTATGATGTTCATTTTAAGCTTGATCGTGCTTGTCGTTGCCGTTTCCGCTCTAAAGAAGGGCAAAGACCAGAAATGGGGAAAATCCCTGCCGTTGATTATGGCGATTTCAGTACTCATTGCGATCTCGCAGTTTTTTGCCGTCGTTCCAGCCGGTCATGTCGGAGTAGTGGATTTCTTCGGATCGGTCTCCGATTCATCCCTCAAAGCGGGGATTAACTTCGTGAATCCCCTGGCAAGGGTCGTAAATATGTCCGTTCAGACACAGGAAATCCTGGAGATCGCCGAGGTTCCGTCAAAAGAGGGACTCAATATTGGCCTTAACGTCAGCGTTTTATATCACCTGAATCCCGAAAAAGCGCCAATGGTATATAAAACCGTCGGTGAAGATTATAAAGATATTATTATCATCCCGCAATTCCGCTCGGTCATCAGAGAAGTAACCTCGTCGTATGACGCAAAGGCTCTATATACTTCCATGCGCGAAAATATTTCCTTACTTATAAGCGAGAACTTGAAGAAGCTGGTGGGTCCACGCGGCATCGAAATCGAGGCGACACCATCACGAAACGTGACCCTGCCGCAAAGATTAATGCAGTCAATCGAAGAGAAGCTCCGCGCGGAACAGGAAAGCCAGCGTATGGAATGGATTCTCAACAAAGAGAAATTGGAAGCCGAGAGAAAGAAAATTGAGGCAAGAGGTATTGCAGACTTTCAGGCAATCGTAACATTGGGTATAAGCGAGCAGCTGCTGCGCTGGAAAGGTATCGAGGCAACGGAAAAACTCGCCAGTTCTCCGAATACTAAAGTGATAATAATCGGCGGAAAAGACGGCTTGCCTCTGATACTGAACGCTAATTAAATCAAAATCAGGTTTTTGAGAAAGCCCCGAAGCTTTTACCGGCAGATTTACCGGACAATCAGGACGGGACAATCGGCGCCCTTGACGACTTTCAGCAGCACTGAACCGGAAAAGTCGAGACCGTCCTTTTCTCCTTTGCCGTAAGCACCGAGGATGATTAGATCCGCTTTCTTTTTCTTTGCGAAAGCGGCTATATCTTTTTTCGGGTTTCCGATTATCACCGAAAGACTGTGTTCTATTTTCTTTCCGAGATACTTGCCCGCGACAACCTTCAGATGCTTTTTCCCGTAGGCTTCCAGATCATTCAAAAGCTCTTCCGGCTCGAAATGCTCGATGAAGAACTCGAGTATCTTCGAATGTGCTTCGATGACATGCAGCAAGATCACCTCTGCGCCGAATCTTTCCGCAAAATCGGAAGCAGCCTCGACAGCTCTGATCGAGCAGACAGAAAAATCAACAGGACAGACAATTGATCTTATTTTTATCTTGTCCGCCTTGAAATCAACGAAATCCCGCGCCCCTTTCATGGTGACCAGGACAGGACATGCCGCTTCCTTAATCACCCGCTCAGTCGTCGAACCGAGCAACAGCTTCTTTAAGAAGCCGGCGCCGAGAGATGCCATTACTACTAAATCTATGCTCTTTTTTCTGACGGCTTTTACGATCTCCCTCGATGCGCTCAATCCCATTTCATGAATTTCCTCATATTCGATTTTCTTCGATGAAAGCCTGGCGCCTTTCAATTGCCTCGCGGTGTTGCCTTTTATAAAATTATGGACATCGGTGTAGTCAGTCAGATTGGGCTTCTTATACATAGGGTCCGCCGGATCTTTGGTGGATAACTCGACCACATGCATAATGTAGAGCCTCGCTTTGTACTCCAGGGCGAATGCGATGGCGTACTCAATCGTGTCGTTGGAAAACGGTGAATAATCCGTCGGAAAAAGAATCCTTCCGATTTTCTTCATCTAATAATCTCCCTTTTCCCGATAATAACTCAAACAGCTGCAAAATTCACTTGAAAAAACGAATCGCATTTCAGTTGTCCTATGGAGTGTCCTTTTTTAAACACATCAAGGAGGCTGGTCGGATCAAAGGAAATTGATTAACACAGCAGTTGTCCTTTTTTAGATACGAAAACCAATCCGCGTCCGATTTTTCGGTGTTATATATGCTTTTAAGAGCAGCTTTCCGCGTCGTACGCCGCAAGATCGAAGTACGAAGTGAAAGCGGTTCTGGCATAATTTTTGATATATCAACATTGAAACTGCAAAGGAGCGCAGAAATGAGTAAAAAATTAAAAATGCTGTTCAGGATTTCGGCAATCCTCGCCCTGATGCTCACTCTCCCTTTAGCAAGCGAAGCGGGCCGAAGAGGACACGGGAGCTCTCGAAACCATTCCGGGAACCATCATAACGGATTCAGGATCGGTGTCGGAATAAGACTGCCAAACCAGTTCTACGCTAAATCGGGAGTGTACTACAGATACAATTCACATTACAATTCGAACACTTACCGATACAACGGATATCGCTCGGAAACACAAGCAGTGTGGCAAAAAGGGTATGATGATGGCTACGGACGAGGGTATCATGATGCAGAAAGGCGTTCGGGCCGCTATTCCAACAAAATGTTCAGCTACGACCGCAGGTACTCCAACGACAGATCATACAGACAAGGATATGAAGCCGGGTACTCGGAAGGTTTCCGCGACAGGCTGGATTCGGGAATCTACGGAAAGACTCGAATCTATTAATTTGCGAATTATAAGAATCGTTGAATACGTATAACTTGGTGATTAAATCAGAATATATGACTTTCTGGGGCTGTCTTAGAAATTTTAAGACAGCCCTCTTTTCACAAAAGCGAACATTTTCTCTTGAAGTAATTGATTGTAAGGATAGTTATTGGACAACTTTTCGATAGAACTGTAGTATAATTGCTGCATAGCATTCCTTACCGGAGATTGGAAAAATTGTTGAATGTAAACAACATCATAAGCGCATCAGTTAAAACAAAGAGTTATCCTTTTACAGAAATTGAACGCTATGACAAGCTATTATTTCAACATTTCGAAAATATTTTTTCCGTTCAAGCCTCTCTGACTCGCCTTCTGGTAAGTTTTCAAGCAAATAAAAACCGTCCGTTTTATCGATGGTACAAATATAAGGAAGCTTTTTCTGCTGCTTTGGTCGAAAATTTCCTTCAAAAGTGCGGAATAACGAAAGGTGTAATTTTAGACCCCTTCGCGGGAAGTGGAACCGCATTATTTGCAGCATGCGGGATGGGGATAAATGCCGACGGAATAGAATTGCTTCCTATAGGACAAGAAATCATTAGTACGAAAAATATTTTGGATTCTGAGTTCACTAAAGAAGATATGAAGAGATTGAAGTGTTGGTCTGTCTTGCATATATGGAAACAATCAAAAGAAATTACGAATGTGCATGAGCTGAGAATAACCAAGGGAGCTTATCCGGAAAAAACTAAAGAGTCTATTGGAAGATATCTTTTTGCTTGCCGGTATGAAAATATCCGCGTTAAAACAGTCTTGCAGTTTGCTCTTTTATGTATTTTAGAATCAATAAGTTTCACGCGGAAAGATGGACAATTTCTTCGATGGGATTATCGGTCCGGTCGAAATCAAGGTAAAACAATTTTTAATAAAGGAGAAATTTCGAGCTTTGAGCTGGCCATCAGTGATAAAATTAGCGAAATCATTACAGACCTTTCTTCTGAAGGACAGACTGATTTATTCCCAGTCACAAACAATCAAGGAACCATTAACATATTTTCTGATTCATGTCTTAATCTCTTGCCCCGACTCAGCGATAACCACTACGACGCGATAATCACCTCACCACCTTACTGCAATCGTTATGATTATACTCGGACTTATGCATTGGAATTAGCTCTATTGGGAATTACAGAGCAAGAATTATCGAGTCTTCGCCAAGCAATGATTAGTTGCACTGTTGAGAATCGATCCAAAGAATTATTACAGATCAATTCATATTGGGAAAAAGCAATAGAGGCAGCCGAACAACAAAGGCTTCTTCAGGCCATTTTAAAATATTTAGAGTACCAAAAATCTGAAGGCGTATTGAATAACAACAGTATTCCACGAATGGTAAAAGGCTATTTTTATGAAATGGCTTGTATAATTTATGAATGTTCACGGATATTAAAACCCGGTGCTCCTCTAATTATGGTTAATGATAATGTTCGTTATGCGGGAGTCGGCATCTCGGTAGATATGATATTGTCTGAATTAGCGGAAAATCTCGGCTTCAAGATCGAAAACATACTTGTGCTGCCTGGGGCCAAAGGCAACAGCAGCCAGCAAATGGGTCTGCACGGGAGGGAAGCTCTTCGCAAATGCGTCTATATTTGGAGAAAAAAATGAATCGAGGAGGAAAATGTCCCTATCGAGATCATCTGCAATCCTTCAACGATCTTATAACTTCCTATGAAGCGACAAGAACCGGTTTTGTGTCTTTGGCTCTCGAGAAGAACAGAAGGGCAACTCCTTATATAGCGCAAGCGCAGGCGCTTCAAAAGGCCGCCTCATCTGCTAAGAAAGCCTCCGATTTAAAAAAGATAAAAGGGATTGAAATAGGTTTGCTTACTGCCGCAGGTTTGTCTGATAAAGCTCTTCGCAATCTATTACCACAGGATAAAGAAGAAGCCATAAATGAATTGATAAAAAACTTCCTCGAACCAGCAGGAATAAAATTCATTGAAGAACTTGTTTATAGATTTCTACTAATCCGAGGTGATGCCCTTGGAGGTTCAATGAGAAATATCGGCGGAGTTTTAGCTCAGCGAAAATTAACCCGCTCAGTCATTTCTACATTGCTAATTGCTGGGCTTAAATATGAATGGCTTCATGCTAAAACTAAAAAATGGATTGAAATGGCAAAAGATGACTCTGATATCGAGTTATCATTAGGCGGTTTAAGCTGGAATGAAAAAAAAAGAAAACGAACTCTTCTATTCAATCTGACTATTCCTTTTTTAAAAAACAATGTGGATTTCTGTTTATTTAATCTTTCACCCAGTGAATTAGAAACCACAGGAAATAGTATTGCAGACTCCTATGTCGCTATTGGCGAGCTCAAAGGTGGTATTGACCCTGCAGGCGCAGATGAACATTGGAAAACCGCGCAAACCGCTTTAGATCGGATCCGTGATTCATTCTCCAAGAATAATGTTTCCCCTAATACATTTTATATCGGTGCAGCAATTGAGAAAAAAATGGCTTTTGAAATATGGAAACAATTAGAAAACGGTTCACTTACTAATGCTGCAAATTTAAATAATGAAGATCAGGTTGCATCCATTTCGCGGTGGTTATGCAATTAATAATTAAGACATAGTAGTCAAAAATAATCTGTTTTAGAAAAAAAGAAAATAAGTAAAAAATATGCCTGCTATAATTTCAAGGTACAACAGGTTCTCAGATTTTCTGAGATCGCGCTATGGGGCGCGGGTTCACAGGGTCAGCGTCAACGCCGGGTTTTCCTGCCCCAACCTGGACGGAACGATTTCGACAGACGGATGCATCTTTTGCAGCAACAGGGCCTTCGGCAAAAACGATTCCTCCGTCCCGATCGAGGAACAAATTCAAGCGGGCATCGCTTCCGCCCGAAAAAAATACAGCGCCGAAAAATTTATTTTATATTTCCAAAGCTTCTCCAATACATACGGAACACCGGTTCAATTGAAGGAAAAATATGGCCTAGCGTTGGATTATCCCGAATTCGTCTGTCTGTGCGTCGGCACCAGGCCCGATTGCATTGACGAAGAGCGCATTTCCATTTTGAGTTCATATCAGGGAAAACTGGATGTCTGGGTTGAACTCGGCCTTCAGAGCGCAAACGATAAAACCCTCGAAACCATCAACCGCGGGCATACCTTCGCCGCATTTGTCCGTTCAGCGAAGCTACTGGCAGCAAGAAAAATCGAAGTATTTGCTCATGTAATGATCGGCCTGCCGGGAGAGGGCGAGCGGGAGATCATTGATACCGCGAAGGCTTTGTCCGCTCAGCCGATTACCGGCGTAAAAATCCATCCCCTGCATATAGTTACGGGGACGAGGCTGGAGGAAATGTATAACATCAATGAGTATTCCCCGATGACCAGAACGGATTACATTGATCTGCTGATAAAATTCCTGGAACATTTGCGTAAAGATATCGTAATCGTCCGCGTGACTGCGGATGTACTGGGCGATATGCTCGCCGCTCCGGAATGGATCAAAAATAAATCGGGGCTTCTGAAAGCCCTGGATGACGAAATGGAAAAAAGAAATTCATTTCAGGGAGTAAAAGAAGGGACAGCAGTTTGCCGGCGTCGATCCGGTCATTCTTAGTATCCGATGAAAGCAGAAAATTATGATACGGATCGCATACGATGATCTCGCATGCATGGTCATATAACTCCACCCACAACCACTGTGAGGCCGTGCTTTCCTCGAGGGTAAAAACCTACGTCCCTTTTAGCGATTTAAGAAGGTATTTCAGGCGCCGAACATCTAAATCCAGCTCGACTATCCTGGATTCAAGCGAACATTTTTTCGAGATGGCTAATGCCATTTTTGCTTGCGACCAATCCAAAGAAATGTAATAATCATAACTGTCCATGGTATGTCCTCCTTCTTTTAAGGCTCTAAGTTAATGCCAAAAAACATTATTAGCCAAAAGAGAAGGACTTTCTTTAACAATTTAACGACAAACTATGGTTTTTCAAAAATCTTGCATTCAGCATTCCGAAATCGGCTGATTTATATAATATTATATTCTACAAATCAGCTCGGTGTTTTTCCATCAGTTTCTGCCGCAGGAAGATTATGGTCTTCTCCAGATCCTTTTTAAGATTTTCCAATCTTGAAAACCCTTTGTTCTTTCAAACGCTTGAAGAGGATAAAGACCTGATTGATGCGCAGATGTCTTATCAATTTGAAGAATATCCGGGGCCGGAAGTAGAATTTTCTCATTGCCCTGGACTGGGCGTCGAGCAGGTCTTGTTTCGTCAACCCTTGCGGTATCCATTCCGGTTCTTTATAGGAATTCTTCGCCCAGTTCGGCTCGAATTCGCCTTTTAACGTATCCCACAATTCGGAGCCGGGTAGGACGTCGAGAATCGCAAATTGGGCACGGGAGAGCTTCGTTTTTCCGGCAAATTCGATTGTCTGTTCGATCGTTTCTTTTGTCTCGCCCGGGAGGCCGAAAACGAAAAATCCCTGTGTCGAGATCCCTTCGCGGTTCGCTATGCTTATGCTTTTCTCGATGACATCGAGCGATATTTTTTTCTTTATATTTTTTAATATCTCAAGCGAAGCGGATTCGACCCCGAAAGAGAAATAGTAGCATCCGCTTCGTTTCATAAGCTTGATGAGTTCCCTATCAACTTTATCCGCGCGTATTCCGTTGGGGCATGCCCATGATATTTTCAAGCCTCTGTCAATTATCAGCCGGCAAAGCCTTTCAGTATGATCGCGCTTCAGTGTCAGATTATCGTCCTCGAAGTGTATCTCTCGCACTTTGAAAGTCTTCACGAGATATTCGATCTCATTCACGATATTTTCCGGGGTTCTGAACCTGATATGCCGTTTGCAGAAGTTAGGACTAGAACAGAATGTGCATCCATAAGGACACCCGCGAGTAGCAATGACGACGCCGATTGGAAAATGGCGGACAAGCAGTCCGTGATGTGCCTTGTCGTATTTTCTCGGGTCCATCTGCTCCCAATCGGGGAAAGGAAGATCGTCTATATTCTGCACGATCTCCGCGAATTCCGTCTTTTGATTTTCGCTCTTGAGATTGCCTTGATGATAGACGCCTTTAATCCCTTTTGGATTGAAATTGTTTTTAATAAGCCTCGACAAAGGAATTTCACCTTCGCCACAGATCACAAAATCGCATCCGGAATCAGAAAGGGTTCTGAAAGGCAGGAAGGTCGGATGCACGCCGCCTATGATGATTCTCATGGAGAGGGCTTTCAGACTCCTCGAGAGAGGCTCACCACTTCGCTGTTGAACGCAGTAAGACAGGTGATTGCCACGGCATCCGGTTTTTCCTCCTTTATTGCGGTTATCAATTCTTCTTCCGAAAGGCCGATCATCAGAGCGTCTTTTATAACAGTCTGAATCCCGTTCTGTTTGAGGATAGAGGAAAGGTACCCCAAACCCAGCGGCGGGGTGATTATATAGCTGTTATAAAAGGGCCCGACAAGTACAATCTTCATTAATATTCCTTCAAAAGAAACGTTGCCCGGAGTTTTATTTTCCGATTGAATTTGCAGAAAATGAATCTGTATATACCGGATTAATTTAATTGCGAATTTATCCGAGAGATCGAAAAGATAACTGCAAATTTCAAGTGAACGATTTAATATTGATCAGTTTTTACCCTGCCTCCACTCTTATCAGTCAACGCAGAGATAAACGCTTCATAGTTTGCCACCGGCGCTGCGATCTCAATTTTCACTGCGTCCTGCGCATATGATTGGCTGATTATAGTCATTTTCATCTGGTTGACAAGCCCCATAAGCTCCCCGATAAAATCGTATGGAATTGAAACTGACAGTCTTTTTATGATCTGTTTTTGGATTATTCGGCTGCCGTCCAGAACTTCTCTTGCAGCCGACGCGTACGCCCTTGCAAGTCCGCCTGTGCCCAGCTTGACGCCGCCGAAATACCGGACGACCGCAATCACGACATTATAAAGATTTTTTCTCTTTATCTCGTTGAATATTGGAATTCCGGCTGTTCCTGAAGGTTCGCCGTCGTCATTATAGCGAAAATATTTTTCCGTCCCTTCGCCGAGTCTGTATGCATAGCAAACGTGTGTCGCGTCGTGATATCTTTTACGGAGATCATGAATGATTTTCTCAGCCTGATCTTTATCTTCCGCGATGTATGAATAGGCGATGAATTTCGAGTTTTTTTCTTTTATTTGGACCGGACCGCTCTCCCGTTCTAATGTCAGGTAATCTGTAAGCATTCTTCCAGGGTTTCCCGGAAAAATTATATACTTTTTAATGCAACCTTCATAGCACGGTCGCCGTATTATTATTTGATAGTGAAGCGCTTTTTATTGTATAATGGAGAAGCTTTCATCTATCTAAACAAAGGAGTACGAAATGTCTAAAAAATTATTCGCAGCCGGCGCGGTTCTATTAATTCTCTGCGCTGTTTTCATCGTAGCGCAGAAAAAAACACCGGGCGCAACGGATCTCGCGGGGATAGATCTGTCGCAATATATAAACCCGGAAAGCAATATGTTTTCCATGTCTTTCTGCGTGGATTTTGAAAGGATAGTGAAGACCGGACTGCTCGACAAATACATCGCCTTCTTCAACGAAATTTTCCTAACCGCAAAACCTGAGGAGAAAGAGGGATTCGATCAAGGATGGATAATGTTCAAGCAGCAGATGGATGCGTTCGACTTCGACTTCAAACGCGACCTGAAAAAGATATTTGTAAAGTTCGAGGGAAATACCGAGACTGACGATTTCAAGGTGTTTATGTTGATCAATGCCGATTTCAAGCGGGAAAACCTTGTCAACAAAGTTAAAGGGATGATGGGCGAGTCATTACTGTCTGAAAAATATAAGAAAACAACGATCTACTTCAGCAACGAAAACTTCGCCTTTACCTTTATCGAAAACAAGTTAATCGCGCTTGGCACCAGTAAAGAGCAAATAGAAGGCGTAGTGAATGCATACAACAGCAAGTCGGCGTCCAAGCGTCCCGCCACCCGTTATTCGGACATTGCGCAGAGCTTTGATGAAGGAAAAATCAGCTGGGGCTATATCTCGATTCCAAAAATATTATTCGACGAATTGAATAAAGATCAAAATGTCGCGAAATACCTGACCGTTTTTATGGATATCGATCTAATCTCCTTCTCGACGGATTTTGACGGCAAGAATTATTCCGAGGAATTTACTATCTTTATGAAGAATCAGAAATCCTGCCAGCTTCTCGGCGATGCGTTTCTCGGAGCGAAAAGCATCGTGAAGCTGTTCCTCGCCGGCGATCCATCTCTGATGGAAATGTTGGACGCTATGAAGGTTACTCAAAACACCAGGAACAATTCAGTTACAATCGGAGCCACTTTCGAATTGGAAAAAATGATGCAGGTTGCCAAGGATTTCATGATGAAAGCCATCGAAATGCAGAAAATGAAAGAATGGGATGAACCTCAGACATTGGAGGGGCCGGAATCGGAACTTCCTGCGCCTCCGCAGAACTGATTTGATTGAGCGGTTTTTTAAAATTTACAACGGATAGATTGAATTATGATATTGGCGGATATCTTACAAAGGTATAAAGTATAGGATTCAATCAGAAGCTGATAATTAGCATTTCATATCAATAAAGCAATCCGAAATGACACTGATTCATCCCGGAAGGATGATAATTCTTCAGCGGGGCGGGGGCAAACCCGGCCCCGTTCTTTTTTGGATGAGCAGGGATCAACGCGCCTCTGATAACTGGTCGCTCCTCTTCGCGCGCGAGCTTGCCAAAAAAAACAGATTCCAGCCTGATCGTGGCATTTTGTCTTGTCCCGGGATTCCTCAGGACGGCAGGAAGGCAGTATCGCTTTATGCTGAAAGGACTTGCTGAGGCTGAATCTGTTTTGCAAGCCAGCGGGATACCGTTTTATCTTGTGACCGGCGACCCAGTTTCGCAGATTTCAAGCTGTATCGATGCGGATGCTTATATCCGGAAGGTTTGGGAACTCAGTTGAGCCTCCAGATGCTGAAATTAAGGATGGATGCAAACGTGACCCAAATCAGATAAGGGACAAGCAGCCAGCCCGCAAAGAGTGAGATTTTCCAGAATTCCAGTATTGTCAGCAGTATAAAAACCCATAAAACCACGATTTCGAAAAAAGCCGCCATAGGGGAGTGCAATCCGAAAAAAATGATTGACCATAGGGAGTTAAGTGCCAACTGTATTCCGAAGAGGATTAAGGCTTTCTTTACGCTTACCCCGTGCAAATCGCCTTTTTGCCAGACAAGGTAGAGAGAAATACCCATCATTATATAAAGAGTTATCCAAACCGGGCCGAAAATCCAATTCGGTGGATTGAAACCAGGTTTGTTTATCGTGGAATACCATGATGAGATGGAGCTGGTTGTGAAAAGAGATCCGATTATGCCCGCTGCCTGGCATATTAGGATGGAAAAAATGAGTTTAAAAATGTTAAATTTGGTCATAACTAACTCCTAATTGTTCGGTTAAAACAACAATATTTCGCCGCTTTTACGGCAGACGACGGTTCTTGGGAACCCATTATAATCTTCCATCACTTCTATCGGTTCGAGATTTGAATCATACTTCACGAGATCAATTACGCCGCTCTTTTGGCTCCAACCTATTTCGGTTATAAAAATGCCGTTTTCTTTCAACATTGTTTCAATCGGGATACAGTCTTCCGCATCGAATCCCGGGATGGGAAGGATCCTTTTCAGAAAATCCAGGCCGTCATTTCCCCCAAGAAAAGCGATATCCGGTTCCCAATTGATGATTTCTCTTTGCAGTCCGATGTAATCCTTCTCCGGGACATATGGAGGATTTGTTACGATAAGATCGAAGATAGGTTCTTGTTTGAAAAAAGTGGTGGCGTCTCCATTTACAAACCTCACTCTCTTCTGGACTTCGTTGATCTCGGAATTCACGGTTGCGGTTTGAAGCGCCGATAAACTTATATCCACTCCGATAACGGTTGATTTGGGGAATTCGGCGGCAAGGGTGATGCCAACGGCTCCGCTGCCGGTTCCCAGGTCAAGTATGGTCAGATACTCA
>Ga0315290_10000642_pt1 | contig 23004 bp, 17 predicted proteins | sample YL17G12_0_MG_FD_203627 | JGI IMG/M metagenome (GOLD analysis project Ga0315290, IMG submission 203627) | Sediment microbial communities from Yellowstone Lake, YNP, Wyoming, USA - YL17G12_0 | ecosystem: Environmental > Aquatic > Freshwater > Lake > Sediment | place: USA: Wyoming | collected... | reverse complement strand
CGCTGCGCCCCGCATTGCTCAAGACAAAGATCTTGTTTCATCTCCAGGCTCACCGGTTCGCCACCGGATACAGGCCCTGCGGCCGCCACAACAGAATCGCCACCATCAATCCGATGTTGGAAAACATGGCGAGCTTGGGCGCCAGGAAGCCGGTGTAGTTGGCGAGCAGGCCGATCAGCAGCGCACCGACCAGGCAGCCCAGGGTGGAACCCAGGCCGCCGATGATGATGACGATGAAGATCAACACGTTCACCTGCGCGCCCATCTGCGGCACCACCTGCTGCTGGTACATCCCCCACAACGCGCCGCCCAGCCCCGCGAGCGCCGAGCCGGCGACGAAAACGCCGACGAACAGGCGCCGGATGCGGTAGCCCAGGCTCTCGACCATCTCGCGGTCTTGCACGCCGGCGCGGATCAACAGGCCGAGTTTGGTGCGATTCAACGTGAACAGCATCGCCAGCAGAACGATCGCACCGATCACGGTGGCGATGACGCGAAATTTCTCGATCGATGCGTCGCCGAGAACGAACGAACCGCGCATCGCCGCGGGCAGCGGCAGCGGGATCTGGTCGGGTCCCCAGATCACCTTGATGAGTTCCTCGCCGATGATCATTCCGCCCATCGTGATCAGGATCTGCTTCAGGTGCTGGCCGTAGACCGGCCGCACGAGCACGCGCTCGAAGCCCCAGCCCACGGCCGCGGCCACCGCCATCGCCACCCACATTGCCGGCAGCACCGCGGCAAAGTTGCGCCACAGGCTGGCGGAGGTTGTCCAGTCGGCCATGGCGCCGAGCACGCTGGTGGCGACAAAGGCACCCAACGCGATGAACACGCCGTGACCGAAATTGAGCACGTCCATCAAGCCGAACACGAGCGTCAGGCCGGAGGCAATGATGAACACGATCATGCCCATCGCCAGCCCGGCCACGGTGAGGGTGAGCCAGGTCGAAGGCGAGGCAATCAGCGGCAGCGCGAGCAGCGCGAGCCCGGCCACAAGGCCGAGCGGCAGCCAGTCGAAGCTGGCTCTGGGCATCGCCGCGGTCGCGGCGGCGGCGGGCTTGCTTGTCATGCCGCGCCACCGAGCGACAGGCCCAGCAGGCGCTGCTGCCGGGCATCGTCCTGTACCAGGTCTTTCATCGACCCACGGTGCACGATGCGCCCATCGTCCATCACCGCCACCCAATCGCCCAGAGCCCGCGCCAGCGCGAAGTTCTGTTCGACGAGCAACAGCGTCGAGCGCGTCGCTTTCAACTCGCTCAAGGCTTCGATCAGGTTGCCGATGATGACCGGGGCCAAACCCTTGCTCGGTTCGTCGATCAGCAACAGGCGCCGCGGTTCGATCATCGCGCGCGCGATCGCCAGCATCTGCTTTTGCCCACCCGAGAGTTTGCCCGCAGGGTAGAGCCAGAATTTTTTCAGCGCCGGGAACAGGCGCAGCAGCCAGTCAAGGCGTTGCGTGTCGACCTGCTCGATGCTGCGTGCCTGGCGCGCCGCGAGCAGCAGGTTTTCGCGCACCGTCAGGTCGGCAAAGATGCCCATGTTCTCCGGCACATAGGCGATGCCGAGTCGGGAGATCTGCGGCGTGCCGAGCGCGCCGTGCGCGCTGACCAGGGTCTGATCGTCAAACACGATGTTGCCGTGCGACGCACGCCACAGGCCCATGATGGTGCGCAGCGTCGTCGTCTTGCCCGAACCGTTGCGCCCGAGCAGCACGGTCACGTTGCCCTCGGGCACGTCCAGATCGACGCCGTGCAGGATGTGGTACGCACCGATGTGCGTGTGCACGTCCTGCAGTTGCAGCAATGGCCGGCTCACTGCGACCCCCAGGTCCGCTGCGCGGCTGCAGTCTCGGACCGTGCGCGCGCAGGGTCCAGGTCTGGGTCTGGCTCCGGGCTTGGCCCCTGCGAGGTCGAATTCACACCGACCCAGCGGCGCGCAGCGGTCATGTCGTTTCCTCCACCGCGGCCGTGCCGAGGTAGGCCTGTTGCACGATGGGCGAGGCGATCACGGCCGCGGGTTCGCCGTCGGCGACGAGCCGGCCGTTGTGCAACACGACGATGCGATCGGCGAGTTCGCGCACCACGTCCATCTTGTGCTCGACGAGCAGGATGATCTTGTTGGCCCGCTTCTTCAGGGTATGGATCAGGTTCAGGATCGCCGGCACGTCGTCCAGGCTCATGCCGGCGGTCGGTTCGTCGAACATGTAGACGCGTGGCTCGAGCGCCATCAGCATCGCCACTTCGAGTTTGCGCTGGTCACCATGCGGCAGGCTGCTGACCGCAGCGTCGGCACGCGCGCCCAGGCGTGCGCTTTCGAGCAAGGCGTGTGCACACTCCAGCGTGTTGCGATGATCCGCCCACACCGACCAAAGGTTCAGCCCCTCTTTGCGCCGCGATTGCACCGCGAGCCGAACGTTTTCGACCACCGACAGATTCGGGAACAACTGTGTCAGCTGAAAGGCACGGCCCAGGCCTCGATGCGTACGCGTCGATGCCGGTTCGCGCGTGATGTCTTTTCCGTCCAGCCAGACCGAGCCCGCGCTCGCGCGCAGCTGGCCCGAGATGAGGTTGAAGTAGGTCGTCTTGCCCGCGCCGTTCGGGCCGACGATGGCCGTGAGCGTGCCCGACGAAAACGTGCACGAGACCGAATCGACGGCAACATGGCCGCCGAAGCGGGCGGTGAGGTTGCGGGTTTCGAGCATGAAGGATCAGGAATGTCTGCGCGCGAGACGCGTCGGCATCACGCGCTCACGGCGTCATTGCGGCGCAGGCCGTGATCTGCCGCGAGCCTGGACCCGCGTCCAGCGCGCCGGTGGTGGATGCCGGCGCGGGCACGACCCAAAGCCCGACAGGCTCCTAGACACACTCATGCGGCAGGCAAGGCTCAGCGTGTATTGCGGATCGGAATGTTCATGTCCTCGGCCCTGATCTCGCGCACCAGCTCGGGCACGCCCCAGGCGAATGCCGGATCGTCCTTGATCTTGAAGTGGTACATGCTTTGCATCGCCTGGTGGTCTTCCTTGCGGAACGTCATCTTGCCCTTGGGCGTGTCGAAACTCATGCCTTCCATGGTCTTGATCAGTTTCTCGGTATTCGTGTCGCCCGCCGTCTTCTTCAACGCCTCGACCACGGCAATCGCCGCGCTCATGCCACCGGCAGTGAAGAAATCGGGCGGGCTCTTGAACTTCACGTAATGGTTGGCGACCAACCACTCGTTGATCGGATTCTTCGGGATGCCGAAGTAGTAGTAGGTCGAGCCTTCCATGCCGGGGAAATTCTTGTACGCGGCCATCGCCGGCAGGATGTTGCCGCCGGTTGCGATTTCGATACCGAAGCGTTTCAAGTCGAGATCGGCGATCTTGAACGGGTTGCCGCCGCCGCCGGCCCAGATGATCCAGATCACTTTGCGGCCCGGCTGGTCTTTCAGCTTGTCGATGATGCGCTGCGCGCCGGCCGTGAAGTCGGTCGTGGTCGTCGGCAGAAACTCCTCGTGCACGATCTTCGCGTTCTTGATCGCTTCGCGGAATGCTTTCACGCCGTCGCGGCCGAAGGCATAGTCTTGCGCCAGCGTGGCGATGCTGGTGCCGGCCTTGTCTTGCGCCACCGCGTTCGAAATCGCGTCCTGCGAACTGTTGCGGCCGGTGCGGAAGATGTACCTGTTCCACTTGTCGCCGGTGATCGAATCGGCCACCGCCGGCTCGACCAGCAGAATCTTCTTGTACTCCTCGGCCACCGGCAGCAATGCCAGCGCAACGCCGGATGAGGTGGGGCCGACCGCGATGTCGCACTTGTCATCGCTGTAGGCGGCGGCGAGCAGGCTCTTGCCGACGTCGGGCTTGCCCTGGTCGTCTTTTTCGATGACCACGAGCTTCTTCCCGGCAACCATCATGGTGCCGTTCGTCGCGTAGTCCAGCCCCATCATGAAGCCGGTCGCGGTCTGTTTGCCGTAGGCCTCGAGCGGGCCGGTCTTGCTGTGGATGTGGGCGATGCGGATTTCGCCCTTGCCCTGGGCCATGGCACCGTCCACGGCAAAGACGCCGATCGAAAGCGTGACGGCAGTGAGCAGAGTGTGAATCGCGAATCGACGCATTGGCGCCTCGGAATTGATCGGCTTCATCGGGGGTGTCTCCTCGGGTGCAGTGGTTTCAGGATGCGGCGCATTGTGCGGCCTGGCGGCGCACGACGCCGTCGGGCCGCCGGACGGGCCTGTCTGTCTGCCGACACTTTACCGGCTTCGCGCCGGTGGCCAGCAATCAGCCGGCCGCGTGCGGCTCGCGCGGGCGAGCTGCCTCGATCGCCGCGCCCACCGGTTCATGTTCGCTGTCGAGCATCGCGGCGTCGTATCGCGCCTCGTCAGGGCCGAGATCGGCGGGGTGCGAGTCGCGCACATCGGCGTGCGACGCCGCGGCGGCGCGACCTGCGCCTTGCAGCGTCTGTGGTTTGACCCACTTGCGAAGCATCGCCTCGAGCTGGCGTTTCGTGAACGGCTTGCTGACGTAGTCGTCGAAGCCCGATGCGAGACATTGGTCGGCATCACCGACCAAGGCGTTGGCGGTGAGCGCAACGATGGGCAAACTGGTTGGGTTGAGAAACGGCAGCTTTTCGCTGGGGCCCTGCCGGAAACGGGCCACCGCCTCGAAACCGTCCATCTCGGGCATCTGGCAGTCCATGAACACCAGATCGAATTCGCGCCTGCACAGAAGTTGCAGCGCATCGAGCCCGGAGTCGGCCAGGGTCGCCTGGCAGCCCAGGCGTTCGAGCATCGCGCGCGCGACTTCCTGGTTCACGACGTTGTCTTCAACCACCAGGATCCGGGCATGCAGTGGCTCCGCCACGGCCGCGGCGCCCGCTGTTGCCGGCTGGGCGGGCAGGCCCGGGCCGGCCGGGTGGAGTTCGGCCGGAAGGCCGAGGCCCTGCAGATGGGTGTCGAGTGCTGCCGCGCCGGTTGTCGTGGGGTCGATCAGCAGCAGGCCCTTCTTGCGCCGCTTGCGCGCCGTCACCGGCGCAACGATTGCCGGGACACCCCGGCCCAAGACCAGCGGAAGTTCAACGCGAAACGTCGTTCCGACCCCGGGCTTGCTCTGCACCGTGATGCTTCCGCCCATCATGTCGATGAGTTGGCGCGAGATCACGAGCCCGAGCCCGGTGCCGCCAAAGCGCCGTGCCATCGTGCCGTTCGCCTGGGTGAACGCCTGGAACAGGTTGGCCACGGTCTGCGCGTTCATGCCGATGCCGGTGTCGCGCACCGCGATCTCGAGCCGCTGCGCAGCGCCGCCCTGCGCGTCGCGGCGGCACGCCAGCATGAGCGCGACCTCGCCGCGTTCGGTGAACTTGATCGCGTTGCCCACCAGGTTCGTCACCACCTGCCGCAGGCGCCCGGCGTCGCCGACGATCACCTCGGGAACGCCGGGCTGGATGTCGCAGCGCAGGTCGATCCCCTTTTGTCGCGCGCGCGGGGCGAGCAGTTCGATCGCTTCGTCGAGCGCGGCCCGCAGGTTGAAGTCCAGATTCTCGATCTCCAACTTGCCGGCCTCGATCTTCGAAAAATCCAGGATGTCATTGATGATCTGCAGCAGCGCCTGACCGGAGCGGTACACGGTTTCGGTGAAACGGCGTTGGCGGTGTTCAAGCTCGGTGCCCAGCAGCAGTTCGGTCATGCCCAGGATGCCGTTCATCGGCGTCCGAATTTCGTGGCTCATGTTGGCCAGGAACTGCGATTTCGCCTGGCTCGCCGCCTGCGCCTCCTGGGCCAGGTTTTGCGCCTGCGCCGTCAGGTCGCGCAACTCGAGTGTGCGCGCGTCGATCTGCGTCCGATATTGATACAGCCCTCGCTCCATCACGGCGAGCGATTGCAGCAGGCCGTCGAGGTCGTACCGGGTGTCGGGCGCAGGCGCGAGCGTGAGTTCGCCGCGCGCGATGCGCTGCGCGGTCTTCACCGCCTGTGACAAGGGTTCGGTCAGGCCCTTGATCATCCGGTAAAGCAAGAATGCGACCGCGGCGAAAGTGAGCAGCGCCGCGGCGAGCACGAAGGTACGTTGCGACTTGGCTTTCGCAATCGAGCCCAGAACCGCCGTCTGTGCGGCGCGGTGAAACTCGTCGCTGTAGCGTCCGAGAGTGCGCTCGATCGAATTGATCGTTCCGCGCAAGGCCCGGACGTTGTCGATCGACGCCTCTTTGGCAAGCCTCGCCTCGACCTCGTCCAGCGCAATGCTGATGTCGTCGATGTCCAGGTCCGGGTCGGCCACGGCAAGCTCGCGCAGGAAGTCTCGAGCGCGCTCGAACGCGGCGAGCGCCGCAGGGCTGACGTGCCCGGTGTCGACGGCGTCACCGGTGCCTTGAACAAAGTACCGCCAGCGTTCGTAGACCTGTCCGATCTTGGAGTCGTTCGCGCTCGCCGTCACGATGCGTTCGGCGCTGTGCAGCGCCGACCACGTCTGATAGCCGAGCAGCATCATGACCGGCAACAGCAGTCCCAGCACCTGCAGGATCAGGCGCATCTTGAGAGACTGCACGGAGAAAGTCTTGATCACGCGTCCGAGCCTGACCTCACCCAGAGGAACCGATCTGGACATCGTGAATGGAAACTGCGGCCACGGTCTGGCGAAATGAAGTCAAAGGGAACGCCAGTTTGCCAGAGGCTGCCCACTTTGGCCGCTGGCGGCCGCTGCCGGTCGCGGCTGGCCGGCCCGGCCTGTGCGCAATCGCGCCGGACGCGAACTGGTTCACACGCTTGATGCGTGTGGCGCCGACCCGGCGCCAGACCCAGGTCACGCATTGCCACCTCGCAGCGTGAGAGCGTCGCTGCGGGGACGCATCGGGCGCCGCGCCCGCCACAGCAACGTGAGCACGATGCTCACATTCAGCAGATTCCAGGCGATTCCGTTCAGGAACGCGGCGCGGTACGAGCCTGTGGCGTCAAAGATCGCGCCCGACATCCAGCCGCCCAGCGCCATGCCCAGCAAGGTGGCCATCAGCACCACGCCGACGCGGGCCCCGGCCTGCCTCGGAGTGAAGTACTCGCGCACGATCAGCGCGTAGCTCGGCACGATGCCGCCCTGGAACAGGCCAAACATCGCCGAGATGATGAAGAGCGACGCGACGCCGTTGTCGAGCAGGAACATCAACAGCGCCACACCCTGCAGCACCGAGCCGAGCAGCAAGGTGCGCAGCCCGCCGATGTGGTCCGAAATCCAGCCCGAGGCGAGCCGGCTCACGACCCCCATGCCCAGCATCAGCGACAGCATCTGCGCGCCGCGCGCCGCGCCATAGCCGAGGTCGCCGCAGTAGGCGACGATATGCACTTGCGGCATCGACATCGCGACGCAACACGCGACGCCGGCCACGCACAGCAGGCTTTGCAGCATGCCGGGAGACAGGCCCAGCGGCCGCTCGGCGGCGGGGGGCGCGGGCAGCGCCTGACTTGCTGGGGCTGCCGCGGCCGGCGGCGAAGCCACCTGCGCCAGCGCGGGCGGCCGACGCCGCAGCATCAGCGCCAGCGGCAGCATCGAGACCAGGCAGAACACGCCGATGCCGATGTAGGTGGCGCGCCAGCCAGCGGCTTCGACAAAGTGCTGCACGATCGGCGGCCAGACCGCGCCGGCGACATAGTTGCCGCTCATGCAGATGCCCAGCGCGATGCCGCGCCGGCGCGTGAACCACAGTGCGGTGTCGGCGACGAGCGGCGCAAAGGTGGCCGAGGTGCCGAGGGCGCCGATGAGGAGCCCCTGGGCCAGCGCGAACTGGCTCAGGCTGCCGGCCAAACCCGCGACGATGAAGCCGCCGCTCAGGCCGAACGTGCCCAGCAGCACCGGCGTGATGACGCCGAAGCGATCGGCGAGCCGCCCCATCAGCACGCCACCCACGCCGAAGCCGATCATCGTCAGCGTATAGGGCAGCGACGCGTCGGCACGTGCCACGCCGAACTCTTGCTGGATGCGCGGCAGGACCACAGTCACGGCGTACATGCCCGAGCCGCCGATCGTCATCATCAGGAGTGACGCGAGCAGCCGCGCCCATGCGTAGGGTGACTCGCGCGACTCGGTCGCTGCGGTGGCCACGGCCACCGGATTGAAATCGGCCATGCCCGGGCGCGCGCGGCTACACCACGATCGGCGTGACCGCGCCGTCCATCGCCAGGATCGCGCCGCTGATATAGCTGGCGCGTGGCGAGGCGAGGAACAGAACCGCCGCGGCAATTTCTTCGGGCTTGGCGATGCGCCCCAGCGGCAGGCGCGCCTGCGCGGATTGCAGGGCTTGCTCGGTGCTGACGCCTTGGGCCCGGGCGTCGGCGGCGATGCCCTCGTGCAATCGTTCGGTGAGAGTCAGGCCGGGATTGACGGCGTTCACGCGCACGCCCTTGGGCGCGTAGGTCGTGGCCAGGCCGGCCGTGACCAGCATCAGTGCCGCGTTGGCAGCACCGCCGGCGAGGTGAATGCTGCTCGCCACCTTGCCGCCGGCGCCGATGACGTTGACGATGGCGCCGCTGCCACGTTGCGCCATGTGTTTGATCACCGCGTCCAGCATGTAGACGCAGGCAAAGTACTTGGCCTGCATCGCGTCCGCCCAGGACTGGGGCGTCAGTTCATGCACAGGCGTGCGGCGCGCGGCACCGGCCGAATTGACGAGCACGTCGATCGGTCCGCCGGCGCGCTGCGCCTGTTCCAGCGCGGCCAGGGCCTGGCCGGCATGGCTCGTGTCGGCGCAATAGGTGGCAATGCGCGATGCGGCAGCGGGATCTGCATCGCACAACTGCGCCGCAGCGCGCTGCAGGTTCGCCGCGTCGCGCGAGACGATGGCCACACGTGCACCTTCGGCCAGAAAGGCGTGCGCGCTGGCCAGGCCGATGCCTTTGCTGCCCCCGGTGATGAGGATGTGTTTGTTGCCGAGTTGCAGGTCCATCGGGTCCCCGTGAATGAAAGCGCCGCTTGGGTGCGATTGGAACACCGATGCCGAGCCCGGCCCTGCCCGCCGGACCCTTGAATCGACTCCTTGGCTCGCGCGACAGCACAGGCGCCGCAACTCAGGCGCGCGCGCGATCCAACCAATCCACGGCGAAGAAGAACATGCGCCATCCCAGCATGAACAGCAGCCACATGACGAGTGCCGCGCCGCCGGCGAACAACAGGCCCTCGGCGCTGAAACTGAACGCCGGCTCGTAGGCGCCCCAAGCGGCCTTGGCGATCTGTGCATCGCTGTGTGTGAGAAGCGCAAAAATCTGGTGCATCAGGTCGGCGTTGAATGCTTCGACGGCGGCGCGCAGCCGCTCCAGCGTGCGCAGCATGGACTGGATCGCAAGTCCTTCGGCCTGAAACGTCGGGTCGGAGTGGTAGAGATGGTGATCGACCAGCAGCTCCATCTTGCCGCCGTGGAACTGTTTCGCGATCTCCTGAAACGGCGCCAGATCCTTTGTCACCTGGTCGAGCGCACCGCCCAGCCGTTGTCGGTATTGGGTGATGAACGCCGGCACACACCCGGCGACGAAGAAGCTGGCCAGCAGGATGAATCGGTCCAATACACCACGCAAGATTTCCATGAAAAGGCGTCTCTCCTTGCAGCCTCGAACGAGCCACTGCGAACGCCGGGCCCGCGCGAGCGGCGGGACCAGTGGCGCGCTGCGCATCATCGGCCAAGCCCGTGCCGGCGGGGTCCGTGGCAGCGGCCCGGACCGGCCACGCTCGCGCCGCGAATGTGGCATATTCCTCGGCCGCGCCGATTGCACCACGAAAGCGCCGCGATTGCGCTACGCTTCCGATCCGGCTCGATACGCCAAGGAGTGTTCGCTCATGATCAAACTTTTCGTCAACGGCAAGCAGCACTCGGTGGACGCCGATCCTGAGATGCCGCTGCTGTGGGCGCTGCGCGAGAACCTGCAGCTCACCGGCACCAAATTCGGCTGCGGCATGGCGCTGTGCGGCGCATGCACGGTGCACCTGGACGGTGAGGCGGTTCGCTCGTGTTCGACGCCGCTGTCGGCGGCTGCGGGAAAACAGGTGACCAGCATCGAAGGCATCGGCGCCAGCCGCATCGGCAAGCAGGTGCAGAACGCCTGGACGCTGCATGACGTGCCGCAGTGCGGTTATTGCCAGTCGGGCCAGATCATGAGCGCATGCGCGCTGCTGGCGCAACAAAAGCGCCCAAGCGACGAGCAGATCGACGCGGCGATGAGCGGCAACATCTGCCGCTGCGGCACCTACAACCAGATTCGCGCGGCGATCAAGGATGCCGCGGCGAACCTGCAAGTGCGCGGAGTTTGAGCATGGCAAACCTGAATACGAAAGCTGGAACCACGCGCCGCGGTTTCTTGCGCAGCGGCGGCAGCGCCGCGCTGGTGGTGGGCTTCACGCTGCCCGCGTTCGCGCCGCGCGCATGGGGCGCAACCCCCGCGCAAAATCCGATGGCCACACGCGGCGTGGGACCCGCGCTCAACGCGTTCCTGCGCATCGCACCCGACAACTCCATCACCGTCGTCTGCGGCCCGGCCGAGATGGGCCAAGGCGTGTTGACCGCGATTCCGATGCTGCTCGCCGAAGAACTCGATGCCGACTGGAGCCGCGTCAGCGTGATGCAGGCGCCTGCCGACGCGGCTTACGCGAACCCGATGTTCGGCATGCAGGTCACCGGCGGCAGCACCACGGTGCGCGCGCACTGGGAACCGCTGCGCAAGGCCGGTGCCGCGGCGCGCCAAATGCTCGTCGCCGCAGCCGCCGCGCAATGGAAGCTCAGCGCTTCCGAATTGCGCACCGAAAAGAGCTATGTCATCGCCCCGAAAGGCAGCAAGCTCTCCTACGGCGCGCTGTGTTCGCTCGCCGCCAGACTGCCGATACCCGCGCAGCCGACCTTGAAGGACAGCAAGGACTTCAAGCTGCTCGGCAAGCCGCTCAGGCGCCTTGACACCCCCGCAAAGGTGACAGGGGTGGCCCGCTACGGCATCGACGCACAGGTTCCGGGGATGCTGATTGCGGTCATGGCACGCGCTCCGCTGCCGGGCGCGAAAGCGCTGAGCTTTGCCGAGGCCGACGCCAAAGCCGTGCCGGGGGTGCGCCAGGTGATCGCGCTCCCAAGCGGTGTCGCTGTGCTCGCCGACGGTTACTGGGCCGCCAAGCGCGGCCGCGACGCGCTCAGCGTCAAGTGGGACCTCGGTGACCACGCGACGCTTGGATCAGCCGGCATCAGCAATGCGCTGGACGCGGCGGCAGCGATGGCCGACGTGCTGTCGCGCGACCATGGCAACGTGCGCGACGCGGCGGCGAACAGCGCCACCAGCATCGACGCCGTGTACGAAGCGCCGTATCTCGCCCATGCCTGCATGGAGCCGATGAATTGCACGGCGCACGTGCGCGGCGACGAAGTCGAAATCTGGGCCGGCACGCAAAGCCAGGGGCCGGCGCAAGGCATCCTCGGCCAGGTGGCGCAGGTCACGCCGGCCAAGGTGAAAGTCAATACGCTGCTGCTCGGCGGTGGCTTCGGGCGTCGCTTTGCGCCGGACTTCTGTATCGACGCCGTGCTGCTGTCCAAGCTCAGCGGCAAACCGGTGAAGCTGATTTACACCCGCGAAGACGATATGGCAGCGGGTTATTACCGGCCGGCGTCGGTGGCGCGCTTTGAAGGCGCGCTCGACGCCAAAGGCGTGCCGACGCTGCTCAAGGTGGGTGTGGGCACGCCGTCGATCATGGCCGCGTCGGGCTTCATGAAGATTCCCGACAACGGCGTCGACTCGTTTGCGCTGGAAGGCATTCACGACCACCCCTACGACATATCGAATCAGCGCATCGCCTACGGCCGCGCCGAGCCCGGGCCGCAGGTCTGGTTCTGGCGCTCGGTGGGGCATTCGCAGAACATCTTCTTCATGGAGGGCTTCATCGACGAACTCGCCGCGGCGGCGAAGAAGGACCCGTTCGAATTCCGCCGCGCTCTGCTGACGAACCAGCCGCGCTGCAAGGGCGTGCTCGAACTCGCCGCGGACCGCGCCAACTGGGGCAAGGCGCTGCCGGCGGGCATGGCACGCGGCATCGCGCTGGCGCAGAGTTTCGGCAGTTATGTGGCGCAGGTCGCCGAGGTCTCGGTGGCCGCCGACGGCACGCCCAGGGTGCACCGCGTGATTGCCGCGGTGGACTGCGGCATGATCGTGAACCCCGAGATCATCCGGCGCCAGATCGAAGGCGCAATTGTCTTCGGTCTGAGCGCCGCGCTGTACGGGCGCATCACGCTCAAGGACGGCCGGGTCGAGCAGTCCAACTTCCACGACTATCCGGTGCTGCGTTTGCCCGAAATGCCGCGCGTCGAAGTGCACATCATGGCAAGCAAAGAGCCGCCCGGCGGCATCGGCGAGCCCGGGACCCCGCCGATCGCGCCGGCCGTGGTGAACGCGATCTTCGCCGCCACCGGCAAGCGCCTGCGCACCCTGCCGATCAACCGTGCCGCGCTGGCGCGGGCGTAGAGCGGGCGTAGAGCGGGCTTATAGCGGGCCAGAGCCGCGCGGCAGCCGCGGCAACGCGGCGCCTCGACCCGCAGCCGCCAGTGCATACACTTGCGCCGTGTTGCAAGCCACTCCAGTGCCGATCCAGGATCTGCAGGGCGCGCTCGGCGCCGCCGGCCGCGTGCGCCAGCTGCGCCAGGTGCTGCTGTGGCCGCTGCGCCTGATGCCGGTGCTGGGCAGCGAAGGCCATCGGCGCAAGCCGTGGAAACTGCTGCGCAACTTGGGCGACGCCTCGCCGTGGCACGAAGTGGTGGACGAATACAGCGGCGATAGCGCCGGCTTTCACGAACGCCATTACAACGAGTTCGTGACCTTTCTGCCCTATGTGCAGCAGTTCCTCTACGGCGAAGGCCGCATGCGGCGCGACGCTGACGACGCCGGCACCGGCTCGCCGATGCGCGTATTCCGCCGTCAGGACGTGGCCCAGGTTCGGGTCACGTCACCCGCGCAGGCGGGAGCGTTGACGTTGGACATCGTGCACATCGATCTGTACTTCTTCTTCGACGTCGACCTGGTGTTGTTCAACCTCGAAGTCGCCGGCGCCGACCTGGGCTTGAGCCAGACCCAGGACTTGCTGCACCGATTCGGCCGCGCCTATCCGGCGGGTTGGGACGCGATGGGACAAGCCCTGCACTGCATGAGCAATGTCGAGTGGCTGGCGGCGGACGGCCGTGTCCTCGCCCAGTCCGACTCGCAGCAATCCGAGGCGTTTCTCGAGCATGTGGCGCAGCACCGTGCGCCGCGCTTCGCCGCACATTGGCAGTTCCTGCTCGAACCGCTGGTGAGCGACCACTCGGGCCGCGACGGCGCGCTGCGCTACCGCCAGATCGAGTACTACCGCATGCCGCTGATGGCCTACCTGGCGCTGGACAATCCGCGGGCCTTGACGCGCAGCGAATTCATTCGCCTCGGCCTCGTCACCGGGATCGGCGAGCCCGGCAGTTCGGCCGAGTCAGCGCAGGCGTTGCCCTATGCGGAGCAGCATCTCGCCGATTTCGAACAGCGCTTCTGCTACGACCGCTTCTGGGCCGAAGGCGGTGCGGCACCGAACACGCGCTACCTGTGCAGCGGCCAGTCGCTCGTCGTCGTCGGCGCCGCGCACAGCGAGTTCTTCGGCTGCCGCGACCGCGGCGTGCTGGCGCAGTTTCGGCACCAGCATTTTCTGTTGTTCCTGATCGCCCATTTCCAGAAAGCTGCGCTGCTGATGTTCTCGGACCGGCTGGTCGAGGCGCTCAAAGGCCTGGACGTCGCCGACCCCGCCAGCGTGCGGCGCTTCAAGCGTGCGATTCGCTCCAGCTTCGAGGGCTTCCTGCGGTTCACACACCGCTACTGGTTCCACGAGATTTCGGAGCAGGCGCAGGTGCGCGCGCTGTACCGCCTGTGTGTCGGCCACCTCGGGCTTGACCCGCTGTACGCCGAGGTCAAGGAACGCATCGGCGACATGAACGCCTACCTCGACGCCGACAGCCTGCGGCGCCAGGCGAACACCGTGGTGCGCCTCACCGTGGTCACGATCTTCGGCCTGATCGGCACCGTGACGACCGGATTCCTCGGCATGAACCTGCTCGCCGAGGCCGAGGCGCCGCTTGCGCGACGCCTCGCCTGGTTCGCCGCCGTGCTGCTCGCGACCGGCGGGTTGACCGTCTACACGATGGTGAAATCGAAACGCCTGTCGGATTTCCTGGACGCCTTGTCCGACGAGCGGCTGCCGGCATGGACCAAACTCAAATCGCTCGCCGCGGTGTGGCAGCGCGACCCGGACTGAGCGGCTGAGAGGCAATCGGATGCACCCGCGTGAGGCCCGGTCGCCATCCGAGCGCATGGGCTGAGGCGCTCTCGACGCAGCCGCCGCGGATGCATCGTGGCCGCTACAACAAGGACTCGGGAATGAACGGCGACAGCATCCAGAGCTTGAACCGCTGCCAGGTCGACGAGTCGGGTTCTTCGGTGAGCACGACCACGCTGTCGTCCAGTTCCATGCTGAGCCATTCACACCCGTTGCCACTCGCCGACAAGCGCACGCGGTAGGCGCTTTGCAGGCGGTCGATGTCGATCACGCGCAGCAGCTCGCGCGCCAGTTCCGGGCTCTCGATGACAGCGCCGAGCTCGGTGTTGATCGTCGCCGAGCGCGGGTCGAGGTTCATCGAGCCGACGAACAGGGTCTTGCGGTCGATGACGGCCGTCTTCGCGTGCAAGCGCCCGAGCGAAGCGCCGAACAGGTTCATGCGGCGATTGCGCTTCACCCGCGACGAGCTGATTTCGTAGAGGTCGATGCCGAGCTCCAGCATCGGTTCGCGATACAAGGTGTAGCCGGCGTGCACGATCGGCTCGTCGGTCGAGCCCAGGGAATTTGTCATCAGTGTGATCTTCGCGCCCCTGTCGCGCAGCTCCTTGAACAAATCCATGCCGACCTTGCCCGGCACCAGGTAGGGGCTGGACAGCACCAGTTCCTTGGTCGTCTTGCGCAACGCTTCGAAAGCGTTGTAGGTGACGCTGGTGTCCAACAGCTCGCCGCCGGCTTCGCCGTCGAACGGTTTGTCGGGGTGGTCGGCGAATACGTACGCATAGCCCCAGTGCAGGCCCAGGCGCCCGCCATCGAGGTCTTCGGCTATCGGCCCGTAGCCCAGCACGTCGTTGCTCGGCAGGGGTGGCGGTGGCGGTGTGTGGATCGCGCCGGTGCGCTCTTCGAACCACGCGCGCAGCTCGGCGTCGCTGCTGCGGCTTCGCGTCACCGCGTGAATCGGGTAGACCGGGTCGCTGTTCCAGTAACGGTCGAACAACTCCTGCAGCGGCGGCAGCACGAAGCCCACCGCGAATGCGTCGACGTCGATGAAGTTTTCGCCCGTGCTGCGCAGGAAGTACTCGTTGGCGACGTTGCGCCCACCGATCACGGCCATGGCGCCGTCGGCAATGAAGAGCTTGTTGTGCATGCGATGGTTGACGCGGCCCCATTCACCGATCGAGCCGATGAAGCGTTCAGCCTGACCGCCTTCGCGCCAGCAACAAAACGGGTTGAAGATGCGGACCTCGACGTTCTTGTGCGCCGCGAAGGCGAGAAAGTACTCGTCCTGGCCGCCGGTGTAGAAGTCATCGATCAGCAGGCGCACGCGAACGCCGCGATTGGCGGCGTCGCGCAAGGCGCGCAACAGCCAGCGCCCGGTCTCGTCCATCTCGAAGTGGTAATACTGGACGTCCAGCGATACCTGGGCACGGCGCGCCAGCTGTATGCGCGTGTCCAGGGAGAACGTTCCCAACGGCATGAGCCGGAAGCCGGAGTGGTCCGGCGCCGGCTGGTAGGCGCTGGCAATGCGCCCCAGCGTCGTCTTCTTCGCAAGCGGAATTGCGGTACTGGTGATGGGTTCGCGGTCGATCACGGGCAATCCGGCGCAACCCGACAAAAGCGTTGCGGCAATGGCCACGCTCGCCACGCTCAAGCCGCGCCACCCACGCTGGAGCCCGGTGACGATGGCACGCGTCCAACTTCGCGCAGGCGCCGATCGCCGGGGATTCGTCACTGTCATTCTCAAGGTCGTGTGCCCGTCGCTGAACTTACAGCAGGTTGATGGCAATCGGCCCGGCGCAGCGCTTCGCGAAAGCGCCGAGTGAAACGGGGTGGCTGCAGCGCGGTTCTGTTTATACCCGTCAATGCGCTATTGTGTCAGGCACAACACGCATGAGACGACCCACAGCAAGCGGCCCGGGCTTGCAATTTTCCTTGCACTCGCGCAAGACGCGGGCCGCCTCAAGTTGCCGATGCCGCACCTGCCCATGACATGAACTCGATCCTCGCCCCGAATCGACGCCGGCACCTGGCGCGCAGGTCGGTGCTCGTCGCACTGACCGGTGCGCCATTGTTCGGCTGCGCCGAAGTCCCGCCCCGACCCGACGAAGCCGCACCGGTCGTCGAGCTGCTCGAGGTGCCGGGTGCAACCCTGGAAGTGCAGTTCGCTCCCGGCCTGGGCGCGCAGTTACGCGCCGATGCGTTGCTCTGGGTGCAGCGCGGAGCCCTCGCTGTTGCGGCCTATTTTGGCCACTTTCCACTGCCGCAGGTTGAAGTGCTGCTGCTGCCGGCCGACGGCGATGGCGTGCAGGCAGGTGTCAGCTATGCAGAGCCCTCACCGTTGGTACGAATCCGCCTCGGGCGCGAAACCACGCAAGCCCAGTTCAGCGCCGATTGGATCCTGGTTCACGAAATGGCGCATCTGGCGCTGCCGCGCGTGCCGCGTTCGCAAGACTGGCTGCACGAGGGATTCGCCACCTACGTCGAGGCACTGGCACGCGGCCGCGCCGGGATGGTCAGCGCGCTCGACGTGTGGCAGGCCTGGAGGCGCGAAATGCCGCTTGGCCTGCCGCAAATCGGCGACCGCGGGTTGGACCACACCCCCACCTGGGGCCGAACCTATTGGGGCGGCGCGCTGTTCGGCTTGCTCGCCGATGTCGGCATGCGCAAACAGGGCACGCCGACGCGTGGCCTGCAGCATGCGCTGCAGGGCGTGCTGGCCGCAGGCGGCGACTATCGTGTCGCCTGGCCCGTGGCGCGGATCCTGGCGACCGCCGACGCCGCCGTCGGGCAGACCACGTTGAGCGAGTTGTACGCGCAGATGAGAGATCGCGCCGTGATGACCGACCTGCCCGCGTTGTGGCGCGAACTCGGCGTGGCCGATGGCGAGTTGCGTGACGATGCCCCGCTGGCCGCGGTGCGTCGCGCGATCTTGTCGTAGGAGCCTGTTGGGCTCCTAGCGCACATTCCTGCGCCGGCGTGTCGGCTGCGACGCCGAACTATGATCGCCGCTGCCCCCGCCCGCGACAACGCACCCGATGCCCCAAGTCTCCACCGCCACAGTGCCGTTTCGGGCCGACCACGTGGGCAGCCTGCTGCGCCCACCAGGCCTGAGCGCTGTGCGAAGCGCGTTCAAGGCGGGCGAAGTGGATGCGCGCCACCGCGCCCAAGCCGAGGATCTGGCGGTGCGCGGGGCGGTACAGCGGCAGCAGGAGATCGGCCTGCAAAGCATCACGGACGGTGAATTCAGGCGCGACTGGTGGCACCTGGATTTTTTGGCGCAACTCGAGGGCGTGACGCTAAAAGCCAATCCGGGGCCGAAGTTCCGGATCGAAGGCCAAAGCGAACAGCCACCGATTCCCACCGTCACCGGCCGGATCAGCTGCAGCCGCCCGATCATGGTGGAGCATTTCCGATTCCTGAAGTCGGTCACGCGGGCGACGCCGAAGATGACGATTCCCTCGCCCGCAATGTTGCACCTGCGCGCCGGGCGCGCCGGGGTCTCGACGCAGGTCTACCCCGACGTGGAAGAATTCTGGGTCGACGTGGCCGCCGCCTACCGTGTCGCAATCGGCCATTTGTACGACGCAGGCTGCCGCTATCTGCAGCTCGACGATGTGAGCTTCGCCTACCTGTGCGACCCGCGAATCCAGGCCACGAGCCGCGCCAACGGCGACGACCCGGCGCTGCTGCCGCGCACGTACGCCGCCGCGATCAATGCCGCGCTTGCGAACAAGCCTGTCGACCTGTGCGTGACGATTCATACCTGCCGCGGCAACTTCAAGAGCGCATGGGTCGCCGAAGGCGGCTATGCCCCGGTGGTCGAAGCGATGTTCTCCACCAACGTCGACGCTTACTTCATGGAATTCGATGACGAGCGTGCCGGCGGCTTCGAGCCGCTGAAGTCCCTGCCGCGCGGCAAACGCGTCGTGCTCGGATTGGTGACAACGAAACTGGGCGAACTTGAAAGCAAGGACAAGCTGAAGCGCCGCATCGACGAGGCAGCGCAGTTCGTTCCGCTGGAACATCTTTGCCTGTCGCCGCAATGCGGCTTTTCGAGCACGCACCATGGCAACGCCTTGTCGCAAGACGAGCAGTGGCGCAAGCTTGAACGCGTAGTCGAAGTCGCGCGCGAGGTGTGGCGCGAATGACTGCAAGCGTTGCGGTGAGCGCAGCCGGCGAACGCCCGCCGCGCGCGGCGGCGACGCTGGTCGTGGTGCGCGACAGCCCTTCGGGCATCGAGGTCTTGCTCTCGCGCCGCGCCGAACGAGGCGACCACAACAGCGGCGCCTGGGTCTTCCCCGGCGGCGTGGTCGACACTTCCGACGCCCTCGCCCACTCCTGTTGCCGCGGGCTGGACGATGCCACGGCCAGCGCCAGGCTCGGCGTGACGCAAGGCGGCCTCGACTACTACGTTGCCGCGGTGCGCGAATGTTTCGAAGAAGCCGGCCTGCTGTTCGCCACCGATCGCGCCGGAACCCTGCTCGATCTTGCCGGCGCGGCGGGCGCACGCTGGGCGCAATGGCGCGGCCCGTTGCATCGCGGCGAGCGCTCGATTCTCGAGTTGTGCCAGGAGGCCGGACTGACGCTGGCGGTGGACCGGCTCGTCTACCTCAGCCATTGGCTGACGCCACCCGGCCGCGCGAAGCGCTTCGACACGCGTTTTTTCATCGCCGCGGCGCCGGCGTCGCAGGTGGCGCTGCACGACGGCACCGAAATGCTTGAACAGCTTTGGTTGCGCCCGGCGGACGCGCTCGCTCGCGGCGGCGTGTTGAAGCTGATGACACCGACGCTGAAGACGCTTGAGATGCTGGCGCAACACGGCACGCTGGAATCGCTGCTCGGTTGGGCCGCTGCGCCGCGCGAAGTGGCGCTCGTGATGCCGCGCGTGGCCAGCGGCGCCCAAGGCCTGCGGCCGGTGTTGCCCGACGAGTATGCCTGGGCCGAGATCGGCCGACTCGACCCCGCCGGGCACGGCCACTGTTCTTACGACCTGGTTCCCGGCAATGCAGTGCGCTTGTCGTCACGCGTGATCCGCGTCACCGCGAACAACGGCAGCATCATGACCGGCCCCGGAACCAACACCTATCTGGTCGGTGGCGGCGCGCGCAATGTTTGGGCGGTGATCGACCCTGGGCCGGCGCTGCACGACCACGTGCAGGCGGTTCTTGCCGCGGCGCCCGGGCCGATCACCTCGATCTTCGTCACGCACACGCACAAGGACCATTCGCCCGCGGCGCTGGTCTTGCAGGCGCAGACCGGCGCCCGACTGCATGGACGGATCGCGGATCATGCGCAGTGGCAGGATTCGACCTTCGTGCCCGACCGGGTGCTGGCGGGTGGTGAGCGGTTCGAGCTCAGCGACGACGCTTCGCTGCGCGCGATCCACACCCCGGGACATGCCTCGAACCACCTGTGTTACCTGCTCGAACAGGAAAAGCTGCTGTTCACCGGCGATCACGTGATGCAGTCGTCCACCGTCGTCATCAACCCACCCGACGGCGACATGCGCGCGTACCTCGGTTCGTTGCGCGCATTGCTCGATGAAGCGCTCGAATGGCTGGCGCCGGGCCATGGATTTCTGATGGCGGCACCGCACCAGGCACTGCGATCGATCATTGCGCATCGCGGCCGGCGCGAGGCCAAGCTCTTGCTGGCGCTGCGTGAACTCGGGCCTTCGCCGATCGAAGCGCTGTTGCCGCGGGTCTACGATGACGTCGCGCCGCGCCTGCATGCAATGGCACTGCGCTCGCTGACGGCACACCTGTTCAAACTGCGCGACGAGGCGCTCGCGGGCTGCGAAAACGGCCGCTGGGCTTTGCTCGGCGCAGCCGCGCTGCCGCCGGCGGGTCGAGCTGCAAACAAGCGGGACTTGTCAGCTAGCTGATGACGGGGTCCGTCGCGCGCCGCGGCCCGGCCGCCACGGCAGCGCCGGCGGATTCGCCGCGGGGCTGCAGTCGCCCCCAATACTCGACGGCGCGGTCGACCCACGCCAGGTAGTGCGGGTCGACGCTCGAGTAGAACGGCATGCCGCGTGCCACGAATTCCTGCACCGCCTGCGCCAGCCGCGCGCCGGGCGGCTGCGCGGCGCGCTCGAGCTGGCATTCGAGATCGTGCAGCGCAGCGACGCGCTGCATCGGTTCAGCCGCCATCAATCGACGCCGCAGATCCACGCCGTCGACATCGGCACTCGGTGCGGCCATTGAGTTTTCCTGACGGGCAGCCATGACTCGTGCAGTATCGGCATCCTGCCCGGCGTGTGAACCACCCCGGCCCCGCAATATTGGCCACACGTGGCGTTTTGCACAGCGCCTGCTCCACCCGTGCACCCGTGCCGATGGCGCGACGCTTGCGCTGCGCGAGGGCCTTGAATTCACGCGTCGCGCCGACCCCGCGGCCTGCGCGTTCGAGGCGCGGGCCGGACAACCCTGAGGCCGTCCCGATCTCATTCAGAACTGTCTTCGGCGCTATGCTGGGCGCATGACGCACACGTTGTTTGCGGTGTCAACCAGCGGCGAGCCGATAACCTATCGCGACCGAAAGCGCGGCTGGTGGGCTCTGTCCGTCGTCTATCCGCTGCTGCCGTTCACGGGCATCGCTGCGCATGCGTGGAGCGGTTGGCCGGGCGCGCTGGCGCTGCCGCTGCTGATCAGCTACGGCTTGCTGCCGCTGCTTGACGCCTTCATCGGCGAAGACACGAACAACCCGGCCGAAGAAGTGGTGTCGCAGCTCGAAGCCGACCGCTACTACCGCTGGTTGACCTGGGGCACGGTGCCGCTGCACTTTGTCGCCCTGATCGGTTGTGCATGGTGGGCCGGGACCCAGGCGATGCCGTGGTGGGCCGTTGCGGTGCTCGCCTACGTTGCGGGCGCGGGTTCGGGGCTGGGCATCAACACCGGCCACGAGCTCGGGCACAAGGCCACCCGCATCGAACAGTGGCTGGCCAGGCTCGTGCTCGCGGTGCCGGCCTACGGCCACTTCACGGTCGAGCATGGGCGTGGCCACCACCGCTGGGTGGCGACGCCGCATGACCACGCGAGCGCGCGCATGGGCGAAAGCATCTACCGTTTTGCGCTGCGCGAGGTGCCGGGTGGAATCCGCCGTGCCTGGGCACTCGAGAAGGAACGCCTCGGCGCGCGCGGCTGCTGCGCGTGGAGCGCGCAAAACACGATGCTCCAGTCCTACGCCGTGACGCTGTGGCTGCAGGGCGCACTCGTGCTCGCCTGGGGTGTGGCAATGCTGCCGTTCCTGCTGATCCACAACCTTGTCGCGTGGTGGCAGCTGACCTCGGCCAACTACGTCGAGCACTATGGTCTGCTGCGCAGAGAACTTGCCGATTCGACTGCTGAGTCGCCGCGCTCTCAAGCAAATGTGGCTCTGCCACTTTGCTTGACCCCCACGGGGGGCGGCCGGCTTGGGCCGGCCTCGGGGCTCTCTCAAGCAAATGTGGCTCTGCCACTTTGCTTGACCCCCACGGGGGGCGGCCGGCTTGGGCCGGCCTCGGGGCGCTATGAACCACCGCAGCCGCATCATTCATGGAACACGAATCATCTCGTGACGAATCTGGTGCTGTTCCATTTGCAGCGCCACTCCGACCACCACGCCCACCCGTCGCGGCGTTACCAGAGCCTGCGCCACTTCGAACACCTGCCGCAGCTGCCGAGCGGCTACTTCGGCATGTTTCCACTGGCCTACGTGCCGCCGCTGTGGTTTCGCGTGATGGACCCGCGCCTGCTCGCCCTGCCCGACGTGCAAGGCGATCTGTCGAAGGTCAATCTGGATCCGCGCTTGCGAGCAGCTCGGACCTGAGCGCCGGGTTCGGTGGCGGCTCTGTCGGCTCACATGTTGCGCCGGTACTGCCCGCCCACCTCGAACAGCGCGTTCGTGATCTGCCCCAGCGAACACACGCGCACCGCGTCCATCAACAGCTCGAACACGTTGCGATCGTCGATCACGGCCTGCTGCAGGCGGCGCAACATCGCCGGCGCAGCGTGCGCGTGTCGCGCCTGAAAGTCGGCCAGGCGTTGCAGCTGCGACTGCTTTTCGGCCTCGGTCGAACGCGCCAGGGTCAATGTCTTCGGCGTCGGATCGGCATGCGGATTGCGGAACGTGTTGACGCCGACGATGGGGTACTCGCCGGTGTGTTTTTGCATTTCGTAGTGCATCGATTCTTCTTGAATCTTGCCGCGCTGGTAGCCGGTTTCCATCGCGCCGAGCACGCCGCCGCGTTCAGAGATCTTCTCGAATTCCGACAGCACTGCTTCTTCCACCAGTTGCGTCAACTCATCGATGACGAAGGCACCCTGGTTCGGATTCTCGTTTTTCGCCAGGCCCCATTCGCGGTTGATGATGAGCTGGATCGCCATCGCGCGCCGCACGCTTTCTTCGGTGGGGGTCGTGATCGCCTCGTCATACGCGTTCGTGTGCAGTGAATTGCAGTTGTCGTAGACCGCGATCAATGCCTGCAATGTGGTGCGGATGTCGTTGAACTGGATCTCCTGCGCGTGCAGGCTGCGTCCGCTCGTCTGCACGTGGTACTTGAGCTTCTGGCTGCGTTCGTTCGCGCCATAGCGGTCGCGCATCGCCACCGCCCAGATGCGCCGCGCCACGCGTCCCATCACGCTGTATTCCGGGTCCATGCCGTTGCTGAAGAAGAAACTCAGGTTGGGGGCGAAGTCGTCGATGTGCATGCCGCGCGCCAGGTACGCCTCGACGAACGTGAAGCCGTTGGCGAGCGTGAAGGCGAGCTG
>Ga0315290_10000641_pt1 | contig 23006 bp, 26 predicted proteins | sample YL17G12_0_MG_FD_203627 | JGI IMG/M metagenome (GOLD analysis project Ga0315290, IMG submission 203627) | Sediment microbial communities from Yellowstone Lake, YNP, Wyoming, USA - YL17G12_0 | ecosystem: Environmental > Aquatic > Freshwater > Lake > Sediment | place: USA: Wyoming | collected... | reverse complement strand
AGGCTGCCCATGCCGACCGGATAGTCCGAGAACGGCAGCAGCAGTTGCGTGCCGTAGACGGTGAAGGCATCGAGCAGCGGATGCGCGATGAGCGTCAGCCAGGTGAGCACCAGCCACCCGCGGAAGCTCGCACCCGCTTCGCGATGCAGCCGTGCGAGCGCCCAGGCGATGAACGGCGAAGCGAGCGTCAGCCAGAACAACGAATGACTTGCGGCACGGTGGAACGTGAAGTCGCGCACCGGATCGCCATGCGACACGAGCACGTCGAGGTCGGGCAGGGTGCTGCAGAGCGCACCCCATAGCGCGGCGCGCGGGCCGACCTTCCGCCCCAGAACAGCCGTACCGAGCGCTGCGCCCAGCACGATATGCGTCAGTGAGTCCAAGAAATCCCCCGCCGGCACTGCCCGCATCCGCGACGGGGATGCGCGTTGCCGGTGGCGGCATGAGCAGGTTGACTGCGGCGGCGCGGATTGTCAAAAGAATGGATGACGATCCGGCGACGCCTCGACGTCTATTGCGTCAGCGCACGGCGGTGAATGGCCTCCGGGCTTACAGAACCGATCGTTTCGTCCGCAAAGTAAACCCGGATGTCGGATCGCGACTCCGACTCCCACTTCGCCTGCGTCACCAGCCATTTCCTGACGAACTCCTTGACCGTTTGCCGGGCGTGCTCTCTCTGCAGCTGGATATAGGCCGGCATGACTGCCCGGTCGGCGAGCTTGGCGGTAAGTTCTCGCTCCAGGACGTCGAGGGCGTCCGTTTCCGTGAAGGGAAGAAGAACCCAGGTGCCCGACGCCTCCTTCTCCATGCGTCCGAGGTCTACGGCCACGGGCAGGCTCGGCTGCACGGGCGGTGCGACCACGGTGAATTCAGCGCCGGTACGCAGGACGTTCCACTCCGGCGCCAGTTCGATGTGGTACCGGTAGACTACCGGGACACGAATCCGGGGAACGGTCTCCCCCACCGGAATCCCGACCAGCGTGTGGATGAACTTCGTGTCGAAGGTCTCCGTCGCATGGATCCGGGAAACCTCCAGCAACCCGCCCCTGGTCCGCAACACCATGATCTCTTCGGGAGACCCGAAGCGCACTTCGCCCCGGGTGCTGGACCATGGCCTGTAGGAATCGATTTTCATGTAAGCGAATGCCAGGGCCGCGCCAACGCACGAGGCAGCAACGACCAGGACGAACGTCTTCGGACTCCTCACAGCGGCTCAAACCGCGCGGTGAAATGCCGGAGTTGCTGCGGCTGCGAAACGATGCGCAGGCCGCGCAGGTGATCTCGTTGCGCCACGACCTCTTCGAACACCTCCACGAGATAGTCGGCATGCGACTGTGTGTAGACCCGCCGCGGCATGGCAAGGCGCACCAGGTCCATGTCGGCCGCCTCCTCCGTGCCGTCCGGCTTCTGACCGAACATCACCGTGCCGATTTCGCACGCCCGGATACCGCCGAGTTCATACAGCGCCACGGCCAGGGCCTGTCCCGGATACTGGAGCGGAGGGACATGCGGCAGGAAACGTCGCGCGTCGACGAACACCGCGTGTCCGCCCACCGGTCTCACGATGGGGATGCCGAGTTCCAGCAGTTTCTCGCCGATGTATTCGTTGGTACGCACGCGATAGCGCAGGTACTGCTCGTCGACGATCTCGTGCAGGCCGACGGCGATTGCCTCGAGGTCGCGGCCCGCCAGCCCGCCGTAGGTCGGAAAACCCTCGGTCAGGATCAGGCGATTGCGGGCGGCTGCGGCCAAGGTGTCGTCATTGAGTGCCAGCCAGCCGCCGATGTTCGCAAAAGCGTCCTTCTTGGCGCTCATGGTCATGCCGTCGGCGACCGAGAACATGTCGCGCACGATGTCGATCACCCGCCGGTCGGCCTGTCCCGGCTCACGGCACTTGATGAACCACGCATTCTCCGCGAAGCGGCAGCCGTCGATGATGAGCGGCTTGCCGTGACGATGCGCGATCTCCGCCGTGGCGCGGATGTTTGCGAGACTGACCGGCTGCCCTCCCCCGGCATTGTTCGTGACGGTGAGCATGACCAGCGGGATACGGTCCGCGGACTCGGTCAGCACCTGCTCGAGCCTCGCGAGATCGATGTTGCCCTTGAAAGGATGGGGCTGGTCCGTGTCATGCGCCTCCGGCACCACGAGGTCCACGGCCCTGGCGCCGGTCGCCTCGATGTTGCCGCGCGTCGTGTCGAAGTGCGTGTTCGACGGGATGATCTTGCCGGGCCCGCCGACGATGGAGAACAGGATCGCTTCTGCCGCACGCCCCTGGTGCGTCGGGATGATGTGCCGGAACGGCATCAGCTCGTGCACCGCCTTCTCGAACCGGTAGAAGGACGGCGACCCGGCGTACGACTCGTCGCCGCGCATCACCGCTCCCCACTGCGCCGCGCTCATCGCACCGGTGCCGGAGTCCGTGAGCAAGTCGATGATCACGTCGTCCGAGTGTATGCCGAACAGGTTCCAGCCAGCCGTTGCGAGGAGCTCGCGCCTTTCGTCCCGTGTCGTGAGCCGGATGGGCTCGACAACCTTGATCCGGAACGGCTCGATGATGGTCCTCATGTTCGCACCTTCTCCCGTTTTCCTTCCCGATCCGAATAACGCGTCTTCGCGCCGAATTCGTCGAGATCGAGCGCAACGCTCTTGCCGCCGAATACCCTGTCCTTGAGCCACGCAAGTTCCGCCGGGAGGTCGTTCCTGGACGGCAGGTCGCCGTACCAGCACCGCTTGTCCGGCACCCAGCGATAGCCGCGATTACGGAGCACGTCCTTGGATTCGAATGGCGAGTTGTTCGCCCACAACCGGAACGATGGCTTGCGCGCCGAGTCGAGCAGGATCTTGAGCGCCGTGGATCCGGAGCCGGCAAACGGTTGGCGCAGCACCTCGAGCAGCGCCAGGCAGTCCACCCCGGCCCGGTGCCCCTCGTAGAAGAACCCGTAACGATAGGCGAGATACTCGAGTTTCGAGCTCTCGATCCCGGCTTCCGACCACGGCACCTCCTGCCACGAACAGCCCCAGGAGACAGTCGCGAACACCGGCAGGCGCGGCTCCAGGAAGCCGCGATCGAACCGGGCGTTGTGCGCGATCACGATGCCAACCCCGTCGAGGAGCTGCGCGACTGCAGCGTCGTCGATGCGCTTGCCTGCAACCATCGCATCGGTGATGCCATGAATTGCGGTCGACTCCGGCGGGATCGGCATGCCGGGATCTTCGAGCCCGTCGTAGGTAGCCAGCACGCGACCAACCGCGCCCGTCTCGCGGCAGTACTCGAACACGACGACGGCCAGTTCGATGACTTTGTCGGAGGCCGGATCGGTTCCCGTCGTCTCGGTGTCCAGGATTGCAGCGCGCCGGATCGCGGAGCCGGAGAGCGCCGGCCGTTCCCGCGCCGGATCGAGTCGGCGAATCACCCGAAAATCGGGGTGCTGCGCGAGCCGTGCCGCCATTGACTCAATGTCCTGGTTCTTCATCGGCTGTTCCTCGCCAGGACGCCATCGCCTGCCATCGCAGTCGCGAACCCGGCCAGCTGCAGTCGCTTCGCGACTTCGTGCGGCACGTCCCGCCCGGTCGTCAGCTTGTTCGGCGTTCCGGTGTAATGGAACAGCCTGCCCCTGGGCCGCAGGACCCGCGCGAGTTGGTCATAGAAGGCTTGCCCATACAGCTCACCCGCTATGCCGAAACGCGGCGGATCGTGCAGCACCGCATCGACCGATGCACCGGGCAACGTGGCGATCTGCTCGGCGATGTCGCCCTCGATCACGCTCAATCCGCGGCCGGGCTCGGGCGACCACGGATTGAGGCCGCGCAGCCACAGGACGTCGGGGTTCTTCTCATACGAGAGCACCTGTGCCGCCCTGCCCTCCACGCACCACGCGGCGAAATACCCGAGGCCGCCGCACGTATCCAGGACGACCTTGGCCTGCGGTCGTATCAACTCCACCTTTCGCCTGGCGTCCGCATACGGTGAGACTTGCGCCGTCGGCAGCATCTTGATGCCGTCGATTTCAAAGGTCGGCGGCCCCCACTCCGTCGGCACCAACTTGACCAGCGACCGGGTGAAGCGCGACACAGGCTGAAAGGCGCTGCCCGTCCAGTGGTAAATCGTCCGATCCTTGCAGGTGGCCAGGCAGGGGAACCGCTGACTTTGCCAGGTCCATCCGCCAGCATCCACCTCGACCGTCGCGACCGAGCGACCCAGATCCAGCGAGCACTCGACCGTGGCCGTGCCGGTCCGCGCCGCGGCTTGCAGTGTGTCGTGTACGGTCAAGGTGATCAGCGGACCCATCGGTGCCTTATTTTCCAGCCGGACGTCAAATGTCGGCTATCCTTGGCTACGTCCGCCCTTTGCACGCCCACCTCACGCATCAGGAGAGTACATGGCCAAGCCCAACTATTCACAGCAGAAGAAGCAGCGCGAACAAATGGCCAAGAAGAAGCGCGACGAGAAGCTGCAACGTCGCCAGCAGAAGAAGGACGAATCGTCCCCCTCCCCGCCCGCGCCCCCGCCCGAAACCTGACCTGAACACTGCGATTGGCTACTTCGCAGCCGCCTTGGCGCGGTTGACGAGCCGTAGCCGTACCGCCTCCTCGTCGGTCAGCAACCGGATTTCATCCGCTGGCACCGTCGCCATCAAGCGAGCCAGGTCCGCGCTGACGCCCATTTCCGCCAGGTACTCCGTGACCTGGTCGTCGACGAGTTCATCGAACGCGAACGAGTCCGGCACGGGCACCCGGTTCGTTGCCCGGTGCACCCCAAGCACGGACCCGCCTCCGAGCGCGCGCCAAACCCCGCCCGCGTAGGCGAAAGGGCAGGCGCTGTAGCAGACACCCCGCGCCGTCTGGCGGACATCCACCGTCCTTGCTCCCACCTCCGTGTGAAAACCGTGTGCGCGCAGCACGTGCCCGATGGCCATGGCCGCCAACAGACTGCCGCCCGGTGAATTGAGATACACGGTCGCCTGCGCGATTCGCTCCTGGGCGATGAGGCGATCCAGTCGCGCGGCCGCATCCGAGTCGATCGGGCCGTCGAGATAGATGGACCATCGCTGATGGTCCAGTGAGCGGACTACCGGAGCCTGCGGCACCGCTTCGATCGTCAAGTAGGGCAGGCCCGCTGCCACTGCCGGACCCGACGCGGCCCAGATCAGCCCCAGCAGGACGAGCCGCTCAACCCAGCGAGAGCACATGCCGTCCGTACGCGTCCACGTCGCCCCAGTTCGTGTAGTCGATGACCGTCCTGCGGTCGGTCGGACCCTGGGTCATTCTCATGATCAGCTGGATCATGAAGACTTCGTACCAGCGCCACGCCGGGTAGTCCACCTTGCCGGCGATCACCTTCAGGTCCTGCGGTTGCCATGCCGAGAGCTGCAGGAACTTCTGCATGTAGCGATTGCCCTCGACCGTTGCCTTGGCCGGCGTGCGCGCCACCACTGAAACATTGAAAAAGCCGTTCGGCCTGGCGTCCAGCTGCGCCTTATGCGCCTTGACGTACTCGAGTACTGCCTTGTCGTATGTTCCGTAAATCACCGGCGCCCCGAGCACGATGACGTCGTAGCGGCTCCAATCCACGCCTTCGTGGACGGCCTCTTTCAAGTCCATCATCTCGGCTCGTCCGCCTGCGGCGACGATGGAGTCGCAGATGCGCCGCGCCACGCGGGCCGTGTGCCCGCGCAGGCTCCAATACAACACCAGCACCGATTTCATTCGTTCATCCCGATCTTCTGCTCTGCCCGCAGGGCCTCGTCCCAGAGACGTTTCGGCACATGGCTCTTCAGCCGCTGCACCGCCAGCTCGCCCAGCTCGTCGCTGATGCCGTGACCAACGAATGGGAAGACGTCGGCCGTGACGTCACCACCCAGGCCGAGCAGCCGCTGTGCCGCGTCGATCGTATGGCGATACGGAATCACCTCGTCTTCCTTGCCGTGCAGGAGGTGAATGGTGGTTTGAGCCGGCGCACGCTCCGGGAGCCGTGCAAACCGTCCGGCGATCGCTATCACCCGGGCTGCCGGCGGATTCTGACCGACGCTCGACTCCAGGGCCATGATCGCGCCCTGCGAGAAACCCACCAGAGCCGTCACGGACTCCGTGACTCCCGCGTCCTGCTGCCAGGCGCGAATCTGGGCCAGAAACCCCGGCATGGCGCCAGCGACACGGTCGACCCGATTGTCATCGGTCACGCCGTCGAGCGAAAACCACTGCAAGCCTCCCGGGTAGCCGGTTGGCTGCCGCGCGCCGACGCTCACGACGTTGGCGTTTGGAAACGCGGCGGCCAGCCGTCCTCCGAGCGGCACGAGATCTTCGGCATTGGCGCCATAGCCGTGAAACAGCAGTATGAGTTGCTGTGGCCGGCCCGGCGCCTTCTGCACCACTACGGACTGGGATTTCATCGCGCTGCCATCACTGCGGGGCAATGAGGCTACTAGCCGGTGCGGATGGCGGCAAGCACCGACCGCTTCCAAATCGGTTGAAGTTGCGGTCGAATGCAGGGATCCTGCGGGCTGCGGCGATCGCGACGGTCGAGAGCAAGAATCAGGGGTTTGCATGATGCAATCAGCTGCGACCGAGGCCCGCGACACGAGTCTGCGCGATCGGTGGTTCATCCTGCTGTTCAGCCTGTTCGCGTGGACCGTCAGCAATCTCGACCAGTCCCTGTTCGGCTACGCGGTGCCCGGCATCCTCGGCGAGTTCCAGGTCGGGCTGGAGCAGGTCGGACACATCCTGTCGCTGGGGTTCATCGTCGCCGCGGTTCTCGTCGTCTTCGCCGGCCTGGCGGCCGATCGGTACGGACGCCGCTGGACGCTCGCCGCGCTGCTCGCCAGCTCGGCGCTCTGCGTGGGCCTGCACGGGTTCGTGTCGAACCTGCAGCAGCTCACGGTGCTGCGCGCCCTCGCCTTCGGCCTCGCTGCCGGGTTGGCACCGATCACGGCAGCCTACGTCGCCGAATCCGCACCCAATCGCCACCGGGGAGTCCTGATGGGCGTCCTGCAGTGCGGGTATCCCCTCGGGTGGTTCCTGGCCGCGATGATCGCGGCCCCGCTGCTCGAGACGCGCGGCTGGCGCTCGATCTTTCTGGTCGGCTTTGCCGTCGTGCCGATCGCGTTCCTGATCGCCTGGCGCCTGCCTGAAAGCCGGCGTTTTGCCGCCGTTGCTACCGCACGAGCGGCGAGCGCTGCGCCAGGCTCGCCGATGAACAAAGCGCTGCTTGGCGAATTGTTCTCACCGCGTTACCGGATCCGTACCTATGCGTCGATCGTGCTGTTCTTCGCCTTCGGCTGCGCGTATGCGGGCACCGCATTTTTCTTTCCGACCTATTTCATGTCGGTGCGCGGCTATACGCAGGCCGAAGCCGCGCAACTCGTCGGTCTCTCGAACGGTATCGCGATCATCGGCTACCTGGCCGCAGCGGTCGTTGGCGAGTACCTGCTCACGCGACGCAACACCTATGCCATCTGGTGCGTGCTTGGCGCCATCGCCCTCCTCGGCCTGATGTGGTTGCCGCGCGAACGCTGGCAGGATCTCGTGCTGTTCGCCCTCACCGGAGCGTTCTTCTACGGCAGCAATGCGGTCGTGGGTACGCTGCTGGCCGACCTTTATCCGACCCGCATTCGGACCACGGCGTACGCAGTCTGCGGCTCGGCCCCGCTCAGCGCCGGGTTCGCGCTCTTCCCGAGCATCGTGCCGTTGGCCGTGGCGTCGGTCGGGTGGCAATGGGCCTTCACGGCGCTCATCGCACCACTGTTGATCGTCTCGGCTGCGGCGGCGCTGCTGCTGCCGAATCTGCGCTCCGGACTGGACGTCGCCGATTGACGAGACGCCCCGGAGCCCTCAAAACCAGTTGAAGTTGAAGCTGATGCTGACGCGCTCGTCAGCCACCGCGTTCGGCGGCACTTCGTGGCGCAACCAGCTCTCAAAGAGCACGACATCGCCTGCCAACGCAGGCACGGTGACCCAGGGCCGGTTCTCGCCCCGGCAGTCGGCTCTGCGCGGCGGCGCGGCCATGAACCGGTCGAGCCGCGGATCCTCGAACTTGAGTCCGGGAGAGCCCTTGGGCGTGCGCACGTAATACGTGCCGCTGATCGTCGAGAGCGGGTGCAGGTGCAGGCTGTGCGTGACGCCGCGCGGCATGATGTTCACCCAGCAGTCGGTCATCGTGAGCTCCCGCCCGTCGAGGTCGTACTCGAGCGACCGGGCAAACCGGAGCACGTGCCGCAGCAACTTGCGCCCGAGCGTCTCGAACGTCGGTGAGAGCGTGTGCATGCGGCACAGCGAGCCGTAGGAGGTGTAGCCGCCCGAATAGCTCTTTGCAGACCAGACACGGCCGGCCCGGATGCGCCCGGGCAGGGCGCATCCGGCCGCAATGACCTCGACCCGGATCCTGCGCTCAGCTGTTCTTGAACAAGCCGAGCGCGCGCAAGACGAAAATCAGCAGCGCGGCGCCAGCCACGGCGACGACGAACCGTAGAATCCCGCCGCTCGGCGCAATACCGAGCATCCCCGCAGCCCAGAAACCCAACATCGATCCGACGATACCAACCAGCACATTCGCTATCATGCCCATCTGGGCGTTCGTCTTCATGACGATGCTCGCGAGCCACCCGACCAAACCACCGATGATCAACGAGATGATCCAGCTCATAGATACTCCCTCGAGTTTGTGTCTTGGTCCGCTTCGTCCCCAACCCGGGCGAACAGTAGCAAAATGCGGCCTGGTATGCGCATATACAACTCGAGCGCCTCGCCGACCACCTCGGCCTCGAGTTCCGGCAGGACGAGCCTGATGTGGCTGGTCGTCAGCGGCAGGCCCGGCGTCAGTCCTTCTGCTGCGAATAGATCTTCACCACTTCGTACAGGAAGCGGCGTCCGTCGAGCAGCGAGCGCTCGCGAATGCGCTCGTTCAGCCCGTGCGCGCGACTGCCGTCGGCGTCGTGGAACATCCCGGACAAGCCGTAGGTGGGTATACCCGCACGATTGAGGAAGCGGCCGTCGGTCGCGCCCGTGGTCATGGCCGGCACCAGCGGCACGCCGGGCCACAGCTTCCCCGACACCTTGCGCACCGGGTCGAGGATCTGCGGCGACAAGGGTGGCACGGGCGCGGTCACGCCTTGTTCGCCTGTGAGGCTGATCTTGATGCCATCATCCGCAACGACGCGGCTCAGTTCCTGCCGCACCGACTCGATCGATTCGTCCGGCAGGATGCGACAATTCACGTTGGCAACGGCGCGCTGGGGCAGCGCGTTACGCGCGTGACCGCCTTCGATCCCGGTGGCGGTGCACGTGGTGCGCAGCATGCCGTTCCAGCCTGGATTGGCCGTCCAAAGGCGCCCGGCAGCCTCGGCATCGGTCGGGTTCTCGAGCACCGCGTGCATGTCGGCAGCCACCTGCGGCGAAGAGGTCAGCTCCGCCTGCTTCTCGAAGTAGGCGCGTGTGGTTGAATTCAGGCGCGCCGGAAACTGGTAACCCGCCAGCCGCGTGAGGCCCGCCGCCAGCTGATTGATGGCATTGACCCTGACCGGCATCGCACTGTGGCCGCCGGGGTTCGTGGTCTCGAGCTTGAAGTCCTGGTAGACCTTCTCGCCGGCCTGTATGCCGAGTGAAACAGGTTTGCCGGAGGCGTCGAGCAAGCCGCCCGCACCTTCATTGAGGACGAGTTTCGCCTGCAGCATTTCCGGGTGCGTCTGGAGCAGCCAATCGACGCCGTTGAAATTCTCCGGAGTCTCCTCACCGCACGTGAGCGCGAGCTTGACGTCGCGCCGCGGCTTGAACCCCTCGCGCCGGAATCGGATCAACAGGTCAGTGAACACCGCAGCCATCGCCTTGTCGTCACTCACGCCGCGCCCGTAGAAGAAGCCGCCCTCCTCCACCAGCGTGAACGGGTCGCGCTCCCAGTCCGCGCGCCTGGCCTCCACGACGTCGATGTGTGCCAGCAGCAGGACCGGCTTGAGCGTGCGGTCGCGCCCAGGGAACGTGGCGATCAAGGCGCCGCTCTGCGGATGTTCCGGCGGCACTACCAGCTGGATGGCGTTCGTCGGCAGCCCAGCCTCGTGCAGTCGCGCGGCCATCGCTTCGGCCGCCGCCGTGCAGCTGCCCACCGACAGCGTCGTATTGATCTCGACCAGTTGCCTGTAGAGCGAGCGGAACGCTGCCTCACCTTCGTCGACCGCAGGCGTCGCCGCGTGCGCGCCGGCAGCGGCGAATCCCGCCAGGGCGAGAGTGTGTCCCAGGATCTTCATGCGCTGCCGTCGGCCGATCATTCGCGAGTGCTCTCAGATCTTGTGCGTCGAGAGTAACAGGCTCGTTTCCGTGCTGGCGATGCCGTCGAGCTGGCGGATACGGGTCAGGACTCCGTCGAACGCCTCGAGGCTGTCGGCGCGTACCTCCGCGACGATGTCCCAGCGCCCGTTGGTCGTGTGCAATGCCGTCACCGCAGGCTCGCCACGCATCGCCTTCAACACGGCGTCTGCCCGGTTGCCCTCGACGGCCACCGTCATCAGGCCGCGAATTCGCTGCTCCTCGGCTTGCGGCTTCAGGCGCACGCTGTAGCCGACAATCGTGCCCTCGGCCTCCAGCCGCGCCAGCCGGTTCTGCACCGTGCCTCGCGCCACCCGCAGCTGCTTGGCAAGCGACGCGACGGACGCGCGTCCGTCGTCCCGCAGCATGCTGATCAGTCGGCGATCGATGTCGTCCATGGCCGTCCCCGGTGTGTGCCTGGCGCCATTTTAGTCATATCAATCACATCAGGTGACGTTTTGTCCAATTACTTGCAACTTTTGTGCACTATTCTGTCTTTTAGTTAGTCACCCGGTCTGGTCACACTAGCGGGGCCCGGCGACCCGGGCCCCAGCACGACGGAGGACAGCGCATGGTCGACTACATCGGGATGGAGCGGATTCAGGAACTGGTCATGCGCCGCGGCCCGGCCGCGTTCATCGAGGGCCTTGCCGCGGAGATCGAGGCCGATTACCGGCGCTGGCCTGAATTCGACAAATCCCCGCGCCACGCTATCCATTCGCCGGTCGGCGTCATCGAACTGATGCCGGCCAGCGACGGCAGGCTCTACGCGTTCAAGTACGTCAACGGTCACCCCAAGAACACGGCAGAGGGCCTGCTCACGGTGACGGCGTTCGGCGTCCTTGCCGACGTGGACACCGGTTACCCGCTGCTGCTCTCCGAACTCACCGTGACCACGGCGTTGCGTACGGCGGCCACCTCGGCACTTGCGGCGCGCCTGATGGCGCGTCGCGACAGCCGCGTGATGGCCCTGATCGGCAACGGTGCACAGAGCGAGTTCCAGGCGATTGCCTTTCACAGCCTGCTCGGCATCCGCGAGCTGCGCCTGTTCGACGTCGATACCCACGCCACGGCCAAGCTCGAACGCAACCTCACCTCGATGCGGCTGCCCGATCTCGAAATCGTGCGCTGCCCGTCCACCTTGGATGCCGTGCGCGGCGCGGACATCGTCACGACCGTCACTGCCGACAAGTGCAACGCCACGATCCTGACGCCGGAGATGATTGCGCCGGGCATGCACCTGAACGCAATCGGCGGCGACTGCCCCGGCAAGACGGAGCTGCACGCCGATATCCTGCGGCGCCCGGACGCGCGAGTCGTCGTCGAGTACGAGCCGCAGTCGCGCATCGAAGGCGAGATCCAGCAGCTCGATCCGTCCTTCCCCGTGATCGAATTGAGCGAAGTCGTGGCCGGCCGCGCCTCGGGCCGCGCCAGCGACAGTGAAGTGACCATCTTCGATTCGGTCGGTTTCGCACTGGAGGACTTCTCGGCGCTGCGCTACCTGCACCAGTTGCTGCGCGCCGAAGGCGGCAAGCAGCCCCAGATCGACCTGGTGCCGGAACTGCACGATCCAAAAGACCTGTTCAGCGTGCTCGCCCGGCGCCAGCCGAGCTCTGCGGGTGCCGAACCGCGCCGCGCCACTGCATCGGTTCGACGCGCGTGATCGCGGACGTGACGCGCACGGTCAGCCTGATCGGTGCGCCGACCGACGTCGGCGCAGGCGATCGTGGTGCCTCGATGGGACCGGAAGCGTTACGCGTGGCGGGCCTGCAAGCGGCGCTGCAGTCGCGCGGGCTCACGGTGCTCGATCGCGGCAATCTCGCCGGCCCGCCGAATCCGCAAGCGGTCCCCGCGCAGGGTTATCGGCACGTCGCCGAAGTCGCCGAGTGGAATCGTCGCGTCCACGATGCCGTGCACGGCGAGTTGTCCCGCGAGCACCTGCCGATCCTGCTTGGTGGCGATCACAGCCTGGCCATCGGGTCGATCGGCGCCGTGGCGCGCCACTGCCGCGAGCGCACCCTCAAGCTCCGCATCCTCTGGCTCGACGCGCACGCCGATTTCAATACCAGGGAGATTTCGCCCTCCGGCGCGCTGCATGGCATGCCGGTCGCGTGCCTGTGCGGGTTCGGCCCGCCGGAACTGCTGGCGCTCGGCGGCTATTCGCCCGCCGTCGTGCCGCACTCGTTCCGTCAGATCGGCATTCGCAGCGTGGACCAGGGCGAGAAGCGCTTCGTCCACGAGCAGGGGCTCGAGGTGTTCGACATGCGCTACATCGACGAGATGGGCATGCGCCACGCGATGGAACACGCGCTGGCCGGCATCGACGACGATACCCACGTGCACGTCAGCTTCGACGTGGACTTTCTCGATCCGGAGATCGCTCCGGGCGTGGGCACCACGGTGCCGGGCGGCCCGTCCTATCGCGAGGCCCAGCTCTGCATGGAGATGATCGCGGACACCGGGCAGCTGCGTTCGCTCGACGTCATGGAGCTGAACCCGGCCCTCGACGTCCGCAACAAGACTGCCCGGCTCGCGGTGGACCTGATCGAGTCGCTGTTCGGCAAGAGCACCCTGATGCGTAACCCGGCACGCCCTGCGCATTAGTCTTGCGTACAATGCCCGACCCCACTTCCGTCAGGGTCAGGGTCGAGCGATGGGCGATTCCTTACGCGATCAGTTGCTGAAGGCCGGCCTCGTCAGCGAGCGCCAGGCCCGGCAGGCGACGCTGCAATCGAAGCAGCAACAGCACCAGCAGGCCCGCGGCCCGAAGAAGAACCGTCCGGCTGTGACGCCGCAGGCGCCCAGCGCGGCCGTGCTGCAGGCGCAGGCCGCCAAGGCCGCGCGCGACCAGGAAATGAACCGGCGCCAGCAGGAAAAGGCCGCTGCGAAGGCGCGCGCCGCCGAAATCACGCAGATCATCGAGCAGAATCGCGTGCCTCGGATCGACGAAAGCGACGACTATTTCAATTTCGTGGCGAACGGCAAAGTGCGCCGGATGGCCGTCACCCCCGACCTGCGCGAGCGCATCGTCCGCGGTTCGCTGGTGATCGTCCGCTGGGGCGGTCGCCACGACCTCGTCCCGCCGGAAGCAGCCGAGCGCATACGCGAGCGGCACGCGTCTGCCGTCATCGCGCCGTCCGCGGCGCCCACGACGGCGCCGGCCGAAGACGATCCCTACAAAGACTTCGTCGTGCCCGACGACCTGACGTGGTGACGCGGGCGGGCCTGGCCCCGTATAGCGACTAGCGCTTCGAGATGATGAAGCTGCCGAACGCGACGCCGATATCCCAGCCGCGGCCGGTGCCGCTCAGCGCCAGGGAGACGTCGCCCTTGGTGACCACCTGCGCTTTTGCCGAGACGTCGGCGCCCGCCTGGGCTTCCGCCGAGGCGTAGGATCCGAGCAAGTCGCTGATGCTGCTGACGGGCGAGAACTCGCCGTGACCGTCGTCGATCGTGGACTTGCCGACCGTCAAGCCGCCGCCGCGCGCCTTCAGTTTCACGTTCATCGACTGGCCGTTGGAGCACCTGATCGTGCCGGTACCGTCCGACGACTTGTAGAAGACCGACCACCCCGTGATCTGGAACTTGAGCTCGCACTTGACGCTCGGTGCCGCGTTCGCGGCCAGCGGCAGCGCCAGCAGCGCGCTCGCGCCGAGTACCAGTGCCGCGAAAAACTTGTTCATGTGACCTCCCGGTCCGAAAAGTGAGTAAAGAAAACGGCGTGTGCGTTGCGTCGCATCGGCAGGTGGCTCAGGTGCGTGGCTTCAGCAATTCGCCGAGCCTGTCGGGCGTGCCCGCGATGCGCGCGAGGTGCGGATAGCGCAAACCGTCGTGATAGGGAAGCCTGGACGTCTGGAACGTGTCGAAGTTTCGCACCAGCAGATCGATCGTGCCCCGGCCGCCTTGCGCCGCGACGATCGCCTCCTTCAGCACGTCCCCGCTCCAGGCCCGGCCGTTGACGGCCAGCAGGATCATGCCGGGCGCGAGGCCGGCCGCAAAGGCCGGGCTGCCCCAGACCACGTCGGTGATCTTGCCGTCGGAATCTGCCACGGTCAGCCCGAGCGAGAAGCTGAAGCTCGCCCGCTTGTTCGCCTTGTCCACGCCAGTGCTGAACGTCGAAGGCTGGTCCGTGTACACGAGCCGCCACCCGCCGCGCTCGAGCCCGTCGAGAGGCGCCCGCGGACCATGGCCTTCGACGCGCTCCTGCAGGAAAGCGTCCCAGTCGCCCGGCGAGACTTCGCTGAGCGTGCGCACGACGTCGTCACGCGTGTAGGTGACCGGGCCGAGTTCGCCGTCATTGACGCCGAAGAAGCTTCTGGCGAAATCGTCGAGCGAACGCTTGCCGCGCGTGGCCTCACGCAGCTTCGTATCGGCATCGAGCCAGAGGAAGACGCCCTCCGTGTAATAGTCCACGCTACGTTGCCAGCTGGCATAGGACTGCGGCACGTGGTACGCGATGATCGGCTGGTTGGTCGTGTCCTGCAGGTTGCGCCACTGTCGCCCCGCCCGCCCTGCGTCGAAGGTGGCCGCATACTGCGCCAGCACATCCCGCGTGTACTCCGGCGTCCACAATCCGGAACGGGTGGCGAGCACGACACCCCAGAACTCCGTCATGCCCTCGTACACCCACAGCAGGCTGTTGTGCATCGGCACGTCGTAGCCGGGGGTCCAGAGGTCGGCCGGGCGGCGGAACTTGCCGTTCCACGAATGCTCCATCTCGTGCGGGAGCAGGTCGCGCCCGGACGCCGTGGCGTCCCAATCGAGGAAGTAACCGAGCCCGACGGCGTTCTCGCTCGACTGGTGATGCTCGAGTCCGATGCCGCTCAGGTTGTCACTGATCGCCAGCAGGAAATCGTAGTGCGCGTAATGCCGCGAGCCGAACAAGGCGAGCGCCTCGCGCACCATCTTGCCATGCGCCGCGATCTGCTCGGGCTTCGCCGCGAGTTCCGCCGGCCGGTCTGCGAAGACGTGGAGGCGCACCGGCGCCTTCGGGTTCGTGTCGAGGTCATGGCGCTGGTAGTAGCGGCCCGCATAGAGCGGCGAATCGCCGAACTGGTCAAGCTTGACCGGTGCAAAGCGGACGGTGTCACCCGTCCGTATGGCGCCGTCGAGCGCGGTCGCGAACTCCCAACCGGCAGGCAATTTGATCGACGGTTCGACGGTGATCTGCCGCGCGTAATGTCCAGCGGGATAGAGCAAAGCCTTTTCCCAGTGCAGGCCAAGCATATCCGGGGTGACTACGCGCCTGCCCTGCTCCGCAGCCGTCGGGGTTATGAACTCGAAGCTCAACGCCAGCTCGGTCGCTCCGGCCGGCACGTCCACGTGAAACGCGTGCATCGATTCCGGGTCGCGCCGCCATTCGATGCGGGTGCCTCCAGGGTGTGCCGTGATGATCAGCCCCGCGAGCAACTCGACCGGACCGGTCGTCGAGTGATTGCCCGGCAGCCACTTCGGATAGAGCAGCACGAGCGGGCCGCCAGCCGCCACCGGCACCGTCTCCCTGACGTGGAAGATTCGATGGTCGAGGTCGGTGGCATCGACCTCCAGCTGCAGCGTCCCGGGATACGGCGCGTCCCTCGGCGCGGGTATCGATTCGGCCGATGCGCCGGTCGCGACGCAGGCGAGTATTGCGGCGGCCGCCAGCGGGATAAGCAGTCGTTTCATGAGTCGAGAGCGTCCTGACAGGTTCAGTCTTCGAGAATCGAGCGTGCCAGTTGCTTGCGAGCGGCGGCGTCTACCCCGACCACCTCGCGGAGATAATTCATGACGGAGCCGCGCTCGGCTTCGATGCTGGCAAAGCTTGCGCCGATGTAGTCGGCGTCCGCAGCGAGCACCGCTTGCTGTGCGTCCGCGGCCATCGCGAGGATGGGCTCGGCACTGGGTGCGATTCCAAATCCCGTGCTGTCGGCCTCGCGCAGGCGTGCGCGCAGATCGACGGCGACGTTCGTGAGCAGGTAGTCCTCGATAACGACCTCGCGCGGCACGCCGAGCGCGGTGAGCAGCATCGCCGCCGAAAATCCGGTGCGGTCCTTGCCGGCCGTGCAGTGCAGGATCATTGGCGTGCCCGGCCCGTTCAGCAGGGCGGCAAACATTCCGGCCACGCGCGTCGCCAGCCTGGCGGGCATTTCCACATACATGCTGATCATCGCGGACTTCGCCGTCGGGCGATCCGCGGAGCGCGAAAACGACGGTCCCTGCAATGGTGAGCCCGCGCGCCCGTCATCCCAGTGCAGCTGCACGACGCCGGGCCCGAAATCGGGATTGGGCTGGCGCGACCGCTCGTCCAGGCGACGCAGGTCGCAGACCGTGCGGACTCCGAGCGCTGCGACCGCCTGACGATCAGGCCCGCTCAACTGGGTCATCACTCCGGACCGATAGAGCCGGCCCCAACGCACCTGGCGTCCGTCGAGAGTGGCATAGCCACCGAAATCCCTGAAGTTGCAGGCGCGCTCTAGAACGGGAATCCGGATCATCCGGGTATCATCACACGCCGGTTGCCGCATTTCCAACCGCTGCGCCAATGGCGTGACCGGGTGAGAACCCCCGGCGTCAACCCAGGTCCAACCGGACGGATACAATGTTCCGCCGGATCCCGCATCCGGCCCCCACTCAAGGAGTTGTCCCCGATGAGGAGAAGGACTCTTGCAGCGCTCGCCGCACTGACCGTTGCTTTCGCCCTGCCCGTGCAGGCCGAGAAGACCGCCGGCAACGTGGTCGACGATTCGACCGTCAACGCGTCGATCAAGGCAGCTCTGTTCGACAACAAGAACACGCACTCGACGCAGATCAATGTCGAGACCTACAAGGGCGTGGTGCAGTTGAGCGGCTTCGTCGCGACGCAGGCCGAAAAGGACGCAGCAGGCAAGGTTGCCCAGGGCGTCAGCGGCGTGAAGGAGCTCCGCAACAGCATCGCCGTGCACGAATCCACGTCCATGGGCACCAAGCTCGACGACAGCATGCTCACCGGCAAGGTGAAGGCGGCGCTGATCGATACGGACAAAGTGAAGAGCGGCCAGATCAACGTCGAATCGAAGGGCGGCATTGTCCAGCTGTCCGGCTTCGTCACGGGCGAGGGGATGAAGGACCGCGCCGGCCAGGTTGCAGCCGGGGTCTCGGGCGTGAAGCGCGTGGACAACGTGTTGATCGTCAAGCCGCAGTAACGGTACCCCGCAGCGAACTGGAAGGCGCCGGTCTCAGGCCGGGACTTTTTCTTTGGCGTATCGAGCGGACGTCCAGTGCGCGTACATGTGGACACGCCCCGTCCGCACGTCGCACATCGCGCGCCGTGTCGCGCCGTCGTCGGTCCATTCCTTGATGGCGACCTTCGCAGGCAACTGCACGGGTGTGAGGAACTGGGTTTCGAGACGAGACGCCGTCCCGGAGGCCGTCCTGGGTGCTTCGGCCAGGGCCCGCGCGAGCGCCCACATGCCGTGCGAGATCGCCCCTCGCAGGCCGAAGAAGCGCGCCGCGCGGTCGCTCAGGTGGATCGGGTTGAAGTCGCGCGATACGCGAGCGTATTGCCACGCGGTCCGCTGCGTCACGTCGAGTTCCTGCAATACCCGCGCATCCTTCGGCGCTTTCGGCGGCCGTGGCGGCCGCCCACCCTTGCGCTCGACGGAGTCCGGCCAGCGCGACAGGAACACGCAGGTCTCGCGCCACAGCGCGCGGCCACCGCTCGCAAGCTGGCTGTCGAGGTCAAAGACGATCCCGGCATCCGTCTTGCGGTACATACGCAGCGAGACGTCCACGTCCACCGTCATGCCCGGGTGGATTTCACCCGGCGTCTCGATGACGTTGGAGAGGTGGATGAGTCCCATCGGCCGCAGCGGAAACGCCTCGGTGGCGAAGATCTTCAAGTGCAGCGGCATGGCGAGAATATGCGGATAGGTCACCGGTACGCCGCCAGCTGCGACATCGAATCCGCAGACGGCCGCGTATTTCGCGATGTCGGTCTTCTGCAGCTTGACGCGCTCGACGCGCGCGTGGAATTCCGGCGGCTCCACTACCTCGGTGACTGCCTGGCGGGGGGTCAGCACTACCCGCGGATAGCACGCCAGTCCCGACGGTACCGTCGCGAATCGCAGGTGGATGGATCGCGTCACCTCAGGGCTGAACCCTGGCGATCGCCACGCTCAGTTCGGCCGGACCGCCTTTCTTCTGGATCGCAGCGCCAACCAGATCGCCGCTCGAACTCACGACCGTGCCGCCGAAGGCGACTCTCGCGACCACCTCCACGTCGTTCACGGATGAGAGGTTGCGACCTTCCATCATGGCGTTTGCATCGCTCAGCACCACGGTTGTCGGGAGTTCGTCGGTCGTGAGCCGGACCGCCGCCAGCGGCGGCCCGGGAATGCCCGGTTCGCGCGCGGATACGAAGACTACGACGCCGGGTGTCAATTTGCTCGCGAGCGATGGATCGACCGACACCGCCACACGAATCGTGCGGCCCTGTGGCGCCGGTCCCGCGACCTCGGAACCCGCGGCAGCCATGGCCGGAGCGGACCGCTCCACCGCCTCGACAGCCGGCTGCCTCGCCGCGGGCACCGCGACGCCGAGCGCCGCGAGCTGTTGCTCCAGGATCTGCCGGATTTCCGGCGGCGGATTCTGTTCGAGCAATTTCGACCAGCGCGTCTTTGCCGCTTCCTGGTCGCCTGCGCGCAAAGCGATTACGCCCGAGTACCAGAGCGCCTTCTGGCTGCTCGCATCGGCGACAAGCGCCGCGTCCACGATTTCCTTCGCCTTGCCCTGCAAGGCCGGATCTTCCGTCAGGATCATCGCCTCGGCGAGATCCAGCGTGAGCGACGGATCGCCGTCGCCCGTGATCGCCAGTGCCTTCTCATACGACGCAACGGCATCGGCAGCCCGGTTGGTCACGAGGTAGGTGCGCGCCAGCATGCGCCAGCCGTCGGCGTCTTGCGGGTTGTCCTTGAGGCGCGCCTCGAGCTGCTGCGTGACCTGATCCATCGACGCGCCCTGCGTACCGTCGCCGTGGCCCGGGGGCGAGGGCTCGGCCAGGCGTGGGTCCTGCCATGGGAAGTTCGTGGCATGGTTGTACATGGCGGCCGCGCCGAGCACCAGGAAGGCGCCGATAGCCAGCGCCGGGATCCAGGCTGCCGCAAGGAGCGGCTCGCCCTTGACGACGGCAGGAACCGGCCGCAACAACGGATAGGAGACGGTGGCAACCGCCGCCAGGAGCATGACGGCGCAGACGATGATGAATGCGGTCACGATTTGCCGGCCTCCGGGCCTGCGGTATCAGTTTCGGTGGCGATGCCGGCCTCCGCGGCCCTGCGCTTGATGAAGCGCAGCGCGGCCAGCACGCCGATCAGCAGGAACAGCACAGGCGCGGCCCAGAGCAGGAAATTCTTGCCGGTCATGCGCGGCTTGTAGAGCACGAAATCGCCGTAGCGGGCCAGCATGAAATCGCGGATCTCGTCGTCGGACTTGCCGGCCGCAATCATCTCGCTCACTTCCCGGCGCAGGTCCACCGCCAGCGTCGCGTTCGAATCGGCGATCGTTTCGTTCTGGCAGACGAGGCAACGCAGCTCGCGGGTAATGCCCTCGTAGCGGGCCTGCAGCTGCGGGTCGTCGAACGCACGCTGCGTATCGACCGCGAGCGCGTCGCCCGTCGAGAACACGGTCAGGGCGACAAGCACCGCGCGGATCGACCACGTATTCATCACGACTTGGCTCCCTGGCCCGCCCTGGTGGCTTCGATGCGCGGCAGGAACTCCTTGTTCCACACCTCGAACGTCATCGGGGCGATGTGCTTGTAAAGCACCGTGCCGTCCGGACCGATCAGGAACGTCTCCGGCGCGCCGTACACACCCCAGTCGATGGCCGTGCGCCCTTCGTGGTCCGTCGCCACGGCGGCGTACGGATTGCCGAGCTGGCGCAGCCAGTCCTGCGCGGCCGCGTCGTCGTCCTTCCAGTTGAGGCCGATGAGCGGCACGGCGCCCTGCTTCGCGATCGCGACTAGCGTCTCGTGCTCCTGCCGGCAACCGCCGCACCAGGTGCCCCAGACGTTCAACACCCACGGCTTGCCCGCGAGGTCCTTCGTTGCGATGGGAAACGCCGGATCCTGCAGGCTCGGCAGCGTGAACTCCGGCGCCGGCTTGCCGATGAGCGGCGAAGGGACGTACGAAGGATCGCGATACAGGCCGATGAACAGGAATGCGCCCAGCAGCGTGAACACGGCAAACGGAACGATGAATTTCCACATGTTGCGGTGCCTGCCCTTCAGGTGGCCTTGGCGGCGCCGCGGGCCCCGACCTTGTCAGAGGCCGTTGCACGCCTCGTGAGGAAGCGCCGGTCGGTGATCGCGATGAACCCGCCGAGCGCCATGATGATGGCGCCCAGCCAGATGAAGCGGACCAGCGGCTTGTACTGGACGCGCAGGCTCCAGGCGCCGTTGCCCAGGTCTTCACCCATCGCGACGAACAGATCGCGGTTCCAGTCCACCTCGATGCCGGCCTCCGTCATCGGGCTCTTCTGCACGCGGTACTCGCGCTTCTGCGGATGCAGGACGGCGATCGTCTTGCCGGCCCTGGAGATCGCCACCTCGGACTGGACGGCGATGTAGTTTGGTCCATCGACCTGCTTCGTGCCGTTGAAGCGGAACTCATAACCCTGCAGGGTAATCGTCTGACCCGGCTTGAGCGCGATGTCCTTCTCGATCTTGTACATCTGCGTCACGGTGATGCCGATCGCGAACAGGCCGACGCCCACGTGCGCCACCGCCATGCCGATCAGGCCGCGCGTGATCGTCTGCTTCCTGATCAGCCGCTGCACCGGGTCGTACAGGGCCGAGAGGATCACCCAGACGCCGAACGCCAGGCCGACCGCGCTCATGATGTGGAAGCTGCCGTAGGCGGCGATCGGCACGATGACACCGAACGCGACCGCCGCTGCCAGCATGGCGAGCAGCGGCCCCTTCATTTCCGCGAGCTTGCCCGCCTTCCAGCGGGCGTGCATGCCAACGGCGAGCAGCGCCAACAGGGGCAGCATCGGGATCAGGAAGATGAGGTTGAAGTACGGCGGGCCGACCGAGATCTTGCCGAGGTTCAACGCGTCGAGGAACAACGGGTACAGCGTGCCGAGCAGGATCAGCGCGGCGGCCACGACCAGCAGCACGTTGTTGAACATCAGAAACGATTCGCGCGATACCACCTCGAAGCCGCCGCGCGTGCGGAACGCCGGGCCGCGCCACGCATACAGCGCAAGCGAGCCGCCGATTGCGACGCCGAGGAACCCGAGGATGAACAGGCCGCGGCTCGGGTCGGACGCGAACGAATGCACCGACACCAGCACGCCGGAGCGCACCAGGAAGGTACCGACCAGGCTCAGCGAGAACTGGATGATGGCGAGCAGCAGCGTCCAGCTCTTGAAGAGCCCGCGCTTCTCGGTCACGGCCAGCGAGTGGATCAAGGCGGTGCCGACGAGCCATGGCATGAACGAGGCGTTCTCCACCGGATCCCAGAACCACCAGCCGCCCCAGCCGAGTTCGTAGTACGCCCACCAGCTGCCGCCAGCAATGCCCAACGTCAGGAACAGCCAGGAAATCGTGGTCCAGGGGCGCGTCCAGCGTGCCCACTTCTCGTCGAGCTTGCCTTCCAGCATCGCGGCGACCGCGAACGCGAAGGCCACGGCCGAGCCGACGTAACCGGCGTAGAGCATCGGCGGATGCACCGCCAGGGCGAAGTCCTGCAGCAGCGGGTTCAGGTCGCGGCCGTCCATCGCGGCGGGGATCAAACGCTCGAAAGGGCTCGAGGTGAACAGGATGAATGAGAGGAAGCCGATGCTGACGATGCCGAGCACGCCCATCACGCGCGAGGCGAACGTCTCGGGCAGGTTGCGGCTGAACGCGGCGACCGCCAGCGACCAGGTGGACAACGCGAATGCCCACAGCAGCAAGGAGCCCTCATGGGCGCCCCACACGGCGGTGAAGCGGTAAAAGACCGGCAGCTCGGAGTTCGAGTTCTGCGCAACGTACGCCACGGAGAAGTCGTTCTGGTAGAACGCCCAGGCCAGGACGGCAAAGGCGCCGGCGACGAAGACCCATTGGCCTGCGACCGCGGGGCGCACGGCGCTCATCCAGCGCCGATTGCCGACATGCGCGCCCGCCAGGCCCAAGAAGGCCTGGGCGGCGGCAATCATGAGCGCGAGGCTCAGTGCAAAGAGTCCGAGTTCGACGACCATTCGTTATCTCCGTTGCGGCCGCGGGCTCAGGTGCTGCCCTGTTGTGCGGACCTGCCGGCGGCATCCAGGTGAGGCCTGAGGCTGTCCTTGACCTCGGGAGGCATGTAGTTCTCGTCGTGCTTGGCCAGCACTTCCTCGGCGACGAACTCACCGCCGTCGGTCAACTTGCCGCGAGCGATGATGCCCTGCCCTTCGCGGAACAGGTCCGGCAGAACGCCGGTGTAACTGACCCCGATCTGCTTGTTGTAGTCCGTCAGCATGAAATGCACCTCGAGGCTGCCCGGCTCGCGCTTGACGCTGCCGTTCTCGACGAGGCCGCCGACCCGGAACGTGCGCGAAGACGGCGCCTCGCCCGCCGAGATCTGCGTCGGGCTGTAGTAGTAGAGCAGGTTCTTGTTGAAGGCCTGCAGGGCAAAGGTGGCGGCAATGCCGACGCCGGCGAGGATGGCGACCACGGTCACCATGCGTTTGCGTCTTGGGGTCATGAGCGTGGCTCCCTCGAGAGTTCGGATCGG
>Ga0315290_10000640_pt1 | contig 23011 bp, 15 predicted proteins | sample YL17G12_0_MG_FD_203627 | JGI IMG/M metagenome (GOLD analysis project Ga0315290, IMG submission 203627) | Sediment microbial communities from Yellowstone Lake, YNP, Wyoming, USA - YL17G12_0 | ecosystem: Environmental > Aquatic > Freshwater > Lake > Sediment | place: USA: Wyoming | collected... | reverse complement strand
CCGGTGCCCTTGAACTCCTGGAAGATCAGCTCGTCCATGCGGCTGCCGGTGTCGATCAGGGCGGTGCCGACGATCGTCAGCGAGCCTCCCTCCTCGAACAGCCGTGCGGTGGCGAAGAGCTTTTTGGGGATGTCCATGGCCTTGATGTCGACGCCGCCGGACATGGTGCGGCCGGTGTTTCCGACCCACTTGTTGAAGGCCCTGGCCAGGCGGGTGATCGAATCCAGGCACAGGAAGACGTCCCGGCCCATCTCGGCCAGGCGCCTGGCCCGCTCGACGATCAACTGGGAGAGCCGGACGTGGCTCTCGATGTCCCGATCGAGGCTGCTGGCCACGACCTCGCCGGGCACGTTGCGGCGCATGTCGGTGACTTCCTCGGGCCGCTCGTCGATCAGGAGGATGAACTGCTTGACGTCGGGGTAGTTCCTGCCGATGGCCTGGCTCATGTGCTGCAACAGGATGGTCTTGCCGGTCCGCGGCGGGGCGACGATCAAGGCCCGCTGCCCGCGGCCCAGGGGCGTCAGCAGGTCCATCACGCGGGTGGTCAGGGGGGTCGGGCCCGTCTCGAGCTTCAGCCAGGCCTCCGGATTGATCGGCGTGAGCTGGTCGAAGGTCTTGACGTTGAGGTACTGCTCGGGGGGCATGCCGTCGACGTCCAGGATCTCCTTCAATCGGGGGCCCTGCTGGCGTCGTCCCGGCTGGACCATGCCCTGGATCAAGAGGCCCTCGCGGAGGCCGAATTTCTCGATCATGCTGCCAGGGACAAAGGGATCGGTGAGCTGGCGGACGTAGTTGGCGGCCGTGTCGCGGAGGAAGCCGTAGCCGTTGGGGTGCATTTCGAGCACGCCCGCGCCGGGCTGGACGGGGCCGGCCTCGCCGTTTTCGACCGGCTCCATCTCCCGCTCGCGGCCGTTGTTGTTGCCCCCTATGGGGCGCTCTCCCCCGGGTCGAAGGCGGTTGCGGTAAACGTTGTACGGCGGACCCCCGCGCCCGCGAAGGCGTCCCTTCTTGTTTTTTCCCATATCACACCAGGAAAGTGGCAGGTCTCCTATCCGTCGCGCACTCCAAAGGCGCGATGCCCGGGAAGGATCCCAAGAGATCACAGAACCGGCGTGCGGAAACCCGCCCGCCTCAAGAGGCAAATTCCCGTACTGCGACGAAAACGGCGTCGCACTCCAGCAGGCCGCGTCCAGAGCGGTCCTCTCCACGACCGTTGGGAAACCCGTTGACCTTGCCCGGATTGAGCCCTTGGCTCCGGTCTGCTGAAAGACTCTCGTCGTACCCTGGTCAACAGCAGGAAACTCACTTCGAGCAGCCGCGCCTGTCCCCGCCGCAGCCATCCGTTGCGACAAGGACGCGGTCCGGAGACCCCGGACCCGTCGGCCGACAGCGCTTACCTGCCGGGCAGAACACAAACTACGGCTATCTTAACTACGTTCTGGCCCCTGTCAAGCCATTCGCCCGGGTTGGTTTTCCCCACGGCGAGCCATCGCGTTGGAGGCCCTCGCCGGGCAGCCGTCAAGGCGTGATCGGCTACGCAGCCATCGAGGGTCCCCACACCAGAAAGGCAACTCGCTTCTCCCGGACGCTGTTGCCGGCAGAGGTCTGCCCACAGGACAGCCGGGGGAGCGTGAGCACTGGGCCACCGCCACCCCCACCAGACGTGGGTGCCGGCCCACGGCACCCTTCCTCTCTTGGTATACCCCATTCTACGAACGATTTCAAGCCGTAAAAGCGGCTTCCAGGGGCCGCCGACGGAAAAATCGGCAAAATCGTTGCAACCCCTTGAGTTTCTCACCATTCCGGTGGCCGCCGCTTCCGATAAACAACCAGCGGCTGCCCAGGCAGCCGACCTTGTCGATGTACCACGTTCATGCCTCGCGTTGTTGGGGGCCTGAGATCATGCGGGCACATTGTCGGCTTCTCGCTGCGGCAATCCTTGGCCTTGGGCTGGCGGCCACCGCCTCCGGACAGCAAGGCGTTCCCTGGAGCGCTAATCTGGACGCTGCCAAGACGTTAGCTGCCCGGACCGACCGCCTGGTGCTGATCCACTTCTGGTCCACCGCCTGTGCCCCTTGTATGCGCATGGACCAGGATGTCTTCTCCAAGGCCAACGTGGCCACTGCCCTGACGGCCCACTATGTCCCGGTCAAGATCGACCCGGACAAGCACCCTCAGCTCGCCCACCAATACGGCGTTACCCATCTTCCGACTGGTATAGTCATAACCCCGAACGGGCATGAGGTTGACCGGATTGTCGGGGCCTTGCCCACGGGCACCTATCTCTCGCGCGTGACTCAGGTCGCGGCGAGCGCTCGCAGTCAGGCGCCGACGGTGGCGAGCATCCGGGGCGGCACGGTTGCAGGCAGTCCGCGCGCGACCCAAGGGCTCAACCCGGGCGACTCGGTCCCGCTGGCCTCCGCGGTCTCAGCGCGGCCGACCTACGTCGCGCCCCCGGCACCCGCAGAGTACGGCGCTACGACTCGGCAGCCGGAGCCCCCGGCGGCCGGGTTGGCTCGTCAGGTCGGATCGGCCGGCGCAGCCGGACCGGCGTCCGGTGCCGCTGGCGTGCAGGCGTCGGCGGCGAGCCCGGCGAGCATGGCCAGGCAGGTTGGCGCAGGGGCTGCGCCGCCGGCCCTGGACGGGTATTGCTCGGTGCAGCTCGTCGAGAAGAACCGCTGGGTCAAAGGGGACCGGCGCTACGGGGTGATCCACCGGGGGCGGACCTACTTGTTCAGCGGCCCGGCGGAGGCCAACCAGTTCTACGCCAATCCCGATCGCTACGCCCCGGTGTTGGCCGGGAGCGACATCGTGCTGGCGGTCGACCACGGGCTGACGGTGCCGGGCACGCGGGAGGTCGGGGCCCGGTACGGGGATCACATCTTCCTGTTCGCGGGCGAGGCGTCGTACGAGAAGTTCTCTCAGGACCCGGACAAGTACACCACGGCCCTTCAGCGCCTGTTGAGCACGGCCCGGCGCTCGGGGCCGGCTCCGAACGGGGCTGCCGCACCTCCGAGCCAGCCGGGAGTGCCGGAAGCCCCCCTTCGCTGAGGTCCGCGGCGGCTACTTGTCCTCGATCATCCGCGTCAGTCGGGCAATCTGCACGCGCACGGCCTCGAGGTTGGGGTTGAGCCTCAGCGCGCGGCGGAAGCCCTCCAGGGCCGCCACGACGTTGCCCTGCTCCAGGTAGGCCTGACCCATGCCGGCGGCCGCCGCGAAGTGATACGGGTTGATCTCCAGCGTCTGGTGGCAGTCGTGCACCGACTCCGAATAGCGTCCCAGGGAGAACTGGGCAATCGCGCGTTGGTTCCAGACCTCGGCGAACCAAGGTGCCCGCTCCAGCAGCTCGCTCGCCCGGCGAACCGCCTCCTCGTAGTGCTGGGCGGCGTTCAGCCGGACCACGGCGGCCAGCATGCGGCGGTCCTCCTCGCTGCCGAGCCGGTTCCAGACGTTGCGAATGGCCGTCTCGGCCATCATGCGCACCGATCGATCCTCATCCTGCAGGGCGCGCCCGAGGCTGTGGTTGGCCTCGTAGTCGCCGATCAGTCCCAGGGCAAGAACGGCCGCCCTCCTCATTTTGGGGGAGTCCGACTCCGCCAAACGCTGGAGTGTCCCTTGGGTGTAGCGCCGAGACACCGCGGCCACGAACGCCTGGGTGTTCCGGTCCTCGAGGAATCGACTATAGAGATCGCGGAGCTGCGGTTCGCGAGGGGAGTCCATAAACTCGATTCTAATCGGGTCGTCCGGGCCCGCCAGCGGAAAAGAAGCCCAGGCGGGGTTTTCTCGGTTGCACGTGGTCGGATTCGGCGGAGAATAGCGGGGGTGGAAACTGCATTTTCCGTGTCGCGTTTTGCCCAAGGCGGGGAGGGCTTGGCATGAAGGGAGGGGCATGGACCCGACGGGCGGCGGGGGTGCTGGCGTCCGTTGCCGCCTGGTTGGGGGGCGCAGCCCCCGCCCCGGCCTCCGAGCCGTGGCGGACCGGCCCGTCGGTCGAACAGCAGTTGAGGATGGTCCTGGACAAGGGGTTCCGCACCGAGGCGCCCCTGCGTGGGGCCGTGCTGGGCCTTGCCCGGAGCCACCGGGTGGCGGCCCTGGTCGACCGCCGCGTCAACCCGGACCGCAAGCTCAGCCTCACGCTGGACAGTCCGGTGCTGGAAGAGGCCTTTCGGCAAATCGCCCGGGAGGATGGGCAAGAGATCACCCGGTTGGGGCCGGTGGTTTACCTGGGTCCGTCGTGGACCTGTGCCCGGCTGCGGACCGTCTGCGCGTTGCGGCGCCAGGAAGTCGAGCGCCTAGCCACCCCGGCGGCGCGCACGCTTTTGTCCAGTGCACGGATGGAGTGGGCCGATTTCGCCACCCCGCGCCAGTTGCTGGCCGAGCTGGCCTCGGCCAACGGGTTGGAGATTGCAGGGATGGACCAGGTGCCTCACGACCTCTGGGCAGGGGCCGATCTACCCCCCCTGACGCTCATCGACCGCATCGGCCTGATCGCCATCCAGTTCGACCTTACCTTCGAGGCCCTCGCCGACGGCAGCCGCCTGACCCTGGTGCCCGTGCCTGACGATCTGGGCATCGTTCGCGAGTACCCGGGCGGGGCCCAGCCCGAGGCCCTCGTCCGGAAGTGGGCCGCCTTGGTGCCGGACGCCGAAGTCCGGGTCGTGGGGGGGAAGATCCGGGTACGCGGGCTGATCGAGGACCACGAGGCGCTGGTGGCGGCGAGGAACGACCGGCCGCCGCGTCCGTTGCGCAAGCCCCCGGCCAAGCAGGGCGAAGCCCGATTCACCATCTCCGCCAAGAAGGGGCCGCTGGACCGCATGCTGGCCGAGCTGGCCGAGAAGCTGGACCTCGACCTGCGCATCGACGAGAACGCCCTGAAGAGGGCCGGGATCTCGCTCGCCCAGGAGGTCTCGTTCCGCGTCCGGGACGCGACGCTCGACGACGTGCTCGAAGCGGTGCTCTCTCCGGCGGGCTGCGCCTTCCGCCGCCAAGGGCGGATCGTCGAGGTCTTCCCGGCCCGCTGAGGCCGTGAGAAACGCGGGCTAGCCGTCGCGGGAGCCGACGGTTGTCCGCTTCGTTGGGTGGCACGGGCATCTTGCCCGTGCTTCGCACCACAGCACTGGCGAGACGCCAGTGCCACCCGGCCGCACCACAGCACTGGCGAGACGCCAGTGCCACCGACCGGTCAGCAGCCGTGCTTCTCGAGCTTCTCGCGAAGGGTCTCGGCCGTGAACGGCTTGACGAGATAGTCGGACACGCCGGCCTGGATGGCCTGGAGCACGCGGCCTTTCTCGGCCTCCGTGGTGATCATGATGATCGGGACCTTGGCGTCTTTGGCCCGGATCTCCCTGATCACGTCCAGGCCCGTCTTGCCCGGCATGTTCCAGTCGGTCAGGACCAGTCCGAACGCGCCGGGCTGGAACATGTTGACGGCCTCATTTCCGTCGGCCGCTTCGACGGTCTCCTGGATCCCAACGGCCTGGAGCGAGCGGATGATGATCTTGCGCATGGTGCTGGAATCGTCGGCAACGAGGACCTTGGCAGTCATTGGGTGGTTCCCCGGATGAATGTCAGGACGGGCATAGGTAACCTCAGGAAACCCTAGGTCACCATGGCGGCCAGTCAAGGACACAAGGGACGTGCTTGGGGAGGGCGTGGGGGCACTCCCTCTCCCTTTGGGAGAGGGCCGGGGTGAGGGGTGAAGTCGCGTGGGGTTTGCCATGGGCCCTCACCCTAACCCTCTCCCGGAGGGAGAGGGAACGGGAGGGAACCCCCTCTCCCGGAGGGAGATGGGGGCACACCACTTCGCCCAATCGGACAAGCGACACCTCCTGGCTGCTCATCTTGACCTAGACTTGCACAGCGTCAACGGGAACGGCCCGGCGGGGCGCACGGTCTGCCGGCGCGCCAGCGCCGGCTGGCGAGCCGCCGACGGCCTGCCGGGCGTTCCACACACGCCAGCGCAAGCAAAAGGAGAGGGCCGTGGCTACCGCGATCCAAGAGCCATCCGCTCAGCAGCGTCATTTCGGGGAAGGGACCGGAAGCATGCAACTGGTCAGTTTTCGGCTGGCCCAGGAGGAATACGGGATCGAGATCACCAAGGTTCAGGAGATCATCCTGATGGGTGAGATCACGCGGGTGCCGCAGACGCCGGAGTACATCAAAGGGCTGATCAATCTCCGCAGCACGGTGATTCCGATCGTGGACCTTCGGCTGCGATTCGGCCTGGCGCCGGAGAGCGCGACCGACGAGACGCGGATCATGGTGGTCAACATCGTGGGGAAGACGATCGGGATCATCGTGGACGCGGTGAGCGAGGTGCTGCGGATTGCGCACGAGCAGATTGCGCCCCCGCCGCCCACGGTGGCGGGTCTGGGGCGGGAGTACCTCACGGGGCTGGTCAAGCTGGAGAATCGGCTCCTTATTCTCCTGGACATCGACCGCATTCTCGGCCGGGAAGAGACGGCGGCGGTCGCGTCGGCCGCGGCGAGGGCCTAGTCTCCAAGCGCACGACGCCGAAGAAGGTTGCACGCGATGCCGTCCCTCGAGCTGATCAAGCCGTTGCCGCCGATGGGTCCCCTGGAGCAGGTGACCGAGTCGCAGTTGGCGCGCTACGCGGAGCTGATTTACCAGCGGACCGGGGTTCGGGTCTCACCGCAGAAGCGGATGCTCTTGTCGAACCGGCTGCGGCGCAGGCTGCGGGAGACGGGCATCAAGGACTTCGAGGGCTACTACCAGCACCTGCGCAAGCTCCGGCCGGACGATCCCGAGTGGGACGCCTTCCTCCAGGAGATCACCACCCACGAGACCTACCTCTTCCGCGACGAGGCGCAGTGGGCCTGGTTCTCCAAGTCGTTCCTGCCGCAGCACGCCGCGGAGGCGGCGGAAGTGCTGGGGAAGCGGTCGCTGCGAATCTGGTCGGCGGCGTGCAGCACGGGGGACGAGCCGGTGACGATCGCCTGCTGCGTGGCGGCCTCGCTGCCGAACCTCGCCCGCTGGAAGGTCCACGTCCTGGGGACGGACATCGGGGTGACGGCCATCGAGCAGGCCCGTAGCGCGGTGTTCGGCGAGCGGGCGATGCGCCTGGTGCCGGAGGACTACCGCGTGCGGTTCTTCCAGGCGGTGCGTCCGGGGCTGTGGCAGCCGAGGCCCCTGCTGACCGACATGATCACGTATCGCCGGCACAACCTCATGGAGCCGCTGCGGGATCCGCCTTTCGACCTGGCGATGGTCAAGAACGTGCTGATTTATTTCGACGGCGCCTCGAAGAAGACGGTGATGGACAACGTGCGCGCGGCGATCCGTCCCGGGGGGCTCCTGGTGGCCGGGGCTGCCGAGGGTCTCGGGGAGCTGGTCAAGGATTTCACGCGGATCCAGCCGTGGCTGTACCGACGGCCGCTACGATAGGAGAAGACGAGGATGTCCGATCCCCAACCGACGCGAGACGCCTTCTTCGACAGCCTGCTGGGCGACTTCCTCGACGAATCCGCCCAACTGCTCGACCGGCTCAACGAGAACCTGCTCCAGCTTGACGAGTGGGTCCGCGCCCTGGGCGACGACCACCCGCAGCGCTGCGACGACGACCTGCTGAACGACATGTTCCGCTCCGCGCACAGCCTCAAGGGGCTGTCGGCGATGCTCGGGCTGAAGGACATCAACACGCTCACGCACAAGGTGGAAAACGTCTTCGACGCCGCCCGCAAGGACCAGTTGCTCATCGACGGCGACGTGGTCGAGCTGATGTTCCAGGCCGTCGACCGGCTGGTCGGCCTGGTCGAGGTGCTGAAGGACCACGACGCCGAGCCGGTCGAGTACGAATCGGTGGCCGAGCAGATTCGGCGCGTGCTCCAGGCGGCGGGTGCGGAGCGGAAGCAGTCGACCCAGGCCGACGCGGAGCGGGCCTTGCAGGCGGCGCCGGCCGAGGCGGCGCCGGTTGAGGCGGCGCCGGTTGAGGCGGCGCCGAGCGGCGCCGGCGAAGTTCTCCCGGCCGCCGCGCCCGCGGGACCAGCCCCCCCGCCCTCCGCCCCCGCGTCCGACCCCGCGCAGGCAGCATCGATGAGCGAGACGCCGCTTGCGCCCGAAACCGACGTGTTCGCCGGACTGGAGGACGACGCCGAGATCTCCGACAAGTACCTGGCCATCTTCATCGACGAGACCGAGCTGTCGTTGGACGAGCTCACCGAGACGCTCCTGGCCATCGAAGGCGGCGGAAACCGCGAGGCCCTCGAGAAGCTCCTGGTCACGTCGCACCGCATCAAGGGCTCGGCGGCCTCGGTGGGGCTCAACCGCGCCGCCAAGCTGGCGCACCGGATGGAAGATCTGCTCCAGAGCCTGGTGCTGGACGGCGGAGCCCTCTCCGGGGAGCTGGCCGACGCCCTGCTGAAGTGCACCGACGGCCTGCGCCAGTACGTCGACGCCCTGCGACGGGGCGGCGGCCGGTCGGACCATTTCGGCGAGCTGGCCCGGGTCCTCGCTGCCGCCCAACGGGCCCCGAGCATTCCCCGGCGCCCGCCCGCCGCGGCGGAGTCCTCCTTGCCGGGCCGGGCCGCCTGCCCGGCCGGCGCCCAGCCAGGCCTCCCCGCCCCCCGGGCGACGCCGCCCGCCGGCAACGCGACGCTCCTGGCGGGAGAAGTCGTCTTTCGCGCCAACCTGCCGCTGGTCGGGCTGAAGGCCCAATTGATCTTCGAGAAGCTGTGCCACCTGGGCGACGTCCGGCACTTTGACCCGCCCGCCGATCGACTCGACCAGGTCGACTCCCTGCGGAGCATCTCCTTCGTGGTGAGCACGGAGAAGCCGCCGGAGGCGATTTCCCGGCAGCTCCGCGTGGCGGGCGTCGAGGAGGTGGTGCTGGGGCCGGCGCCGTCGGGCCCCGGCGATTCCGCCGCGAGTGCCTCCTCGCCCCCGGCAGCGTCCCGGGTCCGGGCACCGGAAACGGCTGCCGGCGAGGGGCCGCCGGCCGAACAGGCGGGCCGGCGTCAGGCCGACGCCTCCGGCAAGCCGACCGAAACCCTCCGCGTCGACATCGATCGCCTCGACCAGTTGATGAACCTGGCCGGCCAACTGGTCATCAGCCGGGCACGATTCTCCCAGATCGCCGATCGGCTGAAGGTCGCCGTGGCAGGCCGGCAGTCCTCGCAGGCCCTGGTCGACGTGCGCGGCTCGGTCGCCGACCTGTTCGAGGCCGTGCACCACCTCGATCGGGTGACCGACGGCATCCACCGGGGCGTCATGGATACCCGCATGGTGCCTATCGGCCCGTTGTTCTCCCGCTTCAAGCGGGTCGTGCGCGACATCACCCGCTCCAACGGCAAGCTCATCCGGCTGGTCATCCAGGGCGAGAAGACCGAGCTCGACAAACGGATGATCGACGAGCTGGGCGACCCTTTGATCCACATGGTCCGCAATTCGGCCGACCACGGGATCGAGCTTCCGGAGGAGCGCCGTGCGGCGGGCAAGCCGCCCGAGGGCACCATCACGCTCGACGCCTTCCACCGCGGCAACTGCATCGTCATCCAGGTCAGCGACGACGGCAAGGGCCTCGACGCCGGCCGGATCCTCAAGAAGGCCGTCGAGCGGGGGCTCGTCAACCCCGACGACGCCGAGCGCCTCACCCCGCCCCAAATCTTCAACCTCGTCTGGGAGCCGGGCCTCAGCACGGCGGAGAAGGTGACCGAGGTGTCGGGCCGGGGCATGGGCATGGACATCGTCAAGTCGAAGATCGACGAGCTCAGCGGCACCATCGAGCTGGACAGCGCCCCGGGCCGCGGCACCACGATCACCGTCAAGCTCCCGCTCACCCTGGCCATCCTGCCGAGCCTCATGGTCGACGTCGACGGGGAGGTGTTCGCCATGCCCATGGAGTCGGTCGTGGAGATCGTCAGCCTGTCGGCCCGCGACCTGACCACCGTGCACGGGCAGTGGACGGCCCGGGTCCGAGGCCGGGTGATCTCGCTGGTCCGGCTCGATGAGCTGCTCGCCTGGCACGGCGGCAAGCGGCCGGGCGAAAGCCGCGAGGGCGAGGAAACCACCGTGGTGGTCGTCGGAGAGCGTGGCTGCGAGCTCGGCCTGGCCGTCACCCGCGTCCTCGGCGAGCAGGACGTGGTCATCAAGTCGGTGGCCGAAAACTACCGGAACGTCGCGGGAATCGCCGGGGCAAGCATCCTCGGCGACGGCCGCGTGTCGTTGATCCTCGACGTCGCCGCTTTGGTGGACGTGGCCTCCCACAAGAACCTGGCAGGTGCCACGGCCTAGGAGAACGCAGGATGACCATCGCAAGTACGACCCTTCCGGACAGCCTGGAGGTGCTGCACCACGTGCTTGCCTCCGCCACGACCGAGGCCTCCGCGGCCATGTCGCGCTGGACGGACGGCCTCATCACGCTCACCCTGGACGAGGTCCGCGAGATCCCCCTGGAGGACGCCTGCACCGATCTCGGCCTCGGCGACGACCTGCTGACCATGGTCGTGCTGAGCCTGGAGGGCGAGGTCGGCGGCCAGATGATCCTCACGTTCGACGAGACCAACGCCCGGCACCTGGCGGCCTCCCTGCTGGGGCGCCCGCCCGGCCAGACCGCCGAGTGGAGCGAGCTCGAGAAATCGGCGCTCGCCGAGACCGGCAACATCCTCGGCTGCGCCTACATGAACGCCCTGACGCGGCTGATCGGCACGGAGCTGATCCCCTCCGCACCCTACTTCATCCAGGACTACGGCGCCAGCGTGCTCCAGCAGGCCCTGCTCCCCCAACTGATGACCGGCGACCGCGTGCTCGTCTGCCGGACCGGCTTCCACCGGCAAGGGGAAGAGCTCAACTGGCGCGTCCTCTTCGTGCCCACGGACGGGATGCGCTCCGCGATGCAGTCGGCGCTGCACGGCGCGCGGAATCGCGAGACCCCAGACTGACGGGACTTCGGCTCATGGCATCCTCGACGGTACTCGACACTGCCGAAAACAAGATGGTGGGGATGGGCCAGATCGTGCTCGCCCGGCCCCCGGCCACGCTCAGCGCCGTGCTGGGCTCCTGCATCGGGGTGGTGCTCTACCATCCCCGCCTGCGCGTCGGAGCGATGGGCCACGTGGTGCTCCCCGACTCGGGCGGCCGGACCGGCTCGGGGGCCAAGTTCGCCGACCAGGCCGTCCCGGCCATGGTCCAGGAACTGGAAAGACAGGGGGCCAACCGCGCCGGGCTGGTGGCCAGGATTGCGGGCGGGGCCTCCATGTTCGGCACGCCCGGACCCATGCAAGTCGGCCTGGCCAACGCCGAGGCCGTCACCCGGGCCCTCGGCGCGCTGGGAATCCGCCTTAGCGCCCAGGACGTCGGCGGCGCCAAGGGCCGCCGCGCCAGTTTCGATCCGGCCACCGGGGTGGTCGTCGTGGAGATCGTCGGCCAGCCGCCGCGGACCCTCAACTGACCCAGCCAGGATTCAGCCAGGACCCAGCCAGGACCCAGCCAGGACCCAGCCAGGACCCAGCCCGAAGGACCTATCCCATGTGCCGAACCCTCCTGGTCGTCGACGACGCGGCCATCATCCGGGAAATGATCAAGGACGCGGCCACCCAGGCCGGTTGGACCATAGCCGGCGAGGCGGCCGACGGGCAACAGGCCCTCGATCGCTACCGCCAGGCCCGGCCGGACGCCGTCACGCTGGACATGGTCATGCCCCGCTACGACGGCCTGTACGCCCTGCGGGGCATCATGGAGTTCGACCCCGAGGCCCGGGTCCTGGTCGTGAGCGCCTTGGAGCAAAAGCCCGTGCTATCCCAGGCCTTCAAGCTCGGCGCCGCCGATTTCCTCGTCAAGCCGTTCGATCGCAAGGGACTCGTCCAGTCGCTCGACCAGATGCTCCCCGCCACGGCCTGAGCCGCGGGACGCTACCGCGGCTTGGTCGCAGGATGGTAGACGCGGCAATTCGGCAATGCCTCACGCAGCCTCGCAACCCCTTGCGCGGTAACCCCCGTCTCCCACAGGTTTACGACTTCGAGTCTTCTCAACGCGTGCAGGCGGGTCAGGCCCGCGTCCGTGATTGTCGTCCCCTCCAGGTCAAGCCACCGGAGCCCCTTGAGTTCCGCGAGCACGTCCATCCCCTTGTCGGTCACCCGGGCATGCCGCAGGGACAGGCCTTCCAGCCTGGTCAACCCCCGCAGATGCTCCAGGGCGGGGTCGGTGATTGCAGTGCAGGTGAGGTCGAGGTGCTTCAGCAATCGCAGTCCACTGAGGCAGCGCATATCGTCCTCGGTCAAGGCCGTGTACGCGACGTTCAGCCGTACCAGGCTCTCCGCAGCGGCGGGTTGGCACAGCTTCGTCAGGGCCGCCGCGGACCACGGCTCGCTCCCCCCGAATTCGACTTGCAGGCCCCCGTCGTAGAGAACAGTCTCGCTCGCCCCCATGTCCTTCCATTCCCGGGCGAGGCTTCGCAGGAGAGCTTCCTTCCGCTTCGCCATGTCAATCCGCCACGCCGGCCAACACAGGACTCCTGCGACGCCAGCCATGGCCACAACCACCCGCGCGAACGACGACTGCCACCACCGCCGTTGGATGGCCTCGCCGGGCAAGGCGTCGGCAGACAAAGTCCCCTCGGGCGTTGCCGCCCCTTTCCCCGCGCGATTCTTCAGCCGGATGAGCCGATAGCCGCACGACCGAAGGACCCCAAGGCCACCCAGGGCCACGCCGAGCAAGCCCAGCTCGAACGATCCGGCCTGGGCCGCAGCCTGCCGGCCTACCTGGCCCACCTCGAGCACATCCACCGGTGCGTTCGCGAGGCAATCCGCGAGGAAGAACACGGCGAACAGCAAGCCGCCAACGACCACGGCCATGGCCGCCACCCAGAAGGCAAACCGGCGTTGGTCGCGCTCGGCCAGGACAAGACCGACGCAAGGAACCATCAAGGGGAGGCCAAGCACCGTGCCCCCGAGGGCGAGGCCCCCAGACATCAGGAATTCCATGACGGTTTCCGCGACGGGAACCGTGTTGGAGTGTGGGGGCTCGATCCATCGGGCCAAGGCGAGCACCACCGCCGTGCCCGTCATCCAGGCACACATCTGCCTCAGGCTGAACTGCCTCCTGCGGCCGGGCGAGACGGCCTCCTCACGCCCCAGCGCAATCCGCCAGCCATAGCGTCTTCTCCAGATCCCCATCACGCCCGTGACCGCGACCAACACGACCAAGGCCACGAAAAGCGACAACGTCACCGAAAATGGGTTTTCCAATGAGTATCGGTGGGAACTCCATGCCTGGGCCAAGCCCAAGAGGGCCCCCAGCCCAAGGGCTCCCGGGAAGCGCTCAACCAGAGGCCGCGGGCTCAGGGTAAGCCACGTCGCCACGAAGGTGAGCGAGGTGAAGTACAGCCCCATCCACAAGATGTGGACGTCAAGCCATTTCGGAGCGAGTGGGAACTCTCCCGACGGCTGGAGCGTTGCGAGGAAGGCCAACAGGCCCACCAGCATGGCCAGCACAATCCGTCGCTGCGCCGGGGACATGGCCGGGTCGCGTGTCTCGCAGCCCGATCGTCCCTGCTCCACCGCCTGGCAAGGTCCTTGCACGGCTAAATCCCCTCGATGGCGTTCCCTTGAAGCACCCGACACCACGGAACGCCACGGAGGGCGTTCCCTACAGGCGATCCTGGGGTCACGCGCGCTCATCAAGAAGCCAGCAGCTTGCCCAGCTCGTCGCGGACGCGGCTCTCGATGAAGCCCTTGAACATGGCCGCCGCCAAGGGCAGCTCGGCCTCGACCTCGACCGAGGAAGGATGGGCCGTCACCGACCCGGCCACCTTCAGGCCCATGGCCTGGAACCGGCAGCGGAGCGTTTGGCCGTCCCACTGCTCGTCGAAGTCCCGCACGGCGCCGCCGTGCTCGGCCTTCACCGCGTCGAAGCGCCCCTTGAGCCGCCGGGCGGCCTCTTCCACGCCGAGATTGTGGGGGACGCTCAAGGAGAGCTTGGGCATGAACGCAACTCCGGAAACCTCAGAGGATCTTCGCCCTCAGCGCGCTCAGCAGGCGGACCGCCTGGCCGATCTCGGCCTTCTGGCGCTCGGGCTCCTGCGCGATCTCCCGCTCGATGGTCAACGGCGCGTCGTAGCCGAACTCCTTGAGCGTGCGCAGGAAGGTCTCCGCCCCAACGTCTCCCTGGCCGAACGGGACCTCGGTGCCCCACTCCTTGCCCGGATGGGCCGCCCACTTGCCGTCCTTGCAGTGGCAGCTTCGCACGTAGCGGCCCACCTTGCGCAGGGCCTCGATGGGGTTGCCCGTGCCGTAGAGGATCATGTTGGCCGGATCGAAGTTGATGAAGAGGTTGTCGCGTCCCACGTCGGCGATGAACTGCAACAGCGCGTCGGCCGTCTCCTGGCCGGTCTCCAGGTGCAGGTTCTGGCCGCCGGAGCGGCAGTGGTCGCACAGCTCCCGGGCCACCGCGACCACCTGGCCGTACATCGCCTCGGCAACGTCGTGCGGCACGAAACCGATGTGCAGCGCCACCACCTTGCAGCCCAACAGCCGGGCGAAATCGGCGATCTCCTTCATCTCGGCCAGCCGGGCCGCCCGGGTTTCGGGCGGGACCAGCCCCACCGTGCGGACCACCGTCGGGATGTCCGCGTAGCTCTCCCCCTCGAAACCGCCGAACACCGCGGAAATCGTGATCCCCAGTTTCCCCAGCCGCTCGAGGAACCGCTTGGCGTTCTCCGGGGTGCGGGTCGCCTGGTGGGGGGCGTGCAGGTGGATCGTCGGGATGCCCAGCTCGTGGGCCACCTCCAGCTTCACTCCCAGCCCGGCGTCGATGCTGGCAAACACTCCGATCGGCCACTTTTCCACGGCTAGGTCCTCCTTCCCTCCCAAGGGCACGGCGGTATGGCACGGCGCAAAGCCGCTCACGGCCCGTCAGTTTACGCCCTCGCCCGAAGGAGCACAAGGGCTCAGCCGGGGAAGGGAGTCGTTTGCCGCCAGAAGGCGTTCCCAAGCTGGAGCTTGGGAACGAGCGAAAAGCGAAGCGGTGCCCCAGTGGCGGAGTCTCTGGGGCTTCGCTGCGCTCAGCCGCCAGCCACCCAACGCAGGTGACTGCCAGGAAGACTTGTCGCACCCCGCCGGGGCGAGTTCTTGACTTTCGGCCCCGGCTCGGGGAACCTGAAGGGGTTGTTCGGGCCGGTTTCGCTGGAGAAGGAGTTCGCCATGCGCCGATTCTTGTCCCCGCTCGCCGTGGCGTCGGCCGCCGTTGGCCTGCTCGGATGGGCCGCGTCCGGTTCGGCCCAAGGCCCGAAGGCGGCAGCCGGGAAGAAACCCGCATCGAAGCCGGAAACGCCCGCCGCGCCCGAGGCATCGGCGGCGTCGGCACTTTACGGGCTGCCCGGCTTCTGGATGCTCGGCCAGGAGAACGTCCAGAAGGAAATCGAGCTGACCGCCGAGCAGAGGGACAAGCTGCTGGCGATCGCCAAGAAGAGCCAGGACCAGACGCGGCAGGAGTGGACCCAGTTCGCCAAGCTGCCGGCGAAAGAGCGGGCGGACCGGATGAAGGCGCTTCGCGAGAAGACCGCCAAGCGAGCGGACCAGGTCTTCAAGGCGGTCGAAGCGGTGCTGACGCCGGGCCAATTGGAGCGGATCAAGGAGATTCGCTTCCGGCTCCAGGCCGTCGCGATGCTCCAGGACCCCCAGACGCTCGAGAAGCTCGGACTGACGGACCGGCAGAAACAGGCACTCCGCCAGCTCCGAGAGGAGCTTCAGAAGAAGATTCAGGAGGTTCAGCAGGAGAACACCGAGAAGACGCTGAAGGTGCTCTCGCCGGAGCAGATCGAGAAGCTCAAGGCGATGCCCAACCCGGGGTTCTGAGCGCGCTCACCCCCGGGGACCCCTTGCTCGCCAGGGAAGCGGGCTGGAGGGAAGAGGACCACGAAAACGCGAAAGAGCGAAAGCGCGAAATCAGAGATGAGAACGCGAGTGCCGGCGGTGGCGGCGTGGGGTTGCTGGGTGCTTCTCTTGGGAGTGCGGCCGGCGGGCGGTGAGGCCCCGGCGGCAGCGCAACCGGCGGCAGCGCCACCGGCGGCAGCGCCGAGCCCGGCGGCCGATTGGGCGCCGCCGTGGTACCGCCGCACGCTGGCGGGCATGGAGGTCGGCCCGACCGGGGCCCAGCTCGGCAGCGATCCGACCGACACGGGCTACGCCGCCCGATTCTCCGGGCGCGAGATCGTCGAGAAGCAGCTCGAGGTCGGCTCGGAGTACCTGGTCCTCTGGGCCAAGGACAGCGAGTACGCGTACTACGACTCGAAGGTCGCGCCGAAGTGTCCGGGCCTGGGCCGGCGCGACCCGCTCCGCGAGGCCGTCGAAACGGCACGCGGCCGGCTGCCCCTGATCGCCTACTGCGTCATCCAGGGAAACGGCTATCCCCTGCGCCGGCATCCCGAGTACCGGATGCTCGACGCCGAGGGCAAGCCCATCGGGCGGATCTGCCTGAACTCGGGCTTCCTGGAGCACGCCAAGGAGCTGCTGGCGGAGATGCTGGCGTACGGGATCGACGGGTTCCACGTGGACATGCTCGACCAGGGGTTCGGCCCGCCCTACGGCTGCTGGTGCGCCAATTGTCGGACCCGGTTCGAGCGCCAGCACGGGCGCCCGATGCCCAAGGGCGTGACGTGGGACGCCGACTGGGAGCGGATGCTCGAGTTCCGCTACGAGACGAGTGCCCGGTTCGAGCGCGAGCTGCGCCGGCACGTGCGCAAGCTGAGCCCGAGGGCCTCGGTCGATTTCAACTACCACGGCTACCCGCCGTTCTCGTGGGAGGTGGGCCAGCGGCCGGTCGAGCACGCGCACCTGGGCGATTTCGTCACCGGGGAGACGGGGGTGTGGGGCTTCAGCGCGTTGGGGGTGGGGCTGACGGCCCGGTTCCTTGCGGCGACGAAGCCGGGCGCGGTCCACCAGGTGGCCATGCAGCGGGGCGTGCGCATGTACCACGACATGACCTGCCGTCCCTTGAACGATCTGCGCTGGGAGATGATGACGCTGTTGGCGCACGGGACGCAGGTGACGGTGGTCGACAAGACCCCGTACGACGGCACGCTCGACCCGATCACCTACGGCCGCATGAAGCCCCTGTTTGCCGAAGTCCGGGCCAAGCGGGAGCATTTCGGGCACGAGCCGGTGGAGGACGTGGGCCTGTACTACTCCAGCCGCAGCCGCGATTGGTACGGCCGGGAGGACCCCGCCCGCTACCAGCAGGCCTTCACCGGGGCGCACAAGGCCCTGGTCTACGAGCACATGCCGTTCGGGGTCCTCTTGGACGAGAACCTCTCGGCCGAGGGCCTGCGCCGGTTCCCGGTCGTGTGCCTGCCGAACGCCGCCATCCTGCTGCCCGGGCAGGTATCGCTGCTGCGGGAGTACGTTGCCGGCGGCGGCAGCCTGGTCGTCACCGGCCTGAGCGGCTTGCTGGGGCCGAGGGGGGAGTCGCTCCAGGAATCGGTGCTGGCGGAGCTGGTCGGCGCCAAGCTGGTCCGGCGTCTCCCCTCGCTGGACAACCACGTGCGGTTTCCGGCCGTGGAAGGGGAGCTGGCGCCGCTGGTCCGGGACCTGCCGCCGGGCTCTGCGTTTCTGGTCGAGGGGCCGGCGGTCGTGCTCGAGCCGACGACCGCCAAGCCGCTCGGCGAGCTTTTGCGCCCGCACCGCACGGTGCGGCAGCAGAAAGGCCTCGAAGGGACCGAGTGGCCGAGCTCGGCCGATGCCCCGGTGGGTCCGGCGGTCCTGGTGAACCGGTTGGGCAAGGGCCGGGTGGTGTGCCTGGCGTGCTCGCCCGACCATGCCACGGCCGGCGAGCACCGGATCGTCGAGGCGCGGCGCCTGCTTGTCAACGCCGTGCGATTCCTCCATCCCCGGCCGGCGATCGAGGTCTCCGCCCCGCGGAACGTGGAATCGGTGGTCACGCGGGACGAGGCCCGGCGAGTGCTTCGCGTGCACCTGCTCGGCTACCTGTCGCCGCCGGCGTCGACGCCGGGAAAGAACCGGCCGTACGTGCTGCCGGAGCCGGTCGAGGACGCTTTGTGGTATCGGGCGACGATCACCGTGCGTGCGCCGATCCGGGAGGTCCGGGCGTTGGGCCCGGGCACGGCGATCCGGCGGCAGGGCGATCGCATCGAGGCGACGGTCCAGGACGTGCACGAGGTGATCGTGGTGGGGTACTGAGCCGGCGGGTGGCCGCTCACACGGTCCAACAGAGCGGCGCCGGGGATCGGTCCGGGCTGCGCTCGATCCGGGCGGCCAGGTCCTCGATGATGCGGAACAGCTCTTCGGCCTGGACGGGCTTGGTCGCGTAGCCGTCCATGCCGGCGGCCATGCACTTTTCGCGGAATCCGCCCAGGGCGTGCGCGGTCATGGCGATGATCGGGACGTGGTCGCCGGAGGTCCGCTCCTTGGCGCGGACGATCCTGGTGGCTTCGAGGCCGTCCATTTGGGGCATTTCGAGGTCCATCAGCACGGCGTCGTAGGTGGGATCGCGGTCCAGGGCCTCGACGGCCAGCTTGCCGTTCTCGACGACGTCGACGGTGTGCCCGCGGAGCTCCAACAGGCCGACGGCAACCTCCTGGTTGACCGGCCCGTCCTCGGCCAAGAGGATGCGCAGCGGTCTGAACTCCGCCGTGCCTGAGGTGTCGCCCAGGGCATTCCGGCGGAGGCAGGGGGCGCCGATGGCGTACAAGACGGCGTCGAGGAGATCGGTGTACTTGGCCGGCTTGGACAGACACTGGGTGAAGGGGAAGCGGTGATAGCAAAGGACGGTTTCGGGCGTATGCGAGGGAACCAGGACGATGATCGGGTGCTCGGCGAACCGGGGATCCTGGCGGATCTTTTCGACCAGGGGCAGGGCGTCTTGCCCGCCGAGCGCCCCGTCCAGGATGGTCGCGCGATAGGGGGCGCCGCGCTCGGCGGCCCCGACCAGCGCGTTGAGCGTCTCGGCTTCGGTGGCGACGGCGGTCGTCTTCAGGCGATAGTCGAAGAGCGAGTCGCAGAGCATGCGGCGGCAGCTCGCGTTGTCGTCGACGATCAAGAGCGGAAGGTCGCGGAGGGGCGCGAGGTCAAGGGGCTTTGGGGGGGCCGGGGTCTCGGGCAGACCGAGGCGGATGGTGAAATGGAAGGTGCTTCCCCGGCCGACTTCGCTATCGACCCAGATCTGGCCCTGCATGAGAGCGACCAGGTTGGAGCAGATGGTCAGGCCGAGGCCGGTGCCGCCGAAGCGTCGGGTGGTGGAGCGGTCGGCCTGGGTGAAGGGCTCGAAAATGGCCTTGCGCTGTTCGGGCGCGATTCCAATGCCGGTGTCCTGAACGGCACAGTGGACTTCGACGAAACGGGGGTTCTGTCTCTCCATCCAGACCTTGATGAGGACCTCGCCGCGCTCGGTGAACTTGATGGCGTTGCCCACCAGATTGACGATGATCTGGCGGACCCGCCCCGGATCGCCGCGGAGGGTTCCCGGGATGGCCGGATCGACCTGGTAGGCCAGGTCGAGGTTCTTCTGGGCGGCCTGGACGGCGAGCATCAAGGTGGCGTCGCCCACCACGTCGGCCAGATCGAAGGGCATGCTCTCCAGCTCCAGCTTCTTCGCTTCGATCTTGGCGACGTCCAAGAGATCGTTGACCAGGCGGAGGAGGCACTCGGCGGAGCGCTTGATGCTGTTGACGTAGCCCTGTTGTTCGGGGCTGGTCGTGCCCGTCGTCGCCAGGTCGGCCATGCCGAGGATGCCGTTCATCGGAGTGCGGATCTCGTGGCTGACCATGGCCAGGAACTCGCTCTTGGCCTGGTTGGCGGCCTCCGCGGTTTCCTTGGCGGCCCTAAGGTCGTTCTGGGTCCGGCGCAGGTCTTCGGCGGTCTGCTCCAACTGGCGATTGGAGTTGGCCAGCTCGACGGCCCGGCGCTCCAGCGCGGCAGTCCGGTCCACGACCTGCGATTCCAGGTCCTTGTTGAGGTCCTCAAGCTTTTTGAAGTTCTCGGCGTTCTCCAGGGCGGCGCCGGTGAGGACGGCGATGAAATCGGCCATGCGCTCCTCGTCGGCGCCGAACGGGCGTCGGACCTGCTGGTGGGCGACGTACAGGCAGCCGGTCATCTTGCCGTGGACGAGGATCGGCGCCGCCAGCGAGGTGCGCTCGCCGAGGTCGAGGGGGGCTTCGTGGTTCTTTTCCAGGGCCTCCTCGCAGAACGAGGTGGCCCGGCCGGATTGCAGGACCCGCAGCAGCACCGGCATGCTGGGGGCGCCGTCGGACAGCCCGGCGACGCAAACGAACCGCGGCCGGCCGTTCTCGACGACGAGGTTCATCAACTGGCAGCGCTCTGCGCGGAGGAGGCGCTCGGCGGCCTCGTGGGCCTGGGAGAGGATGGTCTCGGGCACGAGCGCGGAGACGATGGCGCGGCCGCGGTCGAGCACGGCGTCGAAGCGGTCGGCCAGCGAGAGCGTGACGTTGCGGGCATCGACGTCCGAGTCCTGCCCGACGGCTTGCGCGCCGGCCTCGAGAGCCTCGCAGAGCGACCTGCCCTCGTCGAGTTGCTGCCGGGCCTTGGGCCATCCGAGCTCGTAGCCGATCTGCCCGCGGACTCGGAGACCCTGGGCGACCTCGTACTCGGCCCCCTGGCGGCGGGCGACGGTCAGGCTCCTGTCCAACAGGCGGCGGGCGCGGCGGCCCTTGCCGCGCATGGCCAGGATGATTGCGTACTCGCGGAGCACGTGGGGCAGCTCGTTCTTGAGCCAGCGGGCGGTTCTCATGGCACGGCGGGCGGAGTGCTCGGCCTGTTGGAGCAGCTCCTCCCGTCTGCCGGGGGTCACGTCCAGCGTGGACTCGGCCTGCCGGCGGCGGGCCGTGACGAGCCAGGCCAGGTTGGGGGCCACGTAAGCGTTCATCACGCCCGCCTTCTTGGCCACCACCAGGGCCTCCTCGAAGACGTCGACGGCCTCGGCGAATCGGCCGGCGCCCACCAGGCACACCCCTTGGGCGAGCATCACCTGGGCGGTCCCCTGGGCATCCCGGCGCTGGCGGGCGAGCTCCCGCTGGAGGACCTCTTCGGGCACCTTGCCGCCGGAGGCCCTGGCCCAGATGTCCAGGCTGATCCCCGAGGCCTGCTCGTCTCCCAGCTCCAGGCCGGACTCGTGGATGCGCCGGGCTTCCTCCACCGCCTCGCGAAGCCTCCCCTGCCTATACAGTCCCGCTCCGACCTGATAGCGGGAGATGTGCACTTCCCAGTAGTCGCCCGTTCGTTCCAGGAGGCGCACCGCTTCCCGACCCCTGGCCACGCACTCGACGAAGCGCGAGGCGTGGTACAGCAGGACGGCGTAGAAATTGAGCGACTGCCCCTGTCCCCAAAGGTCGCCGAAGTCCTTGCGAATGGCAAGCGACTTCTCCGCGTAGGCGATTCCCCGCGTGAAGTACCCGACGAGACTCATCGCCGGCGCGTGCTCGGAATAGGCCTGCGCCAGCTCGAGAGTCGGAGCATAGCGCTCGCCGCGATTCATGCCGCGCAGGTGTGGCCAAAGGACGTGGACTTTTCCGCGGACGTACCAGTACCCGTAGGCAAGACGGCTGAACAGCCGCAGCTCGAGGAGCTCGGATTCCGTCAGGGGCCGTTTTCTCCGCCCGACGAAGAGCCGAGGAAAGAGCGTGTGCACGACCTGGACGAGGACTTCCCAGAGAACGAGGAGGAGGAACGCCACAAGGGTTCGGGGCACGAACCTTCCGAGCATCCGGAGTGCATCCTCGAAGGCGCGGGTAGCGCTTTCCATGTCTCCCCGCTTATGGGCCAGTTCTCCGATCTTCCCTCGGATCTGGGCCCGAGCGAACACGCCCTCCGCCAGCGGGACGGCGCTTTCAAACACCTCTTCCGCTTTCTGGTACTGCCCCGCGAGCATCAGGACCTCGCCGAGCCCCTCGGCGATCTCATACCGGGTCCCCGCGTCGGACGACTCCGCCCCGCGCCAAGCGATTCGGTACTGCTGTTCGGCAACCTGGAGGGAGTGCTGGGAGCGTGCCTGCCGGGCTGCGGACATGGCATAGCGCAGGGCCGACATGCTCTCGCCGGCGGCGTCGAAGTGGTAGGCCAGCTCAAAAACCCGCGTCGGGTCTTCGGCTTCCAACAACAGGGCGATGCGGTGGTGCAGCGCCCGCCGCTGTTCCGGGGCCAGCCGGTCCAACAGCGCGGCGCGGAGCTTGTCGTGGACAAAGGCGCAGCGCCCCCCGTCGGCTCGCAGCCAGACGAAGTGTCGCTCTCGGGCCAGCTCCAGGGCGGTGATGGCCTGGGAACCCGACTGGTCGGCAAGCCGTGCGCCCAGATCGAGGTCGAACTCCTTGCCGAGCACCGCCCCGACCGTCAACAGGTGGATCGCCTCCGGAGGGAGCAGCTCGATCCGCCGCGACAAGAACCCGGCCGACTTGCTGGAGGACTGGAGGCCGGACATGGCCATCGCCTCGACCCGCCACCCCGCCTCCCCGGCGACCAGCGCCCCAGATTCGACCATCCCGCGGAGCACGGCGGAAGCCATGAACGGGCTCCCGGACGCCAGGTCGGCAACGACCTGGACGGCCTCGTCCGGCAGCGGACCGGCCATCGATTCCAGCAGCCGCCGCAGGTCGCTTGGGTCCAGTGAAGCCAGGCGCAGGTGGACCGACGGCCGCAGGTCGCGCAGGGCGTGGTCCGCGGGCACCTCCTCCGTCCGAAAGGCGGCGACCAAGAGCGCGTGGCCCCCCCCGGATGCATGGTAGCCCCGCCCGGACTGCCACTGACCGATCAGCTTGATCGCCACTTGGTCGGCCCATTGGCAGTCGTCCAGGACGACCAGGGCCGGGTGATCCTTGGTGCCCAGCACGCCCAACAGGCTGACCAGGGCCTGAAGGGTGCGGGCCTCGCCGAACGACTCCGGTCCGGACACGCCCGACGTCTCCCATCCCAGGCCGCCGGCCAGCTCGGGTAAGGCCGCGGCAGCGGCGTCCCGGTGGTCGCCAACCCCCTCCGTCACCGACCGGGCGAACGCCGGTTCGGACCGGGCCCTGGCCACGATCTGAGAGACCACCCCG
>Ga0315290_10000638_pt1 | contig 23038 bp, 17 predicted proteins | sample YL17G12_0_MG_FD_203627 | JGI IMG/M metagenome (GOLD analysis project Ga0315290, IMG submission 203627) | Sediment microbial communities from Yellowstone Lake, YNP, Wyoming, USA - YL17G12_0 | ecosystem: Environmental > Aquatic > Freshwater > Lake > Sediment | place: USA: Wyoming | collected... | reverse complement strand
CCTCGGCGGCGTACACGCGCAGCACGTGGTACGCCAGGCGCTCGGCCGACTTCTTGCCGATGCCCGGCAACTTGCAGAACTCCTGGATCAACCGCTGGACCGATTCCGTAAGTTCCGGCACGACGTCACCTCACGAGGGCGGGGGCGGCTTGGGGGGCTCGGGCTCGCCCGGGCCGCCCCGCAGCAATCGCCCGATCGCCTCGCCCAGCCCCGGAAGATTGATCCCGCCGGCCAGCGAGCCGACGGCCTCGGCGTGGAGCTGCCTCGCCTTGCCCACCGCCTGGTTCATGGCCGCCACGATGAGATCTTCGAGCAACTCCAGGTCCTTCAGGGCCAATACCTGCGGATCGAGCCGGCAGCGGAGCACCTCCGCCAGGGCATTGACCTCGATCTCGACGAGCCCGCCCCCGGCCGAGCCGGTGGCCCGGCGGTTGCGCAGCTCGTCGTTGAGGCCCTCCATGCGGCCGCCGAGTTCCCGGGCGTGCCGCAACAGGGCCCCCAGCCCGCCAAAATCACCCGACACGTTCTCGCTCTCCTTTCTCCCTCTTCCACCGTCCGGCCAGGCGATCCGCCTGGTTCCACTGGCTACCGATCCTCGGCCGAATCGACCCGAGCCGGCGAGGCCCCGAAAAGGTCCTCTGCCCTCCGGATCATGGGATTCTCCCTGACCTGCATCAGGCGCTGTTGGGGCGTGACGGCCCGGGGGGGCTCGACGCCTCCGTCGCCCGCCTCCTCCTCCAGCAGGACGAACTCCGCCTGCACCCGTTGACCCGTCACCTCGGCCAGCGCTCGCTCAAAACGCGCCTTCTGGTCGGCACGGTCGCAAGCCGACCTGGACAACGCCTGCGCCGGCCGAAAGCTCACCACCAGCCGATCGGGCGCCGGACTGCTGACGCGGGCAAAACGCTTCGCGTGGTCCAAGGCCAGTCCGCCCACGCTGGCCACCGCGCGGTTCCAGACCTCCACCGCGGTGTCGGGGGTCAGAGGACTCTTCGGCAACGGCTCCTCGGCCGGCAACGCGGTGCCTGATGAGGCTGCTTCCGAAGTGGGGCTGCGGCGATCGATCGTTTCGCCTGGCCCCGCCGGCCCGCGCGGCCGAGTCGGCTCGGAGCCCCCCGGGTTTCCCGCCACGGCCCCCTTCAATTCCCGAATCAGGGCCGGCAGCTCCGCCAGGTTCTCCAGATGGCAGAGGCGGACCACGGCGAGCTCGGCCAGCACCCTCCCTTGGGTGCTGTAGCGGAGCCGGGCCAGCGTCTGGTCGAGGATCTGCATGGCCGCCAGCACGGTCTCCAGGCCGAGCCGCGCCGCGACCCGTTCAATCCGCGGCCAGGAGCCCGGGGAGACGTACAGCGCGGTCTCGCTCGAACAGCCCGCGGCAGCCACCATGCAGTCGCGGAGGCAGCCGAGGAGCTGCTCGATCAACAGCCCCAGATCGACGCCTTCGCCGACGGCGGCATCGAGGTCGGCCAGCGCCGCGGCGGCGTCGCAGCCGGCAGCGTGCTCCAGCAGGGCGAGCAGGCGCTCCTCGCCGGCGGTTCCGAGCATCCCGTTGACGTCGTCGACCGCGATCCGCCCGGGGGCGAACGCCAGGAGCTGCTCCAGCAGGGATTGGCTGTCGCGCATCGAGCCGGCGGCCCGGCGGGCCAAGAGATCGAGGGCCTCCGGGGCCGCGTCCACCCCTTCCAACGCCACGATCTGCCGAAGCCGCTGGGCGATCGACGCGGTCTGGATGCCCGCAAAATCGAATCGCTGGCACCTCGAGAGAATGGTCACCGGGATCTTCGACGGCTCGGTCGTGCAGAAGATGAACTTCACGTGCTCCGGCGGCTCCTCCAGCGTCTTCAACAGGGCGTTGAACGCCTCCCGGGTGAGCATGTGCACTTCGTCGATGATGTAGATCTTGAATCGCGCCCGGCTCGGCCGCACGTTGGCGTTCTGCCGCAACTGGCGGATCTCGTCGATGCCCCGGTTGCTCGCCCCGTCGATCTCCAGCACGTCCATGTCGTCCCCGGAGCCGATCATCCGGCAGACGTCGCACTGGTTGCAGGGCACCGGCGCGGGCCCGGTGACGCAGTTCAGGGCCTTGGCGAGGATTCGGGCGGCCGAGGTCTTGCCAACGCCCCGGGCACCGGTGAACAGGTAGGCGTGGCCCACCCGCGAGGTGCTGATGGCGTTGGACAGTGCGCGGGCCACGTGCTCCTGGCCCACCAGCTCGTCGAACGTCTGCGGCCGGTACCGCCGGGCGACGACGACGTACTGGGCACCTCGCCTGCCCGCGGCCGGACCGGCCGGTCCAACCGAAACGCCGGGCTCGGCGGGTCCGCTCGGCTCGGCCAAAGGCAGGGCGGCCGTGGGGGCGTCCGTGGGGGAAGACTTGCTGCGAGCCATCGTCCGATATCCGCTCGCCCCTTTCGAGGCGAGTCCTGGGAGGAGATTCGCCCGCCCGGCGCCCGATGAGGAGCCCACCACACATGAGGTTCGCTGCTTATGGCTGCTGACTTTCGTCTCTGACCAGGTTCACAGCTCCCCATTGTGGGGGCCCCTCATCGGACGCCAGACGTACCTATCATCCTTTTTATTCTTTCCGTGGCCCATCGTCAAATGGGGCCAGGACAAAGATGTAGGGTGGGACGAAGTCCCACCAAATCAGGCGGTAGGGTGGGACGAAGTCCCACCAAATCAGGCGGTAGGGTGGGACGAAGTCCCACCAAATCAGGCGGTTTCTGCGGTGGGACTTCGTCCCACCCTACGTCTGCCTCGTCCCAACCCACTCCGGCCGCCTCAAATTGCCCTTCCCTCCGGGCTTGGATTTTGGTAGTTACCCGCCCCGTGTAGGCAGCGGGGGGAGTTCCCTGTGGCGACTGGCCGGCGGGAGGCCACGCCCACTCGTCTTTCCAGGGAACGCAGGCAGGTCTGGCTGCCCGGCTGCCGACCGATGCGGGTCCTTGTCCGATTTCGCGATGCTCGCGGTGTCTTCGTTCAATGGGGAATTGTACCCATGAGACGCAACCTTTTCCGGGTGTGTGCCTTGGGCGCAGTCGCGTTCCTGGTCTTGGGGATCATCGCCATCGCGCAGGCGCAGCGCGGCGACAACGAACCGACCCAAGGGTCCCCGGCATCCGGCGGGGGAGGGAAGGAGGCCGGCGTGGAATCCGCGGGCACCGGCCCGCGCCTGCTGCCCGCCAGCACGAACGTCAACCCACTGAGGCCCGGCCGCAGCGATTTTCCAGCCGATGCCGTCCAGGCGGCTGCTGCGACCACGGACGCACCGGGCCCCGGGTCGAACGTTCTGAGGCCCGCGCTCCTGCCCGCGCCTCAGACCCCTGCGCCGAGCGCCAAGCCTCCCGTCGGCGACCAAGCCCCGTCCCCGGAATCCGATGGCCTGGTGGCCACGGACCTGGCCCCATCCGCGGCAGCCAAACCAGCCGCGCCGGCCAAACTGGTGCCGCCGGTGCGTGCGCCGGCGGGCCTGGTCCTGGAGCCGCCGGCGGAACGTCCGGTTGCCGTTCCCGCCCCGGCACCGCGCAGCGCAACCCCTTCGCGCCTGGGCCCGGTGGCGGACGACGCCGGACGTGCCCGGGCTGCACTGCTGCCGGTGGAGTCCGCCCGAGGGGAATCGGTCCAAGGGGAATCGACGCGGGCCGAGTCAGCCCGGTCAACGGAAGGCACGGGCAGGCCGGGCAGCCCCGAGCTCGAGGGCCCGCAATCGCCGCAATTGACCATCCAGAAGACGGCTCCGGCCGAGGTCCAGGCCGGCAAGCCGGCCTCCTTCCAGGTGAGGCTCCGGAACACCGGCCCGGTTTCCGCCTTGGGCGTCGAGCTGCGCGATGAGGTCCCCAAGGGGGCTCGGCTGATCGCCACCACTCCCCCCGCGTCGCGAGGCGTGCGCGGCGAGCTGGTCTGGGCCTTCGGCACGATCGAGCCCGGCAAGGAGGTCTCGGTCGAAGTGCAATGGATGCCGCTGGAAGAAGGCCACATCGGCAGCAAGGCCCGGGTGAGCTTCCAGGCCGAGGCCTCGGCCAAAACCCTGGTCACCAGGCCCCGGCTGGTCGTCAAGGCCGCGTCGGCCAAGCGGGCGATGCTCGGGGAAGAGGTCGTGCTGGGAATCACGGTGTCCAACCCCGGAACCGGCGTCGCCCAGAACGTGGTCATCGAGGCGCATCTCCCCCTGGGGATGAGGCATCCGGGAGGCAGCGAGCTGGACTATCCCGTCGGCGACCTGAAGCCCAACGAGAGCCGGCACGTCGAGCTGAAGCTGACGGCCGTGCAGCCGGGCCCGATGGCCGGCGCGGTTTCCGCCCGGGGCGAGGGCAACCTGAAGGCCGAGGACCGGCTGGATCTGGAGGTGCTCGCTCCGAGGCTGGATCTTGCCATGGAAGGACCCAAGCGGCGATTCCTCGAGCGCGAGGCGGTCTACGTGGTGTCCATCTCGAATCCCGGCACCGCCCCGGCCCGGCAGGTCGAGCTCGTGGCCGAGCTCCCGCCGGGGCTGAAGTTCGTGGCGGCCAACAACTCGGGCCAGTACGAAGACGCGACCCGAACCGTCCACTGGCTCCTCGAGGAGCTGCCCACCAAGGAGACCGGCTCGGTCGAGCTGACCACCGTCCCGGTCGAGCCCGGCGAGCAGAAGCTTCGCATCCGGGGCAGCGCCGAAAAGGGCCTGGCCATCCACAAGGAGCATCCGGTGATCATCGAGGGGATCGCCGCGCCCCAGTTCGAGGTCACCGACACGAACGATCCGATCAGCGTCAACGGCGAGACGACCTACCAGATCCGCGTGCTCAACCAGGGCTCCAAGGCGGCCACCAACGTCCGGATCACGGCCCAGTTGCCGGCCGAGCTGAAGGCCATTGCCGCGGAAGGGCCCGTGCGCCACGCGATCGAGCCGAGCCGGGTGGTCTTCGATCCGCTGCCCATCCTGGCCCCCAAGGCGAGCACTACCTACCGCGTCCGCGTCCTAGGTCTCAAACCGGGAGACCAGCGGGTCCGCGTGCAGTTGCTGACCGATGAGATCCGGGTGCCGCTGACCAAGGAGGAGAGCACGCGGGTGTTCTCCGACGACTGAGCGGCCACCCCGGCCATTCCCCCCAGTTCTCTTCTTGCCCCTGCCATCGCCCCCGCCCCCCGCGGGGGCGATGGCCTTTCTTGTCGGGGCGAAACTGTGGGACGTGCGAAACCCTCGGGGGTCGCCCGATTTTACGTCGAGCGGGCGGCCAAGAACCTGCCTTGAGACTTGGACTTACGTCGAGCACTGTGAACCTAAAAGAGCCCCCTTGTGAGGTATGCGCCACAAAGATCGGCGCTTTCGTCGCAAGCTATTGGCATTACTAGGCTTAGTGAAGAAGCAAGAAGAAGCACAAGGATGAATTCCGCTTGTTTTTCGGCATCGGCACTTAGGACGACGGTGGGCTTGAATCCATCGACGCAAGTCGCACTGCCACAACGAGTAAGGATTCTCGATCTGACCTGTCCCTCGACGAACCCGGACTTGCAGGGACCGGGATCCCGGCGTGCGCACGGCGGGATCCCGGCCCGCGGGAATTGGCCCCAAAAGGGCGGAAGACGAAAAGGTGACGGCCACCAATCTAGGGGAGTTGGGTAGGATAGTGCCGCAGAACGTTTCTCTATGTTGCCCAAATTTGGTGGCTGTCACCTTTTCGGACAGGCTGAGACAGTCTATCACGCACTAGCTGGGGTGACAGGCACCTATCGGATGACTACAATTCGAGTTACGACAAGTTGGCGCATGCGTGTTAGGCTGCAAATGTGCGGCCTACAGGTAATAGGCGGATCAGTCTAAGAACAAGTTAGGCGGCATCAATCCAGGGTAGACAAGTATGACGAGCGACCCCAGCAATCCCGACGGCGAAGGCAGGTGGCTGTCCAGGGCAGAACCTCTGGGGCCACCGTGGGTACCAGCCCACCTACCGCCGGCGCTTTTCCACTACACAGATGCCTCGGCCCTGCTGTCGATCCTCCAAACAGATAAGGTCTGGGCGAGCGACTACCGGACGCTGAACGACTACATGGAAGGCGACCTGATCCGGGCGGAATTTGGCCCGGTCGGCGAGAGAAGAGAGATACTCTTCGTAACAAGTCTGTCCACGAAGCGGGACCACCTCAGCCAATGGCGCGCGTACGGCACGTATGCCCTGGAGCTCGACCCGTCGAAACTCACAATGCTGCCAGGTTTCCAACTGGTCAAGTGCGAGTACTTCGAGTGTGACGAACCGATCTGGGATCATTGGCCGGCAACCGGGCGCGCCAAGGTGATTGAGAAGGGTGTCACTCAGCACGTCGACCTAGCGTGCCTAGCGCCGTCGGTTGCGGCTGAGGACGCCGCGAAACTCGTGACTCGGCTGATCCTCAAACACGCGGGCTTTCGCGAGGAAGATGAGTGGAGGTTGATTGGGATACGTACTCTCGGTGATGACACCATTCGGTGGCGAAGCAGCAAGGGACGTGTGATTCCGTACCTAGAGGTATCTGTCCCCGACGCGATAACGCGAGTAGTGGTTGGCCCCCAGCCGAGGCAGGAGGTGGCCTACCGCGCACTCGATCTGTTGAGAAAGCACAGAGTAGCCCAAGGGAAGCCTGACTTCCATGTAGTAGTGAGTGACACCACCTACACGACACTCTGACGCCGCCTAACAACGGCATACAGCGGACGGCGCTGCGCGCCGCCGCTGATGCCGAGCCTTAGACCTCAAGGACAAATGACATGGCTCCACGCCGCGAGCCTTTCAAGACGAAAGTCAGGGTAGGGTGGGCACCGCCCACGGAATGCGTTGCCCATCCTCCGGTAAGGCAACGACCGGGAGAACCGATATGTCCGACTACCGGCGGTATTACGTACCGGGCGGGACGTACTTCTTTACGCTGGTGGCCTACCAGCGTCGGCCGCGGTTTGCTCGCCCGTCCGATATCCAGCGACTTCGGGAGGCCGTCGCTTTCGTCCAACGCGAGCAACCCTTTCGATTCCTTGGCGCCGTCGTGCTTCCTGATCACGTGCATTTCATTTGGACGCTTCCGCCGGGCGACAGCGACTACTCGCGCCGAATTGGGCGAATGAAAGTCCATTTCACTCGAAGTTGCGGCGGGATGGAGCGTTCGGCGGCGGACGTTTCGCCATCGCGGCGCAAGCATCGAGATTCCGATGTATGGCAACGGCGGTTCTGGGAGCACACGATCCAGGAGCCCGGTGAGCTTGAAGCGTTGCTCGACTACATTCACTACAATCCGGTGAAGCACGGGTATGCAACGTGCCCGCACGCCTGGGCCGCGTCGAGCTTCTCGAGGTGGGTCGCGCTGGGGCTCTACGATCGATCGTGGGGCTGCTGTTGCGAGCGAAACCAGATCATGCCGCGCGACTTTGGCAGAATCGAGGGAGCCGTCGGCGAACCGTAACGTATTCCGTGGGCGGTGCCCACCCTACGATGACTGGAAAGCGAAAAGAACGGGTGAGAAGACCCCGAAGGAAGGAGACGTAATGAAGGTAATCGGGTTCAGTGCAGGCAGCGTAGGGCGCGAGGGCAACGTCGACCGCATGGTGAAGGCGATTCTCGACAAGAGCGGTCACGACGCCGAATTCGTCAAGCTCACCGATTTGAACTTCTCCGGATGCAAGGGCTGTGTTCAGTTGTGTGCAAGGCCGCAGGTCTGCAAGTTGGCGGATGATGCGCAGCCATACTATGAGAAGGTTAAGGAGGCCGACGCCGTGGTGATCGGCACGCCCGTCTATATGGGCACCATGGCCTCCACGGCATGGGCCTTTATCGAGCGCTTCTTCGGTTATCGCCACGTGGACATACCGATCGCGGGCAAGCCGTTTGTGACCGTAGTCGGGGGTGCCATGTCGATAGACTCTGCGGTAGAGGAACTCCACAGGTTGTTGGGTGTGTTCGAGGTAGACGTGATCGACACGATCAAGTACCGATCCTCGGTCCCGCCTTGCTTCAAGTGCGGTCGTCACAAGGAATGCGAGATCGGCGGGCTGTATATGATGCTCGGCGACGCGGCAAAAGAATTGACGATCACTAAGGAGATGTTCACTACGTGGGAGGATGACAGTGCCACCGCTGCCGCGATCGATGCTGCCGCAGAAAAGCTGAAGAACATCTGACCCGAAGAACCGACGGAGGCCAACCATGCCATGCACACGGACGGGAATTCCGCTGCGCTCCACTCCCGCCGGTGATGGCTGTCGTTAGGCCGATAGGCCTGAAGAGCAGGAGGAGGTAGGGTGGGACGAAGTCCCACCAGGAATCGCCGAAGGACGTACTCTGAGGTTCGCTCCCCCCGTTCCCTTCTTTTCTTTGCGCCTTGGCGCCTTTGCGAGAGATTTCTTCCGAGATTGCGTGGGCTTTCGGTGGGACTTCGTCCCACCCTACGTGGCTTCACCTTGACGGAGAATGGGGGAGAATGAAGCGCGACCCCATATCTACGGCACGCGGCGGACGCAGCGGAAGCCGTAGTCGTCGGTGGCGACGCAGGCGTCGGTGAAGCCGGGGTCGTCGCAGTGGCGGGCGAAGCTGGTGCAGCTTTCGGCCGCGCTCTTGAAGCCCCCGCCGCGGAGCACCTTCTTCTCGCCTTGGGGAGGCCCTTGGGGATCTTGGGCCGGACTGGAGGCGTAGTAGTCGACCTGGTACCAGTCGTGGCACCACTCCCAGACGTTGCCCGACGTGTCGGCCAGCCCGAAGGCGTTGGGCGTCCGTTGGCCGACCGGATGGGTCGACATCGCGGCGTTTTTCTTGAACCAGGCGTGGTTCGTAAGGTCGCGATCGGAGTCGCCGAAGTAGTAGGCCTGGCTCGTGCCGGCCCGGCAGGCGTATTCCCATTCGGCCTCGGTGGGCAGGCGGTAGCCGTCGGCCGAGAAGTCGCAGGCCCCGGTCTTCACGTCGTAGCAGGGGCGGAGGCCGTCGGCGGCGGAGCGGAGGTTCGCAAACGCGATCGCCTCGCGCCAGCGGACCCGCTCCACCGGCTTGTCCGGCCCGACGCGGCGGGAAGGATTTTTGCCGGTGATCCTCTCGTACAGGGCCTGGGTCACTTCGTGCTTGTCGATGTAGAAGCTGCTCACGGCGACCTGGTGGACCGGGGCGGAATCGACGGCCGCGTCGCTGCCCATGAGGAACTCGCCGGCCGGGACCAGGATCATCACGCCGCCGCTGGGCGGGTCGATTGGGCGGGCCGGCGCGCCGGCAGGCGGCGAAGACGATGGCGGCGGGCTCTTTGAGGGCGGCCCGCCGGGCGCCGGGCCGGACGTCGTCGACCCGCCCGTGCAGCCGGCGACCGTCAGGACCGTGGCCAGGGCGGCGGCCATCCAAGGCCGGCGGCTGGGGTGGCTGGGGATCATGGTCACGGTCTCCCCGGGTCGGACTTGGGCACGAAATTCCGCTGCGGCTCCCACCAGGTAGGCTTGCGCAGGACCTGCCGGGCCTTGGCGATCACCTCCTCGGCCAGCCGGACGCGCTCGGGCGATGGAACCCCCTGCCGGGCCGCCTCCTGGAAAATGCGGATGGTCCGGATGCTCAGGTCCCGGGCCAGGTCGTCCTGGCTGCCGGCCACGGAGCGGCACTGCTCGGCCAGCTTGCCGTACTTCTTGGCGATCTGAGGCCCGGACTGCCCGGCCAGATCGTTCATCGCGACCGTCCAAGAGCGGACTTCGTCGAGCGACGCCCGGGGCATGCCGGTCTTGAGGAGCTGGTCCATCTCGTCGAGGATTTCGCCGAGTGAGGCCGCGGCCTCGGCCAGGTTGGGGTTCGCCTTGGCCCGATCGGCCAGGAGCTGCCGCATCGAGGCCGAGAACGCCGCGAACTCCTCGATCCGCCGGCGGATCGCGGCGATGAAATCGGAGACGTCGCCGCAGTAGGCCCGGATGACGTCGCGATGCTCTGCGGTGCGGCCGTCGTCGAAGTACTTCTGCACCGTGTTGGTCATGGCGCAGACGGCGTTGCCGTGCTTCAACAGCAGCCTCCCTTCGACCCCCTCGAAGTCCAACAGCTTCGCCGCCTGCTGGCGGCCGAGGGCCTTGGCCATGATGCCGACCGGCGAGCCGACGGGCGAGGCGAGCGATTCTTTCGGGTGGTCTTCGAGGTAGTAGACGAGCAGCTCCCCCTTGGGCGGAAAACTCTTCTCGAAGTGGATCATCGTCTGGGGGCCGTCGAACCAGACCGGGTAGCCGAACCAGCCGCGGATGTACCGCCCCCACAGCTTCGCCCGCTCGTGGCGGAAGTAGAAGGGGAAATCGATCTCCTCGGAGGCGATCTGGAACCGCCCGATCCACTTGGCCTCGAAGGGCCGGCGCCACGCGATTGCTTTGTCTCTCTCCAGGTAGCCGGGCTGGAGCGGCTCCACGTGCCAGATACCACGGTGTTCAAGCCAGCCGAGGTGGAAACTCTTGCCGTCCAGGTCGATCGTGAAGCGGTCGAGGGTCTTTCTCCCGAGGATGAAACCGTTGTCGCGGACCTCGGAAGCCCCCGTGTTGCCGGTCTGGAAGCTGACCAACTGCCTGCCAGGGGGCCAGACGCCGACCATCATGCAGTCGTTCCCGGAGACGAGTCCGACCATGAGGTTCATCGAGGGGACATAGAGGCGATCGAGGCCGGGCCCGGTCTTCGGAGTGTAGACCAGGTCGGTGCCGACCAGAGAAGGCAAGATGCCGTAATCCAGGCGGGCCAATTGCAGGTTGAGCTGCCTGGCGGCGCCGGGCACAAACTCGAAGACCCCGTCGTCCGACAGGTAGACGGTGAACTCCAGGCGGTCGGATCGGCCGTACACCTCCACTCCCAGCCGCGGCGGTTGGCCGCCGCGCACGAGGTTGTAGCGGCCGAACGCGCCGACGTTGTCGGGGGCGAGCGCGTCGAGATTGTCGAAGGTGATCGTGCCGCGGTCCCCCCCGGAATCTCCAACACGGGTAAGAAGATGGATGCTCCCGGACCCCCGACTGAGCAGCGCCACCCGGTTCGCGGCGAGGAGGACCGTGTCGTCCGTCACCGCCTTGGGAAGCTTTTCGGCGGGGATCGTCTCCCAGAGATCGTCTTTCGCCCTGACCACGTCCCCCTGGAATCCCTTGGGCGCGACCCGAACGCGCACGCCCCCTTGAGCCACTTGGATCGCCTTCGCGCCAGCGGCCCGCGCGGCGGCGGGCAGAAACAGGCCGAATGCGACCGCCGCGGCGATCAGTGTTCCCTGCCGGAAAGTGGCCTTCATGCGTCTTTTCTCCGCGTCGATTCTCCATCGTAGGGTGGGACGAAGTCCCACCAGGAATCGCCGAAAGACGTACTCTGAGGTTTTCTCCCCCCGTTCCCTTCTTTTCTTTGCGCCTTGGCGCCTTTGCGAGAGATTTCTTCCGAGATTGCGTGGGCTTTCGGTGGGACTTCGTCCCACCCTACGTGGCTCTGAAGCAGCGACACACGGCGGTCGCGGCCGGGTATCAGTTCTGCATCTGGTTGGCCTTGGGGGTGACCTTGTCGATGTTGGGGGTCACGTCGACATCCACCTGGCCCAAGACCCAAGAAAAGCCGCCCAACACGATCTTGGCGAAGAGCGGGCTGGTCCAGACCTCCTCGAAGTGGCCCAGCGAGGTGTAGAAGACGCGGCCCTTGCCGTGGCGCCGGGCCCAGGTGGCCGGGAAGGGTGGACGCTGGTAGCAGGCGTCCTTCATCCCGGCCGTCTCCTGGACGAGGATCACGTGGAGGTCCTTGGCGAAGTTGTTCTGGGCGTACCACTCCTCGTGCATCTCGAAGGAGTCGCCCAGCCCTTCCACGCCGGGGAAGCCGGGCGAGGTGATCCGCATCTTGGCCTTTTGGGGCTGGCCGTGGGTGACGAACTCGCCGCCGAGCATCGCCAGGAAGTCGCTGATCTTGCCGCCCACGGAGTGGAACGAATCGGTGGTGGGGTGGAAGGCGACGAAGCCCTTGCCGCCGGCCACCGCGTCGAGGAAGCGCTTTTTGCCGCGTTCGGTCATGGGGGGCTCGTCGCGGCCCTGGATCGGCTTGGTGAGCACGTCGGAGGTGTAGAAGGCGAAGGCGTCGAACTGGTCCAGATCGCCGTCGAACACCCGGCCGTCCTTGGTCGCGACCACCTCGACGCCCCGCTTGGCCCCCTCCTCGACCATGATCTTCTCCGAGAAGCTCAGCTTGTTGCCCTCCCGGTGCACGACCGGGTGCTCGAAGCCGGCGCTGCGGGTGAAGTAGAGGATCTTTTTCTTCCGGTCGTCGGCGGCGGGGACCCAGCCCAGCGGGAAGGTCGACAGGCCCAGGACCGCAGCCCCGGCCGACAGAAGCATCTCACGGCGTTTCATGTTCGCGTCTCCCATGGATTGGAGGGGAAGGTTGAGCGATCGCACACCAACGTCCCGTGCAGACCGGCCTGGAGAAAGGCACCACGGAGACACGGAGAGCACGGAGAGCACGGAGAGGGCAGGAAGGAGGCACTTCGTCAATTGGCCGCTGCCTTCGCCCTGTCCCCATCGAACCGTAAACCCGTTCCCGAGTGACTGACTCGGCTTTTCTCTTCTCCGTGTTCTCCGTGGCTCCGTGGTGAGCCCTTTGTTCTCCTACAGCTCCCGGATCCAGATGTTGCGGAAGCGGACCGGGTTGCCGTGGAACTGGAGGTGCAGGGGGAGCTTGTCGGGATGGGCGGCGTACTTGGGGGCGGACTCCCAGGCGCTGGCGCCGAGCACTTCGGCGTGGTTCTGCACCAGCACGCCGTTGTGCAGCACGGTCATGTAGGCCGGCTTGAGGAGCTTGCCCTTGGCGTCGAATTGTGGGGCCTCGAAGACAATGTCAAAGGTCTGCCACTGGCCCGGCTTGCGCGAGGCGTTCACCAGCGGCGGCCACTGCTTGTAGATCGAGGCGCACTGGCCGTCGAAGTAGGTCTTGTTGTTGAAGGAATCGAGGATCTGGAGCTCGTAGGTGTTCATCAGGTAGACGCCGCTGTTGCCGCGTCCCTGGCCTTGCCCTTCGACCTTCTCCGGCGTGGCGAACTCGAGGTGGAGCTGGCAACTGCCGAACTTCCGCTTGGTGTTGATCCCGGCCCCGTGGGAAACGGCGCAGCCGTCCTTGACGATCCACTTCTCGCCCCCTTCCCATTGGGCGAGGTCCTTGCCGTCGAACAGGGCGATGGCATCGGAAGGGGCCTTGCAGGCGTCGCCGGGGTCGATCACCTTGGGCTCGGGCCAGACCTTGCCGCTGACGTACTCCGCGGCCATCAGGCAGGCCGCCAGACCGGCGGACCCCAGGACTGCCACCAGGACAACCAACCAACGGTGCATTCGGCGCGACATCACTCGAATCTCCTCAATATGGGGGGGACATGAAAGGCGGGGGCTGACGTCGTGTTGAGTCGATCGAGAGGATTTCGCCGACACGACTTCAGCTCCGATACTTCTACCCTGGTGATGGCGGGGAGTCAATCGCCCAGGTCCTCCAAATTGCCGAGAAGAAACGGGGTCGGGACTCATCCCCGCCTCGGGTCGTTATACTGAAGCATAACCTACGGCTACGGGTCGACGAATCGTCTGGGCCTTATCTGTCGGCCGGCGAGATGCCCAGCCGGCGCTTGCACTCTTCGAGGACCTCGACGGTGCGGGTGCAGCCGAAGCGGGTGGCGCCGGCGGCCCGCACGGCCAGGGCCATGTCCAGGTCGCGGACTCCGCCGGCCGCCTTCACCTGGACGTGCGGCGGCGAGTGCCGGCGCATGAGCTTCAGGTCTTCCAGCGTGGCCCCGCCGGTGCCGAAGCCGGTTGAGGTCTTCACCCAGTCGGCCCGGGCCTCGCCGCAGATCTCGCAGAGCCTGATCTTCTGGGCGTCGCCCAGGTAGCAGTTCTCGAAGATGATCTTGACCTTCTGGCCTCGCTGGTGGGTCAGGTCGACCAGGGCCCGGACCTCGGCGGCCACGTAGTCCCAGTCGCCGCTGAGCACCTTGCTGAGGTTGACCACGGCGTCGAGCTCCTGTCCGCCGTCGTCCAGGGCCTGCCGGGCCTCGGCCAGCTTGATCGCCGTGGCGTGCCCGCCGTGCGGGAAGCCGATCGTCGTGCTCGCCTTGACCTGACTCCCGGCCAACAGCTCGCCGCACCGCTTCAGGTAGTACGGCAAGATGCAGACGCTGGCCACGTCGCAATCCAGGGCCACCCGGATGCCCTTTTCCAGGTCCTCGACCTTGAGGACCGGATTCAACAGCGAGTGGTCGATCATTTTGGCGACGTCGCGGTACTGGCAATCCATGGGGTTTCCTCAAGCCTGCTGGGAGATCGCCCGGTTCGGCGCCGCGGGAGGTGGCGCTTCAGGCACGGCGTGCGAACCGCCAACCGGGGGCTTCCACCCCCGGCTACTATCCACTATCCACTGTTTCCTCCTACTCCAGCCACCCGCCACCCCGCGCGCTTACGCAATGAACTGGCGGAGGAAGTTCCGGCTTTGCCGCAGGGCGGCCTTTCGGGTGTCGAGGGTCTTCTCGTACGCCCGGTCCTCGACCTCGATGCACACCGGGCCGTCGTAGCCCGCGTCGCCCAGGGCAGCGAAGAACCGTCCCCAGCTCACGTCGCCGAGCCCGGGGAGCTTGGGCGTGTGGAACTCCAGCGGCGTGGCCAGGATGCCCACGTCGTCCAGTCGCTGGCGGTCGATGCGTGCGTCCTTGGCGTGGACGTGGAAGATCCTTGCGCCGAACTCGGCGATCGGCTTGACGTAGTCCATCTGCTGCCAGACGAGGTGCGAGGGGTCGTAGTTCAGCCCGAAGTGTTTGGCGGGGAGCTCCTCGAACATCCGCCGCCAGATCGCCGGGGAGTGGGCGAGGTTCTTCCCGCCGGGCCATTCGCGCTTGGTGAACGACATCGGGCAGTTCTCGATGGCGATCCGCACCCCGTGGTCCTTGGCGAATTTCACCAGCGGCTTCCAGACCTCGAGGAGCCGCGGCCAGTTGTCGGCGACCGACCGGGTCCAGTCGCGGCCGATGAACGTGTTCACCAGGTTGACCTCCAGGGCCTCCGCCGCCGAGATGACCTTCTTGAGGTGATCGATGCAGACCTCGGCTTCCTTGGGGTCGGGGCTCAGGGGATTGGGGTAATACCCCAGGCCGCTGATCGCCACCTCGGCGGAGGCCGTCAGCTCGCGGACCCGGCGGGCCTCGGCGGAGCCGAAGCTGGCCGCGTCGAGGTGCGTCACCCCGGCGTACCGCCGCTCCGCCTTGCCCACCGGCCAGCACATCAGCTCGACGCAATCGAAGTGCTCGGCGGCGGCGAACTTCACGACCTCCTCCAGCGAGAGGTCGGGCAGGATGGCACTGACGAATCCGAGTTTCATGGCAATAGGCTCCTAGAGGGTAATCCACCTCTGCTGGCGGTGGCTGATGAGGATCGCCTCGCACAGCCGGATCTCGCGGTGCCCGTCGTCGAACGTGGGGAAGACGGGCACGGCGGCAAAATCGCCCGCGGCAACGTATTCGTAAAACGCCCGGAAGCACTGCTTGAAGGCGTCGGGGAAGCCTTCGTTGTGCCCGCCGGGGTAGTTGGCGTAGTGCCGGGCGAAGTCGCCCAACAGCGCGGGGTCGCGGATGAGCGACTGGCTGGCCGCCTCACGCCGGCCGATCCACAGCGCGTTGGGCGACTCGCTGTTCCACGCCAACGCGCACTTCGAGCCGGCGATCTCGTAGCGGATGCAGTTCTTCCGCCCCGCCGTGACCTGGGAAACCCACAGGCTCCCCCGCGCACCGCCGCGGAACCGGAACAGCACGCAGCCGTAGTCCTCGGTGGTGATCTCGACCGGCCTGGTCTGGCGCTTGGCCCCCGTCTTGCCAGTGAAGGTCTCGACCTCCCCCTCGGGCCGGCGGCGGACCGGGTGGACCGTCCTGAGATCGGCCAGCACGGCCTCGACCTCCAGGCCGGTGATTGACGTGACCAGGTCCATCCAGTGGGTGCCGATGTCGGCCACGGCCCGCAGCGCGCCCCCCTGCTCCGCCAGGACCCGCCAGTTGTAGTCCGTGTCGAAAAACAGCCAGTCCTGCACGTAGCTGCCGTTGACGGCGTAGACCTCGCCCAGCTCTCCGCGGCGGACCATGTCGCGGGCCTCGAGGTTCAGCGGATAGAAGCGGACGTTGTAGCACACCCCGGCCGCCTGTTGCCTGGACCGGGCCAGGGCCACCAGCTCGGCCGACTCCTTGGAGTCCATCGCCAGCGGCTTCTCGCACATCACGTGCTTGCCGGCCTCCAGCGCTCTCTTGGCCATCTCGTAGTGCAGGACGTTGGGCACGGCCAGGTGGACGGCCTCGGCGGCCGGATCGGCCAGCACTTCGTCGAAACTCGAGTAGGCCCTGGGCAACCCCAAACTCTTCTGGGCCGACTGCGACTCCTTCTGGTCGCAGCCGAGGATCCCGGTGACCTTGACGCCCAGCCGGCGCAGGGCCTCGACGTGTACCGGGCCGATGAACCCCGCCCCCACCACCGCAGCACCAATCTCGTGAATCGGCTTCACCGTCGTAGACCTCCTGAAGGGGGGGGGCGGCAATGGGGCGCCAGAACCCCCGAAACACGACCTCCCGGCTTGCCGACTATTCTACTGACGGCCCGGTCTGTGTCGAGCCGTGGGCAAGGTGGATGGGCGGGGGCGGGCCGACCGGGTCAGGCGTCGGGCGGGGCGAGGGCCAGTTGCTTCAAGGCCTCCAGCACGGCCAACACGGCGTCGCTGCCGACCTCCCGCCAGCCGGAGAGCTTGTGGTTGAGGATCGCCAGCTTGAAGGTCTCGAAGGCGTCGGCCAGGTCTTGAGGAAGCCTTGGGATCCTGGCAAGAGGGCGAAGCGGCTCGGACGCGGCCGGTGCCCCGCCCGACTCGTCGGCGCCATCCGCGTCGTCCAGCCCGGCCGAAGCCGACGGCCCCCGCCCCTCCGGATCGCGCACGTCCCGGACCGACTCGCCGATCGCCCCCGGGCCGACGTCCTCGGCCGCCGGGCCGTCCTCGTCGAGCTCGGCCGAGATGATCTCGCTTTCGCGGGGGACGGCTCCCGGCGGCTTGCCCAGGGTCTCCCAGCGCGTCAAGCGCATCTGGGCCACGGACCAGCCGTTCTGGACCGCGCCTTCGAGCCACATCTCGGCGTCGGGCCAGTCCAGCGCGGCCTGGAAGTGGCTCCAGTACAACCCGGCGTACTGGGTGTAGGTCTCGCCGAACTGCTCGTACACGCGCCGCAGCCGGCCGACGTGCTGGGGGGTGACGTTGCCCACGCGTCGGCTCCAGGCATCGTCGCCGTAGAGCTGCACCGGCGCCCCGGCCCGGACCAACGCCAGGCGCCAATGGGAGATGATCCTCCCCTTCTCCCAGTTCGTGGTGCTGACCAGCCGATGCCACCGGCCGAGGTACTCGGCGGAGGTCTCCTCGACCATGTCCGGTTCCGGCCCGGCAAGCTCGGGCGGGTGTTCCGGTTGCTCCAGCAAATCCGTCTCGTCGTGAATCGGCTCGTCCATGGCAGCAGCGTCCTCGCAGTGCGTGTCCCAATCCCTGTCGCCGGGCGCTCCGGAGGCCCGCGCAGCCGACTATTGTAGCTTCGCCGCGGGGAAGACCGAATGGCTGGTCCGGGGAGGAGGACCGTGGCCGCGAGATTGGGCCGGGAATTGCCGAGCCGAACGCGCCCTCGGGCCGGCACCAACGCCGGCCGGGGCACGGGCGGCGCTGAGGAAAACCTGTCGATGGCCAGCCCGATGCCGGCCGCGCAACGGCTGCCATCGCAGAAAGGGGCCACGGCTGTCCTAAGAACTGGGTGCCGTAAGAGGAATTGCCCCGAGGGAGCGATTTGGCTCTCCATACCACCCGATTTGAGCACAAGAGGGAGAAATCAGACGGGTTCATCGCCAAATTGTTGCAGGCGTCTCCTGATTCTGCTACATTGGCGACTGACTCAAGGCGATCCGTGGCGGCAGTGGCGGGGAGATCACGGTCCTTCGCCTTCGTCTTCCTTTCAGTAGCCGGGTCCTAGCCGGACCCTTCACTTGTGCGCAGGAGCCTTCTCATGAACAGAGCATGTTGGACGGCTGTTCTCACCGTCGGCCTTCTCACGCTGGCCTTGTGCGGTGCGGTTCGCGCAGCGACCTGAGGCCCCGATTTCGCCCCGCCTCCCCCCGCCGGCTTCTGGACCACCAATGGGACGCCACAGAACCTCCCGAAGCTGGACTCGGGCGGTTTGTACCGGATCTTCCGCGCGAAGGTTTACTTTGCCACGAGCGCTCTCATCGCGACGCACGACAGGGACTCGGGAGGTACCAACAGAGTTCACGCTCACTGGCAGTTCGACTACGACAGCATTGCGGACGCAGACAGGTATTTCGACAAGAGGTTCGGAAAGTCGGACTCGTCGCCCAAGACCACGCGCATTAACAGTGCGACCAACACGACGAACTGCTTCGCCTACGCGCTGACGACGTTCATCGGCACGGGCACGTACAAGTATTGGCTTGAACCTGCCGAGGGCGCGATGAACGCAGACACCACCGCCAAGCCCAAGCAGGAGGTCAAGACGAAGGACTTGCTGTACTACAAAGCGAACAACCACGTGACCGGCGTTGAGAACGCAACCGCCGGCACGACCGGCAACACGATTACGAAGCTGAGGTGGAAGGCGGGCTTCAGCGGGGTGTACGAGTACAACACCAACGGCTTCAATACGCCGAAGTACGTGGGTCCGGACCCGCCCGAGGGCAGCCCGCCGACCGGATGGACGTGGAGCGAGTCGGGAACGGGGTCGGAGGCCAACTTGGACCCCGCGGGATCCGTGAGGCGCAAGAAGGGCGCTTGAGGTGCGCAGGGCAACCACGGACGCGAGAATGACGAGCAACAGACGCACAGAGGCGGCGATGGTCGCCTTGTCGGTGGCGGTCCTGCTTCTTGTGGGCGGCGTCGTGACCTATCTTGTCAGTCACCGTCCGCCCGGGCCCACTCCCCCGCCGCCGGAGCCGCTGGAGGGGAGAACCGAGCTGGTCCAAGGCCTTGCCGGGGAGACCGTGCTGGATTCCGTCAACAACTTGCCCCATTTCGACGACACGGTGTGGGTCCTGGGGAGCATGAGCGGCCCATTGGCTCCCGTGGAGACATATCGCTACGCCGTGCAGTACGTCCCCCGGCTGAACCGTGTGCGCAAGATCCTCCAACAAGCGGCGGAGAATCGCACCGAGGTCGTGGCCGGGTTGAAGGAGAAGCTCTCGCGATCCGTCGAGGGGTTCGAAGGGTGCTACCGCGAAATGAACGAAGCGCTCAGCAACTCAAAGACCGGTATCAGCCTCGATGGTCCAGACGAGTACTTCAGCCGGACCGTCTATGCGCCGGCCGCCACGTACCTACTCGAGCAACTCGATGCCTTCGATGCGCTCCCGGTGATGCGGGGGGTCTACGCGGCCAAAGAGCGTGTCCCCGTGGGCCGCCTCTTGGTGTTCTACGCCATGCACCGGCTGGCGGTGCGTCACCCCCGGGAAGGGCTTTCGGCGCAAGCGGCCAAGGCCCTGGACGATTACCTGACGGAAGCCAGGGACCTGCCGGCGCCCCAAGAGGTGATGGCCCCGGCGTGGAATGCCGCCTTTGAGGAGACGGATTTCCGAATCACGGTCGCCGGCGAGCGGATCGACCTCGAGGGCGAGCCGAAGGTTCGCTTGAGCATTTATCCGCAATCCCTCGCCGACCTGGAGGATTTCGACGGCGTGCCGAGCGCCAAGGTAGATGCGTTCTTCCGGAAGCTGTGCGTGTTTGTGGATCTGGCGTACCCGCCCGGAGGATAATGGACCCTCATTCTTGCCCGCCGACGCGCTGTGCCGGCGCAGGGCGCCTGCGCCGCCTGGTCGTCGTGCTGTTGCTGCTGGCGCACGGGGGCCTGCTGGCCTGGAGCGCGGCCCGCCACAGCCCGGCCATCGACGAGGTCGGGCACTTGGGCGCCGGACTCAGTCACTGGCATTTCCGCCGGTTCGATCTCTATTGCGTGAACCCACCCTTGGTGCGGCTTGTGGCCTGTCTACCCCTGTTGGCCGCGCAGCCTCAAACGGACTGGAAGCGCTATGATCCCACGAAGTACGGGCGGCAGGAGTTTCTGGTCGGCGCCGATTTCATCGCCGCCAACGGGGCGCGTGCGCTCTGGTACTTCACGCTCGCCCGCTGGGCGTGCCTCCCGTTCAGTCTCCTCGGCGGCTACGTCTGCTACCGCTGGGCCCGCGACCTGTATGGAGACCGTGCGGGCGTCCTGGCGCTGATCCTGTGGTCGTTCTGCCCCAACGTCCTGGCCCATGCGCAACTGATCACCCCCGACGTCGGGGCGGCAAGCATGGGGGTCTGCGCCGCGTACCTGTATTGGCGGTGGCTCAAAGCCCCGGGTTGGTTGCGCGCGATCCTGGCGGGCGTGGCTTTGGGACTGGCCGAGCTGACCAAGACCACCTGGATCGTTCTTTGGCCCCTGTGGCCTGTGCTCTGGGCCATCTGGCGCTATGCCGATCGCGGCAAGCCCTCGGACGTCCGGTGGCCGCGCCAGGCAATCCAGCTCGCGGCAGTCCTGCTGGTCGGCCTGTACGTGCTCAACGTGGGCTACGGCTTCGACGGCTCGTTTGAGAGACTGGGAGATTATCCCTTCGTCAGCGACCTGCTCTCCGCAGCGAAGGATCCCACTGAGGAACTCGCGTCGGCCGGCAACCGGTTCACCGGGACCTGGCTGGCACGCCTGCCGGTTCCCCTCCCCCGGGACTACGTGCTGGGCATCGATTTGCAGAGACTCGACTTCGAGCAGGGGCACCCTTCCTACCTGCGGGGCGAGTGGCGCCACGGCGGATGGTGGTACTACTACCTCTACGGCCTGGCCGTCAAAGTGCCGCTGGGCACGTGGCTTCTGGTGGGCGTGGCTGCGGCCGCACGCTTCCGCAGGGCCCCACGCGCCGCCAACTGGCGAGACGACCTCCTTCTACTGGCGCCTCTGGCCACGGTTCTCGTGCTGATCAGCTCCCAGACGGGCTTTAACCATCACCTGCGGTACGTCCTGCCGATCTTCCCGTTTGCAGTGATCTGGACCGCAGGAGTGGCCGGGTCCGGCCCTGTCCTGGGACGGCGCACCTCCTTGGTGGTCGGCGCATGCCTGGCGTGGTCGGTGGCTAGCAGCATGGCCGTCTATCCCCACAGTCTGTCGTACTTCAACGAGATCGCCGGCGGGCCGCGCGGAGGGCCGGCCCATCTGCTCGACAGCAACGTCGACTGGGGCCAAGACATTATCTACCTGAAGCGGTGGCTGGAGGAGCACCCCGAGGCCGATCCGCTCGGACTGGCCTACTTCGGCGGGTTTGACCCCACGGCCATCGGCCTTCGATTCCGCCTGCCTCCCAAGGGCGCGATCCCCGGCGACCCCCCCGCCGCTCCCGACGCCGCGCCGGGACCCCAACCCGGCTGGTTCGCAGTCAGTGTCGCCATCCTCCATGGGTGCCAGTACGCGATCCCCGACGGCCGTGGAGGAACCGAATCCACCGACCGACCCTACTACGCGTATTTTCAGCGGTTCCGGCCGGCGGCTACCGCAGGCTATTCCATCTACGTCTACCACGTCACGCCCGAGGAGGCGAACCGCGTTCGGCGCGAGTTGGGATTCCCGGAACTGCCCCCTTGACGAGGAGATACCCGACCGGCCACCCTATTTCCCTGGGGGAACGGGGGCAGATTTCGGCGGAGCCGCCGCAGCCTTGGCTTCGGCCTTCGCCGCCTCCGGGGCCACGCGGGCCGCGGCCTTCACCGTCACGTCCGTGTGCCCGGCTCGGACCTCCAGCACAAACAGCACGCGCTGCCGCGCCGCGGCAAGAGCCTGCTTTCCGGCGACGTCGCCCGGCGCCGCCGTACCGGCCAATGGCCCATCGGTCGCGCTCGCCCTGGGCTTCCCCGGCGGAGGAATACGAACGCTGGCCTTCGCACCGCTACCGGCGAAACCCTGGACGCTCTCGCCGTTGGGGCCCGGCATCCTGCCGGCCGGCGAGCCGGGGGCCAATGCCGAGGCCGCAAGCCCCGATCCCGGGCCCACTGCGTCCGGCGGGGTTTTTGCCTCGAACCCTCCCTTGCCGGGGGCGGCAATCACGGCCCTCGCCGGGCCGGGCTTGCCTGGGCCCGCCCTGTCATCCGACGCCGCCACCGGCCGCGAAACCGCCAGGAACGTCCCCGGCTGCGACTCGAGATCCTTCACCGCCGCTTCGATCTGCGCCAGCGTCCCCTCGACCTCCACGCAGCGGGATCGGGTGGGACCGGCCGGGGACCCCTCGGAAGGCATTATCTCCCGGCTGCCGGTCATCCGATGGCTCAAGAGCACCTTCTCCAAGGCACCCCGGGCGAGCGCCTCCGGAGTGACCTCGCAACGGACGACGAAGACGACGTGGCCCGCAGGCTTCGCCGTGCTCTCACCCGCCTTGTCTTCGCTCGGCGCGGAGCTGCCCACGGCGGACTTCATCTTCCCCGGGCTCGATTCCATCTTCGGTGTCTCGGCCGGGGGACGGACTGCGGGCTTCTCCGGGGCGGGTGCAACGCCCTTGGGCGGGGCTTTCGCGTCGGCGGCCCGCACGGTCGGCGGCCCGCGCTTTGCCCTCTCCCCGGAGGCCTCGGCCGGGGCCGGCGCCGGCTCCTGGGGCGTGCGGGCCCCCTCCAAGGCGACCGGCCGGCGCCCACTGCCGGGGTCCTGTTCCTGCGCACCCGGGTTCAACAGCATCAACACCGCCGCCGCCGCCGCGACGGCCGGCCATACCAGGTTTCGCGGCCGGACCAGACGCCGCGCCAGCCAACGCCACGAGAACGTCTCAGCCCCGGCGGTCGCCAGGGGCTCGTCGGGCCGGGCCGGCTCCGCCAGCATCCTCCCTTCCGCCACGCGCAGCACGCCCTGGCTCAAGTCCACCCCGAGCGTCTGCGCAGGGAGCGATTGCAGGGTGGCACTCAGCGCACGGAACTCGTCCAGAAGCTGCCGGGCCTCCGGACTGCCGGCCAGCAGATGTTCCATCTCTGCCTGCTCGGCGGCGGTCAACTCACCGTCGAGGTACGCGCTGAGCAGCTCGTTCTCCGGCACGTTT